>Ga0207797_1001250_pt1 | contig 18601 bp, 13 predicted proteins | sample PRCRCaboRojoPR_6_FD_187275 | JGI IMG/M metagenome (GOLD analysis project Ga0207797, IMG submission 187275) | Marine sediment microbial community from Cabo Rojo, Puerto Rico - PR CR 10% Liquid 1 (SPAdes) | ecosystem: Environmental > Aquatic > Marine > Coastal > Sediment | place: Cabo Rojo, Puerto...
TGACTACCGATGAAATGATGGTTCGCACTCCCCTTGAACCGGACGGAACCGGTGAAACGTTCTATGCAAGTAATACGCGTATTGGGTTAAGCTATGCACGGTCCCTGACCGATCATGTGACCTTTGGCGGAACATTGAATTATATCAATCTTGCTCTCTATTCGGATTTTGTATCCCATGCGTATGCAGTGAATATTGCAGTGCTCTACCGCAGCTATTTTCGCGGATTTAATTTCGGAATGCAGATTTCCAATTTCGGATCCAATATTAAATTTATTAATGAAATCTATCCCCTTCCCACCGAGTTTACGTTCGGAGCCAGTGTTAATGCCATGGAATATGGAAATCAACGGCTCTTGGTTGCGATGTCAGCGACGAAACCAAATGATGGTAAACCCTTGGGGAATCTGGGACTCGAATGGAATCTCTGGGATTTTCTGTTTATTCGCGGTGGCTATCAGCTGAATCATTCCACCAGAAAATTCTCCGCCGGCTGGGGCGTGAAAATGAATATAAGGGCCCTGAAGCTCCGGTTTGATTATGCAATCAATGAGTATAACAAATTAGGATTTGCGCATCGGTTTGGTGCCGGCGTTACATTCTAAGGTGGCACAGCTGTCCATTCGTGGCGTACTCTCACTTTTTCCTGTACTCTCACCAATCGGCTTTCTCCGGCATCTGTGCGGCCGTTCCCGGCGGAGCCGGTCAGCAACATCATAGGTAAACTCAAACTCATCAGATAATCTTTCTTCCCGGAGAACAAACATAAATAGCTAAGAGGCTCACTGCCGCATCCATCGGAATCTGCAGAATCCGATATGGAAAACATTTGCATCCGCAAGAGGACTGCTTGCCATCAGCCACTTTTCTTTTTAAAATTGTTCACTCTTGAGGAGGAATCTCGCGGCGCTTCAGTAATCAATATAAAAATTTCAGGATTTTTGTGGTGAGTCACATAACGCAGCCGCCGATTTACATGTAAAGCCGGGACCTTACGTCCGGAACGCTGTCAGACAAGCACCGGGAGGAATCACGAGTGAGCTGGAACTGGAAGGATGTGTTGGCAACAGTCTTTCTTATCCTGATTATTGTCGTCATCTACATCTATTTCCGTGGATAACGGACCTGGTTTCAGGCTTTTCGAACCCGGTTTTCAGGTGAATCCCGATTGATTTCTCTTCTCGGTTGATCATAGATTATCGCTGTGCTTATTAACTGATATTTTCACTATGAGGAAAGCAAAGTACAGGATATCCATTAAGTGTTTCACTCGAGTGCAGCCAGGGCACGATGACCAGTGGAATAACAGCGAAAGGAGATTACGTGGCACAACTTGTACTTGTAGCAGACGATGATCCTTCTCTGCGTTCATTGTACAACGATTATCTCAGTATGCGGGGGTATAACACCATCGTGACCCGGAACGGGGAGGAAGCGATTCAAAAATACCACGAACATGAGGCCGAGATAGTACTGGTTCTCACCGATCTGCGGATGCCGAAGATGGATGGGTTTATGCTGGCCTCTTATCTGGCCACACAGAATCCCGCGCTGCCAGTGGTTGCCGTTTCGGCGTACATTGATATTCAGGAACACCAGGAACGGTTTCAGGGACAGTTCAGTGCCAAACTCCGGAAACCTTTCCATCTGGAAGAACTGGGAGAGATTCTGGATCGGTTTCCAGAGAAACCAGAACCGCATATGTCGAGCGAATCCCTGGGGAACTAAGCGTCTGCCGAAATATCCCTGCCCGGTATTAAACATTCCCCGGGTTTGATAAATGACCTGGTTTGGATACCGGAGATCACCGGGGCTCCTGTCCCCTCCCTCCTTCATACTATGACCCTTGCCGACATTTTTCATATTGCCTTCAATTGTAAAAGAGGGTATGTTATTTTCTCACCCCGTATTGTGATACAGCAAACAGGAGAACACAAGAATGAAACCTGCCCGGTATGGATTACTGCTATCCGGCATTATGGCAGTGGTGGCGTTCGCTCAGGAATCTGACTTCGAGAGATTCCGCCAGCAAAACCAACAGGGTTTTGAAGAATATCAGGAAGCTGAAGACGCGTATCTGGAGGAGATATCCCGGCAGTATGAGGACTACCTCCGGCGGGAACAAGAAGCGTTCGAAGAATTCAGAGCCGAGGTTGAACGCAAGTGGGATGAGTTTCGATATCAGACATCTAAGAGGTATGTGGAGTATGATGAAGATCTTACCCGACGCGGCATTGTCGATTTCGAACAGGGGGTTGTTGAAGTGGAGGTAATTACAACGGGGGATAGTACTGCGGACAGTAGTGAAATAAAGGCCAGGATGGGGCAGCAGATAGAGGGGCTTGTAAATACCACGGATTTCCAGAACCGATCGATTTTGCTCAATCAACTGGAGCTGAGCGATGGACGGACTGTAAACCGGTCGAATGCAGAGGAGTATGCCAAAGGGGTAGTTAACCGACGGGAAATACAAACCAAAACGTATGTTGCGCAAGACGGTATCAGGAGGACAAAACACTCAGTTGCACTGGCAATGGTACCTGATCATCTGGCGAGGAGGGCGGAAGCGTTCAGGGAAGATGTATTGCGGGAGTCGAACCGGTTTGAGATTGATCCCCGGGTGACGTTTGCGGTGATGCACACCGAATCCAGTTACAATCCACGGGCACGTTCGCATATCCCGGCGTACGGATTGATGCAACTGGTACCGAATTCAGGAGCCAGGGATGCGTATATCTATGTTTATAATAAAGACACTTTGCTTACGGGGGATTATCTGTTTGTTCCGCCTCATAATATTGAGCTGGGGTGTGCGTATTTGAGTAAAATCCGGAACCGGTATTTCAGGGGCATTAAAAACGATACCAGTGCATACTATTGTGCTATCGCCGCATATAACACCGGGCCAGGCAATGTCGCTCGGGCAATCACCGGCAGCTATGGCATCCGGTCAGCCATCAGAACCATCAACGAGCAATCCAGTGATTGGGTGTATAACAAGCTGATCAATGATCTACCCTTTGCAGAAACCCGGAATTATCTGCGGAAGGTCACTGACCGCATGCGTCTGTATGACTCCTGGATTTAACTCTCTCAGGGAGTGGGAGCCTTTGCCGGGCAGGATGAATCCCAAACAAGCCGTGTAGTGGTAATGCTTGGATTCTCCGGAAAGTTAGTTTTATGGATCAGAGTGCCACATACTCTCTGCTCACCCAGCCCCGGGACCGCACATCGACTTTCAGCCAGCCATCCGACTCTTCCAGTATATCCAGCATAGTTCCCCGGGGGAGAGGCGGCCCTGCCCGTTCCGCTCCGAGACCGGGTGCCGACCGGATATTCAACCGGGAAGCGGTGACCATGCCAACCTTGCCTGACGTGGGAGCTGCGTCGTCAGGTCCCTCATCGACTCTGTCCCTTACTAACAGCCTGGTACGAAGTTTATCCAGGGGAAAGGCAGGGCCGGGATCGGATTTCCGGGTCGGAGAGATTTCCTCATGGCCCATAATCGATTCAATAGGATAAGCACCGATGAGCAGTTCACACAAATCGAACGTCAGATTGATCTGCATTTCGGTGAATGTGTGCCAGTAGGCAGGCTGACTTTCATTCCGGTGAGTTGCGTGAAGAACCTCTTCGCCGGGATAAGTACGACCAAACCAGGAGGTATATCCCCCTTCGGATTTGGTCAGACGTCCGGCATTATCCAGCTCGATACCCACAGAATACTTATTGAAGCCCGATCGGCCGTCGTAGGAACTTTTACCGGCGTGCCAGGCGACTGTATCGAACGGGACCAACTGGGTGATGGAACCGTCACGACCTATCACCAGGTGAGCGGAAGCTTTACGAGCCGGATTGGTGAGAGTCCGGACAGCCCCGTCCAGTGATCCCCCGGCAGTGTAGTGAATGATGATACTGTCCGGTTCACCGGCTTCCAGTTTGCCTCCGTGATTTGGGGATTCCTGAAACTCCACACTGTCATCCTTCAGGCGATGCTGTTCTATTTTCATGGCATTCTCCTTTATCCGCTTGCGGATTCATCTTCAAGAATACTTGGTCCCTTCCTCCCGACGGCAGCCCGGGTCAGCCGGTTACTCGCGCCCCGTTTCTCCGCGGTGCGCCCGATACTCCAGGTTGCCACAATTCCGCCCCAGGCCACCCAGAACTGTGTTGGAAGCTCGAAGGCCTGGATGGATGCTCCCGCCAGTGATTGAATTGTTGGTACCAGCACATAGTTGAAAAAGATAAACACCAGCCCTGCATAGACTACTGATGGACGTGCACGTTTGGTATAATTATCCCCCTGTTGAAGTTCAGCTACCAGCACCCGTTCTTTTGCTTTAAGTTCTGCCCGGATTGTCTCTTCAATCTCTGACTCCCGCTGCTGTATGAGTTGCTGCATTTCCATCTTCAACTTCTGTTTTTCCTCACCACTCAGGTGAAACTTGTCCACCACATTCCCTACCTGCCCGATTATATTGCCAACGGATCCGGAGAAAATATCTGTTAACCAGCTCATGAGTTCCTCCTTGATTTAGACATTCCATACCCCTGCCCGATGCAGGGAAGTCCGTAGTCCGGATGGTTTTCCAATTGAATACGCGGGTATCTGTGAAGCGGTATCTAAATATGGCAAAAATCCGGCGATATACAAATATTAAAAATTGGATACAGGTACTGTTATATATTTAGACCATTATCTGAATAAAGTAAATATCATTGAATAATGATCATTGAATATTTATGAGCACAATTCTCATGTTTGGGGGCGGAATATTCACGATTTTTCATTTTGACCGGGCGATCGGAATTGTCGTGTGACAATAGCGATCACATGTGGTTGGAAGCTCCGGGGCTACAGATGCCTCCGGAAAATTGTGAAGAGAAAACTGCAGTAAATCTACTCCCGTGCGGGGGTGACAGGAATTCCGGTCACCCGGTTTCAGAGAGCGGGAAGGTCAGTTGAAATTCCACATGAGATTGAGTTTGGGGTTAAATCCGAGCCGGAAATTGGTATAGGAATTCCCGTCGCTGCTCTGACCGTCAAATTCAGACGACTCACTTCCGAACCGGAGTCCGAGATCAGCATTTAATCCCACTGCCAATTGTTTGTTAAAATAAATTTCGCCCCCGACACAAACCCCGACTCCGAACCAGTTTGTCGCTGTAGAGGAAGACACGCCATTCTCATCTGAGGAACCCTCACGTTCATATGACCCCCAGAAAGTAGAATGTCCGATTACCGGACTGTTGTCTCCGCAGAATTCATATCGGGCACCGAGCTTCGTCATAAAGTCCGAATTGGTTTCGGTATTGTCATTGGGAAGGGTGGTCTTGTTCAGAGCGTAGTTAAAACTCACTCCGCCGGCGAGTTTGTCTGTGAAATAATAATACACGCTGGGATTTTCAAAGCTGTTTCCGTCAAAATCAATGCCGACAGTATAGTCACCCTCCTGGGTCCGCTGGTATCCGTCTTCCCAGCGATTCGCGCTGTTTGCCATCAGCGGGATGATGAACAGCACAATGATCAGTGTAAGTTTCCGCATAGTGTATCCTCCTGAGTTGTGTTTTGGTGTCTCTTGTCGGAACTGCAGCCGGGTCCTTGTTCCGTCTTTGTACCGGATAAGTATATATACACCCATTTTTATCCGGCTCACGGTTTTTGAAATACCGACCGCAGTGTTTTGTCTGTCCAGAACCGGATTTCATGGCCGGACAATCGGAACTCGGGGATGCAACAAAATATGACAGAAATTGTCATATAAAATCGAGTATACAATTCGGTGAGAATATTGTCAATGAGAAAACCTGAATAGCCTTCATTGATGCATTGCTGATAGGTTTGTATTACTTTCGAACTTCCGTCTAGCAGCAGGCTCAAAATCTCTGCTTCGTCGTTTTGATTCGTCCCCCATCCATTATTCCGGGGCTGTGGCATCCCCTATGTAATTGCGTTTATTTCAACTTAAGAGAAAATAGTTCTCTCCGATAATACAGTTGTAACAGGCAGGAGGTTTCATGACATGATGAGCGCGGCAGGTTGTTCAAAGCTGTCGTCGAATACCGACGAAGGGATCCGGGAAGCCTGGGGTTTCTTCCGACATGTCGGGAATAAGGATACGGGTGATAATGTCCGGATTCTCACTACAGTGGAGATATCCAATATATCCCAACGGTGATTCCAGAAATCAGTATTCACGGATTTGTACACAGTACGATAACACATAACGGATGAAAACCTGATGGACCATCATTTCCGGACTCCGACTGTGAAATACCGGATAGTTCTCCACCGGTTATCGGGTGCAGGTTTGGTTCAGGATTCCATCCGAATATTAATAACTGAGAGAGATGATCACTGGAGATGAATTCTCGTGTACATAGTATTGATCCGTCATGTCTGGCCCAGGCCACCTGGGATCAAACAAATGTGGGGATCCGAATCACCGATGCCACCGGGGAGCTCCTTGCAGTCAACCCGGCATATTGTCACATGGTTGACCAGCAAGAGAAAGAACTGCTGGGGCGCCCTTTCATCGATTCGTTTACGAATGAGGAACGTGAAACGCTCCTCTCCAAATACCGTGAGGCCTTTCAGAAAGAAAAAAGTATACCCTACACAATCCACTGGCATACGTTACACAACGGGCCTAAATTTGTATGGGGAGTGAGTACGTCCTTTATCCGGTTGGCGGAGCACGGACCGGTTGGAATGTCTTTTTGCCATGATATCACGCACATTTACCGGCATACCAAACGCAAACACCAGTTCAAACGGATGTCGGCGCTGGCAAATCTTGCTGCCGGTGTGGTCCATGAGTTCAACAATGTACTCACGGCCATAGAAACTGAAACGTCACTGGGAATGATGAACCTGCCGGAAAACCATCCATTGGCTTCCAGGTTTCAGACGATCCATGGGGAAGTGGAGCGTGGTGCGAGTTTGATGCGGCAGCTCCAGGCTTTCTCACAACAGGAAACCTCAGAGAAGGAGCCGATTCGATTGAGCACTGTCCTCGAATCGTTTCAGAAGCTAATTCGGAAATATGTGGGAGAACACATCTCGGTGCAGTTTGATTCCGAAGAAAATCTACCCGAGATCATGGCCAACCGGACACAGATAGAGCAAGTGATAATCCAGTTGTGTATGAATGCCAAAGAAGCCATGCCCGAGGGAGGGCTGTTAACCCTCCGTACGTATTCCAACCCGGTTTCGGATCAACAATCGAAGGCAGAAGGACTAGATGAGGATACGGTTATTCTGGAGGTACGTGATACGGGCAGTGGAATTGATGGGGTTCTCCAGGAACACATTTTTGAACCGTATGTGACCACAAAATCTCATCAGAATCATCCGGGCATGGGATTGAGTTATGTTCACGGAATTGTTCTGAGCCATGATGGCAGAGTGGAAGTGGAGAGTGATTCCGGAGAGGGGAGTAGTTTCCGATGCTTTTTCCCGGTGGTAGTCGAAGCCGATCCGACACAGAAGGATGATCAATGGCAGTCTGCATCCCCGGATCTCATCGGAAAAACATGTCTGCTGGTCGAAGATGATGTCAACCTCCGCATGATGATTCGGGAAATACTCGAGAATGTAGGCTTGACGATTTTAGTTGCTTCGGATACAGATGAGGCTTTAGATCTGGTCAATAATGCAGGTGAGAGGGTGGACATGATCATCAGCGATGTGATCCTCCCCTCTTCACTCAATGGCATGGACCTGTTAGTGCGTCTCCGGGAGACTGATCCAGAGCTCCGGGGAATACTCATGACGGGGTATCCATCGGAATCGCTTCCGGATGAGATATCGGATCAGTCAGGGGTGCCGCTGCTGAGGAAACCATTTCAATCATCACAGTTAATTCAGGCCATCCAGAAGTGTTTTGCTACGGCTCCGGAGGAAGGAGGCACTGCAACGAGACGTGATTAGTCCGACTACCACAGCCAAACGACCAGCTCAGGCAAATATTTTTATCATTGCGCAGAACGAGAGTGAGATTGAACCGGTGCGTCGGTATCTCGCAGGCAAAGATTACCAGGTTCAGGTTCGCTTGGATGTCAAATCGGTAGATGATGTGCCGGAACTGGGGATTGCGCAGGTGTGCCTGGTTGATATGCGGTTGCATGACCGCCAGGGAGTGCCTCTTTACAGATGGGTACGGGATAATACTGACGCGGATGTCGTCGGATTATGCGAACGGTCCGATCTCACCCAGGCGGTGCATGAAGTAAACCGCGGTATCCTGTACGATTACCTGATTATCGTACCAATTTACGATATCCATCAGTTCGAGTTCACGGTCCGTCGTGCACTGCAAAAGCAGCGTCTGGACAGAACGGTGAAAAAATTGATGAATGAGCTGGATCAGTTCCGCAGTCAATATCTTCCGCATCGGCTTGAGCAATCCCGGGAGTACGTCCGGAAAAAGTTGGATCGGCATCTGGATCAATTTTTACAGTCCCTGGCCTCGGATCATCAGGAGACGGTGATGGTCCGTGACCAGCAGGGGCTGCAGCAGTTATTGGCGGACTTCAAAACCCAGAAAGTGGGTTCCGCTATTCAGGACCTGAAGACCCAGCTGTATGAGGACCTCTATCTGCAGGTGGAGAATGCCCAGGAGCAATTCCAGGCGGATCTGACCGAAGAGCAGGAATCTGAGCGATCCAATCCGGTCATCATGGTTGTGGATGATGAAGAAAAGGTCCGGAAAAACGTTGCGGATATTTTATCATCAACGGAGTATGAGGTTGCCGATGCAGACACCGGAGAAAAAGCCCTGCGAATGTCCCGGACCAGCCCCCCGGATCTGATCCTCATGGATATCGCGATGCCGGGGATCTCAGGTATCGAAGTATTGGAAGTGATGAAGCAGGAAAAGCCACTGCAGAATATCCCTGTAATCATGTTAACCGGGATCGCCACCCATCACGCAGTGAGACAGGCCCTGCAAATCGGCGCCACGGACTATGTGATCAAACCGTTTCACACACAAATTCTCCTCGAACGGATTGGGAAAGTGCTGAAATCGGATGATGGCGATACTACATAATATCTGTAACACCGACTCGCTTTCGATTGCAATTGCCCGGGAGATGTCTTCTGCGATCGGTGGGACGGTATCAGGAGAGTCACTTGCATTCAGACTCCGCATTCGCTATCTGCGTAAGGACATCGTTTATACCGGAACAGGATAATGGAACAATATAATACGCATGATGCGGTCCTGACAACGGACCATGAAGGTATTATAACGTATATGAACCCGGTTGCTGAAGCGTTGACGGGCTGGAAATCGCCCGAGGGCATCGGTCAGCCACTGGGAAAAGTGTTTCACGCTTTGGACGATGAACATGACGAAATGAGCCCGGATCTGGTTGATCGCGTCCTGAAGGATCGACAGACAGTGGAGTTGTATGAGCACATCAGTGTCCTCACCAGAGAAGGGGACCGTTTGCCCATCTCCGGTGTTGCCGCACCAATGCAGTCCGGTGATCAGGTTCGGGGACTCATTCTCACCGTGTCCAACCTTCCGCACGGCGAGGAAACCCGGGATCCCCTCACTCCTTCTGACACCGGGTATGCAGACCTTGCGAACAAGATCCCCGGAGTGTTCTATCGGCGGAGAATTGATCAGCATTGGACAATGGAATTCATCAGCCAGGAATGCGAGTTACTAACCGGTTATCCTGCAGAGAAACTAATGCAGAATGATGCACTCACATACGCAAGCCTGATCCATCCTGACGACTGGGATACCACCTGGCAGACAGGGCAACAACATCTGGACGAAAATGAATGTATCGAACTGGAATATCGGATTCTCCCGAAGGCCGGAGACGAAAAATGGGTACTGGACAGAGGGTGTGTTCAACGAATTGGTGAGGACGGAAAGTGGTATGTTCAAGGATTCATTGTCGATGTCACCGAGTGGAAAAACGTTGATAGTGACTTCAGAGACAAGTTAGGGTTTTACCGCACCCTGCTCAGCGATATTACCGATGCAGTATTCGTAACTGATGACGAGGGAGCCTTCACCTTCATCTGCCCGAATGTTAAAGCCATTTTCGGGTATCAACCTCACGAGCTTGACGGGAAGCGGATTCAGGATTTAATCGGGGACGATATTATGGAAAATGGGGAGCTGGAGGCCTCCGGAGAGATTACCAATGCGCAGACAATCGTTCAATCGAAGGACGGTACGGAGCACCAACTCCTGGTAAATATGAAGAGAGTCCGGTTAGGAAGGGGGACCAGGCTATTTACTTGCAGAGATATTTCGGATCGGGCTGAACTGGAAAAGCAGATACAGGCCCGGACCGCGTTCCTGGAGAGTATCTTCACGGCGGCACCAGTTGGTATTGGTGTCTTGGAAGACCGGATTATTCAGGAAGTCAACCGGACATTTTGTGATATCACCGGATATACGGAGGAGGAGTTACTCGGCGCGGATACGCTGGTATTGTACCTCTCAGAGGAAGAATATAATCAGGTTGGGCACGACAAGTACTCCCAGATCAACCAGTATGGCTACAGTACTGTTGAGACCCGCTGGCGTTGTAAGGATGGCACAGTCAAAGACATCATCCTGGGAACCGCCCGGTTGAATTCGGGAGACGATTGTGAGCGGATTACGATGACCGTGCTGGACATCACCCAGCGAAAGACGTATGAGAAAGAACTCCAGCGGGAGCATGCCTTTATCCAGCGGATTACGGAGACCAGTCCGATCGCAATCACAATAGTAAACCAGGAAGGCAGGATAGTTTACGCTAATGCACAGGCGGAACAGACGCTCGGGCTGGAAAGAGATGAAATCACCCAGCGGAATTATAATGATCCGAACTGGCAAATCACCGATTTCGACGGAGAGCCATATCCGGATGAACAGTTACCCTTTCAGCGTGTAATGGAACGCAAAGCGCCTGTGTATGATGTCATGCACGCTATCCGTTGGCCGTCCGGCGAGATGAAATATCTGAAGATAAACGGCGCACCACTAACCTTCGGGAAGGGGGAAGAGGTCGAACAGGGGGTATTTGTGATCGAGGATATGACGGAATTGGTGCTCCAGCAGCGGCAACTGCTGGAAAGCCAGGAGCACATCCGGAAACTGTGGGAAAGATCCCCCGATGCCATGTGTCTCTCCGACAGTTCAGGGATTCTGGTGGATGTCAATCCCGCCCTGTGTGAATTGGCTTCCAAATCCAGGGAGGAACTGTGTGGTATCCACTATACCGAATTAGTGGCAATAGAACAGTCCGAAATATCCCAGGAACGCTATGAGGAGGTATTCCGGTCCCGACAGCCGGAACAACAGGTGACCCTAAAGACAACACTCCTGTCAGGAGAATCCTTTTACCTGCAATTTACCGTGAGTTTCATGGATTCCGAAGAACACGGGTCATTGATGTTGTGTATCATTCGGGATGTGACCGAGCAAAAGCTTCTGGAAAAGGAGTTAATCCACTCACAACGAATGGAAGCGCTTGGTCAGATAGCGGGTGGTATCGCTCACGATTTTAATAATGTACTTACCTCCATCTCCGGAGCAGTTGAGATGATGCAGATGCGGGATAGCGAATCCCGTTTTGAAAAATACCTGCATGTCTTGAATTCAAGTATAGCCCGGGGTAAAACGGTTACTGAGCGTATGTTGACCTTCACCCGGTCCTCCACCCCTGAAACCAAACCTCTCTCAGTTCGGTCCTTTCTGGAAGATATCCAGCAAATGGCCTCCTATACTCTGCCCAAGTACATAGAGATTGCTCTGGACACGGCAGGGGAACCATTGAATGTCCTGGCGGATCCGAACCAATTGCAGCAGGTGTTATTGAGTTTATGTGTCAACGCTGCTGATGCAATGCCGCAGGGTGGGACAATCAGTTTCGAAGGCTATCCCGCTTCCGACACTGAAGTGGAGGAACATATCGGTTCCACAAACACATCGTATGCCTGTATTGCCGTAAGGGACACAGGTGTTGGAATGGATCGCGAGACTCAATCTCGGATATTTGAACCGTTTTTTACCACCAAGAAAGCTTCAGAAGGCACGGGACTGGGTTTAGCTGTAGCTCACAAAATTATCCGGTTACATAACGGATGGATAACGGTCGAGAGCAGAGAAGGGGAAGGGACAATTTTTACGATTGGTTTACCGCGTACACATCCGCAGGAACGATCACCGTCCTCAGGCAAAGAGTTTTCATTCCAGGAAGGAGAGGGTGAGACAATCCTGATTGTGGAAGATGAGAAGACCATCGGAAAGTACCTGGAAGAAGCGCTTGTCGAACTGCATTATACAATTCTCTGGGCACCTGATGCAGCAGGAGCGAAACAATTTGTCCGGAATTACGGTGATGAGATAGACTTAATCCTCACTGATATTGGACTTCCGGATCAGGACGGGGCGAAACTGGTCGTTTATTTTGGAGCAAACCTGCCGGATATTCCGGTCATCGCGGCAACAGGATATGTGGACGATCAGTTAAAAGAGACATTGTATGGAGCCGGTGTCACAGAGGTTATCCGGAAACCCTATGATTTGAAATTTATTACAAACTTGTTCAGGGACTATTTAAAACAGTCCGTGCAAATCCAGAAAGGACGAGGACGGGAGTTACGATATGACTGATCAGCAACTAATTAAGACATTTGATTCGGTATTGGACCAGGTGTTAGGGGGAGGAATACCTGTCCCTTCTCTCAATGTGATTGCAGGACAGCCCGGTGCCGGTAAAACTATATTTTCACAGCAGCTGCTTTTCCATTACGTGAAACAGAATCCGGGTGAGAAGGCACTATATCTGTCGACAATGTCAGAACCTCCTGCAAAACTCGTTCGATACATGCGAGCCTTCGAATTCTTTTCCCCCGAATTGATTGGGGAGTCAAGTCACGTGGAAGATATTGGTGAGGTAGTGAGGAGTGAATCTCTGGATGCTATCAGTCAAACCATAATTGAAAAAGTTCGGTCATTCAAACCGGCTCTTGTTGTGATCGACTCTTTTAAAGCTATCCATGATACGGTTGACCCGGAAGAAAACTTCCGCCAGTTTGTCTACAGACTTGCTGTCAGACTGTATCAACAGCAGTGTTTGACTTTCCTGGTGGGTGAGTATCTTTCGGATGAGATTTTCGAAGGTGCTGAATTTGCAGTGGCTGATGGGATTTTTACGTTGGAGATAACTGAGAATCTCGGTGAGACACAACGGCTTTTCCAGGTGCGGAAATTGCGTGGGAGAAATCCATTGTTACGAGCGGTACCATTCGGGATATCCGGCGATGGCGTCCGGTTGTTTCATCCCCGTCATATGAATGGAGAATCCGGTGTGGAAGATAGCATTCCAGAGAAGCGTTTGCCGACGGGTATTCCGGGTTTGGACCACCTGCTGACCGGTGGAGTGCTTCCCGGTCGTTCTGTCATTCTGTCCGGGGTGTCCGGAACCGGAAAAACCACCACGGCACTCCAGATTGCCACAAATGCAAGCAAGTCAGGGAGATGCACGCTGTACTATTCCTTCGAAGAATCCCGGTCGTGTGTAGAATCCACAGCGTCCGCATTTGGATGGGATCTCAAGACACAAGAGGGGTCCGGAACCCTGAGGTTTGTGCACATCCCTCAGAACACTATTCGGGTTGATGAGCACATCGACAGGATCGCCGGTGATATCGAAGAATTTCGTCCGGATTGGGTGATCCTGGACTCCTTTTCCGTGTTTCTTCACCGATTAACGGCTGCAGCAAAAATCCGGGAGAAAACCGAGCAGCTGAAACGTATTATACAGCGTTCGGGAGCGGTTGGATTGCTGTTGTCGGATATCCCGGCAACCAACCAATACCAGTTGTCCCGATTCGGGGTGGAAGAGACCGTAGCAGATGGAACCATCGTATTAAGCAGCAGTATTGAGGACCGCGATCGCCGGAGATTTCTTGAGGTATATAAGATGCGTCAGACCCCGCATATTAGTGGAAAGAAACGCATGATTATTGGAGATCACGGCATACAGATATTGCATCCAGTGCCGAAAACGAAATCTGAATCGGACCAGTTGTCTGCTTTGACGTTTTCGCCGATTGCCTCTCTGGTGGATGCGGACGTGCGATATGGTTCAGCTTGGCTCGTCCGGGGTGAAGCCGGGATCGGCAAATCCATTTTAGCAGTGCAGTTTGCATTGGAAGGGCTCTTAAATAATGAGTCGGTGGTATTTGTTACAGCGGATTCTCCTGGAAATGTTGTGGTGGATAATCTGCGAACACTGGGAGAGGGCTCGTTTGCGGAGGAAGACGAGTCGCGTTTGCATATTATAGACGGATACAGCAAGGAACATATGGATATCACTCTTCGGGACAAAGATCACTTGTTGTATGTGTTAATGAATAGGGTTGAGGAGTTGCCATCACCCGTCCGGGTGATCTTTGATTCAATTACGCCGCTGCATGCTACGTTTGAGGATGCTGAATTCTTCGATTTAATCCAGGAGAAAAATCGGTTATTCCATCAGCCGGATGTGGCAGTCCTTGACCTGTTACTCTATGAATTCGGCGAATCCACTCCGGTCCCGGAAATGCTGAATATGTATGATGTCGTACTCGATATGTATTATTCCCGGCGGAGACATAATCGGAATGGTCATGAAACTCCGGCTGAAAGGCAACTTCAAATTTATAAATATCGGGGAGCTTTCGTAGCACCTGAACCTGTAACGTTTCAACTCACCATTGAAAAAGGTATAGAGGTCCAACACAGTATCTAAAACTTCTTTTGGCGGAGCGCTCCTCCCAAACCACTTGATTCCCTGGGATTTTGTCTACAGATTGACAGGAACGTAGATGTGCCGTGATGATGCATTCTGATGATCGGAACTTTGTCAAATCGGGGATGGAAGGAGAGACAAATATGAAAGCGGTTGCGCTGGCCGATATCGAACAGTTTCAACTGCTGGACATGTCGGATCCGGTATTGAATGATCAGTTTAATGTCCTGCTCCGTGTCAGAAATGTAGGGATCTGCGGTTCGGATATTCACTATTTCGAAGAAGGGCGGATCGGTGATCAGATCATTGATTTCCCGTTTACCCTCGGGCATGAATTTTCTGCAATAGTGGAGGAGGTTGGGGATGAGGTTACCACAGTACAGCGTGGAGATCTGGTAGCCGGTGAGCCCGCCGTCTCCTGTCATCAGTGTGATCAGTGTCTGGCGAACCGTCCCCATACCTGCCGCGAATTACGATTTATTGGCGCGCCGGGTCAGCTCCGCGGAGCCATGTCAGAGTATATCGCCGTACCTGAAACAAACTGCTATCCCGTACCGGAACACATGACGGCGGAAGCTGCCTGCCTGGCGGAACCCCTGTCTATCGGATGCTACGCGGTTGAATTGGCTCCCGACATCACGGAGAGCACTGTTGGAATCCTTGGAGCCGGCCCTATTGGATTGGGCGTCTATTTTGCCGCCAGAGAAGAGGGGATCACCGCGGCCTATTGTACGGATAAACTCGATTACCGGTGCGGTATTGCTAAAGATGTTGGGATAGATTGGAGCGGAAACCCGGATACTGAAGATGTCGTTGGTGAAATCAGGGAAGTGGAGCCCGCCGGTCTGGATGTGGTATTTGAGTGTTGCGGGGATCAGGAGGCGCTGGATCAGGGTATCGATCTGCTCAAGCCCGGAGGGACTCTGCTGATTGTAGGAATTCCGTCTGAAGATCACATTTCCTTTGACATCGACACGATCCGCCGGAAGGAGATCACCATAAAAAACGTGCGTCGTCAGAATCATCAGATGCAACCGGCTATCGACCTGGTGGCGAATAATCCGGATGTTACTGAGACATTATATACTCACCAATTCCCTCCTGAACAGGCCCAGCTGGCATTCGGGACGGTCGCGGATTACCGGGATAATGTGGTCAAGGCTATGGTGGAGATGGGGGAGTAGGGTTGTGAGACGTGGGTCATGTGTCGCGTGTCTGGTGACCGCCGGGGATTGCGTCCCGATATTTCGGGACTCCATTCATAGCTTTGAGTAAACCCGTCCATTCCACTGTCGCGGAACCCGATCTGAGGTTGCTATTCCAAAGGTGCCCTTGCCACGCCGTAGCGTTGCATCACGGATAAATGAAAAAGCCCCCTGGCGGGGGCTGGCATAGCGTAGCACAGACGGTGGACCACATTTCCACATGATCGATTTTCTCCCTGCCCGGTACTTTTTTACTCACATCAAAAAGTACCTCCCGATAACGGAATGAGTGCACGATCAAAGATTCCGATCATTCCGAATCGGGGCAGGTAATTTCGCCCGGACGAATCAGCGGCGGTGTGCCCAAGTGAGTACTGCTACTGCTCCGGGCCTGCGAGATCCAACCCCGAAGGGTTTGAGCAGAATATGCACCGCCGGGCGCAGCCCGGCACTCGAAAAACTTCCGGATTGTCCGGAGCGCCTCACCACCAGGACTGACCTCACCCCAGCCCCTCTTCTGGGACCAGGAGAGGGGCTTCGTCCGGTGCGGGCCGCACGGCATCGGAGGACATCCCCTTCCCTTTACTTTTTTTATACCCTATACCCTATACCCTATACCCTCCCATCACCCGTTATCCTGCTTTCAGCTCTCTCAGCACTGGCCGGGACTATTTGTCACCGAAGCACTCCGGACTTCATCCCCTATATACACACTAATGCACTTCAACCTTTTCCTCATATTTGTTCGCTGTGAATGAATCCGTAGTTTCAAAATGGGAGCGACTGTTTTATTCTATCGCACTGATCACACCGTGAGTATCACTATCCGGTGACTCATCATAGAAACCGGTCTCACGGTGGAGGAAGGCGGAAGACCGTCGATATAAGATGATGACCACGAATATACTGATAAGGAGATAGAGCACGAGATGAGTACTATTGAAATGGATGGTCCGGTGCTGGATGCAGTCTTCCAGGCGTCGGATACATTCGTCGGGGTGCTGGATACAGATGGTATACTGCTGCGGGCAAATCGGGCGGCTCTTGACTTTATTCAGGTGGATGAGGGCAATATTACAGGTATCCCATTCCCTGAAACACCGTGGTGGGAACATTCCGCGGAATTCCAGACCCGGCTCCGGGATGGGATCACCCGGGCAGCAAATGGGGAGGCTATCACCTTCCAGGCCACCCACATCGCTCCGGACAGCACTGTACGATATATTGATTTTACGCTTACTCCGGTACGAAACGATGATGGAACAGTCGGGTACTTACTTGCCCAGGGGCGGGATATTACTGACCGCATCCATACCGAAGCGATATATGAAGTGATCTGGCAGAATGCGCAGGATGGGATGCGAATGACCAACTCGGAGGGAATCATTACCCGGGTGAATCCTGCTTACTGTGAGTTGGTGGAAAAACCCCGTGATGAACTGATAGGAAAACCGCTTACTGTGGTGTTCCGGAATCATGACGATCGAATGCAGAAATATCGGGAACAGTTTCGCGGCCGGACAATCTCTTCACACCGGCGAGAGGAACTAACGTTATATAACGGTAAATCCCTTTGCGTGGAGGAGACCAATACCTTTATTCATCCCCCGGGTGAAGATGAACAGGTGCTGGGCATCTTTCGGGATATCGGGCATGTGAAGCAAGCGGAGGAGGAATATAAGGAAATGATCGATGGCATGAACGATACTGCCTTTGTCATCGGGTTCAATGGAGGATTTTTAGAGGTCAATGAAACTGCAGTCCGGGAATTGGGATATTCCCGGGAAGAGCTGCTGACCATGGGGCCGGCGGATATCGATCCAAACTTGCCACCAGAAGAGATCCGCAGTCTGATTGAGGGCATGCAATCCGATGAACGCCAGGTGTTTGAAACCCAGCACCAGACAAAATCCGGCGGCATTATGGACGTTGAAATCAGTTCAAGTAAAGTGACTTATCAGGGAGAAACAGCGATTCTCAGCGTTGCCAGGGATATCACGGAACGGAAACGGATGGAACAGGAACTCATCCGGACCCAGAAACTGGAATCACTGGGACAGGTGGCAGGCGGTATCGCTCATGATTTCAATAATGTATTGAACACTATCAATACTGCGCTCCAGATGATTGAGATGAAAGCAGAACAGAAAGAGAGCCTCCGGAAATACCTGGAGATGGCACAAACCAGCATTACCCAGGGCCAGACGATTACCGACCGGTTGGTGACGTTTACCCGCAAGGAATCCGCAGGCCCCACATCAGTTGAACTTGGTCACTTTCTGCACGAAATGCAGGAATTTGTCACGCACGTCTTGCCAAAGCACATTGCAGTGGACAGTGAAATTCAGGATGATGAGTCCTCGGTGCTGGCCAATCCGGCCGAAATCCGCCAGGTACTGATGAACCTCTGTATTAATGCCAAACAGGCGATGCCTGATGGCGGGGAGATCACGTTCGGTTGCAGACCCCCCACCGGGGAGGAGAGGGCGACGTATATGTCGGATGAGGGACAATCGTCGTTCTGGTGCATAACTGTGACTGATACAGGGCCGGGGATTGATCCGGAGATTCAGGACCGGTTGTTCGAACCGTTTTTCACCACCAAGCGGGATCCGGCCTCCACCGGTCTGGGGTTATCA
>Ga0207797_1001251_pt1 | contig 18598 bp, 16 predicted proteins | sample PRCRCaboRojoPR_6_FD_187275 | JGI IMG/M metagenome (GOLD analysis project Ga0207797, IMG submission 187275) | Marine sediment microbial community from Cabo Rojo, Puerto Rico - PR CR 10% Liquid 1 (SPAdes) | ecosystem: Environmental > Aquatic > Marine > Coastal > Sediment | place: Cabo Rojo, Puerto...
GTTTTCCGACGCCGACCCGGTCCGCGTCGGGCACAACGAGCGCGTGCGACTCACGATGGTGAACGACACCATGATGAACCACCCGATGCACCTACACGGGCAGTTCATGGAGCTGGAGAACGGGCACGGCGAGCGCGCCCCGCTCCTCGACACCATCACCGTGAAGCCCGCCGAGCGGGTCTCACTCCTCATCGACGGCCACGAGAAGGGCCCGTGGTTCTTCCACTGCCACATCCTCTACCACATGGATGCCGGGATGGCCCGCGTGTTCTACGTCGAGCCCGCCCCCGAGAGCGACGAGGAGTTTTACCTCGACCCGGTGGCCTAACGCGGCCTCTCGTCCCTCTCCGCTCCCCTTTGACACTCATAGAAATGAATGATGCGTATTCTTCAGCACACGTTTGGACTTCTCCTCACGGCCACGCTCCTGGTCGGGACCACGGCCCACTCCGCCCAGGCCCAGACCATGGACGACAAGTTCCGCACCTTCGTCCTCTTCCACAAGCTCGAATACATCCCCGAGCCGGCCGACCAGCCGGTTGGGCTGGAGGCCACTAGCTGGCTGGGGGGCGACATTAACCGCGCCTGGATTCGTGCGGAGGGCGAACAGTCGACCCTTCATCGAGAGGGAGAGGTCGAAGTCGAAGCCCTGTACGGACGGCTCATCAGCCCCTTCTTCGACGCCGTTGCCGGCGTGCGGGTAGATCGGGCGTGGGGGGAGGGCGGAAAGACGCGTGGGCATTTCGCAGTGGGACTCCAGGGGCTGGCCCCGTACCAGTTTGAGGTGGAGCCCACCCTGTACGTGAGTCACCGGGGCAACGTATCCGCCGGGCTTGCGGCCTCCTACCACGTGCTCTTCACGCAGCGGCTAAAGCTGGAGTCGGAGCTGGAGACGAGCGCGGCCCTGCAGGACGTGCCGGAGTGGGGCGTGGGCTCGGGGCTCAACGACCTCGGCCTCGGATTCCGGCTCCGCTACGAGTTCCACCGAAAGTTTGCCCCGTACGTCGGCTATGATCAGCACTGGTCGTTCGGGGAAACGGCCGATCTGGCCGGGGACCACGCCAGCAGCGGTGCCTTCGTCTTCGGCGTGCGCATCTGGCGGTAATAGGCACGGCACACTCCGGTCGGCCCCACTCGAAGACGAAATTCGCCAGTGGCAGAAAGAAACTTGCTCTGTATTTATATGTACTATTAGGGCTCATTTTCGGGGTGGGGTTCTCGTTTCTCTAAACCATGTCCCCTATTACCATGGAGGCTACTACGACCTACTACCATTCGAAAATCCTCGATCAGTCCCCCGACGAGGTAGAACCGCGCGTCCGCGAGGCCCTTGAAGGCGAGGGCTTCGGCGTGCTCACCGAGATCGACATCAAGGCCACGCTCAAGAAGAAGCTCGACGTGGACTTTCGGCCCTACAAGATCCTCGGGGCCTGTAATCCGCCCGCGGCTCACAAAGCGCTCCAGGCCGAAGACAAGATCGGCACGATGCTGCCGTGCAACGTGATTCTGCAGGAGACCGACGACGGCCGCACGGAAGTCGCGGCGGTGGATCCGGTCGCATCCATGCAGGCGGTCGAGAATTCAGACCTCCAGTCCATCGCCGAGGAAATTCGGGATCGCCTCTGGCGTGTCATCGACAGCCTGTAGACCGGACGGAAAGGCTGGTCTCCGGCACTGACAATTTTCCACATCCACCGCCATGGAATGATGACTCAAGTTCGCTGGGATGTGATTGTCTGCCTTTTGGTGCTCGTCGGGGCCGGGGCCTGCACCGACGAGATGTCGCATGCCCCCATGGGACGTGGGGCCGCGCTTCACGACTCGATCGACGCCGATTACGAGCAGCTGCAACGTGCCTATGCCTCTGCTGACACGCTGCCGCGTGACGTACGACAGATGCGCGGTGCAATGGAGGCAATGCATGGACAGATGAGGCAGCACCGGCGACGCATGGGACGCGGAGGGCGCCACGGGCGCGGCATGCACGGGGAGGGCGGGATGCACGGGGAGGATGGAATGCACGATCGAGCCCAGCGGCGAGGACGCGGGGGACGGCGCGACTCGGCCCGGATGTGGGAGTGGCATCAACAGATGCAGGCCTTCCACGCACAGATGGCGCAGATGCACGCCGCGCGGGGGGCCGCCGAGATGGCGGAGCGTCACCGTCAACTGGAACGCCGACACCGGTCCATGATGGGGGCGCTGCCGTCGGAGGCAGGGGAGGAGGAGAACGATGAGGTGGGGCCGTCGACCGCGGTGCGCGTCAACGGAGCGGATCTCTACACGCAGCACTGTGCGACGTGTCACGGCCCGCAGGGCGAGGGCAGTGGTCCGTTCCCGCCCCTTGCAGGGTCGGCCTGGGTGACCGGGGAGGAGGAGACCGCGATTCGAATCCTGCTGAACGGCCTGCAGGGCCCGGTCGAGGTCCAAGGGCGCTCCTACAGAAACGTGATGCCCGCCTTCGGCCGCCGCCTCACCGACGCAGAGATTGCTGAGCTCCTCTCGTACCTCCGCACCTCGTGGGGCAATGATGCAGAGGCCGTGGACCCCGCCGAGGTCCGGGAGGTGCGCACCGAGCACTCGGGACGGGCTCAGCCATGGACGGCTTCGGAGTTGCGGGAGAACGAGTAATACGAATTCCGGGAGCTGAGTTCGGGTATGGAGGTCTGGAAGTATGGGCGTGTGGACATATGCTACATCCATACCTCCACATCTCCTTTCAGCCATACCCGAATCCTGAAAGCGGATTCGGTATAATTTGTCTGATTCTCCGCTATCAATGGAGGAATCCCCATCTGGTTCTCCGCAACAGGACGCCGCGGTGCCCCGGCAGTACGATGCGTGGGCCCAGGTGTACGACCTGTTCTGGGCACGCTACGTGAACCAGACCCTCCCCGTCCTTCAGCGGGCCGTGTGCGTTCAGCCGGGTGAGCGGGCCCTCGATCTGGCCTGCGGCACGGGTGAGCTGGCGCGACGGATTCTGGAGAAGGAGCCAAGGGCGAAACTCGTCGGCGTCGACCTCGCTCCGGGAATGGTGGAGCGGGCGCGGGCCAAGCTCAACGATCAGTCCGGCGTCCAGATCGAGCAGGCCGACGTGCACGATCTTCCGTTCGCAAACGCATCGTTCGATGCGGTCGTCTGCGCCAACACGTTCCACTACTTTACCCACCCGAGTCAGGTCCTTCAGGAAGCCAGGCGGGTCCTTCGTCCGGGCGGGCGGCTCGTGCTGCTCGACTGGTGCCGCGACTTCTGGACGTGTCGGACGATGGATGTGGTGCTCCGGCGGATCGATCCGGCGTATCAGACCTGCTACACGCTCGGTGAGATGCGGCACCTCATTGCGACCACGTCGTTCCAGCGCCGTTACGACTTCCGGTACCACTTCGACCTCGTGTGGGGGATGATGGTCGTGGAGGCCGTGCGTCCTGAGCCCGACTGACGCCTTCGTCCCGGCCCGAGCTCATGTCTTCGCTCAATCGACCGGCCCACGCTGATGACATCCTCAACTTCGTCTCATTCAGAAGCAGAAGCGTCCCCCTCTTCCGACGCCCACGCATCCCACGATCACGACGAGCTCCCTGAACACGGGGAGGGCCACGAGCCCGAGGGGGGGCACGACCATCACGCCCACCACGCAGCGATGGTGGTGGATTTTCGCCGCCGGTTCTTCGTGAGTCTGGCGGTTACGTTCCCGATCCTGGCCCTCAGTCCCATGATTCAGTCATGGCTGGGGGTGGCCGAGACGTGGGCTTTTCCGGGGGATTCGTGGCTCCTCCTCGGGCTGTCGACGTTCGTCTACGTCTACGGCGGGTGGCCCTTCTTGACGGGCCTAGTCGACGAGCTGCGCGAGCGGACGCCGGGCATGATGACGCTTGTGGCCCTCGCCATCAGCGTGGCCTACCTCTACAGCGCCGCCGTGGTGCTGGGGGTGGAGGGCGAGGTGTTTTTCTGGGAGACCGCCACGCTGATCGACCTGATGCTGGTGGGACACTGGATCGAAATGCGGTCGGTGATGGGGGCGAGCCAGGCGCTGGAGCAACTGGCGCGCCTGATGCCGAACACGGCCCACCGCGTCACCGAGAGCGGGGACACCGAGGAGGTCCCAATCGCGGATCTGGCCCCCGGCGATCGGGTGCGGGTCAAGTCTAGCGAGAAGGTGCCGGCGGACGGGACGGTGGTTGAAGGGCAGTCGAGCGTCAACGAGAGCATGCTCACCGGCGAGAGCGTGCCTGTCGAAAAAACGGAGGGCGACGAAGTGATCGGCGGGTCGGTGAACGGCACCGGTTCGCTCGTGGTGGAGGTCGAAAAGACCGGCGAGTCGAGCTACCTGAATCAGGTGATTACGCTCGTCCGCGAGGCGCAGGAATCGCAGAGCCGCACGCAAAACCTGGCCGACCGGGCTGCCTACTGGCTGACCCTCATCGCTCTGACGGCGGGGGGCGTCACCTTTGTCGCGTGGTACGGCGTGCTGGACGAAACCTTCGTCTTCAGTTTGGAGCGCATGGTGACCGTCATGGTCATCACGTGCCCCCACGCCCTCGGCCTCGCCATTCCGCTCGTCGTGGCGGTGAGCACCGGTCTCGGCGCCCAGCGCGGCCTCCTTATTCGCGACCGCGCCGCCTTCGAGCGGGCCCGCGATCTGGACACGGTCGTGTTCGACAAGACGGGCACCCTTACGGAAGGCCGGTTTGGCGTCACCGACGTGCTCGTCTTCGAAGGCAGCGACGAGGCGACGGTGCTGCGGCAGGCCGCCGCGGTGGAGCAACACAGCGAGCACCCCATCGCCGCGGGCATCCTTCGGGAAGCAGAGGACCGGGGGCTGGACCGACCGGACGCATCGGACTTCGAGGCCCTCACCGGAGAAGGCGTGCGGGCCATGGTGGGGAGCACCGAAGTGCGGGTCTTGAGTCCGGGGGCAGTGGCGGAAAACGTGACTCTACCGGAGCACGATGCGGGGACGCTTCAGCAGCAGGGCAAAACCGTCGTCTACGTGGTGCGCGACGGCGTAGCACTTGGCGCCCTGGCTCTGGCCGACATTATCCGGGAGGAATCGCGCGAGGCCATCCAGACGCTGCACGATCTGGGCATCGACGTGGTGATGCTTACGGGCGACAACGAGCGGGTGGCCAAGTGGGTGGCGGAGGAACTGGGGCTCGACCGCGTCATCGCTGAAGTGCTTCCCGACGAGAAGAGTGCGGTGATCGAGGACCTTCAAGCGGAGGGGCGTCTTGTGGCCATGACGGGCGACGGCGTGAACGACGCGCCGGCCCTCGCTACTGCCGACGTAGGCATCGCCATCGGCGCTGGGACGGACGTGGCGGTGGAGACGGCGGACATCGTGCTCGTCGAAAGCGATCCCCGCGACGCGGTGGACGTGATTCGCCTCGCGCAGGCCACCTACCGAAAGATGGTGCAGAATCTTTGGTGGGCCACCGGCTACAACGTCGTCGCCATCCCGCTGGCCGCGGGCGTCCTGGTGACGGCGGGCCTTGTGCTGAGTCCGGCGGTGGGGGCGATCCTCATGAGTCTGAGCACGGTGATCGTCGCCGTCAACGCGCGCTTCCTTGCCCTTGAGTGAAGTTTCTCGACTTTGGGTCTCGCGGGGACGAAGGGGCGGGCTAAAAACCCTTTGCCAGAAGAAGGAGGGATGTAATTTGCTCCAAAAGACGTGAAATACGAACAGGAGGATTTATGACCTTAAACTCTTCTATTCTGCCGAGGTATCAGTTTGTGCCGCTTGGTCAGAGGCCAGCGCAGCGTTGAGACCCCGCAACTCCACCGATCTCCCACATCGACTTCGTTCTTCGCCATGCCCATCGTTGACGACCTTGCGCGATTCGTTCGAGATGCGTCCTACGACAATCTTTCGGAGGAGGCCGCACAACAACTCAAAGTCCGCGTGCTCGATTCCCTGGGGTGTGCCATCGGCGCCCTCGACGGGGAGCCGATTCGGGCCCTGCGCAAACACCTCTCAGACTTTGGGGGGAGCAAGCACGCGACCCTCATCGGGGGCGGACAGACGGCACCCGACCGCGCCGCCCTCTACAACAGCGCACTGGTCCGCTACCTCGACTACAACGACAGCTACCTCGCGGAGGGGGAAACCTGCCACCCAAGCGACAATCTCGGCTCGGTCATGGCCGCGATCGAGTACTCGGGCGGTTCCGGCCGAGACCTGCTTACCGCCCTCGCGGCCGCGTATCAGGTACATTGTCGGCTGAGCGACGAGGCGCCGGTGCGGGCCAAGGGCTTCGACCACACCGTGCAGGGGCAGTACGCCGCCGCGGCTGGGGCGGCAAAAGCCCTGGGCCTCAATTCCGAACAGATGGCCAACGCCATTGCCATCAGCGGCACTGCCCATAACGCGCTCCGCGTCACCCGCACGGGCGAAATCTCGCACTGGAAGGGTCTGGCGTACCCGGAGACCGGCTTCACGGCCACCCATTCTGCGTTCCTCGCGAAGCGGGGCATCACCGGCCCGCCCGAGGTTTTTGAGGGCAACAAGGGCTTCATGCACTCCATCGCGGGCGAGTTTGATCTCGATTGGAGTACGGAGAACCTGGAGCGGGTGACCGACACAATCATCAAGAAATACAACGCCGAGATTCACTCCCAGGCCACCCTGGAGGGGGCGCTGGAGCTCAAGCGCGAACACGGCATCGATCCGCACGCGATCGACAAGATTGAGGTGGATATCTTCGACGTCGCTTTCGACATCATCGGTGGGGGGGAGGAGGGCGACAAAACGATCGTGCGCCGGAAGGAGGAGGCCGACCACAGCCTCCACTACATGACAGCGGTCGCGCTTCTTGACGATCAGGTGCTCCCCGCCCAGTACGAGCAGGGCCGCATTGAGGCGGACGACGTGCAGTCGCTTTTGCGGAAGGTGCACGTGGAAGAAAAGCCGGCGTACAGCGACCGCTTCCCCGGCCACATGGTCTGCGACATTCGCATCCACGCGAACGGTGAAGTCTACGAGGCCCACAAGGAGGATTACGAAGGCTTCCACACACGCCCCATGTCCTGGAGCACAGTCTCCGAGAAGTTCACCCGCCTTGCGGAGCCCTACACCGACGCCGCCCTGCGCGACGACATCATCGATGCCGTGCAAGTTCTGGAGACGCTCCCGGCCACCGACCTCTTCGACCTGTTGGCCCAAGTGGAGACCCCGGAGGTGTGATGCGTGAAGAGTGATGCGTGAGGAATAGACGGGAAAGAAGGTCGCCTGCCATCCACATCCGGAGTTACAGGATGCGAGGGACGATACCACATCGAGATGGGATCTCCCGACGAACCGCCCAATTCTGCCATTCCCAATCATCAACCAACCATCGAATATGCCTAACGACATCACTGGCGATCCCCGACGCGCTTTTCAATTTCTCGACACCAACGACCGCGGTGAGAAGCCCCGCGAAGTAGGCGTCACCGAGATCCGCGGGCCCTACTATAGCGTGATGGGTCCGAATTACCTCGACGATGTGCTCTCCACCATGGGGCACTACGTCGATAGCCTCAAATTCGCGGGCGGCTCGTTCAGCCTTATGCCCGAGGAGGAGGTCCAAAAGCTCCTCGACCTCGCCCACGACCACGACGTGCTCGTGTCGACGGGCGGCTTCATGGAGTATGTCCTCTCCCAGGGCACCGACGCGGTATACGATTACATCGACGAGTGTGCGCGCCTCGGCTTCGACATCATCGAGATCTCCGCGGGCTTCATTACCCTGCCCACCGACGACTGGCTGCGCCTCATTGAGGCCGTGCAGGGCGCAGGCTTAAAGGCCAAGCCGGAGGTCGGCATCCAGCACGGGGCCGGCGGCGGGGCCACCACGACCGAGGAACTGGAACAGATCGGTCAGCAGGATCCGTCGCAAGCCATTGCGCAGGCGCAGCGGTTTCTTGACGCAGGCGCCTACCAGATCATGATGGAGAGCGAAGGCATCACCGAGAACGTGCCGGAGATGCGCACCGAGATTCCTGCCCAGTTTATCGACGAGCTGGGGCTGGAAAACCTCATGTTCGAGGCCGCCGATCCGCACGTCTTTCCTTGGTACATCCAGAACTACGGCCCAGAGGTGAATCTCTTCGTGGACCACAGCCAGATTGTGCAGCTCGAATGTCTGCGCAGTGGCATTTGGGGGCCGCATGACCTGTTCGGTCGCGTCCACACCTTTAAAGGAGGAGATCGCGGGAGGTCGTAGAACAACGCCCGGTTCCTTCCACGGCGCTCCGCGCCTCCGGTCAATCATCTGGTTCTCGGGGATTCATTCGTCTTCGTCCCCCCGTAATGGGCTTTTCGCGGGGCCTTTACTGCACCGAGGACCAGCAAACGTGGAGGGGCTTTTAACCTCATGCCGAGCAACGATTTTCAATCTTTCAGCAATCAACGATCCATACCACAATGGGTAACGATCAAGACGTTTCACGCCGCGACTTTCTGCAGCGCCTGAGCGTGTTCGGAGTCGCTGGCCTTGGGGCCAGTTCTGTGCTTACGGCCTGCGGCGGCTCCGGCGACGGCGGGGGCTCCGGGTCTGCCTCCTCCGGCAGCGCCAGTGAAAGCCAGTCTGCCAGCTCCGGGAGCGCCTCCAACACGGTGACGATCCATCCGCAGGGCAACCAGATGAAATTCAAGGAGACGGAATTCACCGTCCCGGCGGACACGGAGATTAAGCTCGTGTTTGAGAATACGGCGACCAGCCCCTCGATGCAGCACAACGTGCTCGTGCTGAATGCACCCCCCGAGCAGGGTATTTTCAAGGAGGTGGGGCAGGCGGCCATGCAGGCGGGTGCTTCGGAGAACTACGTGCCCGACCACGACGCCGTCATTGCGGCGACGGGCCTTGCGAAGCCGGGCGAAACGACGGAGGTGACCTTCACCACGCCGTCGGAGCCGGGCGACTATGGCTACGTGTGCACCTTTCCGGGCCACTGGGCCACCATGCAGGGCACTATGCGCGTGCAGTAACATCCGACCGACGGCAGCCCGGAGACCGCGACCGCGGCGTTCGGCTTCCCCCTCCTTGCACAAGACGCGAAGCATGGAGGTCATTTCGCGCCGCGCAGTCGCGACCCCGATTTGAGGCGGACGAATTGGGTCACTGTGTGGACTCCGTTGGCGATAATTCCACCTTGATCTCCGCCCGGGGCTCGGCCACGATGTCGCCGTAATAGGCCGTGGCCGATTCCCCGGTGTTGTCGGTGTCGGTCATGATTGCGATGCCGTTGATCGGGGGCGGCGCTTCGCCAAACGCCTTCCGGTAGTCGGCTTGGATGTTGCGCCGCTCCACGACCCATGTCCCGACATTCGTCGATCCGCTCTCGACGGCGATCATCTGCACCCAGTCGGTGAACGGATTCTGGAGGACGGTGCCCTTCTCGACCCTGCTTGCCCAGATGTAGTTGAGCGCGCGGGTGGGGATCTGGCCATACCCAAGGGCCTGTAGCGCCTCGTACTTGGCCCGGTCGAGGAAGCCGAAGTTGCCCGGGTCATAGTCAAAGGTGACGTAGATGCGGGCGGGGTAATCGTCCCCGTCTTTCGTTCGGGCATTGCCCGTCTCCAGCACGTTTTCCACCTTCCACCGCCAGGTGAGGATTGGGTACTGTCGCGGCTCCAGTCGCACCTCCCTGCCGAGTCCGGCTGCTCCCCCGTCGCTGTCCGCCTGCACTACCGACACGGTGTCGCCCTGCACCGAACGCTCGACCAGTTGGTAGCGGGTTTTCATGTCCACGTCCCCGAAGCTGATTGGGGTCCACGCTGTCGGGTGCCCGTTCGAGTCGGCCTCGGCGGCCGAGAAGTGCCCGATGTACCGGTCCTCCGGGAGTGTGCCGGTGCCGAGGAGAAGCAGAAGGCCCAGTGCTAGGCTACTGAGCGCCAGGATCCATCGAGAGGAGAGACTCATCAGCCAGGAGCCGTTTTGACGAGGGCAAAGTCGCTTGAGAACATGGCGCTTCTGAGTGTGGACCAAACGGGGCTGTGATTTCGTCCCCCGGTCACGGCTTTCATGGGGAGCGATTCGTCGCAGGCGTTCGCCATCGCGGCCATCAAGTTGTCGCCCGGCGACGTTGAAGAACTGGACGAGCGAGTCGTTTCTCGCAGTTGGGGGTACTTGGCACTTAAGAGCCCGTGGCACGCAGGAACGACGGCTCCGACCGTGGAGTTTATTCGAACGAATACGCGTGATTCCGAGAATGAGCCGATGCGGCCATGGGTCTCTTCAGTGCAGGGCGCGGCCCGCGTTCGTTTGACTATTCCCCCCGGCACTACAACCCGGATGAGGATGACGACCGGGACATAAAACGCCGCATGAAGTCTCGCCGCGCTCGTGAGTCTCAGAACCGCCCGTTGAGTCTCCTCTTTTTCCTGGCCCTTCTATTCCTCACCTTGCTTCTGTATTACTCGCTGTAAGCCCACCACTCCGCTCCTCCCGTGGCCAACGAGTCTACCGCGACCGAGGGCATCATTGAGGTGATGTCCGACCGCCTCGCAAATCAGATTGCGGCGGGCGAGGTGGTGCAACGGCCTGCCTCGGTCGCAAAAGAGCTGATTGAAAACTCGCTCGACGCGGGCGCCGAGTCTATCGAGGTGCTTCTGAAAGACGCCGGGAGCACGCTCGTACAGGTGATCGACGATGGCTGCGGTATGAGTCCGGGAGACGCCGAGCGCTGTTTTGAGCGCCACGCCACGAGCAAGGTCCGCTCCATTGACGACCTGGAAGGCATCCGAACGCTCGGCTTTCGGGGGGAGGCACTTGCGTCGATCGCCGCTGTGGCGCAGGTGACGCTCAAGACCAAGCGGGTGGAGGACGATGCCGGCACGCTGGTACAGGTGGAGGGAGGGGAGCAGGTTGAGAATCGACCTTGTGCCGTTCCGGATGGAACCTCGGTGGCGGTTCGTAACCTGTTTTACAACGTCCCGGCGCGCCGCAACTTCCTGAAGACGCCAGCCACTGAGTTGAAACACCTCACCGAGACCGTCCAGTCGTTGGCCCTCGCCAATCCCGACACGGCGTTTCGTCTCGAACACGACGGGCACGAACATTACGACCTACCCGCAGCTCCGCACGCAGACTGGCATCCCGCGACCCGGACTCGGATCCTTGGTCTATTCGGCGACGAGCACGAGGACGAACTCGTGGGGGTTCAGGATGCGTCAAGCGACCTCACGGTGCGCGGCTTCGTGGGAGCACCCTCGTTCCACCGGAAGACGCGGGGCGAACAATTTCTGTTCGTGAATGGCCGCCACGTGACGGATCGCTACCTGAGCCACGCGGTGAAGAAGGCGTACGGCGAGTTGCTGCCGGACGGGGCGTTTCCGTTCTTCGCACTGTTCCTGACGATGAAGCCTGAGCGGGTGGACGTGAACGTGCACCCGCAGAAGGAAGAGGTGAAGTTCGACGATCAAAGCGGCATCTACGCCTTCCTTCGGAGCGCGGTGCGCGAAGCCCTTGGGCGCGTCCACGTCTCGCCGCAGTTCGACGAGGAAAGTGGCGATGCGGAGGACGGGGCGGACGAGGACGACTCTCCGTCGGAATCGGAACGGTCCTCGGGGGGGGACGGCTCCCCCAATCGATCCACGCCGACCTCCTTCCAGCCGCGTCGGTCGCCGGGTGATTCGTCGTCGGGCCGACAGTCGTCGTCTCGCTCTTCACCGTCCCGGTCGAGCGGACCGGAGAGAAGCAGTTCGTCTGTGCCGCCCGGCGATCAGTCCGACGCCCTGTACCGGTCTCCGGATCGAGAGCCCGACGACTCCTCTCCGGACCCTGCGCCGGACGAGAGTCGGGAGTCGCCGGAGTCCCAGCCGGAAACGGCCGTAAGGACGGACCGGGACCGGCGCCCCGTGTGGGGGCTCCACGACACCTACATCGTGACACCGACGAACACCGGCGTGATGATTGTGGACCAGCGGGCTGCGCACTGCCGTGTGCTCTACGAGCGCGCCCGGGCGCACTTGCAGCAGCAACGTGGCGAATCGCAGCGCCTGCTTTTTCCGCACACGATCGATCTGTCCCCCGCCGAGGTGGACCTGCTGGAAGAGTTGCGCGACGACCTCGAAGCGCTCGGATTCGAGCTGGAACGGCTCAGCGGCCGCACGGTCTCGGTTCGCGGCGTGCCCACCGACGTGCCGGATGGGGACGAGGACGCGATCCTTGAAGAGATTCTGGAGCGGTACGCCTCCGCCCAAAACACGATGGAGGACGAGCGGCGCGAGCATCTTGCCAAAACGATGGCTCAGCGGAGCGCGGTGGAACGTGGGCAGCCGCTTTCTGAGGCGGAACGCCGCGCCCTCCTGGACGACCTCTTTGACTGTGAGATGCCCTACGCCGATCCAACAGGCACGCCGACCATCGTGAAGCTGTCGATGGAGGAGTTGGCCGATCGGTTTGGGCGGTAGCGGCGGCCCGTTTCCCCGACCTCCACACTCCCATGGCCGAGGGTGGCGACGCCGACTCTGTTCCTCCGGCTCCCCGTCTCGTGCGGGCAGGGGACCTGCATCTCTGTATTCGTCCCGTGACGCCCGCGGACCGCGAGAGCATCCGGGAAGGCCTACGGGCCATCTCACCGGAAACGACGTACCAGCGGTTTTTCGTATCCGCCTTTTCGCCCAGCGAGCAGGAGCTCCAGTATTTGACGGAGGTGGACGGGGTCGATCACGTAGCCCTCGGGGCGCTCGACTGCACGCAGTCGCCGCCGCAGGGGACGGGCATTGCCCGCTACGTCCGCTTGCCGGACGATCCTACGCGTGCAGAAGCCGCCATCGTGGTGATCGACGCTTATCAGGGACGGGGCATCGGGTCGCTGCTCCTGGCTGCCCTCAACACGCGCGCTGCACAGTGCGGAGTGGAGTATTTTCGCAGCTACGTCCTCGTGGACAACCGCGGCGTCGTGAAGGTGCTTCGAGCCCTTGGAGCGATTGAGGCACCGGTACAAGAAGGCATTCTCCAGCTCGATGTGCCCGTGTATGCTGGGCCAGAGGACGTTCCGGCGGCGCCTGCACTCGATCGCCTGCGGTGGGCCTGGCGCGCACTCGACGCCGCTACCGAAGGACGGTGCGACGGAGAGGTGGATCGTCGGTGACCGACCTCCGAGGCGCGCTGAATGAGGGGCGCGAACGCGTCGGGGCTTTCCGCCATGTCCGGCTCGAAGATGGACACCAGGACGAGGCCGTCGAGCAGCCGTCTGAAGGCGCGACTCATGTCGGAAGTGGAGAGGGTCGTAGCCCCAGAAAGGAAACCGGCACCTCAGTCAGAAGGGACGGGCTCCACACGTTGCAAGTATTTCCAAAGCGCCGTCAGTTCCTGGTCTGTCATCTTTCCCATATCCGCCGGCATGACCGGATCGATGGTTGACCCATCCGGGCGTACCTGCCGGCGCATGGCTCGGAAAAAGTCCGCTTGATTCCAGGTGCCAATCCCTTCCGCGTGGGGAGTGATGTTGGCGGCCGGCGGCCAACTTGGAGGAGCGCCGGAGATTGGTCCGCCCGCCATCTCCGGTCCGTGACAGCCCCGACACGAATGAGACAGGTACTCACCATAGGCGGCCGTAGGACCCGGTTCCGGTGCCTCAGGGCGGGAGGCATCATGATCGATGCGGGCTGCGGATAGCCGAAAGTTGCCCTGTCCCATCACCACCATTGCCCGCCCCATCGGTCCCAGGCTGGGTTCGGGCATCTGTCGATCGACTGGAGGAAGCTGTTTGAGGTACGCGATCAGCGCGCCTAGATCTTCGTCGCTCAGATAGTAATACTCCCAGGACGGCATGAAGACGAGGGGAGAGCCGTCTGGGGCCACGCCGTGCCGGAGGGCCCGTATCCAGTCTGCATCCGAGTAGGTGTTTCCCACGCCAGCAGGGGTCAGGTTCGGGGCGTGGAGGGTGCCAATCATGGGGTCCTCCACGGCCGTGCTGCCGGCCAGGGTAGACCCGTGACAATCTGCGCAGCCGCGGGTGACGGCAATGTGACGACCTCGGGTCACGACCGCTGAATCAGAGGGGATGGTGATGTCTCCGACGTCTACGTCGTAGGTCTGGTTGAGCCGGTAGGAACTGGTTGCGTAAAGGCCCGCAGCGGCGAGTACGACGAGGAGAAGAAGGACTGCGAGAATGCGGCCGGTCCAGCGGAGGATCTCTCGCATAAGCACGATGAATGAGCGTAGGTATCCGCGAAGAACTCCGTTTTATATAAAAGTGTGATGAATCAAAACTTGACCATTTAGTAACAAAAATAGGTACGAATGTCAAGCAGTTCGAAAAGGATATGGCTCTCTCCCAGATCCCTATTGAACATCTCCCGATCGGCCTGAAAGGTCCCGACTCGATGTAGGTCGGAGAACGCGACGCCGGAACTCCGGTTTTCTCCGTTCGGTCGAACAATTTGGCTATGGAACTGCATTGGGGCGGGGCTAGCGTTGGGCATTTTCAGAAGAAACTGATTGGCGCGTAGAAAGCTATGGCTCACCCCTTCGTTGCTGCCGTCGCGTCGTTCGTGGAACGACATGCGTTGTTAGACGATGGTACGTCGGTCCTCGTCGCAGTGAGTGGGGGCGTTGACTCCATGGTCTGTGTGTCCGTCCTCCGCCGGCTCGGCTACGACGTCCACGCGCTACACGCAAACTACGGCCTGCGGGAGGGCGCCGACGCGGACGAAGCCCTAGTGGGCCGGTGGTGCGACGCCCAGGCGCCCTCGGTTCCCCTCACTGTCGTTTCGTTCGACACAGAGGCACGGGCAAACGCCAAGTCCGAATCGTTGCAGGAGGCCGCCCGGCGGCTGCGGTACGATGCCTTGGCGGAGCGAGCCGTCGAGATCAATGCGAGTGCCGTGGCCACCGGTCATCACCGCGACGACCAGGCCGAGACGCTACTCCTTAACCTTGTGCGCGGAAGCGGGCCGGAGGGACTGGCCGGGATGCGCCCGTCGCGTCCCCTGCGGAATGCCCCGTCGATCCCACTCGTGCGCCCGCTTCTCGATGCCAGTCGGAATGACATCAAGGCGTACGCCGAAGCCGTTGATCTCCCATGGCGGACCGACCCGACAAACCAAAGCCTGGACTACGACCGGGGGGTCATCCGTACCGAGATTCTTCCGCGCCTGACCGAGCAGTTTGAGGGGGCCCGGGAGCGTCTTTCACGCTCAGCGATGCTGATGGGAGAGTACGTGGATCAGGCCCTCCGCCCCGCGCTCAATGAGCGGATGGATCGGGCATACGTGGACTGTCAGGCGGGCGGCTGGCTCGTCATTGATGTCCTGACCGATGAGCCACCGGTCTGGCGGCGACGGATGCTCCTAGAGGCCCTTCGCCGCACCCTGCCGACCGCCTCCTACACCCACGCAATGGCGGAGGAACTCGATGCGCTGGTGGAGGCGCAGGTCGGTCGCCGTGTCGAGGTCGGTGACGGGACCGTCTGGCGGGAACGGGAGGGCTTGCGATTTCTGCCCAACGCGGCCATGCCCGAGCCCATGGGTCCCACGTCGGTAGACTGGGGGGAGCCGATCTCGCTTCCACAGGGGACCCTCCGGGTGGAGCGTCGCGCGGACCGGCCCTCGTCTCTAGAGTCGGGCGACCCACTGGTCGCCTACGCCGATGCGGATCGTCTGGGCGAGGACCTGACTGTCCGCACCTGGGCTGACGGGGATCGTCTCCGACCGCTTGGCCTCGACGGCTCAAAGCCGGTGAGTGATCTGTTGACCGATGCTGAAGTTCCGTCCCACCGGCGCAGGAGGGTCTGCGTGCTCTCTACTTCCGAGCACATCGCCTGGGTGGTGGGGTACCGGCTTGATCATCGGGTGCGTGTGCGACCCGACACCGATCGAGTGGCCCGGTTCGTCCTACAACCACGTGAAAAACCGTCGGACCACTATCAATCTTCATAGCCGCCGCATAGCTTGATTTCCGCCAATCGTGCTCACGCTCTCTTCGACTGACGGACTGCCCGCGATACTTATGCCCGCCACGCGCGACCTGTTGGAGACTCCAGCCCCCCCGTCCGAGTCCATCGTCACTGTTCAGGACGAGCGCTTTCGTCGCTACCTGTCCGCCGATCGCATCCAGGAGCGGGTGGCGGAAATGGGTCGGACGATTACACGCGATTACGCAGACACCACCCCGATCCTCGTGAGCGTGTTGAATGGGGCCTTCATGTTTACCGCTGACCTGATGCGGTCCATCGATACGGACTGCGAGATCGACTTCATCAAGCTCTCCTCCTACGGGGACGCGAAGGTCTCCAGCGGCCAGGTGCACGAACTCAAAAGCGTGGACGCCAATCTAGAGGACCGTGACGTACTGATCGTGGAGGACATTGTAGACACGGGACTCTCGATGGAGTTCATGAAGGGTCGTCTCCAAGAACACAACCCCGCGTCCCTCCGTGTGGCGACGCTTCTCCACAAGCCCACCGCCACGCAGCCGGATCTTCAGCTCGACTACGTCGGCTTTCGCATCCCCGACCTCTTCGTCATCGGCTACGGGCTCGATTACGGACAGCTCGCCCGAAACCTGTCTGACATCTATATCCTGGACGAGGAGTAGGGCGGGGGAGAGCGTCGGGAGAAGCATAATGGTAGAGCGAAGGGGCGAGGGAGAAGGCACTTCCTGGGACTCATTCTCGTATCGGCCCGTTGCCCATGTCTGACTCCGCGCCCCGCATTCTCGTGATCTACACCGGGGGGACCATCGGCATGGTGGAAAGTGAGGACGGGTACGTGCCAGCGTCGGGCACGCTGCAGGCTCTCATGGAGGAACGACCGTCGTTTCGTGCTCGCGATGTGCCCGAGTACGAGGTGCTCGAGTTTGATCCTCTCCTCGACAGCGCGAACATGACGCCCGCAGACTGGCTGAAGATTGCCGAGGCGATTCGTGAGCGCTACGAGGCCTACGACGGATTTCTCGTCGTCCACGGCACCGACACGATGGCCTTTACGGCATCGGCGTTGTCCTTCATGCTGCACCCACTGGACAAGCCGGTCCTCCTCACCGGAGCTCAGCTGCCGCTCGACGAGACCCGCACCGACGCGCAGGGCAATTTGCTTACGTCGCTTCTGCTTCTTGGTGATTTTTCGGGCCGCCTTGCCGGCGTCCATCTATTCTTTCACGACCGCCTCTTTCGGGGGACCCGCGTCACGAAGGTCAACGCAGATGCCTTCGCGGCCTTCGACTCCCCCAACTTTCCGACGGTGGGCACAGCGGGGATTGATCTCGACATTGAGTGGGATCGGGTCCCTGCTCCGCAGAGTCCTCCGCGCACACCGGCCGTCACGGAACTCGGAGCCGCCACAGTGTCCGCCTTTCGCCTCTTCCCGGGGCTCGACGCGGCGTCGCTGGAGAACGTGCTTGCCCCGCCGGTGCAGGGCGTGGTCCTCGAATGCTTTGGGGCCGGCAACGCGCCGGATCAAAATGAGGCATTTTTGAAAGCGCTTCGAGACGCTACAGGCCGGGGCGTTGTCATTGTCGCCGTCACCCAGCCGCTTCGTGGCACGGCGGACCTCGACCTGTACGCCACCGGCCACGCCCTCGCGGAAGCAGGCGTGGTGAGCGGCTACGACATGACCACGGAGGCCGCCCTCGCGAAGCTGTACTACCTCTTCGAGCAGGATCACGCGCCGGGCGAGGTGCGCCGGCTTGTGCAAGAAAACCTGCGGGGTGAACTCACACCGCCGGAGGAGGTGCCCCCGGCCCTTGGGCGCACACGCCGCCGACTCGCCGGGTATCGTTGAGGGGGCTCTGTGACGGTTCTTATCGATTTCATCCTGGAGCTGTCCCGGCAGGACGCCTCCAGAGCTTACTCCTTGGCGCCCAACAGCCGATGACTCTCGCCCACGCTATTGCCGACACATTCCGCCGCAGCCACGTGCGGCTGGCGACAGCCGTGCCCGGCCACGGGGCCACCCAAACCTATGCGGCCTGGCAACAGCAGCACGACTCCAAGCCCCCCTTTTCGTTTCACGAGGAGGTGGCGGTCGGGATGGCGCACGGTGCGGCGCTCCGTGGACACCGTACGGCGGTCCTCCTCAAGGCGCACGGCTTCCTCAAGGCCGCAAACGCGATTGCCGACAGTCTGGCGGCGGGCACCACCGCCGGTCTGCTCTACGTCGTATTCCACGACCCGACGGGCGCACACTCGGACAGCGTCCTGGAGATCGAGGGTTCTGCCCGAGAACTGGGAATTCCGCTCCACCGCCCCGACGGAGACGATCATCTTCGGAGCCTGCAGCGAGGACTGCAACGATCGGAAGAGATGGAGCTTCCCCATCTCGTCATCCTGGAGGCGGACGCCGTGTCCGATGACGTCGCGTCCGTCCCTGATGGCCTCGGGCCGCCGTCGGTAAAGTATGAGCGGGACGTAGCCCGGCACGTGTGCTGTCCGCTCCTGGCCCAGTATCAGCACGCCGTTTTCCGGGCGCGACGGGAAGGAGGGAATCCCGACGCTGTGCCGCGCCCGGACCTACCCTCGGTGCCGGACGGGTTGCCCGACGCGTACCGAGGCGTAGCGGCGCAGTATCAGCCGCTCCTGCAGGCCCTTTCCGATCGGCCTCGTGCTGTGACAACGGGGGACACAACGGTGGGTACGTTGTTTGCGCTCCCCCCGGTCGGCGCGATCGACCTCT
>Ga0207797_1001252_pt1 | contig 18598 bp, 12 predicted proteins | sample PRCRCaboRojoPR_6_FD_187275 | JGI IMG/M metagenome (GOLD analysis project Ga0207797, IMG submission 187275) | Marine sediment microbial community from Cabo Rojo, Puerto Rico - PR CR 10% Liquid 1 (SPAdes) | ecosystem: Environmental > Aquatic > Marine > Coastal > Sediment | place: Cabo Rojo, Puerto...
CGACCGCCGCGTCGTCGTCCGCTTCGTCGGTCGCACTCTCGTCCGCGCCGTCGCCGCCCGCGCCGACCGCGAGTTCGACGACGGCGTCGTCGGCGAACGACGCCGCCGTCTCGACCACGCGACACCGCTCGGCCAGGTCCCGCCCGACGCTGGCGGCGACCGCCTCCCGGCCACCCCCGTCCGCGAGGCGCTCCAGTTCCGCGAGCACCGCCGCCGGGATCACGTAGTCCCCGTCGAACCCGAGCCGATCGAGTTCGTCGAACAACCGCACGTCACACTCGACCGGCATCATCAGCGCGTTCGTGTCGAGGATCACCGTCACGGTCGGGGTCTGTGTCGGGGGCCGGATCTGTGTCGGGGTCTGTGGCACGGGAACGTGGCTCTCAGCGGGCGTGGCGGTCGATCAGCCCTCGAGGGTCCCGATGCCGATGAGGCGCCACCGGGCGCCGACCCGGCGGTTGATGGCGATCTTCGCGCCCGACTCCGCACAGACGGGACGCTTGAGCTTGACCTCCGCCTCGCCGCTTCGCGCGCTGGTGACGGCGCCGACGGTCGTGGCGGTCCCGACGGTGAGCATGAGCGGCTCGCCCGTCGAGATCTCCTCGACGCCGCCCTCGTCGGCGCCGACGACCCGGTCGAGCAGCTCGACGCCCATCTCGAAACTGTGGTGGACCGGGGGGAGCGTCCCGGGCGTCCCGGCCAGCTGGCCGGCGAGCGCGTCGCCTTTCGTCAGCGACGGGTCGAGGCCGGTGCCGACCCCCAGGAGGCCGCCGGGTCGCACCTCGTCGGCGGTCCGCCCCCCGGCCTGCAGCGACCGGACGGTCGTCTCGATGGGCGTCCACTCGGTCTCGTTGCCGGCCTCGACCTCGCGACCCGGCCGGATCTCCAGTTCGTCGCCGAGTTCCAGTTTCCCCTGGACGAGCGAGCCGCCGACGACGCCGCCCTCGAGGTTCTCCCAGGTCGTCCCCGGACGATTTATGTCGAAGCTACGGGCGACGTACATCCGCGGGTCCAGCGACTCGTCGCGTTCGGGCGTCGGGATCTCCTCCTCGACCGCCTGGATGAGGAGGTCCATGTTCACCTCCTGCTGGGCCGAGACGGGGACGATCGGCGCGTCCTCGGCGACGGTGCCGGAGACGAACTCCTGGATCGCTCGGTAGTTCTCGACGGCGCGGTCGCGGTCGACGAGGTCGATCTTGTTCTGGGCGACGACGATGTTGTCGATGCCGATGATGTCGAGCGCCATCAGGTGCTCTTCGGTCTGGGCCTGCGGCACCTCCTCGGTGGCCGAGACGACGAGCACCGCGCCGTCCATGATCGCCGCGCCCGACAGCATCGTCGCCATCAGCGTCTCGTGGCCGGGCGCGTCGACGAACGACACCGTCCGGAGCGACTCCGACTCGCTCCCGTCGGGACACTCCTCGTCGACGGTGTAACACTCCGGCGCGTCGACGCCCGGACACCGCCGGAACGTCGCGTCCGCGTACCCGAGGCGGATGGAGATGCCGCGCTTCATCTCCTCGGAGTGCTGGTCGGTCCACGATCCGCTCAAGGCCTGGACGAGCGTCGTCTTCCCGTGGTCGACGTGGCCGACGAGCCCGATGTTCACCTCCGGTTGCGTAGTCTCTGTCACCATTACCCTCCTGGAGAGGAATCCTGTGCAGGCTTGGCGACGAGCGGGTGATAAAGTTGCTGTTCTCCAGGCGCGTCTCCCGCCAGGGCGCCCGCTGGCGGGCGACGGGGCGTGGTGACGTGGCACGCTCCGGCGTCGGGGACGAAGCTCGGACGGCGCTCGCCGGAGCCGGAGCCGCAGCTCGGACGGCACCCCCTGAATCCGGAGCCGCAGCTCGGACGGCACCCCCTGAATCCGGAGCCGCAGCTCGGACGCCGCCCGTCGGCGACGGCCGTCGACGGCGTCCCGCCGGACGCCGAACTTAACCTCGCGGCCGCCCACGACCGGTCGTGCGGGAGTTCGCGTTCGAGCTGGCGCTGTGTGCCCGCCTCGAGGAGCGGGCCGACCGGGTGCTCGGCCGGCAGCTCGGCGCCGCCGTGGCGACGCCCGGCGCCCGGGTGATGGACGTCGTCGGCGTCGAGCCGGGCCCGGGGTTCGACCGGCGGGCGCGGATCACCGCCGGGACGATCCCGCCGCGGGCGATCGAGGCCGACGTCGGTGTCGGCCGGGCGGTCGACTGGCGCGCGGCGATGGGGACGTCCTCGGACTGGGCGCGCGAGGCGGTCGACGAGGCGCTCGCGGTCGGCTTCTTCGCGGCCGAGCGCCGCGAGGGGCGCGAGTACGTCCGCCAGACGGCGCGGTACCCCGACGACTGGTTCGGCCGCCTCGTCGGGATCGAGAACAAGCCCGACCTCGACGCCCCGGGCGACCTGGCGCGCCAGCTCCGGTTCGACGTCTCGCTGGGACTCTTCGACGAGGTGGTCCTCGCGACGGCGTCGTACGTCACCGGCGCGCACCTCAACCGGCTCCCCGACGCGGTCGGCGTCTGGCGGGTCGATCCGGACACCGGCGAGCGCGAGGTGGTCCGCGAGCCGTCGCCGCTCCCGGTCGGGGAGCCCGGCGTCGAACCTGTCGGGGAACACTCGCTACGGACGGACGTGGCGCTCGTCGACGCCGACGAGAAGGCGCGCAAGCGGCGCCGGATCGCCGAGCGCGCGTACGGCAAGGGCTGGCGGCCCGCCCCCGACGCGTACCCGCCCTGTACGCACGCGTCGGCGACCGGCGACGGCCGCCCGTACTGCGGGGCGCTCGACCGCGTGGTCGACCCCGGGAGCGACTGCGGCGACGACTGTCCCGCGTTCGACCCCGGCGAGGCGTCGACGCCGCCGGTCGACCGGCTGCGCGACGACCGGACGCCGTGGGTCCGCGACCCCGAGGGAACGGTCCGTCGACAGAGCGGGTTAGACCGGTTCGGCCGATCGGAGCCCGACTGACGCGCGACGACGGGACGCGAGCGACGAGACACAAAGGATCCTTTGAGTCTACCAAACGGCTTACACGTCGGCGTCCGTCCGTCGGGACGATGACGGCCTCCGACTCACCGTTCTCGGGCGGCACGCTGGTCGTCGCCGCCGTCCTGCTCCTCGTCGGGGCGGCGGTCGGCGGCTCGTTCGTCGCCCTCACCGACAGCACAGCACCCCGGGCCGACCCTGCTCCCGACGGGAACGACGGACCCGGCGGGGACACCGACGGGACCGGCGCGACCGGCGCGACAGGGAACGTCTCCGGCGGTCCCGAGGTCGTCGCGTTCCGGTCGGCCGAGGCGTTCCGAGCGTACCTCGCCCGGGCGTCCGCGACCGGTGCCCCAGTCAGGAACGTCGCGGCGGAGCCCGAGGCCCGCCGGACGGTCGAGGAGACCGAGGTGGCGCGGGCCGACGGCGGCGACGGCGGTGACGACGCCGCGACGAGCGGGACGGCGGCCCCGACCGCGACGCCGACGCCGGTCGCGACCTCGACGCCGACGGCCGCCGAGGCGGACGCCGGCGACGGCGGTGACGGCGGCGGGGGCGGCGTCGACCGCGCGTCCGGGACGAACGTCCAGGTCGCGGGCGTCGACGAGCCGGACGTCGTGAAGACGCTCGGCGGGACGACCGCCTACTCGCTGGGTCGCGGGCGGGCGGCAGGCGGCGGGCCCGACACGGTCCTGTTGAACACGTCCGACCCGGCCGCGCCGGCGGTCGCCAGCCGGGTCGAGGCGTCCGGTCGGCTCCTGTTCGCGAACGGCGGCGACACGATGCTCGTCCTGACGGGCGAGCGGCTGGTCGCGTACGACGTCACCGACCGGACCGACCCCGAGCGGGCCTGGGAGCGGTCGCTGAACGGCCGGGTCGCGGCCGCGCGGCTGGCCGGCGGGACGGTCTACCTCGTCGTCGCCGAGCGGATCGACGCCGACGAGCCGTGTCCCGTCGAGCCGATGGACGGCGCGACCGTCGACTGCGACCGGGTCTACCACCCGCGCGAGCCGGTGCCCGTCGACACGACGTACACGACGCTGGCCGTTCGGCCGGCCGACGGCAACGTGACCGACGCGGTCTCGTTCGTCGGCTCGGCCGCGACGGCCGCGACGTACGTCTCCCGGTCGAGCATCTACGTCACCTACCGGAACCGGACCGACGAGGGCGAGGCGTACCTCGACTACCTGCTGGCGGACGGCGAGGCGGGCTTCCGCGACGAGCTCCCCGACGGGGTCGTCGAGCGGCTCCGGACGATCCGGTCGTACGACCTGGGCCCCCGCGCCCGGCTCTACGAGGCCCGGCGCACCGTCGAGGGGTGGCTCCGCGGGCTCGACGACCGCCGCCGTGACCGGCTGCGCGACGAGCTGTACGACGGGTTCCGCGACTACCGCGAGGCGCACAAGCGCGAGCTCGTCCGGACGGGGATCGTCCGGGTCGACTACGGCGACCGCGACGGCGACGGCGACCGCGACGGGCTGGCGGTCGCCGAGACGGGGTCGGTCCCGGGCGTCCCGCTCAACCAGTTCTCGATGTCCGAGTCGGACGGTCGCCTCCGGATCGCGACGACCGTCTCCGCGCCCGGTACCGAGTCGGAGAACGACCTCTACGTCCTCGACGACGGGCTCGACGTGATGGGCAAGGTGACGGGCATGGGCCTGACCGAGCGGGTCTACTCCGTCCGGTTCGTCGGCGAAACGGCCTACGTCGTCACGTTCCGGCGGGTCGACCCGTTCCACGTACTGAACCTCTCGGACCCGACGGATCCCGTCCTCGAGGGCGAGCTGAAGCTACCGGGCTACTCGTCGTACCTCCACCCCCTCCCCGGCGACCGCGTGCTCGGTATCGGCGAGGAGGACGGCCGCGTGAAGGCGGTGGTGTTCGACGTCTCGACGCCGTCGAACCCGACGATCCAGGAGGATCGGATCCTCGACGCCCGCTGGTCGGCGATCGCCGAGAGCCACCACGCGTTCCTCATGGACCGGAAGCACGGCGTCTTCTTCCTCCCGACCGGCGAGGCGGGCTACGTCTACAGCTACGAGGACGGCCTCTCGCTGGCGGCCGAGGTCGACGTCGACCGCGCGCAGCGGGCGATCTACCTGAACGACTACCTCTACGTCTTCGGCAGCGACGAGGTGGTCGTCGTCGACGAGACCGACTGGGAGCGCGAGACGACGGTGCGGCTCCGGGAGTGAGCCAGCGGACGACCGCGCGAGCGATCCTAGTCCCGACGGCCCTGGCTACTCCCCGTCGCCCGACCCCCACGATGCCGAGATCCGGGGCGCGAGCCGTTCGGCGATCGTCGCCATCCCGGCGTCCCCGGGGTGGAGGAGGTCCGCGGACAGTCCCGCGACGTCGAGCAGTTCGGGACCGGGGACCAGCGAGAGGTTCGGGTGTGGCGACGCCGCGACCAGGTCGGCCAGCGCGTCGCGGAACCGGTCGGCCTCGGCGGCCGCGATCGGGTCGGCGCCGGGCAGGTCTCGGTAGTGCGGGAGCAGGGAGACGGCAACCACCGGTCGCCCGTGGTCGGCAGCCGCGACCGCGTCGAGCATCGCTCCGGCCCGCTCGCGGAACGTCGCCACGTCGAACCGGTCGATCATGTTCACAGACAGCTCCAGGACGGCGACGTCCCAGTCGTCGCGCCCGGCGACGTAGTCGGCCATCGCCGCCTCGCAGTAGGCCGACCCGCCACAGCCGAGGTTGACCAGGTCGGCGCCGAGTCGGCGGGCCGTCGCCGCCGGGTACGAGAGGTGGTCGGCGCTGGCAGCGTTCCCCTGCGTGATCGAGGTACCGTACGCCAGGAGCGTTCGGTCCGGCAGGTCTGCGGATGTCGGGGCCTCGGCGTCCGTCGCGGCCACGGAGTGGACGTGGACCCGGCCGGGGTACGCCTGGAGCGCGATCCGCCCGACGCCAGGGGCGAAGCCGCTGTCGTCGCCGTCGAGGTCGAGGTCGTGGTCGGGAGCGTCGACGGCGTCGCCAGCCGCACCGGCGTCGCCAGCCGCACCGGCGTCGCCAGCCGCACCGGCGTCGACGAGTCGACCGATCGTCGCCGGGCGCTCGATCGTCACCGGCCGCGGCTCCGGGCCGAGCTCGACCCGGCCGTGCTGGAACGGGCCCCAGAACGTCCGCACGGCGCCGCCGTCGGGCGCCGAGAGCCGGACCGTCACCGGGCCGCGCCCGACGAACCGGAGTTCGACGCCCGCGGGCCGGCGGAGCTTGCGCCGGGCGGTCGCGTTCAGCCGGCGTCGGACCGACTCCGGGACGCGCTGGGGACACCAGGCTCCCTCGTCGCTCCCGGACCCGTCGTCGACGGGCCGAAGTTCCGCCGAGCCGTGGAGCGCGACGCCGTCGAGGAGGTCCGGTTCGGTCACGGTCGCTCCTCGGCCGGGAACGCGATGGGCGTTGTGGTCGCCGCGGCGTCGCGGGGCGGGTCGACCGTGGCGTCACCCCGACTCCCCCCGTCGACACTGCTACCTTCCAGAACGGCGTATCCGGGGCATGGAGACCGCCGAACTTACCGGGACCCTCGAGGACGCGGGGCTGTCGCCGTACCAGGCCGACGCCTACGTCGCGCTGCTCGAACGCGGGGGCGCGGCGGCGGGAGAGCTCGCGGACGCCAGCGGCGTCCCCCGACCGCGGATCTACGACGTGCTCCGGGACCTCGAGACGGCGGGGTACGTCTCGACGTTCCAGCAGGACCGGCTGTACGCCCGCCCGACGCCGCCGGACGAACTCCGGCCCCTCCGCGAGCGCGTCGAGCGGTTCGAGTCGGCGATCGACGAGATCGAAGCGCGCTACCACACGCCACACGCGCGGGAGAGCGACGTCACCCTCGTCACTCGGTTCCGGACGGCCTTCGAGCAGGCGAGACGCGACGTCGAGGCCGCCGAACGGCACGTCCAGGCGGTGGTGCGACGCGAGCAGTTCGAGGAGCTCCGCCCCGCGCTCGCCGCGGCCGTCGACCGCGGCGTCGCCGTCCAGGTAGCCCTGTTCGTCCCGTCGTCCGACGCCGAGCCGGATCCGAGCGCCGTCGAGGGCGTCTGTACCGAACTGCGTCGCCTCGAGTTCCCGCGACCGTTCCTCGTGGTCACCGACCGCCGGCGGGTGAGCTACTCGCCGAAGGGTCGGTCGCCCGAGGAGTTCGGCGTCGTGGTTGACGGTCGCACGACGGCGTTCGTCTTCCACTGGTTCTTCCTCACCGCCTGCTGGGAGGTGTACGAGCCGATCTACGCGGAGCCGCGGGAGACGCCCCCGATCACCTTCGTGGAGATCACCGACGCCGTCCGCTACATCGAGGGGCGCGTCCACGACGACGTGACGATCCACGTCCGGGCCGAGGGGTACAGCGTCCTGACCGGACGTCCCCGTACGCTCTCGGGCACCGTCGTCGACGTCGACTACGTCGGCCACACCGGGGAGGGCGACGCGGCGCCGCCGCTCCACCAGCTGGCCGCACGCGCGACGATCGTCCTCGAGACGGACGAGGGAACGTTCACCGTCGGTGGCGACGGCGCCACGGTCGAGGACGTCAGTGCCGAACGGATCGTCGTCGAGCGGATCGAGCGGTGACCCGTCCCGTCCCGTCCCGTCTCGTCCCCCTCCGGCGTCGCGTCGGCCGCGTCCGCCGACACGTCTGTTACAACGGCCATTGATAAGAATATTGACAAGAGTTATGCTCGCCGGCGTCGGACTCCCTGTCGGCCATGAACGTGACCGACGATCCGATCCGAACCCGGAGCCGCGACGACCTGACGACCACCCGCCCGGGCGAGTTCCTCCCGTGGTGGACCGTCGGTGGGCTGGCGCTCGCCGGCGGTACGGGGTGAGTGCAACCTCACCACGCCATGAGGGAGCCGGCGTAGCCCCGCCCCTCGTCGCTCCGCTCCTCGACGTCGGACTCCCGACGGATGCGACGAGGGACTCGACGGCCAGCTACAGCTCGTACACTTCGCCGTCGACGGCGAGCGGTTCGGCGAACGCCTCGTCGGGCGGGTAGAAGTGTGCGGTGTGGACGATCCGCGTCTCGGCGGCGCCGAGGTCGTCCGCGAGGTCGAGCGCCCCCTCCCGGGTCATGTGCTTGGTGCCGAACGTGCGCGGGACGCCCGACTCGTCGTGGTGTTTGCCGCCGAGGGGGTGCTCGGCGGTCAGCGACGCCGGGACGATCCCGTCGGCCAGCAGGAGGTCGGGGTCGGCCAGCACCGCCCGCGAGTCGTCGGGGACGCCGTAGCTGGTGTCGCCGGTGATCGAGAGCTTCGCGCCCGTCCGGGGGTCCTCGATCGCGAGCCCGTAGCAGACGAGCGGCGGGTGGTCGACGGGGACGAGGGTCGTCTCGAACCCACAGCAGTCGAACGGTTCGAAGGGCGACTGCTCGGTCACGGTGACGCGGTCGAGGTAGTCGTACTTCCGGTCGATCGTCGCGGCGACGCTCTCGCCGGTCACGGGGTCGACCTCGTCGGCGGCGTGGACCGGCAGGTCGTCGAAGACGCGGTAGGCGTTGCCGAGCCCGTCGAGGTGGTCGAAGTGGACGTGCGTCACCACCGCCTCGTCGGGGAGCGGGACGTCGTGGGTGAGGAACTGCTCGCGGAAGTCCGGCGAGACGTCGATCAGCAGCGACTCGCCCGTGCGCTCGTTTTCCACGTGGACCGAAAACCGGCTCCGCTCGACGTCGAGGTCGCGGGCGCGACGACAGGTCCCGCAGTCGCAGCCGACCGTCGGCGTCCCCGTCGTGTCGCCCGTCCCCAGCAGCGTGACCCGCATCGAGGTCAGTGCGCCTGCTCCGGGTGATCGTGGTCGTGGTCGTGGTCGTGACCACCCTCGTCGTCGTCGGTCTCGCCCGGCCGTCCGTTCCCGGCGCCGCCCTCGCTCCCGCTACTGCTCCCGCGATCGGCGGGCTCCCCGCGCCCGTCGACGAACTCGCCGTCGATCATGTCCATGTTCTTGAGGTTGTCGCGCTCCTCGAAGTCCTCGACGGCCGCGAGGACGTCGTCCTGGGTGAGGGTCCGGCGTCCCTCGGTCAGCGCCTCCAGAACCGCCTCGCGCATCACCATCCGGAGGTCCGAGCCCGTCAGCCCCTCGGTCCGGTCGGCGACGTCCTCCGGGTCGAACTCGGCGATGTCCATCCGGGCGGTGATCACGCGCAGGATGTCCGCGCGCATCTTCCAGTCGGGCTTCGGGAAGTTGACGATCTCGTCGAACCGCCGCCAGGCGGCCGCGTCGAGCTGGTCGGGGTGGTTCGTCGCGCCGATCAGGAGCACCTCGTCGCGCACCAGCGAGATGTCGTCGATGCTCTTCAACAGGGTGTTGACGGCGCGCTTCAGCGCGGCGTGTTCGTCGGACCGGCGGGTCTTCGCGACGGAGTCGAACTCGTCGATGAAGAGGATACACGGCGAGAGCCGCTTTGCCACCTCGAAGGTCCGCTCGACGTTCTTGGCCGTCTCGCCGAGGTACTGGCTCGTCACCATCGACAGTTTCACCTCGACGAGCGGGAGGCCCAGTTCGTGTGCGAGCCCCCGCGAGACGGTCGTCTTGCCCGTCCCGGGCGGCCCGACGAACAGCAACTTCCCGATCTCGCGGAGGCCGATCTGCGCGAGGTAGTCGCGGTGCTCGATGGCCGTGACGATCTTGCGGATCTCCTCCTCCTGGTCGTCCGTGAGGACGACGTCGTCCAGCGTCAGCTCGATCTCCTCGGGGGCGCGCACCTGGACGAGGTCGAGCATGTCGGCGTCGCCGTCCTCGCCCTCGTCGAAGTACTGGTCGAGGAGGGCGTCGATCCAGACGCGATCGGCGTGGATCGGCCGGGTGTTCTCGCGGGCCTCCTCGCGGGTCACGTCGACGCCGGGCCGCCCCTCGGCGGCCGACGCGAGCGTCGGGTTCGTCGCCAGGCGATCGTGGTCCGCGCGGTCGAGATACCACTCCAGCGCCATCTCCGGCTGCGTGATCGAGATGCGGCCGGCGAACTCCTCCTTCTGGGTGAACAACAGGTCCGAGATCGCCTCCCAGGGGTGCTCGACGCCAGTCGCCTTCCGCGCGACGGTCTCGGTCACGACCAGCGGTCGCTCCACGCCGCCCGGGGCGTCGAACTCCCCGTCCGTCGCGCCCGACGACGACGTGGACGTCGACGTCGACGACTCCCCGGACGAGCCCGACGTCGACCCGGCGGTCTCGCCGGAGCCTGAACCGGAACCGGAACCGGATCCGGAGCCGTCGTCTGACGCGTCGGTCCAGAAGACACGACGGTAGCGTGGCGGGAGGTCGTTCGCGTCCAGCGCCCGATCGTCCGTGTAGACGTGGGCCGTCAGGAGGAACTCGACCACCTCGAGGGCCGGGTCACTCATCCCCAGTTCTTTCCCGGTGCTCCCGCATAAGCGCGTCGAACAGCGTCAGTGACCCGCGGCCGACGTCGCGGGGGCCGTCATGCAATTCTGTGAAACGGACGCGCGGTTCTGCCGGGTTTATCAGGACGGATGCCCCAGACGGTCGTATGCCGACGCCAGTCATCGCGGCCGCGTACCGGACCCCGCAGGGCAAGGGCGACGGCGTCCTCGCGGACGTCCGCTCGGAGGACCTCTCGACCGCGCTGATCGACGAGATCCTCGCGGAGGCGGGGCTCGACGCCGACGACGTCGACGACCTGCTGTGGGGCGTCGCCCAGCAGCGCGACGAGCAGGACGCCAACGTCGCCCGGGTGATCGCGATCCTCTCGGAACTCGGCGAGGGGACGCCCGCGACGACGATCAACCGCTGGTGTGCCTCGTCGATGCAGGCGGTGATCTCGGGGGCGGACGCGATCGCCGCGGGCAACCGCGACTGCGTGATCGCCGGCGGCGTCGAGAGCATGTCCCGCGTCCCGATGTCGTCGATGCCGTACGGGAAGCTCCACCCCCACCTGGCCGAGCTGTACAACATCGGCGAGCTGGAGATGGGCATGACCGCCGAGAAGGTGGCCAGCGAGTTCGACGTCTCGCGGGCGGCACAGGACGAGTACGCGCTCCGCAGCCACCAGCGCGCCGCCGAGGCGACCGACGCCGGCCGGTTCGACGACGAGCTGGTCCCGATCGACACCGGCGAGGAGGTCGTCGAGGAGGACGAGGGGATCCGTCGCGACACCACGATGGAGGCGCTCTCGGGGCTCCCGCCGGCGTTCGCGGGGGACGGCAGCGTGACCGCGGGCAACTCCTCGCAGATCTCCGACGGCGCGGCCGCGCTCCTGGTCACGAGCGAGGCGTTCGCCGCCGACCACGGGCTGGACGTCCTGGCCCGCGTCGGCACGAACCACGTCACCGGTGTCGATCCGACGATCATGGGGATCGGGCCGGTGCCCGCCACTCGCGGGCTCCTGGAGCGTGCGGGCCGGTCGATCGACGACTACGACCTCGTCGAGCTGAACGAGGCGTTCGCCTCCCAGACGGTCTACTCGCGCCGCGAACTGGGGATCGACGAGGAGCGGTTCAACGTCAACGGCGGGGCGATCGCCATCGGCCACCCGCTCGGGGCGTCGGGCGCCCGGCTGCCGGTCACGCTGCTCCACGAGATGCAGAAACGCGACGCCGACCGCGGGCTGGCGACGCTCTGCGTCGGCTTCGGACAGGGCGCCGCGATCGAGTTCGCGCGGTAGACCCGCACTACACCGCATCTCGTAACGCTACACCAGGGCAGGTACGACCACGGGCGGTCCCTTCCCGCCGGCTGTCCTGCAGTTCCAGTCGATTTCGGTCCCGGAGCGAGGTTCGGTGGAGAGTGAAGCGTCGGCCCGGACGGCCGGTCGAGCGTCGGCCCGGACGATCGGTGACGCGAGACGAGAGGAAGCCAGCTACCCGAGGCGCACGGACGGCGGCGCGCGTCGTCGCGCCGCCAGCGTGCGAGGGGCGAGGAGCGCAACGACGCGACCGGAGGGAGCGAAGTGAGCACCGCAGTCGGCTGGGGAGGTATGTGGCCTGCGGTCGCTGTGCGGTGCGGTACATTCGGCGTCTTCGGCTGCAGGGTCGTGCTCACTGCCCACCCAAGCCCACGTCCACACCCCTCACTGCCCACCCAAGCCCACGTCCTCGGAGTCCGGAACCGGCACTCCCGTCGAAGCACGACCGGACACCACCACCAGCCGATCCGAACCGCCACCGCTAAGCCCGACTCGTGACTGTCCGTCTCCATGGATCGACGGGCGGCGACCGCGTTCGCCGGACTCGCGGCCGCCGGAGCGGTAGGTGGGATGTGGGCGGTCTCGACCGGACGCATACCGGATCCCGCCGTCGACGAGCCCGTCTGGTACGTCCTCGTCGCGTTCGGCGTCGGCTACTGGCTCGCGGTCGTCGCCTGGGCGCGCGCGGAGTGATCCATCCGACTCCGACTCCGACGTGGATCACTCTCCGACGTGGATCACTCCGCGTCCGGATCGACCCCCCTCAGCTCTCGGGGTGGCAGAAGTCCATCGCGTCGCGGACCTCCTCGCGGCCGCCGATGAGCGTGATGCGGTCGCCCCGCTCTAGCCGGAAGTCGGCGGTGGGGACCTGGACGGTGCCGTTGCGCGCGACGAGCGCGACGAGGACACCCTCCGGGAGCTCCGGACCGATCTCGCTGATCGGCCGCCCGACGAGCTCCTCGGAGGTCACCTCGACCTCCTGAACGTCGCCCGAGTGGCCGATCTCGCCCATCCAGGTGGCCATCGCCGGCCGCTCGATGTAGTTGTCGATCGCCTGTGCCGTCGCGAGCACCGACGAGATCGTCCGCACGCCCAGTTCCTCGAACGCGTCGACGTTGTTGGGGTTGTTGACCCGGGCGAGGACGGTCTCGGGGTCGAACTTGGAGTTTGCGAGCTGTGCCACGAGGAGGTTGACGTCGTCGTCACCGGTAGCGGCCACGATCACCCGTGCGTTGTCGGCGCCGGCCGACTGTAACACGTCCGTGTCCGTCCCGTCGCCGCGGACGACGGAGTGGCCCTCGTTGCGGGCCGTCTCCATCTGTTCCGCGTCGGATTCGATGATGACGACGTTCTCCCCACGGTCTTCGAGGCGGTCGGCGAGCACGCGGCCCACCTTCCCGCCCCCGATGACGAGTACGCGCATGGGTATGACGTCGAGTGTTTCCGCGATCTGTCGGGCGAGCCCGGCCTCCAAGACGACCGTCGCCAGGATGACGAGGAAGACGGTGCCGACGAGCACGTCGGCCGCCTGGCCGGCGCCCTCGATGCCGGAGTTGGACAGCTGGATGGCGAACAGCGTCGCCACGGACGCGGGGATGATCCCCCGCGGCCCGACGAAGCTCATGAACAACTTCTCGGACGTGGTGAAACGGTCGCCGATGGCCGAGACGAAGACGGCGAGCGGCCGGATCAGGACCGCCACGGCGACCACGACGCCGAGGCCGGCGACCCCCAGGGAGAGCAGCGAGTCGAACTCCAGGAGCGCCGCCAGGGCGATGAAGACGAACGACAACACGAGCAGGGTCACGTCGCCTTTGAACGCCGAGATCTCCGCCTCGTAGGGGAGGTCCGCGTTCCCGAGCAACACCCCGCCGGTGGCGACGGCGGCGATCCCCGCCTCGGAGGCGAGCGACTGCGCGACGGCGAACGAGACGAGCGCGCCGGCCAGGACGAGCAGCCGCGCGTTCTGCGGGGCGTTCCCCGGCGAGAGGTCGACGTACCGGAGGGCGTAGTAGACGACGGCGGCGACGAGCGCGCCGACGAGGACCCCGATGCCGAGCCGCTCGGCGAACAGCGACAGGAGCTCGGCGGGCGCGCTGACGTCCTCGATGATCGCCTCGAAGATCACCACCGCCAGGATCGCCGCCGTGACGTCGTTGACGATCCCCTCGGTCTCCAGGACAGCCCCGACGCGATCGCGCACCGGAACCACCTCCAGGATCGGCGCGATCACGGTCGGCCCGGTCGCGACCAGCAGCGCGCCGATCAGGAACGCGACCGGCAGGTCGACCGGGAGCAGGACGTAGACGGCCACGGACGTCCCGACCAGGGCGATCGCGGCGCCGACGGTCACCAGCCGGAGCGTCGCGGCGGGCGCCTCCCGGATCTTGTTCACCCGGAGGTGGAACGCCCCCTCGAAGACGATGATGGCGACCGAGAGCCCGACGATCGCCGAGAGCGCGCCGCCGAACGCCTCCGGACGGACCAGCGGGTCGACGCCCGGGACGTAGTTCCCGAGCCCCTCCGGACCAAGCAGGATGCCGGCGGCGATCAGGAAGACGACGCTGGGGACCTGGTAGCGGTCCGAGAGCACCTGGGCGACCACACCCACGCCGAGGATCGTCGCGACGACGAGGATGAGGTTGCCACCTGCTTCGACCACTGTCTCTGTTTCCTCCGTTCGCGATCCGGATCCCGGGACGAATAAAGACCACGGGTTCCGGCCGGAGACTGCGGGACGCCACGGGGACGACGGAACCGCCGGACGGTCGGGGGACGCCACGGGGACGGCGGGGTCGCAGGGCGTCACGGGGACGACGGGATCGGGGAACGCCCGGGGACGGCGGGGTCGCAGGGTGCCACGAGGACGACGGGATCGGGGAACGCCCGGGGACGGCGGGGTCGCAGGGCGTCACGGGGACGACGGGATCGTGGGACGGTCGAAGGGCCGCGGACGCGCAGGAGTGGCGTTCAGTCCGCCGTCCCGGGCGACTCGCGGCGGGGTGTCTCGCCGTCCCCGTAGATCGTGTCGATCCGGCCGTCGAACCGCTCCCGGACCATCCGCCGCCGCTTCTTCATCGTCGGCGTGAGGAGCCCGTTGTCGCTGGTGAACGGCTCGGGGACGAGCCGGAACCGCTTGATCGTCTCGTGGGGCTCGAACCGCTCGTTGACCGCGTCGACCTCCCACCGGACGCGCTCGCGGACGCGCTCGTCCGCACAGAGCGCCGCCCGATCCCCGGGGAGGTCGATCCCCTCGCTCGCGGCCCACGACCGGATCGCCTCGACGTTCGGGACGAGGAGCGCGGAGACGAACTTCCGGCCGTCCCCGAGCACCATCGCCTGCTCGACGAGCCGGCTGGTCGCGAACGCGTCCTCGATCGGTCCCGGGGCGACGTTCTTCCCCGTCGAGAGCACCAGCAGCTGTGTGACCCGCTCGCGGAAGAGGAAGTAGCCGTCCGGCCGCCGCTGGACGACGTCGCCCGTGCGGAGCCAGTCGCCGTCGAACGCCGTCTCGGTCGCCTCCGGCCGGTTCCAGTAGCCGTCGGTGACGTTCGGCCCGCGGACGAGCAGCTCGCCGATCTCGCCGACGGCGTCGGTGTGGACCGACTCGGGGACGACGCGCCGGTCGAGCTTCGTCTCGAGGCCCGCCAGTGGCGTCCCGATGGTCCCCGGCTTGCACTCCTCGGGGGGCTGGGCGGTGACGACCGGCGCCGCCTCCGTCAGCCCGTAGCCCTCGTAGATCGGCAGCCCCATCCCGGCGTACAGCTCGGAGAGCTCCTTCGAGAGCGTGCCGCCGCCGCTGATGAGCAGTTCGACGTTCCCCCCGAGCGCCTCGCGCACCTGCGAGAAGACCAGCCGGTCGGCGATCCGGTATTTCGTCCGCAGGCTCACGCCGCCGCCGGTCCGGTGGTACGCCCGACCGATCTCGGTCGCCCACTCGAACACGCGCTCTTTGAGCCCCGAGCTGGTCGCCTCCTCCCGGATCGCGTCGTAGAGGCGCTCGTAGACCCGCGGGACGCTCGTCAGCGCCGTCGGTCGGACGGCTCCGAGGTCCTCGCGGAGCGTCTCGGCCGACTCGGCGTACGCCACCGTCGCGCCGGCCGACAGTGGCAGGAAGTGCCCCGCCGTCCGCTCGAAGACGTGCGCGAGCGGCAGGTACGACAGCATCGTCGTCGACGCGTCGACGGTCGGGCCGTCGAACGTCCGCCCGGGGCCGAACCGGCGGTAGGCCTGCGCAACGTTCGCCCGGACGTTCCGGTGGGTGAGCTTCACGCCCTTCGGCTGCCCGGTCGTCCCCGAGGTGTAGACGAGCGACGCGAGATCGCCGGGCTCGCGATCGGCGAGCAGCGCGTCGTACGCCGCCCCGTCGTACGCGTCGTCGCCCCGCTCGTAGACGTCGCCCAGCGTGTAGACGTCGCTCCGGGCGCGCGAGGCCGCGTCGTCCGCGAGGGCGTCCATCGAGACGACGACGGAGCAGTCGACGTCGTCCTCGACGGCGAGCACGCGCTCCAGGCAGCGCTCGTTGCCGACGACGACGGCCGTCGCCTCCGGGTCCGACAGCAGGTACCGGACCTTCTCGGGCGAGGAGTCCGCGTAGACCGTGGTGACCACGCCGCCGGCGGCCTGGACCCCGAGGTCCGCCAGCGCCCACTCGAGGCGCGTGCTCGCGAACAGGCCGACCCGATCGCCGGGGTCGATCCCCAGATCGCGGAAGCCGACCGCCAGTCGCCGCACGAGCGCCCGGCTCTCGGCGTAGGTGAGCGTCGCGTACTCGCCGTCGGGCGCCCGTGGGACGGCACCGACGTCGACCAGCGACCGGTCGTGGATCCCGCCCTTGTACCGCTGGGCCGGGCGGTCGGCGTGTGCTCCCGCCGCCGCCTCGAACGCCTCCGGGATCGGCTCGTCGGGGACGTCCGCGGCCGTCCACTGACCCGTGTTGTCAGCACCCATGATAGTTGGACGTTGGCGACGTTCCGGGTGAAAACGGTACCGGGGATTTCGAGCGCGGAGTCGCCGTGCGGACGCGAATTCGGGAGTCGACGGTGGGGACGGCCCGGGAGTCGACGGTGGGACGACTCGGGACGCGACGGTGGGACGACTCGGGACGCGACGGTGGGACGACTCGGGGCGCGACGGTGGGACGACTCGGGACGGCCCCGAGCAACCCGTCCGACGCGGAGCGAGGAGGGAGAGGGCGGCGTCAGTCCTCGTAGAGGTCGTCGATGCGGTCGCCGTACCGGTCGAGGATGTTGCGCCGCTTCTTCTTCATCGTCGGCGTCAGCAGGTCGTTCCGCTCGGAGAACTCCTCGGGGACGAGCCGGAACGCCTTGATCGTCTCGTAGGACTCGAACCCTTCGTTGACGGCGTCGACCTCCCGCTGGATCCGCTCGCGGACGCGCTCGTCCGCACAGAGCGCCCCGACGTCGTCCGGAAGGTCGATCCCCTCGCTCGCGGCCCACGACCTGATCCCGTCGACGTTCGGGACGAGGAGCGCGGAGACGAACTTCCGGCCGTCCCCGAGCACCATCGCCTGCTCGACGACCTCGCTGGGGGCGAACGCGTCCTCGATCGGCCCCGGGGCGACGTTCTTCCCCGTCGAGAGCACCAGGAGCTGTTTGACCCGCTCGCGGAAGACGAGGTAGCCGTCGGTCCGGCGCTCGATCACGTCGCCCGTCCGGAACCAGCCGTCCTCGAACGACGCGGCGGTCTCGACCGGCTGGTTCCAGTACCCCGCCGAGACGTTCGGCCCACGCACGAGCAGCTCGCCGATCTCGCCCTCGGCGTCCTCGCGGAGGCTCGTGCCGACGACGCTGTCGTCGAAGCGCGCCTCGACGTCCTGTACGAGCGGGCCGATCGTCCCGACCTGTGGCGCCTCGGGCGGGTTGACCGCCAGCACCGGCGCGGTCTCGGTCAGGCCGTAGCCCTCGTAGATCGGCAGCCCCATCCCGTGGTAGAGCCGGCACAGCTCCGGCGAGAGGCTGCCGCCGCCGCTGAAGAAGAACTCGATCCGGCCGCCGAGCGCCTCGCGCACCTGCGAGAAGACGAGCCGGTCGGCCACGCGGTGTTTCGCGCGGAGGAGGGGGCCGGGATCGTCCGCCTCGAAGTAGTCGCGGCCGACGTCGGTCGCCCACTCGAAGATCCGCTGGCGGACCGACGACTCGCTGGCCTGCGACCGGATCGCGTCGTAGAGCCGCTCGTAGACCCGCGGGACGCTCGTCGCGATCGTCGGCCGGACGAGCCCGAAGTCGTCCCGCAGGGTGTCGGGGCTCTCGGCGTACGCCACCGTCGCGCCCGCCGCGAACGGCATGAAGTGGCCGGCGAGCCGCTCGAAGACGTGCGCCAGCGGGAGGAACGACAGGAGCGTCGACCCCGGCCCGATCGTCGGCGTCGACCCCTTGTCCGGCCGCGGACCGAACCGCCGGTAACACTGGTTGACGTTCGCCCGGAAGTTCCAGTGGGTCAACTCGACGCCCTTCGGCTGCCCCGTCGTCCCCGAGGTGTAGATGAGCGACGCGAGGTCCCCGGGGTCGCGCTCGTCGAGCCAGCCCTCGTAGGCGTCGGCGTCGAACGCCTCCGCACCCCGGTCGTGGAGGTCGGCCAGGGAGACGACCGAGACGGTGGCGCCGGTGTTGCCGGTCGTCGCGGCGTCCCCGGCGACTCCCCCGTCGCTCGCCGCGTCCCCGGCGACTCCCCCGTCGCTCGCGGCGACGAACCCGCGCTGGACGTCGGCGTCGAGGGCGGCGAGGTCGACGTCGAGGTCGTCGAGGTCGACCTCGTCGACCGTCACCACCAGCTCGACGTCGAGCCCGTCGACGACCGAGAGGACGTGTTCGAGCGACTCGGCGTTCTCGGCGACGACGGCGCGGGCACCCGGGTCCTCGAGGAGGTACGCCACCTGGCTGCGCGACGACGACGCGTAGACGGTCGTGACGACCGCCCCGGCCGCGAGGGCGGCGAAGTCGGCCTGCGCCCACTCCATCCGGGTGTGGGCGTAGATCG
>Ga0207797_1001253_pt1 | contig 18592 bp, 16 predicted proteins | sample PRCRCaboRojoPR_6_FD_187275 | JGI IMG/M metagenome (GOLD analysis project Ga0207797, IMG submission 187275) | Marine sediment microbial community from Cabo Rojo, Puerto Rico - PR CR 10% Liquid 1 (SPAdes) | ecosystem: Environmental > Aquatic > Marine > Coastal > Sediment | place: Cabo Rojo, Puerto...
CTTGAGCGGGAAGATCGGGGGCACGCCTGGCTTGAGCGGGAAGATCGGTGGCATGGCCGGCTTGAGCGCTGGCGATGAGAGAGGGCGAGACAGGCGACGGTTGAGCCTGGGTGAGCGCTATGTGGAGGGGGGATTCCCCTCCACATTTCATTCTGCGGCTTGTCCGAGGGGGGCGGCGGAGATTGGGGGCGAGGGGATACGGGATGACCGGCTACGAACGAGAGCGGCTGAGCAGCGCCGCCGCCGGGGCGGCAGCCTGATAGTACTTCGTCGCTCGCTCGGCTATGTATGCCACTTGTTGGTCGAGCTGTCCAACTTCCAGGTCGCGCACCGGGTCGAGCCAGCGGTGTTCGCAGACCGACTCGGCGTAGACGTAGCGGGGTTGTCGGTCTGTCGTCGCCTCCCAGTCGATGTCCTCAATGTGAGGCAGGACGAGATCGAGCTCTTCGTCGGAGAGGTAGCGATCCATCACGTGGAGGCCGACGACCCAGGTGATGGGCCACTCGTCCACGTCCACCAGGATGCCGACGTGGTAGTGGTACATGTCGACGCCGTAGAAGCCAAAGGCGACCCAGTCCAGGGGCACGTCCTCGCCCTTTTCCGGGAATTTGGCCATAAGGGCTTCCTTGTCGTCCGGTCCGACGACCGTCTCAAGCTCCGGATACGCGTCTTTGAGTTGATCCTCAACTTGCTTCGCTATCGCGTAGTAGATCTGGGGGAAGATCTGCTCGTAGGCTTCTCTGCCCTGGATGTAGCCTTTGATCAGTTGCGGGTCGACCGGTTCTATTGGCTTCATAGTTTCATCTCCTTCTTGACGAGTCCCAGTAGGTCGAAAATCGCTCCTATAGGTCGTTAGACCCGACTGCAAGTCCTCGCTCCTAGGGTGGATCGCCAGATCCACCCTCGGCGAGCGCGCTGTCTCCTGTTCAATCGGTCCATACTTCTTCGAACAATCGCATCCAGTTGCCGCCCAAGATCTTCTTCACCTCCGAGGTCGGATACCCGCGAGAGATGAGAGCCTCCGTCATGTTGGGAAAGTCGGCGGCGGACCTCATCCCCTCCGGGTTGACGATGGGGTAGTCCAAGGGCATGCGCGGCCCTTTGCCGCTCTTGCCCGTGAGCCAGTAGTCGAAGACCTCTCGCGGCTGTCCCTCCGTGAAATCGGTACCGATGCCGACGTGGTTCACGCCCACGAGGTCGACCAGGTAATCGATGACGTCGACGACGTCCTGCACGGTCGCCTGGGAGCCTGTGGCGAGGAAGGGGGGGAAGATATTGGCGCCGATTACGCCGCCCCTATCAGCCAAGGCCTGGATAGCCTCGTCCGTCTTATTGCGCGGGTGGTCGTGGAGGGAACGGGGGTTGGCGTGGGTAAAAGCGACCGGTTTTTCTGAGGCCTCGATGGCCTCCATCGTGGTTCTATCGCCGACGTGGGATAGGTCTATCAGGATTCCCAAGCGGTTCATCTCTTCAATGACCTCGAGCCCGAAATCGCTGAGTCCGCAATTGGTCCGTTCGAGACACCCGTCCCCAACGTAGTTCCGCTCCATGTACGTCAGTTGGATGACCCTGACGCCGAGCTCTTTGAAGATGGAGAGGAGGCGCAGATCGTCCTCGATGGGGCTCGTGTTCTGGAAACCGAAGATGATTCCCACCTTGCCCAGCTCCTTTGCGCGCCGAATGTCGTCGACCGATTGGATGGGCGTGACCAGGGACTGGTTCTCCTCAAACAGCGCGTGCCATTCGGCAATCGTGGTTATGGTCTCTCGAAAGCCCTCTAACACGGCAACGGTGGCGTTCACAGCTGTGAGGCCCCCGGTCGAGAGAGCCTCGAAGACTGGACGATCAAACTTACTGATCTGGAGTCCGTCGATGACGATGGCTTCTGCATGAACGTCTGCGCTCAGAGTCTCTTGATTGTTCATACTGACTATCTTACTCCTATATCCTTTCCCGCACGGAACCAGCCCTTCGCTTCCAGGAGGGCACCGGAGGCGCTCCGATTCAACATTGGACGCCCAGGTAGCTCTCGAGAACCTGATCGTTTCGGAGCAATTCGGCTGCCTCTCCCTCCAAGGTGATCTTCCCGGTCTCCAGCACGTACCCTTTGTCGGCGATGGAGAGGGCCAGCTCGGCGTTCTGTTCAACCAGCAGGACGGTGACGCCCTGGTCCCGAATATCCTCTACGATATCGGCCACTTCCTCGACCAGCAGCGGGGCGAGGCCCATCGAAGGCTCGTCGAGGAGGAGGAGGGTCGCACCGGAAACGAGGGCCCGGGCGAAAGCCAGCATCTGCTGCTCGCCGCCGCTCAGCGTGCCCGCCCGCTGCCCTTTCCGCTCCTTGAGGCGCGGGAAGTACTCGTACATCCTCTCGATATCCTTCTGGATAGCTCGTCGATCAGGACGACAGAAGCCGCCCATCATAAGGTTCTCGTAGACGGTAAGATTCCGGAAGACTTTGCGACCCTCGGGGACGTGGGCGATGCCCCGGCGAATCACCTGGTCGGCAGAGAGGCCGTCGATGCGCTTCCCCTGGAAAGAGATCGTGCCTTTGCGAGGCTTGAGCAGTCCAGAGATGGTCAGCAACGTGGTGGTCTTACCTGCTCCGTTGGCCCCGATCAGCGTCACGATACTATGCTTCGGAACGACGATGTCCACCCCCTTGACAGCATCACCGGCGCTGCCGTAGGAGACGTGGAGGTCCTGGACGACCAGCATCTCTTCGTTCATCTTCGTTCCTCCTGTCTGCGCTGTGAGCCCAGGTAGGCCTCGATGACTCGCTGGTCCGCCTGGATCTTGCCGGGTTCGTCATCGGCGATCTTGACTCCGTGGTTCAAGCACGAGATCACGTCACACACATTCATAATCAGATGCATATCGTGCTCCACGAGCAGCACGCTGGTACCCTGGTCTCGGATTCTCCTGATCAATTCCATCAGATGTCTCGTCTCGGTGATGTTCATCCCGGCGGTCGGTTCGTCGAGAAGGAGTAGATTGGGATCGCTGGCCAGGCACTTCGCGATATCGAGCAAGCGTTGATGGCCGTACGATATATTTCTCGCCAGCTCCTGCTCCAAGCCCTGCGGCAAGCCGACGAAAGAGAGACACTCACGTGCTTTCTTCTCTATGAAATCCTCCTCTTTCACCACCCAGGGGAGGCTGAGCACGGCGTCGAAGACGCCGGCTTTGGAGAGTCTGTGAACCCCAATCATCGCGTTCTCCAGCACGGTCATGTCGTACATCAGCTGAACTTCTTGAAAGGTCCTGGCGAGCCCCTTCTTGCAGACCTGGTGAGGACTGAGACGGGTGATCGTCTCGTTCTTGAACGTGACGGTGCCGGCTTCCGGTGGAAAGATACCACAGACGACGTTGAAGAAGGTGGTCTTGCCAGAGCCGTTTGGTCCTATCAATCCCCGGATTTGCCCGGCCTCCACCTCCAGGTCGACGTCGTCGAGAGCTGTGAGGCCTCCGAATCTCTTTGTAAGTCCTTCAACACGCAGTAGCGACACGATTTGCCTCCGGTTTCACGAGTTTTTGGTCTCTGATGAGGGGTTCGGTGGGACAGTCCCCACCAAGCGCTGCACCAAGCCTATGAGTTTTCTCGTTGGCTGTCTGAGCAAGCCTGTGACACCACCCGGGAAGAACATCATGAAGATGATCATGAGCGCTCCGTATACGATCAGCCGGTATTCGCCGAGGAAGCGCAGGTATTCCGGTGCCAGGATAATCGCCACGGCGCCGACCACGCCTCCGATCAGGTTGCCCAGGCCACCGATGACAGCCATGGTGACCATGTTTATGGAAACTGAGAGGGTGAAGGCCTCCGGGCTGATGTAGCTGACGAAAGGAGCATAGAGGGCTCCAGCCACACCGGCACAGGCCGCTCCGACAATGAAGGCGCGCGTGCGGTAACCAGCGGCGTTCACACCGGACATAACGGCGCTCAGTTCGTTTTCGCGCACGGCGAGCAGGGCTCGTCCAAAGCGGGATTTGGTAATCCGTCTGAGCCCCAAGTAGGTGAGCCCCAGCACCACAGAGATGAAGAAGTAATAGACGAAGTCGCCGTCTATCTCGAGGGGGCCTATGGACGGGCCGGGTATGCTGTAGAGGCCGTACGCGCCATTGGTGATGTTCTTCAAGTTGATCATAAGTAAGTAGGCCACTTCCTGGAAAGCGGCCGTGGCCACCACCAGGTAGATACCGCTCAGCCTGAGGGTCGGTGCTACGACGAGGGCTGCGACTCCAGCAACACAGGCAGCGAGAGGGATAGTGATCAGGATAGGAAGCCCGAGGTTCAGCGTCAGCAGGGCATAGGTGTACGCTCCGAGACCGAAGAAGGCCGCGTGTCCCAGGGATAGCATCCCGGTGTAACCGAAGACAAGCTGCAACCCCAGGATTGCGATGGCGTAGATCAAGGCCAGGTCCACAATATGAATCGTGTATCGATCCGCAAGGAGAGGGAACCCGAGCCAGGCGACGACGCCAATGCCGATGAGCACGATGCGGGGCCACTTCCCGAGATGCCCTTCTGAGAGGAGGGAGTCTCCGGTAGACGCTGCTTTCGGCGCTTCATCGGGGGTCCGTCCTTCCGGTGCGTCGGGCCGGAAGAACAGAAAGAGGGCGGCCAGGGAAATCCCATACAGGATCACGTTCTTGTAGTCAGAGGAGATGAGGCCGGCGGCCAGGGTCTCAACGACGCCCAGCGCCAGGCCACCCAACATGGTGCCCACAGTGCTGAACGCACCGATGGTTGCTGCGAAGAAGGACTTGATCTGGACCGAGCCGCCCATGCCGAAGGAAGCGAAGAAGATCGGGGCAATGAGCACGCCTCCTGCTGCGCCGAGGGCGGAGCTGAGGGCGAAGGTTAGCGCCACGTTGCGGCGCCGATTGACGCCGTATAGGGCTGCCGTGTCGGGATCGAGCGCGGCTGCTCTCCAGGCAATTCCGAGTCGCGTTCTCTTCAAGAAGAACTGCATAAGGGCCATAATTGCTAGAGCGAGACCGAGTATTAGCAGGTTCTGGGGGCGCATGACTACCCCGGCCACGGTGATCGGATCTTGGCCCGCTATTTGGGGATATGGTCTCGGATCCGCACCCCACACGAGGATGGCGACCGTCTGCAAGATAACCTGAAGGCCCAGCGTGGCGATGAAAAGGTTGGTCATCGGGGGACGCTTCTTGAGCATCGGGCCAAACATGGTCCGCTCCATGAGGATCCCGAACAGGCCTCCTACGAGGGTCGCCACGATGAAAGCGACGAGGTACGGAAGGTGGAGCTGAGTCAAGACAGACAGTCCCACAAACGCTCCAAGCATCACCAGCTCGCCCTGGGCGAAGTTGAGGATGCCGGTGGCACGGATAAGGAGCGCGAAAGCCAAGCCCACCAGGCTGTAAACGCACCCGATCGTCAGTCCACTAATGATAAGCTGGGAAATGGAGCGAAGGTCCATTAAAGAATCTCCTCGGTAAACCTATCCTGATGGAGCCCAGGGGTGACGCAGGCCACCCCTGGGCTCTGATCGTCACTGCGCCAGGATTTCCTTCTCGCCCCCTTCCTGCCACTGGACTTTGTAGAGGGGGAAGTAACAGTCACCCTGCTCGTCGAAGTAGATCTCGGGCAGAATGCCCGCGTAGGGATCCTCTGGCGAGAGGTTCTCCGCGTAGGTGTGGATCGCCTGGCGGACGCTGTCGGGCGAGCTCCAGTCAATCTCGCCGTTCTCATCCGCCTGGTTGACGCCCTCGTAGATCAGGCCGACCGTGTCGTACATCTCGGCGACCCAGCCGTCGGGCTGTCGATCGAACTCCTCCTCGTAGGCGGCGACCCATTCCTGGACCTCAGGGTCGGGGTCGACCGGGGTGAAGGGCTCGACGACGATGGTGCCTACGGCAGCGTCGCCGGCCAGCTCGGCGAACTGGGGGGTGGCGATGCCGGTGTCCCCCAGTAGCTGGAGGTCGAGCCCGAAATCCTCCGCCTGCTGGGCGATCAGAGCTGCACCGGTGACATCGCCGGTTACGTAGAGGGCGGTCGCCCCGGAGTTCTGGACCGTCGTCAGCTGTCCGCTGAACTCCCGGTCCCCGCGGGGGAAGCTCTCGTAGGCGGCGGGCTCCAGGCCCATCTCCTCGAGGCTCGATCTGAAGCCGCTGGCGCACGAGGCGCCGTACTCGTCGTCGGAGTAGAGGACGGCGAAGCTTTCGTGACCGAGCTCGTTGTGCGCGTATTGCGCCAACTGCCGGGCCTGGTCGGAGCACTTGAGGGCCACGCGATAGATCCAATCGGAGCCCTGCTCCGTAATCGCTGTCCCCACGCCGAACGTGAATTGAGGCGTCTGGTTCTCCTCGGTAATGGGCACCATGGCCAGGGCGCAGGGGCTATTGATGGCGCCGAGAACGGCGTGCACATTCTCCCGCGTTATCAGCTTGGTGGTCGCGTTCACCGACTGGTCGCAGTCGCTGGCATCATCCTCGGAGAGGACTTCGACGGTGATGTCCCCTTCCTGCGCGTTGATTTCGTTTGCCTTCATCTGGGCGCCCGTGAGCTGGCTCTTGCCCACCATGGCGAAGTCTCCGGTGAGCGCGCCCACGACGCCGATCTTTATCACCTTCTCCTGCGCAGCCTGGGGCTGGCAAGAAGTCGTTGCTACGGCTAGCAGCGTCAGAATCATCATAGCGGCAAGTAGTCTCTTCATCGCAGCCTCCTAACTCAGTATGCTATCTACGAATATGGGTCTTATACTACCTTCCCCGCCGTCTGGGGCAAGTATGGCGAGCTTGTATCTCACAGTCGCGGTCCAATTGGTCAGTCCCTACACCTCCTTTTGCCTGGAGAGGGCGCTCGCCGGCCGACGTGCCACCCACGGAATCGACGGTGCCTCGACCCGGTCGCTTCAGTTTTCTACTCTCAGATGGTCATCAGCCGGCGGATCGGTCCAGCTGCCCTCTACTGCTCAGGATCCAACCGGTCGCGAGCCTGTTCGATCGTGCTTTCGAGCTCCGCCACGATGTGAGCGTCAAGGCTATCGCCTTTATGGCTCTTCAGAATCTCCCGTACGTATTCCGCCGCCCGGTCGCCAAGGTCCTGCTGTCCGGCGAGCTCCCAGTCCTCGCGGTTCCCGCGGTCGAACAGCTTTGGACGCCAGTTGTCACGACAGTGGCGAACGGTGTGTTCTTCGCCGAGGAAGTGGCCACCCGGCCCTACCTTCTCGATTACGTCGAGCGCGAGGGTTTCCTCCTCGATGCGCACACCCTCGACGAACTTCTTCACCAGCCCGATGGTCTCATTCATACTGACGAGCATCTCGTAGGACGTCGTCAGGCCCGATTCCACATATCCGACGTCGTGGATCAGGTTGCCACCGGTTAGGGCTGCCGTCAGAACCCACAGCGCTCCTTCGATTCCAGCCTGCTGATCGAAGGTCTTGGCGTCTGAACAGCCAGCAAATCCAAAGACCGGGAGGTCGTAGTAATGGCCCATCTCGCACAGGGCACTCCAGTCGAGCATGAACTCGGGCGCGCCGTACGCAGCCAGCGTTGTGGACATATCCATGGTCATCATCCCGCCGGCGCCGGCAATGACCGGTGTGCCCTCGTTGATCAGCTGGCAGATGACGAGACCGCTGAGCAACTCGGCGTTGGCCTGGACGATCGACCCCGCTCGCGTGACGGGGGAGGTGGCCCCGGTGATCAGGCCCGGCGTATAGACGACGGGAAGCCCTTTGCTGCAGATGGTGAGCAGTTTCTCACAGCTCTCCGTGGCGTGGGTCAGGGGAGCGATAGGCTCCGTATACAGGGCACAGAAGGGATTCCGCTGTAATGCTTCCGCTCCGCCCGCGACCTGTTCCGCCATATGGATGATGTCGCGCAGGTTCTGCTGGCTCCAGGCTGTGTAGACGATCGGCTTGGTGGTATGGGTTACCATTGCCTTGAAATGGTACAGGTCGGAGATCTCCTCCGGGACGTCAGACGCAATGCCCATACACATGACGAAGTCGAGGTTCTCCAGCGCATCGATCAGGGTCGACACGTTGGCGATGTCCTCCAGCACAGCGGTGCGGCGCTCGCCGGTGTGCGCATCCAGCACATAGGGGGTATCAGAGCCGGTGCCGTAGTAGCTCTTTCGGCCCTCGAGACGCATAGCGGCTTTGCCATTTCTGTCGCTGAGCTGGACTGTTTGAGGAGCGACTTCAACGGCCCAATCGACCAGCTGAGGGGGCATACGGACCCGCTCTTCGTCGACCCAGCATCCGGCGTCGGCGAGTTTCTTGCGGACCTCAGGCACGAGGACCTTCACGCCCGTGCGTTGGAGCACCTCGAGCGTACGGCGATGCAACTCGTTCTTCTGGTCATCGCTGAGAACCGACATTCCTAGCGTCATATGGAGTAGTTGTTTGCTGTGAATCACGTTAGGTCCTCCTTGGATGGATCGGTTTGCCACTGGGTTATTGTCTTCGAGAAAGGAACGCCAGCGTGTGACTGTTGTGGGAAGAGAGTGCTCACACGGTTCTTATAAGGGCTACGACGCATGTGCGGCCCGGGTCGGCGATTCTCCCCTTCCCCATCTGGGCTCAAGACGCGTGTTGAAAGCCGAAGTAGGTCTCGGGATTCACCTGGTAGGAGGACGGCCAGAACTCGCCGGTGGCGGGATCCTGTACGTACTCCCCCTCGTACTCGCCGCGGACAACCTGCTGGAGAATCTCGATGAACCAGTCGACCTCGGACTCGTCGTTGTAGCACCCGAAGCTGGCTCTCACCAGGCCAGGGGTGCGGGCCTTGATGCCCCTCCGAATGTCCTTCTGATAGGCTCGGGCCTCCTCGGGTGGGACGCAGATCAGCTCGAGCAGGTAGGGATGGGCACAGAAGCAGCCGTTGCGCACGCCGATGCCCCCCTCGCAGCTGAGGATCGCCGCCACCAGATAATGGCTCATATCCTCGACTGAGAAGGAGACGACGCCCACCTTCTCGCCGGCACGCTCCGGATCGGTGATCCCGTAGACGTGGACGCCTTCAACCGACGTTAGCTTCTCCAGCATATAGGCGGTCAACCCGGTCTCATGCTGGGCCAGCGTGTCCATACCGAGCTGCTGCAGGCATAGCATAGACTGGGCCATGGCCACCGCCCCTATCACGTTGGGGCTCCCGGCTTCTTCCCTCTCGGGAAGCTGAGCCCATTCGACGCGATCCAGGGTGACGATGTCGACGGTGCCCCCGCCGACCTGGTCCGGCTCGCCGTGGGCGAAGGTGCTTCTGCGCCCTACCAGCGCCCCGGATCCGTAAGGCGCATACATCTTGTGGGCGGAGAGGACGAGGTAGTCGATCCGCTGCGCCTCGTCGCCGACGTGCATCTGGATCGGACGATGGGGGGCGAGTTGGGCGGCATCGACGACGATTTCGGCGCCGACGTTGTGGGCCTTCTCGGCGATCTCGTGAATGGGGTTCACGAAGCCGGTGACATTCGAGGCCCCGGTGACGGCGACCAGGCGCACTGCATCTGCGTGCTGGTCGAGGAGCGCGTCGAGATGGGCGATATCAAGGGCTCCGCGCTCGTCGATCCGAACGTGCTCTACCTGCGCCACCGATCGCCAGGGAAGGTCGTTGGAGTGGTGCTCCATGGTGGTGGTGAGGACTACGTCGCTGGACGAGAAAGATATGCGCCGTGCGAGCTTGTTCAGCGCCTCCGTGCTGTTCTTTACGAAGATGACCGTGTCGGCCTGAGGGTCCGCCCCCACGAAATCACAGACGATCTGGTGCGCCTGTTCGTAGAGGCTGGTGGAGACCTGACTCTTCAATCCCGTGCCCCGGTGGACGCTGGAGTACCAGTGTGCGAAATCGTTGACGATGTCGAAAACGGGCCGCAGCGGCGGGGTGCTGGCCGCATTGTCGAAGTTCACGTACCTGCGCATTGACCCGTTGAGTAACGGTACTTCGACGTCCAGCCCGATCACATTGCGTCGGATATTCTCCAGAGTGAGTGACTCAGACCCTTGCCCGTCGCCCTTGGTTGTGTTGCACATTCATTGTTCCTTGTTCTTGTGACGTATTTCGGAAACCATCTCGGGCCTACTGAAGAAGGCCCCGACGACACCCATTTGGCGGGGATGGGGGCTTCGAGCGCTTGCTTCAGTGGAGCCGATCTTGATAACCGGAAAGCCAGGTATGAGATCCACAGATGTGGATCGTGACACTTGTCTTGAGGGAATCGGGCCTAGGCGCTCTCCTTCCCCGCCGGTCGGAACGCGAGCGTTACGCCTGGTCGGCGAGAGGTATCGGCATGATATTGCCCTCATATTGGTTTAATATAGGACTAATATATCACATCCCCGGGGCTGTGTCAAGGGGCATTTGGGATCTTTGGGCGAATCTCGTGTGCGTAGGCTTTCGACGTTTCGGCCGATCATCCGTTCCGAGACCGGCGTGGTTAGTAGAGAGTCGATAAAATACATGTTTCTTGACAAAAACATGCATCACATGATAGCATCGGCATATACAGTCCTCTCGGACCGGGGACTGCAAGGGGGATACGGAGGGCCCGGTTCGTGTGATGAAAGAAGGGCTTGTTCTGGGGCTCTGGCTGCACAGGTTGACGATGGGATGACCTGGATGGCTGAACCCGGCGATCGATATGTGATGGCTTAAGGGATTGTCCAATATGAAGAAGATGATGAAGGCTCTCGTGAAGAGGTTCTCGAGGCCCGGTCTGTGGCTGGACGAGGTGCCAGTGCCTGACTACGGCATCAACGACGTGCTGATACGCGTTCATAAGACCGCGATCTGCGGCACCGACGTGCATATCTACGAGTGGGATGCGTGGGCGGAGAAGACGATCCCCGTTCCGATGGTGATCGGGCACGAGTTCGTGGGAACGGTGGCCGCCGTGGGGAGCAACGTGGACGATTTCACGGTAGGGGACGTGGTATCCGGAGAGGGACACATCGTCTGCGGTCGCTGTCGGAACTGTCTGGCCGGCCGGCGCCACCTCTGTAAGGATACGCAGGGGGTGGGCGTGGATCGAGCGGGGGCGTTCGCCGAATACCTGGCGATCCCGGTGAACAACGTGTGGCCGGCCGATCCGAGCATCCCGATGGACATCTTGAGCATCTTCGACCCCTTCGGGAATGCCACGCACACCGCGCTGGCCTTCAGGGTCCTGGGGGAGGACGTGCTGATCACCGGTGCCGGCCCGATCGGGATTATGGCGACAGCGATCGTCAAGCACGCGGGGGCGCGCTACGTGGTCACGACGGATCTGAATCCTTACCGGCTGGAGCTGGCGAAGCGGATGGGAGCGACCGTGGCGCTCGACGTGCGGGAGGGGAGCATCGCCGAGGTTCAGGACAGGCTGGGGATGAAAGAGGGGTTCGACGTCGGTCTGGAGATGTCGGGCAGTGGAGAGGCGTTCCGGGACATGCTGGCGAATATGTGCCACGGGGCGAAAATCGCCATGCTGGGGATCCCGCCGGAGGAGCTGGCCATCGACTGGAACACGGTGATATTCAACATGCTGACCATCAAGGGGATCTACGGGCGGGAGATGTTCGAGACCTGGTACTTGATGGAGTCGATGCTCCAGAGTGGCCTCGATATCAGCCCGGTCATCACCCACCGGTTCCATTTTACCGCTTTCGAGGAGGCGTTCGAGGTGATGCGATCCGGACAGTCCGGGAAGGTGATTCTTAGTTGGGTCGATTGAGCTAATCGACGACGTGGGATATCTGAGCTCCGGACTTGAGGGGACTCCAGATAGCATCCTTACTTCTGATCCTGAACTCGGTGGTGCCGGCTATTGTGTCGTGGTTTCCCGTTGGCGTCGATTCATAGGGCTCGGGAGCAGGAGCCGCCGGGCGGCACGCCCGACGCGAGCAAGAGCGGGCGGGGGTACTTGTCCGCCATGGGGGGACGTGCTACAATCCCAGCGGCCCCCGGGGAGAGCGTTGGTCTGCGGCAGTGGTCTGCGGCAGCGGTCTGCTGCGGCGGATGCCCAACCCGCGGCTCGATCTCGGGGCTTTAGAGTCTGACCGTCAACGTGGCTTTTCTGGACCCTTCGGGGTCCCTATTTTGTGTCTCTTAGGGAGTAGGCTGTATGTCGTCTGCGGATTTGATCTTCTTGCACGCCCCCACTGTGTATGACTTCCGGAAGCGTCCGACGTTGTGGGGGCCGACGAGCGATCTGGTTCCGTCGGAGCCGGTCTTCGATATGTACCCGGTGGGTTTTTCCACCATGGCGTCCTACCTGCAGAAAGCCGGGATTCGGACGCGCATCGCCAACCTGGCGGCGGCGATGGTCCGTTCCGAGCGCTTCGACGCGGAGCGCTTTATCGCGCGTCGGGGCGCCCAGGTCTTCGGTATCGACCTTCACTGGCTGCCCCACGCGCACGGAGCGCTGGCGGTGGCCGAGTTGGTGAAGCGGCACCATCCAGAGGCCCCGGTCCTCTTCGGGGGCTTCTCTTCGAGCTACTTTCACGACGAGTTGATCCGCTATCCGCAGGTCGACTACGTGCTGCGGGGCGATTCGACGGAGGAGCCACTGCGGCGGTTGATGGAGCACCTGCTGGCGCCCCCCAGCGCGGCCGATCCAGCGGTCCTGTCACAGATTCCCAACCTGACCTGGCAAGATGAGGACGGGACGGTCCACGCCAACCCGCAGGCGTACGTCCCCCCGAGCCTGGACCACCTGGATATGGACTACCGTCAGATGGTGCGCTCGGTGGTGCGAAGCGGTGATTTCTTCAACCACGTCCCTTTCGACCACTGGATGGATTATCCGGTGATGGCGGCGCTGAGCGTGCGGGGGTGTCGGAACAACTGCGGCTACTGCGGTGGATCTGCGTACGCATCCCGTATGATCTCGGAGCGGGGCGCGCCGGCGTACCGCTCCCCGGAGAAACTGGCGGAGGACCTGTTCCGCATGTACGAGATCAGTCGCGGGCCGGCCTTCATCCTGGGCGACATCCGTCAGGCGGGGATGGACCACGCGCGCCGCTTCCTGGAAGCGGTCAAAGGGTACCCCGGTCAGGCGATGTTGGAGGTCTTCACGCCGATGAGCCGGGCATTCGCCGAGGAGCTGGCGGAGGCGCTGCCTAACTTCGTCATCGAGTTCTCCCCGGAGTCGCACGATCCGGCGGTGCGTCGGGCGCTCCACAAGAGCTTCTCGAACGAAGGGGTCGAGCGGACGATCGAGGCATGTCTCGACGTGGGCTGCCGGCGCTTCGACCTCTTCTTCATGACGGGCCTGCCGAGGCAGACGAAGACGTCGGTGCTGGAGGGCGTCGATTACTGCGAGGAGCTGCTGACGCGGTTCGACGACGGGCGCTTCATCCCCTTTGTCGGGCCTCTGGCGCCCTTCGTGGACCCGGGCAGCCTGTTCTACGAGAAGCCGGACGAGTACGGGTACGACATTCGATACCGGACGCTGGAGGAGCACCGGCAGGCGCTGCTGGCGCCGACCTGGAAGCACATCCTCAACTACGAGACGCGATGGATGAGCCGGGACGACATCGCGGCGGTGACCTACGAGGCGGGTCGGCGCCTGAACGCCCTGAAGGCGCGCTTCGGGCTGGTGGAGCCGGAGATCGCCGCAGAGACGGAGGCGCGGATCGAGCGAGCTGTGTCGCTGATGGCGCGGATCGACGCGCTGATGGCCCGCTGTGGGCCGGAGGAATTGGAGCGGGAGCTGCAGGCGCTGAAGCGCGAAATCGATCAGGCGAACACGTCGACGGTGTGCGAGAAGACGGAGCTGGACCTGCCGTTCGACATCACGGCGTTCAACTGGCCCAACCTGGTGCGGATGGGCGTGGAGGACGTGTGGACGGGACTGCGCGAGACGGTCGTCGGTCGGGAGTAGGGTTTGTCGGACGGCGGAGTGGCTGCCGGGGGAGACAGACCGGCGGGAGGGAGTGGGTATGAAGCTGAGTAGGGAAGAGGTGGAGCACATCGCGGATCTGTCGAAGTTGACCCTTTCGGAGGAGGAGATCACCAGGTTTCAGGGACAGTTGTCGGCGATCTTGGAGCATTTCGACCGGCTGCAGGAGCTGGAGACGGAGGATATCCCCCCGACGGCGACAGTCCTTCCGCTGCGTAGCGTGATGCGCGAGGATGACGCGCGGCCGCCTCTGGATCGGGAGAAGGTTCTGGAGAACGCGCCCGAGGCCGAGGACGGCTGTTTCCGGGTGCCGGCGGTTCTGGAGTAGGGCTGGAGCGGGCGATATGAACGACGTGGCACTCCATCAACTGACGATTCACGAGGCGCGGGAGCGGCTGGCTGCCGGTGAGGTTACCGCTGTGGCGCTGACGGAGGCGGTCCTGGATCGCATTGGCGCGACGGACGGAGAGGTGAAGGCATACCTGGCGCTGACGCCGGAGCAAGCACTGAAACAGGCGCGGGCCGCCGACGAGCGGCGGGGGGCCGGCGAGGGAGGCCCGCTGCTGGGGGTCCCGCTGGCGATCAAGGACGTGCTGTGCACGGAAGGGATCCCGACGACGGCCGGGTCCCGCATCCTGGAGGGGTTCGTGCCACCGTACGACGCGACGGTCGTGCGGCGCCTGAGGGAGGCCGGGGCGGTCATCACAGGGAAGACGAACACCGACGAGTTCGCCATGGGGTCGTCGACGGAGAACTCGGCGTACTTCACCACGCGGAATCCGTGGGATCTGGAGCGGGTGCCCGGCGGGTCGAGCGGGGGGAGCGCGGCGGCGGTGGCCGCAGGCAGCTGCCTGGCGGCGCTGGGGAGCGACACGGGCGGGAGCGTGCGCCAGCCGGCGGGCCTGTGCGGCGTAGTGGGGCTGAAGCCGAGCTACGGACGAGTGAGCCGCTACGGCCTGATCGCCTTTGCCTCTTCGCTGGACCAGGTCGGGGTGCTGGCGAAGGACGTGCGGGACGCGGCGATCATGCTGGGCGTCATCGCCGGCCACGACCCGTGTGATGGGACGTCGATGGATCTTCCGGTGCCCGACTACGAGGTGGCCCTGACGGGCGATGTGGATGGGGTCCGGGTGGGGGTGCCGCGGGAATACTTCATCGAGGGGATTCAGCCGGAGGTCGAAGCGGCAGTGCGCGGGGCAGTGGATAGGCTGGCCGAGCTCGGCGCCGAGGTGGAGGAGGTGAGCCTGCCGCACACCGACTACGCGCTGCCGGTCTACTACCTGATCGCGCCGGCGGAGGCGAGCGCCAATCTGGCGCGGTACGATGGCGTGCGGTATGGGCTGCGGGAGGGTAGGGAGAGCCTGGAGGCGATGTACCGGGACACGCGGGGGCAGGGGTTTGGCCCGGAGGTGAAGCGGCGCATCATGCTGGGGACCTACGCGCTGTCGGCGGGCTATTACGACGCCTACTATCTGAAGGCGCAGAAGGTGCGCACGCTGATCAAGGACGACTTCGACGCGGCGTTCGAAAAGGTGGACGTGATCGTCGGCCCCACGAGCCCCACGACGGCTTTCCGCATCGGAGAGAAGGCGGACGATCCGCTCCAGATGTATCTGGCCGACGTGTTCACGCTCTCGATGAATCTGGCCGGTATCTGCGGGATGAGCGTCCCCTGCGGGTTCGACGACCAGGGGCTGCCGATCGGCTTGCAGGTGATGGGCCCGGCCTTCGCCGAGGGCGAGGTGCTCCGGGTGGCCCACGCGTACGAGCAGGAGAGTGACTGGCACGAGCGGCATCCCGATCTATGACGCTGGCTCCGATACAGCTAATCCCATTTTGTGACGGATAGAGAGAGCAAGGAGTGAACCAGTGAAAGGCATCATAACCATCGCAGGATTCGGCACGCGGTTTCTTCCAGCGTCGAAGGCGATCCCGAAGGAGATGATCCCCATTGCGGGGAAACCGCTGATCCAGTACCACGTGGAGGGGTTGGTGGCGGCGGGGATCACGGAGATCATCGTCGTGGCGCGGGACAACAGCGACATCGTCCAGGATCATTTCTCCCCTAATCCAACGCTGCAGGAGCACCTGAAGGAATCGGGGAAACTGGACCTACGGGAGGCGATGGAGGAGATCGATCGTATGGCGGACATCGTCTTCGTCCGTCAGCCGGAGGATCTGCCCTACGGGAACGCGACGCCGGCGCTGGCAGCGCGGAACTGGCTTAACCCAGGCGAGCCATTCTACTACATGTTCGGCGACGACATCGTGCTGGGGGAGGTGCCGATCCCGCAGCAGGTGTTGGATACCTTCGACGAGGAAGAGCCGGCGGCCGTTCTGGCCGTCCAGGAGGTGCCCGACGAGGAGACGCACCTCTACGGCTGCATCGAGTTGGAGCCAGGTTCCGACAATGAGATGAAGCGCATCGTCGAGAAGCCCGCGCCGGGGACGGCGCCCTCGAACCTGGTCCAGATCGGGCACTTCGTCTTCTCGCCGGAGGTCTTCGACGTGCTGGACGGGTTGGAGACGGGGAAGGGGGGCGAGCTTTGGATGGCCGATGCGGTAGACGGGCTGGCGGCCCGGGACCGGGTCCTGGTGCGCCCCATCGATGGGCTCTGGATGGCAGCGGGCGATCCGCTGCGCCAGCTGAAGGCGTCGATCGAGGTGAGCCTGCGGCGCGACGATATGCGCGAGGAGCTGACGGCATACTTGAAATCGCTCAATCTTTGAGGCTCGCTATCTGAGAGATGGGGCCCAGGGTCGCGTGTTACGCCGGGGCGCGGTACCCGGAGCGCCCGCGGGCGTTCGTCCATCAGGGGGAGCGGTTGACGGTCGCGCAGATCGAAAACCAGGAGCGGACGCCCCGGGGGATCCGCTTCCGGGTCCGCGTCTCCGACGGTCGACATTTCTGGCTCTCCTACGATGAGATCGACGATGTCTGGGACGTACGGGCGGAGCGATCCGCTTGATCGGGGGTAGGACTCTTGACCATTGTGATTGGACTCTTTCTGGCCGTCGTCATCGGGGTGGTGCCGATGGTCGTCTACGCCCTGGTGTTGTGGTGGTTCGACCGGTATGAGAAGGAGCCTCTGGGCCTGCTGGCGGCCGCGTTCCTCTGGGGGGCGATCCCGGCGATCATCTTCTCGCTGATCGCCGAGCTGGCGCTGGGCATTCCGATCTCGCAACTGGTCGAGCCGGCGGCGGCCAGCCTGGTGAACGCCGCCGTGGTCGCGCCGGTGGCGGAGGAGATCTTCAAGGGCGGGGCGCTGGTGCTTCTGCTCCTCTTCTTTCGCCGCGAGATCGACGGGGCCCTGGACGGCATCCTCTACGGTGGCCTGGTGGGGTTCGGGTTCGCGGCGGTGGAGAACGTGTTCTACTTCGGCGCGACGGTGCTGGAAGGAGGGCTGGGGGCACTGGCAGCCCTGGCGGTATTCCGCGCGTTCCTGTTCGGACTGAACCACGCCCTGTTCACCGGCCTTTTCGGGCTCGGCATCGGGTGGGGGTACAGGACGTCCGATCCGGTGGTGAAGGTCGGCGCGCCGTTATTGGGTCTGCTGGGAGCGATGACGTCCCATGCGATCCACAACGCCAGCGTGACGCTGGGGGGCGAGCTGGGGTGGCCGTGTCTGGTGGCCTTCGCTTCCGATTGGGGTGGGGTGGCGTTTCTGATCGGCGTGCTGGTGTGGTGCTCGGCGCGGGAGCGGCGTTGGATCGAGCGCTGGCTGGACGACGAGGTGGAGCGGGGGACGCTGAGTCAGGCGGATTACGAGGTGATCGCTTCCTACCCGGCCCGCGTGGCGGAACGGACGGCGGCGCTATTGAGCGGGGATTTGGAGCGCTGGCGAAAGTTGGGGCGTTACTACCGGCTGGCGACGGAGCTGGCGTTCAATCGACGACGCATGGGGCGGTCGTCGAGCCAGACGGAGGAGCGAGTGGAGGAACTGCGGGCGCGGGTGGAGGCGGTGGGGGAGGGGTTAGAACGTGAGGCGTGAAACGTGAGGCGTGAAGCGTGAAACGTGAAACGTGAGGCGTGAAACGTAAGACGTAGAGCGTGAAACGTAGGACGTGAAGCGTGAAACGTAGGACCTGAAGCGTCAGGAGCGTGATGGAGGAGGCGGCTCCGAGAGGGTGCGTGTCTGCAGGTGTGCTGGTTTTCGGAAGAAACGTGCGAGAGTGGGGTTGCATGGGGTCCGAGGTTGTGATAGAATGGAAAGCAGTCTTAATTGCGCCGAGGCCACCAACTCAAAAGGAGCTTTCACGATGTTGTTCTCCCCCCGCGAGGAGGGGCAGGCGCTGACCGAGTACGCGCTTGTTCTCTTGTTGATAGCGCTCATTGTTATCCTGGTTCTGGCCGTGGTGGGCCCCGCCGTTGGCAACATGTATAGTAGCGTCGTCGCGAGCTTTCCGTAGACGAAACCCCCGACTCTCGGAATGGACCTTGGTCTTCTCTCTGTTGGAGGAGGCGATCTACGTTGCATTGCCGAGTAGTGGCTCCGTGGACACAATCGTCTTTGCTCCATGAATCCTCTCGCTGCCTGGCGCCGAGTGACTGGACTTATTATCTCTGTGCTCAATCGTTGGTCTAGGGGGCGTGATCACGGCAGCAACGGTCGTGGAGAGCACTGTCGGATAGGGAGGAAACGGTGTGTCACGGGAGTGGATGGGAGTCGAACCCACCGCGGCTTGCGCTGTGCAACCCGCCACCGATTTTGAAGACCGGGGGGGCCACCGGGCCCCAAC
>Ga0207797_1001254_pt1 | contig 18572 bp, 15 predicted proteins | sample PRCRCaboRojoPR_6_FD_187275 | JGI IMG/M metagenome (GOLD analysis project Ga0207797, IMG submission 187275) | Marine sediment microbial community from Cabo Rojo, Puerto Rico - PR CR 10% Liquid 1 (SPAdes) | ecosystem: Environmental > Aquatic > Marine > Coastal > Sediment | place: Cabo Rojo, Puerto...
CCCGTCTCGCAGACGTCCGCGAACGTCTCGCCGTCGACGAGGTCCTTGTCGGGGTCCACTTTCAGGACGTGGTCCCACGAGTCCCAGGGTCCGGTCATTGGTGGCTATAACTTAATTGGTGGATAAAAAGGACGCGAATCGGTGGAGCCGGACCGTCACGCGAGCAGTCGTGTGCTTCCGCCGACACCTCGTCGGGTCGCGACGGCGCTGGTGGAGATTCGACTCTCCCCGTCAGACGCGGCAGGGACCGCGTACTGATAGCGTGCGAGACTCGGGGGCTGTAGCCAGCAGAGAACGCCGGTCCGTGTCTCCTCGCTGCCTCTGAACCCGCTGTCAGAATCCGCCCGCGAACGAGGCGAGAACTCGCGGTTTTGGGAGACGCGCGTTCGTCGGGTGGACTGAGCGAGACTCGAAGCGCGCCAGCGGGTCAGTCTCGATTGAGCCACATCTCGACCCGTGTGCCGCTCTCTGTCCGTTTGATATCGAACGTTCCGTTCGATTTCTCGACGTACCATTTCATCAGCCACAGTCCGACCCCGCTGATGTGGGAGAGGTCCGTCTCTCGCCCCTCTTTGAGCGGTTGTATCTCCGTCTCGGCGATGCCGACGCCGTCGTCTTCGACGACGAGGGTCACAGTGTCGTCGTGGACCTCCGAACTGAGTTCGACGACGACCGAATCGGGGTTGTGTTCGACGGCGTTCTCGATCGCGTTCTCGATCGCTCTTCCGAACCGAGAGACGGCGGTGACGGAGACGTCGTCGACGTTATCGACGATCGTCGCGTCGGGATACCGTTCTCGACAGTCCGAGACGACCTCTGTGGCGATCCTCGAAAGCGACTGGGAGTGGTTTTCGTACCCGCCACCGACGATCTCCTCTATCTGTCGGGCCTTTTTACTGTGATCGAGAAGTCGCTCGACCGATCTGTCTGCCACCTGTAGCTCACGGGCCAGATCGTCGCCGATCTCGGGCTGTATATTTCGAATGTGTCCACGTATCACGTTTAACTCGTTGCGCATGTTGTGCCGGAAAACGCGGGCGAACACCTGACGGAGGACATCTAGTTCCCTCTCTTGACGTTCGATAGGTGTGATGTCCCGCAAAACGAGTATCGTTCCGGAGAGCCCTCGTCCGTAGGTGAACGGGGAGGTCGTCGCGGCAAAGTACCGCTGGTCGGTCTCCGTTTGCTGGGTGACCGTTCTTTTACTCACTTCGCCTTCGATCAATTCTTCGAGATCTGGATACTCGGCAAACACGGCGGTCCCGGACTGTCCAAGATGGTGGTCGTCGAGTTCGAACAGCTCTGCTGCCGGCTGATTGAAATCGATCACCGATCCCACCGCGTTCAGTATCACGACCGACTCCCCTATCTCGTCGAACATGTGGGTTTTGTACTGCGGGTTGACGGTGAACAGCCCGAATTTCCGCAGCGAGTACGTGGTCGCGACGAGTAGTAAGAGTAAGCCGAAGATGCCCGGGTTGGTGTAGTTCGGGACCGGAGTGAAAACCGGCACGAAGACCGTTACGACGGCGAGCGCGTACCACGCAAAGATAAGCGTCACCTGCTTTCGCTGGTTGCCACTCGTCACCAGGTAGCTTCGCAACAGCAAGGTGAGGCTCATCACGTGCAACAGTAAACTGTAGGCGATATGCACGGATCCGAACTGATTGATTACCAGGCTATACGACCCATCGTCGAACCGGACGGTCATGAACGACTCCGGGCTGACCAGTAGCGCGCCCACCGTCGTGGCGGGCACGAGCAGGAACGGCACGATGGTTCGCACGGAGATCGTCTCGCCGGTCGTGTACTCCAGTACGAAAAAGAAAATCGAGAGCGTCGTGACGATGCCGGCGATTCTGGCAAAATAAAGTAACCCGGCCACGACGCGCTCGCTCGGCACGAGCAGCGTCGTCCCGAGAACGAACACCCAGAGCGAAAACGTGACAACACTTATCACGAACCACCTCACCGAGACGTTGTATCGGATATCCCACAGGGAGTTGACAAGATAGACTGCCGGGAGCGACCCCAGAATCATCAGGACGCCCATAATCTGAGGCAACTCAACAAAGGACATTGAACAGAAGTAGAACGGCTATCCGTTTATGTCGGTCACGTCCCTGGTCTTGCGAGATTTCACTCTGCGACATCCCCGGAGTAGGAGTCGTCGAAGACGACGTTTCGCTGTTTCATCCCTCCCTCCGACGAGAGTCCGGGGACCTCCTCACGGGTGTCGACGTGGTGGACGTCGAGATACTCGATGATATCGACGTCGTGATACGCTTGCTCGACCGGAGCGTTCTGCTCGAAGAGTCGTGCTCTAAACCGGTCAGCGTCGTGCGGCTCCCCGTCGACGATGTAGAAATCGACGGCCGGATACTCTCGCTCGGAGACGCGAGCGACCCAGTCAGCACCGGATCCGAACGTCTCCCGGACGGCTTCGTGAATCTGGGCAGGATACAGAAACGCACCTGAGAGGTTGATGCTATCGTCTTCGCGGCCGAGTATCGTTATCCGCGGAATCTCGTCGGCGGGCTCGACCGCTACCTTGTCGCCGATGCGGTACCGGGTGAAATCGACCGCCTCTCTGTCCGGTGCGGTGATGAGTATCGACCCGCGTGTCTCCTCGGTCACCTCTCGGATATCGACGATTTCGGTGGGGTCCTCGTCCGGAACGATTTCCAGAACGAACCTGTGTAACAGCGGTATCTTCTCTCGGGTCTCGTCGACCGTGACCGCGAGTGCGTTGAACTCCGTTGTCGCGTACGTTTCCCGGATCGTCTCGACTCCCCAGAGGTCGCGCAACACTTCGCGTCTGGCCGCAGTCATCAGGTCTGCACCACCGAGAATTCGGTCGAGATTGGGGAAGACCTCCGCCGGCGGCCCGTACTCTTCGGCGATCCGTCCGCCGATCGCGCGGGCGATGCTCGGTGCTGCTATGAGCGTCGTTACTTCGGCTGCCGACCCGTCTTCGACGACCGCCCGATAGTCACGGAAATGCTGGTTCGCGGAGCGTCCGCCCAAGCGGCCGATGGCCTGTCGAAAACCCCACGCAGAGATGTGTGGGAGAGGGGCACCGAGATTCAGGACGACGTCGTCTTCTATCCCTGCGAGGCTGAACGCTTCCGCCATCGATCCGATCACGTGGTCGACGTTCCGACAGGGGATCTGCTTCGGAGACCCGGTGCTACCGGTCGTCTCGAACACCATCCCCTCTTCGAGACTGGTCGGGCTGTCGGAGAGCGCTTCTTCGGGGGTCTGTACCGGTCCGCTAATCGTATTTTCGAGCTGTTCTTCCCGTATCTTCGTGAGTACGTCCATCGTTTGTATTCCGTGTGTTGTGTGAACTGCTACTCGGCGTCGGGTCGTGCCTCGGCGGTGACGAGATGCCCCTGATTCTCGTAGATGGATTCCGTTTCCAGTACGTCGAATCCGGCCGCCTGGAGATACTGCTCCCAGTCGTCGATTGTCAAGCCGTGCAGGTCACCGTCCCCCAGCTGTTCGGTTATCTGTGACTGCAGTCGGAGCGATCTGAACAGGCCGACGAAATCGCCGAGCGAGGGGTTCCGAACGAACTCCCGAAGCAGGGACCGAAGCAGCGGCCACACGTCCGGGTCTGGCTTCGGACCCGACGTGACGAACGTCCCACCTGGCGGGAGAATCCTGTTCACTTCGCGCAGAAACGCCTCCGGATCGTCGAGCAGATAGACGACGTTCAGCGCAGCGATGCCGTCGACCTGTCCCGCGCTGATGGGTAGTCCAGCGTTCAGGTCTGCCTGAACGAACTCTACGCTGTCGTCTCCCAACTTCTCTCTCGCATTTGCGACCATCTGACTCGACCGGTCGACGACGACGACGTCCGTCCCCCCGTCTCGAAGATGTCGGGCGAGGTTGCCCGTTCCACCACCCGCGTCGACGACGGCGCTCCCTGCGTCGAACTTGTTTGCCGCGCGGCGCAGGAGATCGCGATAGAAGGGGGCGAAAAGATGGTAGTCGTAGATGTCAGGATACGTGTTCTCCCAGATATCCTGATGTACCGAATCGGACACAGTCAGTACACTTTAGGTGACAATAATAAGCTCTTTTAGTATTCCGTTGATACTACTGGTAGAACGATACGGTCTAGCTAGGCCGGTTCGAGCGACGAACGGACCCCAGAGTCGGTTTGGCTGTGTCGCTCGCAGACCCGCTTTGCGAGTGTCGAGTAGCGGAGAACCACTAGTCGGCCTTCGCCTGCCAGTCGCGCACCCGGTCCGGGCCGACGCCGTCGACCTGTTCGGCGAGGGCGTCCGGTTCGGCCTCCTTGAGCGCCCGCACGTCGTCGATGCCGGCGTCTTTCAGTTTCTGTGCGGTCTTCTCGCCGATCCCGTCGACGGTTTCGAGTTCCGAGCCCTCCTGTCGCGCCTGGTACTCGCGGTAGTTGCAGATGGGACAGCCCAGCTCCCAGGGCTCCCGGTCCTCGTCGTCGTAGGTGATCCGCAGTTTCGGCAGGTCGTGTTCCTCGCAGCGTTCGTCCGTCACCTCGATGTCGCCCCGGCGGGGGAGCGGCAGCGAGTAGTCACAGTCGGGATACCGGGTACAGCCGACGAGTCGAGAGCCGGACCGGAGACGCTTGATAGCGAGCTCTCCGCCGTGTTCCTCCCCGCACTCCGGACACGGGCCGATGATCCGATCCGCCTGCTCGTCGGCCTCGTCGGCCTTGCACTGCGGACAGCCGTGGACGAACGTCTTGCGGCCCGCGAGCATCTTCACGTGGTGCATGTCGTGGTCCTCGCAGGTCTCGTCGAGGATGATCGGCTTGCCCGTCGAGGGGAGCGGGAGCGTGTAGGTGCAGTCCGGATAGCCGTCACAGCCGACGAAGTAGGAGCCGTCCCGGCTCTTGCGGATCAGCAGGTCCTCGCCGCACTCGGGACAGGTGCCGACGGTCTTGTCCGCCTTCAGGGATTTCCGGAGGTGGTCGCCGACCTCCTCGCGGGAGTCCATCAGCTTCTCGAAGACGGCCTCCAACATCTCGCGGGACTCGTCGGTCACGTCGTCGAGGCGCTTCTCGCCGCGGGCGATGGCCTCCATGTCGGCCTCGAGCTGGGCTGTCATCTCCTCGGAGACGATCCGGTCTGCGAACTCCTCGGAGGCCTCGACGACGGCGCGCGCGAGGCGCGTCGGTCGCGGCGGGTCGCTCTCGATGTAGCCCCGGTCGTAGAGCTTCTGGATCACGTCGTGGCGGGTCGCCTTCGTCCCGATGCCCATCTGCTCCATCGTCTCGATGAGCCGCGACTGGCCGTACCGCCGCGGCGGCTGGGTCTCCTTGGCCTCGAACCGGATGTCGGTGATGGCGAGCGTCTCGCCCTCCTCGACGTCGGGGACGACGTTCTCGCTGGAGTTGTAGTAGGGGTAGACGGCGTGGTAGCCGGGATCGAGCAGGCGCTTGCCGTTTGCCTTCAGCGAGAGGCCGTCGGTCTCGGCGACGACGCGCAGGTGCTCCCAGACCGCGGGCTCGGCCACCGTCGCGAAGAAGCGCCGGACGACCAGTTCGTAGATCTCCCACTCGTCCTCCGAGAGGTCGGAGGCCCCGGGGAGTTCGCCGGTCGGGTGGATCGGCGGGTGGTCGGTCGTCTCCTCGTCGCCCGCCGTCGGCTCGATCTCCTCCTGTTCGAGCAGCGACTCGGCGTCGTCGCGGAATCGGTGTGCGCCCGAGAGGTCACCGAGCAGGTCGCGGGGCTCCAGATCCTCCGGGTAGACCGTGTTGTCGGTCCGGGGGTAGGTGATGTAGCCGGCGGTGTACAGGTCCTCGGCGACGCTCATCGCGCGCTGGGCCGAGTAGCCGAGACTGCCGGCCGCGCGGATGAACTGGGTCGTGTTGAACGGCGTGGGCGGCGAGTCGGTCCGGGTGCGCCGGTTCACGTCCGTGACCGTCGCCTCCGCGGCCGACGACAGCGCGTCGTGGACCTCGTCGGCCCGGCCTTCGTCCCAGACGCGTTCGGCTTCGGTGCCGTCCTCGTCGAGGTAGAAGTACTGCGCCTCGAAGGACTCCTCGCTCGCGGCTTTCTGCAGGTCGGCGAACAGTTCCCAGTACGCCTCGGGGTCGAAGGCCTCGATCTCGCGTTCGCGGTCCACGATGAGCTTCAGGGTCGGCCCCTGCACTCGACCGACGCTGATGAAGTCGTCGCCGAGTTGCCGGGCCGAGAGCGAGAGAAAGCGGGTGAGTGCCGCGCCCCAGACCAGGTCGATGATCTGCCTGGCCTCGCCGGCGGCCGCCAGATCGAAGTCGAGTTCGTCCGGGTGCTCGAACGCCTCGGTCACTTCGCGGTCGGTGATCGAGGAGAACCGCACGCGGTCGACCGGGGCGTCCTCGTTGACGTCGCGGACCAGTTCGTACGCCTCCTTGCCGATGAGTTCGCCCTCGCGGTCGTAGTCGGTCGCGATGACGACCCGCGACGCGCGACGGGCGAGCCGTCGGAGGGCGGCCACGATGTTCTCCTGTGTCGGGTGTTTCTCGACTTCCGCGCCGATGAGTTCGACCGGCTGGACGTCGCGCCAGTCGGTGTACTCCGGCGGGAAGTCGACCCCGACCACGTGACCCGAGAGCCCGATGCACCGCTTGCCGCCCCACTTGTAGACGTTGACGCCGTTGAGGCGCTCTGCCTCCGCGGAGCCACCGCTGAGGATGTCGGCGATGCGCCGCGCGGCGTTGTCTTTCTCGGTGATGATCAGTTCGGGGCCGTGACTCATTACGAGGTGATACGCCGCTGGATGGCCTAAAGCTTTCGCGCCAAAATCGGCAGACTGCGCGGGTGTGCGCGTCGTATGCGGGAACGCGCTCGCGTGCGTGAGATTTCACTCGTCTCGGCGCTCGTGAAACCGCCGCCTGTCGTAGTTACTCGTCTCGGCGCTCGTGAAACAACCGCCTGTCGTAGAGCAGGCGGACCTCGCCGTCGTCACGCAGGAATCGCACCGGCTCGCGCTCTCCGGAGGTGCTGAGCGTGTAGAACCGGTCGCCGGTTCCGGTGCCGTCGACCGGTACCAGCGGGACGGCGCTCTCGCCGCCCGGGCCGTCGACGTCGAGCCGGAGGAACTCGCCGTCCCGCGTGACCGTCGCCGACAGGATTCCCCGATAGGCCTCGTACTCGCCGGTGAGTGCGGCGAAGCGCTCGCGGCGCTCGAAGAAGGGGAGCGTCGAGGGGTCCGTCCCGTCGAGGACCGCGAGCGCGCCCTCGCCGAGTTCCGACAGGCCGTAGGACGGCGAGGTGTTGCACGCGAGTGCGATCCCGCGGCCGGCCGACGGGACGAACCCGAGGTAGGCGCTGGCGACGCCGATCGACCCGCCGTGGCCGACGACCTCCCGGCCGGCCACCGTCGAGCGCCGCCAGCCGTAGCCGTACGGGCCCGAGGGCGTCTCGACGTGGCCCTCGTGCATGCGGTCGACCGCGTCCTCGCTCACGAGACGGGTGCCGTCGACCGCGCCGCCGTTCAGATGCAGCCGCAGGTACGTCGCCAGCTCGGTGACTGGCGCGAGCAGTCCGCCGGTCGGGTAGGTGAGCGGTCGCTCCGGGAACGGCGTCGCCTCGGGGTCGTCGTCGCCGCCGTGGAAGTACGGCGTCATGGCGTCGGCGTCGGTCTCGAGGGCGTCGCCGTCGAACGTCGAGCGGGTCATCCCGAGCGGGTCGAGGATCGACTCCTCGACGTACTCGGCGTAGCTTCCGTCGGCGTACGCCTCGACCACTTCACCCAGCAGGACGTAGCCGGTGTTGCAGTACGCGAAGCGGTCGCCGGGCGCGGCGACGACCTCGTCGTCGGCACCGGCCAGGTGCGCGTGGAAGTCCTCGCGGTCGCCGAGGGGGACGCCGGGTTCCCCCCGTCCGGTGCGCCGGGCGATGAGCGCCTCGCTGACGCCGAGCGACGGCAGACCGGAGGAGTGGGTGAGCAGGTGGTGGATGGTGACCGGCTCGTCGGTCTCCACCTCGAAGGGCACGTGGTCCGAGACCGGATCGTGGACGTCGAGGTGGCCCGCCGCCGCGAGCGTCTCGACGGCGACCGCGGTGAGCGACTTCGTACACGAGCCGATCCCGTAGAGCGTCTCGGCGGTCGCCGGGTCGTTCGCCGCGAGGTCGCGCGAGCCGAAGCCGTTCGCGTACGCGAGGCCGTCGTCCTCCACGACCGCGACGCTGAGTCCCGGCAGGTCGTCGTCGGCCATCGCGCCGTAGCAGAAGCGTTCGAGGCGGCGTGCCGTGTCGTCGGCGAGGCGTGGCATACACTCGCAAGCGGGAGCCGACTCAAAGAAAGTTCAGGTAGGGGCGAATGGAGGGGTAAGAGTGCGGCCAGCGGCGGCGACAGTCAGCGCCGCTGCACGTGCTCGGCGAGGAACTCGCTGACCCGCTCGAAGGCCTCGATCTGGTTTTCGCGCTTCGTGAAGTGGTGGCCCTCGTCCTCGAAGAAGACGCTCTCGGCGTCGACACCGGCCTCGCGGGCCGCCTCGATCACCTGTTCGGACTCGTCGATGGGGACCCGCGGGTCGTTCGCGCCGTGGAGGACCATGATCGGACAGGCCACCTCGTCGACGTCGTAGATGGGGCTGAGTTCGCGGAGCAGTTCGCGGTTCTCCAGGGACCCGTACTCCGCGGCGCGGTGGCCGCGCCGCCACTCGCTCGTGTTCTCGAGGAACGTCTCGAAGTTCACGAGGCCGACGAACTCGACGGCCGCCGCCCAGAGATCCGGATACTGCGTGATGGCGGCGACGACCATGAAGCCGCCGTACGAGCGGCCGTAGGCGACGACCCGGTCCTCGTCGACGTACTCGTTCTCCCGGAGCCACGCGACCGCGTACTCGATATCGCGCACCGAGTCCATCCGCTTTTCGCGGTCGTCGAGATGCGTGTACTCCGTCCCGTAGCCCGACGAACCGCGCACGTTCGGCTCGAAGATCGCGTAGCCCTGGTCGAGGAAGTACTGCTTCTCGGGGTAGAACCACGGCCGGCGCTGGTGCTCGGGACCGCCGTGGACGTCGACGATGACGGGCGTCTCGCCGGATTCCGCGCCCTCGGGCAACGTCCAGTAGGCCGGAATCTCCCGCCCGTCGAACGTCTCGTAGCGGACCGTCTCGCAGTCGCGGAACGCGTCGTCGGGGACGCCCAGCGTCCCCGCGTGGCTCCACTTCTCGAGCGACCCCTCGGCGGCGTCGCCGACGTAGAGACTGTGGGGTTCGTCGTACCGCGAGAGCACGAGCGCGTACCGCTCCCCGTCAGGTCCCATCGCGAGGCCGTCCCGGTCGAGCACGTGGCCGTCGAGGTCGGGGGCGTCGCCGGCCTCGAACGCGGCGCCCGAGACCGTCCCGACGCCCACGTCGGCGTAGCCGTCGACGTTGCGGACGTAGACCAGCCGCCCCGTCTCGGCGTCGTACGCCGCCGTCTCGACGTTCCAGTCGCCGCCCTCGACGACCCGTTCGACCGCGCCGGTCGCGAGGTCGAGCCGGCCGACGTAGGCCGTGTCGGCGTCGCGGTTGGTGGTGAGATAGAGCGCGTCGCCGTCCGGCCCGAACGCGACGTCGCCGTACTGGGCCTCCGGCGCGTCGGCGGTCAGCGGGCGGGAGTCGCCGCCGGCGACGTCGACGAGGTGGAGGTCGGTGTCGTAGGAGGCGTGGTCCTCGCGGACGACGAGTCGATCGCCGTCGCCGTCCCACGCGAGCACGGAGACTCGCTCTTGGCCCTCGTAGACCATCTCGGCGTCGTCGCCGCGCTCGTCCCGGGACTGGACGTACACGTCGAACGACCCGCCGGTCCGGCGCGTCGAGGTGAACGCGAAGCGGTCGCCGTCGGGCGCCCACGCGCCCCACTCGTGTTTCGCGTCGGGCATGTCGGTCAGCGGCGTGATCGTCCCGTCGTCGGTCTCGTACAGGAACAGCTGGTCGTACTCGTCGCTCCCCTCGTCCATCGCGAAGACGAACTCGGCGCGAGTCGGCGACCAGGCCACCGCGGAGACCCGCTCCCCGTAGTGGGTGAGTCGCTCCGGCCACGCGTCGGGACCGTCGGTCTGCCACACCTGCGGCGTCCCCGTCGTGTCCGCGAGGAAGGCCACGCCCTCGCCGTCCGGCGCGAACGAGGGGCCGTGTAGCTGGTCGATGCTGAGATACCGGGAGACGGGATACTGCGCCATGTTCCGAGAGGCGACGCGCGGCGGCAAAAAGCCCAGCCTAGAGGCAGGCGACTCCCGTGGGGGGACCCGCCGGCTCCCGGTCCGACGTGGGCGCGACCCGTCTCAGGCCCCGTACCGCAGGAGGAACGCGGCTGTCGTCCGGATCCCGTTCCGGAAGTACTCGACGTCGAGGTGTTCGTTCGGCGAGTGGTTGCCCTGGTCGGCGTTCGCGTAGGGAACCACCAGCACCGGCAGGTCGGCGTCGAGCGCCTGCTGGAAGTAGGCCGCCGGGAGGCTCCCGCCGAGCACGGGCATCTCGACCGGCTCGACGCCCCAGACCGCCTCCAGGGCGGCGGCGACGTCCTCGGACGCGGGCGCGTCGACGGGGGTCTTCATCGGCGGGAACGACGTCCCCTTCGTGACCTGCACGTCCGGGTTCTCGCGGCTCACGTGGGCCGCGACCGCCTCGAAGACGTCGTCGGGGTCCTGGTCGGGGACCAGCCGCATGTCGAGTTTCGCCATCGCCTCGTGGGGGACGATCGTCTTGCCGCCCTCGCCGGTGTAGCCGCTCTCGAGGCCGTTTATCGTCAGCGTCGGTTCGAGGAGGAGCCGCTCGTAGTAGGGCTCGTCGGTCGCGAGCCGGTCGAGATCGAGGTCGTCCATGATCGCCGCGGAGTCGTCCGGGATCGACGCCACGAGGTCGCGGTCGGCCGCCGTCACGTGCACGTCGTCGTGGAACCCCTCGACGGTGACCTCGTCGCCGTCGACCATCGACGACAGCACCTCGACGAGTTCGGTGGCCGCGTTGGGAATCGGCCCGCCGAAGTTGCCCGAGTGGAGGTCGGTGTTGGCGGTCTCGTGGTCGAGTTGCACCGAGAGGATGCCCCGGTTGCCGTAGATGAGCGTCGGTCGCCCCGAGCGATGCACCGGCCCGTCCGCGACGTAGACGAGGTCGGCGTCGCCGATCTCGGTCGCCTCGCCGTCGAGATACGCGCGGAGGCCGAGACTCCCGCTCTCCTCGCCGCCTTCGAGGAGGAGCTTCACGTTCACGTCGGGGACGGCGTCGGCGGCGACGAGCGCGTCGACGGCGAAGACGTGCGCGGCGAGTTGGCCCTTGTTGTCGCCCGCGCCGCGGGCGTAGATGCTCCCCTCCCTGACCGTCGGCTCGAACGCCGGCGTCTCCCACTCGTCTTCGTCGCCCGGCGGCTGGACGTCGTAGTGGCCGTAGAAGACGACCGTGGGTGCGTCGTCGCCGGCGAGTCGCTCCGCGTAGATCAGCGGCGCGTGCCCGGTCTCGATGCGCTTCCAGTCGTCGAACCCGTGTTCGGCGACGAGGTCGCCCACCAGCTCCGCGGCCGCCGCCATCCCCTCGCCGGTGGCGCTCACGCTCGGCTGTTCGAGCAGCTCGAACAGCGCCGCCCGGTAGTCGTCGAACCGTTCCTCGATGACCGCCTCGACTCGCTCGTTCATGCGCGTCAGTCGGTGTCCGAGTTGTTCAACGTGGCGCCACCGGCGAACGGGACCGGCTGTCGCCCGGGCGGACGACAGCCGCTCACGCGTTCGAGCGCGATCGCGGCAGTCGCCAGCCGGTTCAGGTGGGCTTAAGAGCCGCCCGGCCCTCGTTTCGCAGAACGTGTCGAAGCAGAAAGAGAGCCGCGTGGACATGACCACGGGGGCGATCACCCCGAAGCTCGTCACGCTCGCGTGGCCGCTGGTCGCCGGCAACCTCCTCCAGACGTTCTACAATCTCGCGGACATGTTCTGGGTCGGGCGGGTGAGCAAGGAGGCCGTCGCCGCGGTCTCGCTGATGTTCCCCACCTCGTGGCTGTTCGTCTCGACGGCGATGGGCATCACCGCGGCCGCGGTCGCGCTCGTCTCACAGCACATCGGGGCGGGCAACGACCGCGAGGCCGACAACGTCGTGGCCCAGACGATCCTGCTCGCGCTCGTCGTCGCGCTCGTCCTCGCGACCGTCGGCTATCTCTTTCGCGAGCCGCTGGTCTGGCTCATCGGCGCGCGCGGGCAGGTCTACACCGAGGCGCTCGCGTACATCGAGGTCATCTTCCTCTCGATTCCCTTCACGTTCCTCTTTTTCGCGTTCCGGGCGGTCCTCCGGGCGGCGGGCGACACCAAGACCGCGATGTGGCTCGTCGTCGTCTCCGCCGGGCTGAACGTCGTCCTCGATCCCTTCCTCATCCTCGGCTGGTGGCGCTTCCCGGCGCTCGGGACGCAGGGAGCCGCCATCGCGACGTTCGTCTCTCGCGTGCTCGCGGCCGTCGTCGGGGTCTACATCCTGCTCGACGGGCGCTGGGGCGTCCAGCTCCACCTGCGGGACCTGCGCCCCGACTGGCCGGTGCTCCGCCGGCTCGTCGACATCGGCTACCCGGCGACCGGCGACGGCCTCCTGCGGAGTCTCGCCGCGGTCGCGATGGCCGCGCTGGTCGCCCGCTTCGGGCCGGTCGCCACCGCGGCCTACGGCGTCGGCATCCGGCTCATGTCGGTCTCGTGGACCGTCTCGGGGGCGGTCGGACAGGCGACCGCGACCGGGGTGGGTCAGAACCTCGGGGCGCGGACGCCCGACCGGGCCGCGGAGGTGACGTGGAAGGCCACCGCCGGCACGATGGCGATTCTCTTCGCTATCGGCGCGGTCGTGTTCGCCTTTCCGGCGACTGCGATGCGGGTGTTCATCGACGAGGCCGACGTCGTCGCCGCGGGCGTCGACCTGCTTCGCATCGTCACGCCGTTCTGGGCTTTCTTCGGCGGGCTGATGGTGATCCAGGGCGGGTTCCGCGGCGCGGGCGACACCACGGTCGCGATGGTGCTCTCGCTGCTCTCGCGGTGGGGCTTTCGCATCCCCGCGGCGTGGCTGCTCGCCTACCAGCTATCCTTCGACGCCAACGGGCTCTGGTGGGCGCTGTCGTTCTCCAGCGTCGCCTCCTTCGTCGTCGGCGTCGTCTGGTTCCGCCGCGGCACGTGGCGTGAGGGGGTCTTAGAGGAGGGGCGGCCGCGAGAGCCGGCGGAGAGCCCTGCCACCGGGAAGGGGATCGACCCGGACCGCGACGGCGACGAGGTCGGCGGGACGGACTCGCCGGCCGATTCCTGATCGGACAGCCGGAGCGCGAGCAGTCCGCGTCGTCGGCGCGACCGGGTCGTCAGCCGAACTGCCCGAGCGGGGCCAGCAGACCCAGCGTGCGTTCGTCGGCCACCCGGCACACCAGTCCGACGCCGACGCCACCGGCACGCGCTACCCGTCGGCGGTTCGGCGGTCGTTCACCGCTCGTTCAGGACGTGTTCGAGAGCGGGTTTCAGCTCCGGATACTCCCAGGTGTATCCGGTCGCTTCGAGTTTGGCCGGACGCATCCGGCCGCTGGCGAGGAGCAGTTCCTCGCCCATCTGCCCGAACATCAGGCGGACGCCGAACGCCGGGACCCAGAGGACCGTCGGTCGCCCCAGCACGGAGCCCAATACGTCCGTGAAGGTGTTGTTCGTCACCGGTTCGGGAGTGCAGACGTTCACCGGTCCCTCGACCGACTCGGTCTCGATCAGGTGCTCGACGATGCCCACGACGTCGTCCCGGGTCACCCACGACATGTACTGGTCGCCGGAGCCGAGACGTCCACCGAGGCCGAACCTGAACGGCGGGAGCATCTGGGGCAGCGCGCCGCCCTCGTCGCTGAGAACGATCCCGGTCCGCAGGTTGACCACCCGGACGCCGTTCTCGGCCGCCGCCCGCGATTCCTCCTCCCAGCGCTGGCAGACCTCCGAGATGAACAGGTCGCCGGGGTCGGCGTCCTCCTCGAGCCAGGTGTCCCCGCGGTCCCCGTAGTATCCGACGGCCGAGGCCGAGAGCAGGACCGCCGGCGGGTCGTCTAGTTCGGCCAGCGCGCCGGCCAACAGCCGGGTTCCCTGCACGCGGCTCTCACGGATCCGGCGCTTGGCCGCGTCCGTCCACCGCTGGTTGATGCTCTCGCCGGCCAGGTGGACCACGGCGTCGAAGCCCTCCAGTTGCGACTCGTCTATCTCTCCACTCGACGGCTCCCACGGGATCCCTCCCTCTGTGTCCGACGTCTCGGGACGGACGAGTGGTGTGATCTCGTGACCGGCCGCCTCCATGTGTGACACGAGCGCCCGCCCGACCAGACCCGAGGAACCGCTGACGAGGATCTGCATGACGTCCAGTATCGGGCCAGCGGCACTTAGAATACCGTGCTACGAACTGGCACGCCTGCCCCGCGCCTCCTCCCGTCGACGCTGTTTCTCTCGCTGGACTCCGACGTACGCGACGTACCACTGGACGGGCGTGACGAAGACGCACGCACCGAGGAGGAGACAGGCTATCGCGACTCCTCGCCGCCACGTCCAGAAGCTCCCGTCGCTCCGTGTTGCTGCTGGCATCGGCTCCACCCTTTCGGCGTGTCTCACCTACCTGGTCGTGTTCTCCGACGTGGCGACGTAGCGAGCACGAGTTTCCCCTACGCTCCGTGGTGTGTTAACTGTTACCAATAATCACGAAATCGGGCCTCTCCGGCATCTCGGCCGCGTCCGTCGGCCCGGTCGCGGGGGCGAGGACGCTGTCGGTGTCGGCGGTCCGGCGGCTACGCGTCCAGTCGCTCGCGGAGCAGCTGGTTCACGTCGCCCGGATCGGCGCTCCCGCCGGTCTTCTGCATCACCTGTCCGACGAGGAAGTTGATCGCGCCGCCCTCGCCGGCGTGGTAATCCTCGACGGCGTCGGGGTTCTCCTCGATCGCTTCCTCGACGGCCTGCTCGATCTCGCCCGACTCGGCCTTCCCGAGTCCCTCCGCCTCGATGACGCTGTCCGGGTCCTCGCCCTCGTCGAGCATCCGCCGGAGGACGACCTCCTCGGCGTTCTTGACGGTTATCTCGCCCGCGTCGACCAGTTCGACGAGGCGCTCGAACTCGCCGAGGCGGGATTCGATGTCGGTCACCGACATGTCGCGGTAGTTGAGTTCGCCCAGCAGATTGTCCGCGACCCACGTCGCGGCGAGGTCGGGGTCGAACTCGCCGGCGACCTCCTCGTAGAAGTCCGCGACCGCCTTCGTCGAGGTGAGTTTGGAGGCGGACTCCTCGTCGAGGCCGTACTCCTCGCGGAACCGCTCGCGGCGGGCGTCGGGGAGCTCCGGGATCGCTATCTGCGCTTTCCAGTCTCTGACCTGCAGCGGCGGGAGGTCGGCCTCGCGGAAGTAGCGGTAGTCTTTCTCCTCCTCTTTCGACCGCATCGAGACCGTGATCCCCCGGGTCTCGTCCCAGTGGCGGGTCTCCTGTTCGACCTCGCGGCCGCGGTTGATGGCGTTGCGCTGGCGGGTCACCTCGTAGGCGAGCGCCTTCTCTGCGCCCTTGTGACTGGAGATGTTCTTCACCTCGGTCCGGTTCGCGGCTTCGAGGGTCTCGACGGCGACGGTGCCGTCCTCGGCCATCTCGTCGGCCGGCACCATCGAGATGTTCGCGTCCACGCGCAGCGACCCGTCGCGGGTCGAGTCGAAGACGCCGAGATACTCGAGCACCTCCTCCAGTTTCGCGAGGAACCGCCGGACCTCCTGTGGACTGCGGAAGTCCGGTTCGGTGACGATCTCCATCAGCGGCGTGCCGGCGCGGTTGTAGTTGACGAGCGTGTACTCGGCGGTGTCGATGTTGCCGCCTTGGTGCTGGAGGCTCCCGGGGTCCTCCTCGAGGTGGGCGCGCTCGATCCCGATCGCTCGGCGCTCGCCCTCGACCGAGACCTCCAGTTCGCCGCCCTGACAGATGGGAGCGTCGTACTGCGTGATCTGGAAGTTCTTCGGCAGGTCGGGGTAGTAGTAGTTCTTCCGGTGGAAGCGCGTCTCCTCGGGGATTTCGGCGTCGAGCGCTTTGCCGACCTTCACCGCGGCCTCGACGGCCCCCTCGTTGAGGACCGGGAGCGCACCCGGCAGCCCGAGACAGACCGGGCACGTCCGGGTGTTCGGCTCCTCGTCCTCCGAGGATTCGGTCGAACAGCCACAGAAGATCTTCGTCGCCGTCTCGAGTTGGACGTGGACCTCCAGCCCGATGACCACGGCGAGTTCGCGCTCCTGGAGCGCCTGAGCAGTCATTACCCCGGATTTATCGGCGGAGGGTTAAACAGTAACGCCTCGCACGCGCGGGCGTCCGACGGGACGCGATCGGGCGCACTCGGCGAGCGACGTTCGGAAACAAGCGGGGACGGCGTCGTCTCACCCCACCGCCGCGACGGGAGTTAACTCGACACCACCGACACCGAGTCGGGCAGTCCCGCCTTCTCGGCGACGAATCGGAGCGCGAAGGCGGCGACCGGGAGGACGAAGAGTCCACCGGTGACGGCCGCCGAGACCAGGTCGCCCTGCGTGACGTGCAACTGAGCCACGAGACTCCAGAACGCTATCCACACCGCGACGGCCGCGAGTACCCCCACCTGCTTGAGGACGCGTCCGAGCGCTCGCGCGGCCTCGCGGACGCTCGCCACGCCGTCTGTGGTCGTACCGTCTTTCGCGTGCTGCGTCTGTTCGGTAGCCATGCTGTCCGCCCGCACGTTGTCGGCAGCGACGGGTAAACGCGTCCCAGAGCTACCTCTCGCGAAAACGCACACGAGAGCGACGAGAGACGCGGTCACGGGTCGGCTGACACCGAGATCAGATCGGTCGAGTCCGCCGCTCTCCCGCCGGGTTCGCCGTCGCGACCGGGCGAGCGCTCGCCGTCGCCGGCGTCCGAACGGCCGGCGGCGCGATTTCAGACTCCGCAAACGGGGCCGGGTGAGGGTTGCCGGCCGGTGGTTTTTCCGGGCAGGACGACCCACGATCCGGTGTGTCGGACGGCTGGGACCCCGACAACGTGATGGACGTGTTCGGAAACGAGTACGCTCGTCAGATACTCGCGCTCGGGAGCGTCGAACCGATGTCGGCAGAGGAGATGGCGGAGGTGCTCGACGCGTCACAGCCCACCGTCTACCGTCGGCTGAACGTCCTGCTGGCGTACGATCTGCTGAAAGAGCGGACGCGGGTCGACGACGACGGCCACCACTACAAGACCTTCGAGACGAGCCTGCGGTCGGTCACGTTCGAGGTGGAAGACGGCGGCATCAACGTCGATATGGAACTCCGGCGCGACCTCTTCGACCGCTTCAGCGAGTTCTGGAACGACCTCGAATCGGCCACGGGACCACGAGAGGGGAGGGAGGACGATGGCTGAACCGCCCGAACTGTGGCTGTTCGTCGCGTCCAACGTCGTGTTGTTCGCGTTCGGCGGGACGATCACGGTCCTCAGCTACGGCGCGTACCGGCGCAACGCGGACCGCCGCACGCTCCGCGATGCGGCCGTCGGATTCGGTCTCATCACGGTCGGCGCGCTGGTCGAGGTGGTGTGGGAGCTCGGCGTCCGCGGGACCTACGAACTCGGAGGGCGCGAACTGCTCGCGCTCCACACCGTCGAGAGCGTCCTGATCGCCGGGGGGCTCGCGGTGATCTTCTACTCGCTGTGGCGCAACTGAGGGGTCGTTTCGGGGGGCGATCGCCGCCGGTCTGTCGCGTCGCGACCCGGGACCGTCACTCCTCGTCGCCCCAGTCGGGGCCGACGTCGAGCCGGGCCAGCGCGTCGTCGACTCGGGTCTCGGAGTCGGTCGCGCTAGCGTAGACCAGCGACGCCCCCAGTGCGACGAAGAGCAGACTGAACCCCGCGAGAAACAGCGGCATCGGGTCCCCGCTCTGTGCGACCCACGAAAGCGCGACGCCGGCAGATACCAGGCCCATCGTCGCGATCAGCATCCCGAAGACGAACGAGGCGATCCGCCTGCCCGCGATGGCCATGTACGGTAACGTGTGGCATGGAACATGAACCCACCGAGCGGAGCGACCGCGTCGCCTTCTCGTCCGGTGTCGGCCACGGATTCACTCCGACCGACGTATCCGATTCGTGAGGTGCCGTCACACACCCGTCTGACGCACATTTATACGTAAAGAGACGCGGTTTAGTGACATGAGCAACAGGGTGGAGGAGCTCGAAGCCAAGGTCTCCGAGTTGCAGGCTGCCGTCGACGGGCTCACCGAGGAACTGGTCGAAACGCGGGAACGACTCCGACAGCTCGAGGACGAACGGGGTGCCGAGGTCGAGCGAACGCCGGCGCGACGACGCCGGGCCGACCCGGAGTCGTCCGATTCCGAGACGGATGTCGAAGAGGCTAACTCCCCCGAGTCTGAGGAACGAGCAGACGAGGAGACGTCCGAGACCGAATCCGAATCCGAATCCGAAGACTCAGACATCATCGTCGCCTGAGCTCGCGACGTCTCCCCCGCGAGCAACCCATGCACATCAAAGAGCTCGTCCTCGACGATTTCAAGAGTTTCGGGCGCAAGACCCGCATTCCGTTCTACGAGGACTTCACCGTCGTCACGGGGCCGAACGGCTCCGGCAAGTCGAACATCATCGACGGCGTCCTCTTC
>Ga0207797_1001255_pt1 | contig 18541 bp, 14 predicted proteins | sample PRCRCaboRojoPR_6_FD_187275 | JGI IMG/M metagenome (GOLD analysis project Ga0207797, IMG submission 187275) | Marine sediment microbial community from Cabo Rojo, Puerto Rico - PR CR 10% Liquid 1 (SPAdes) | ecosystem: Environmental > Aquatic > Marine > Coastal > Sediment | place: Cabo Rojo, Puerto...
AATAGTCAGAGGCGGCAATCCACTGGAGAACACCTTTTATATCGATAATATCGAAGTGCCCAACATCAATCACTTCCCGGATGTCGCCTCGTCCGGCGGACCTATCGGGATGGTAAACGTGGATTTTATCCGGGATGTGATATTCCACACTGGCGGATTCCCCGTAAAATTCGGTCATCGGCTCTCCTCGGTGATGGATATAACATTCCGGGAAGGGAACCGGGATGCATTTGAAGGGCAGCTGGATCTGAACTTTGCCGGTTTTGGCGGTGTCGCTGAAGGTCCGCTGCCCGGCGAAAAGGGATCTTTTATGATATCGGCGCGTCGCAGCTACCTGGATTTTGTAGTGGAACAATTCGATGTTGGTTCAACGGTTGCCCCCCGGTACGGGGATTATCAGGGGAAGATAGTGTACGATGTACATCCCCAACATCAGCTATCGCTGATCGCATTACACGGGGACGATCAGAATTCTCCGGGACGCGAGGTCGCTCTCGAGAATAAAATGATTCACTATGGGAGTCAGAATATTTACCAGGGAACCACCGGAATACAGTGGCGTGCTCTCTGGGATCGCCATGGATATTCTCATACATCGATATCCTATACTTTACAACGGTTTGAAGAAGAGTGGTATGAGACGAATACCGACGCGTTTGCTGCAAGGAACCATACCAACGAAGGGGCACTCCGGTTCCGGAATCTGAACCGTCTCCGCCTCGGCAACCGGTGGACCGCTGAACTCGGACTGGATGCGGATTATCTTCTTGCTGAATATGACAATTTGTATGCCTCCACTACAGACGATTTAGGCAATCCGGTGCCGGAATTGGAATTGGAATCTGAGGAGGCTGCCGGGAAACTCGGGATATTTGCCAGTATGGAGTGGACACCGACAATACGACTGAGTACGACTTTTGGACTCCGTGCAGGATATTTTTCCCGGAATGATCACCTCACGTTATCCCCACGGATGGGTTGGTCTTATCAATTCACTGATAAACTTTCGGTCAATGGATCTCTGGGAATGTTCAGACAACAGCTTCCGTTGCTGCTGCTGGCTCAGAATCCCGGGAATCCTGATCTGTTCGATTTACAGGCGGTACACTATATCATTGGTATTGAACGCCTTTTAGCGCAGGACATGCGATTGACCCTTGAGGTGTACCGAAAGGACTATACCGGGTTTCCCATGGATCCGGCGCGGCCGGGGATCTTTCTGATTGATCAGGACTCGTGGGCGAAATTCGGAGATCTGGTTGATAACGGTCAGGCAGTATCACAGGGCATAGAGCTTATGGTCCAGAAGAAACTGGCCCGGAACTTCTATGGGATCGCCAGTCTGAGTCTTTTCAGATCGAAATACCGGGGTTTGGATGATGAATGGCGCCCGAGAAAATATGATAACCGGGTATTAGTCAGTATCGATGGCGGATATAAACCCGGGAAAAACTGGGAATTCAGTGCCCGCTGGCTCTATGCCGGCGGTCCGCCCTATACACCAATGGATATAGAGAAATCACGGGAGCATCACCGCGCAGTGCTGCAAAACAATGCTATACATGAGAAGCGCTATCCCGCGTATCATTCTCTCAATCTCCGAGCGGACAGGCGGTTTCATTTCAGTCACCAGAATATCGTTATCTATTTGAGCATTTGGAATGCATACGACAGGAAAAATGTTGCGCTGTATTACTGGAATGATGCAGAACAGAAGCGTGATGTTATATATCAGTGGCGACTGTTGCCGGTCTTTGGTATGGAGTATGAATTGTAATGCGATAATATACTAGGTGCTCTTTTCCGCCTGCGGGTGATTTTATTCCAGGCTGCGTTGACATTTCCTGCTTGACTTCCTCGCCCGGCCACTGAAAATTGAGAGTGCTTTCAATGATGCTGCTGTGTCAATTTCTGTGTGAAGAGGCTTTACTCTAATAGACTTTTCAGTGGTAGATGTTTCTGTGCTGGTGTGGGGAACGAAGGATACAATCTTGGGATTACAGGAGGGGTAAAATGAAATTCCACTGCGAATTCAAAGATCAGTCTGCTCAACCGGCGCTGGCAATCAGGATCCGGACCAGCGTGAAAGATCTCCCCAGAGTGATCGGGGAATCCTACGAGAAGATAATGGCGCATCTGAGCAAGATGGGTGAGTATCCAACTGGCCCACCGTTCACTGCTTACTTCAACATGGATATGGATGATCTGGATGTGGAGATTGGCTTCCCGGTTGGGAAATCTCTGCCGGGTGTAAATGATATTCAAACCACCGAAATTCCTGCCGGAAGGGCAGGATCCTGTCTGTATACAGGACCTTATGATAAGATGAAGCCGGCATACGACGAGCTCACCGAATGGATAATGGCCCACGGCTTTCAGAGCACCGGGGTTGCCTACGAATTTTATTTAAATGATCCCGACCAGGTTTCTCCGGACGAGCTCCAGACACAGATTTTATTCCCCTTAAAGGAGGCATAACATACCGGATAACTGATATGGTATTAGAGTCCCGCTACGGGGAGGTGGTTTGTAGTAGTGTCCGTTCGATTGGATTGCCGTATCTTTTATGAATTTCCGGGTTCACCAGCGCAAACCTAATCCAGATACTCATCACTCAGGATTTCCCGGATTTTGGCGAGCAATTGGTCCGGTTTAAACGGCTTTCGGATAATTCCGATAAATCCTTTGGTCTTGAAATCAACGGATCGCACAGCGTATCCTGTGCATAACAGTACCTTGAGCTTCGGATCGATTGTAAGTAATTCCTTTATGGTTTGATCTCCATCCATACCTGGCATGATCATGTCCAGGATAATCAGGTCCGGTTTGGTCTCTGGCTGTTCGAGAAAACGAATCGCTTCTTCGCCACTGTTGGCCGCGAAGACATGGTATCCATAGTGTTCTAGAATTGCCGTCCCTACTGAAGTGATCATTGGCTCATCATCCACAAGAAGTATTGTCCGGCCTGTGGATGGTTTTTCTTCTGTGATGGACTTCGACTCTGCATCGGAAGGAATCTCTTCCAGCTCCTCCGCCCAGAGGGCAGGAAGGTAAATATAGAATGTCGTCCCTTCATCAACTGCACTGGCAACCGTTATTATTCCGTCATGGTTCAGAATAATTCCATAGACCGATGCCAACCCGAGCCCCATTCCACGGCCGACATCCTTTGTTGTGAAAAATGGATCAAAGATCTTTGCCTGCGTCTCTTTATCCATTCCGGTACCATAGTCAGTTACGGTGACCTGTACATAATTACCCTCCGGAACATGAAAGCCCTGCACAAATTCCCTGGTAAGGTTGACGTTGGAAGATGTGACTTTGATGGTACCCTTGTCAGACATTGCCTGTCCGGCGTTGATAAACAGGTTCATCAGGGCCTGTTCCAATTGGTTCCGGTCACCCAAAACTTTCCAGGGATTCACCTGTAGTTCTTTCTGAAAGATTATTGCCTTGCGGGTTTCGGAATATAACTCGCCGGTGGTGTTGATCAGTGTATTCATCTCCACAACATTCACTTCCATTTTGCCACGCCGGGCAAATCCCAGCAGTTGATTCGTAAGTTGGGATCCGGTCTGGACAATCTCCTCGATATCGGTCAAGCGATTGTAATGAGGGTGGTCTGCAGGCAGATCCATACGTATCAGAGATGCATTGCCCTGAATTGCTGTCAGCAGATTGTTAAAATTGTGTGCTATGCCCCCTGCCAGTGTGCCAACCGCCTCCATTTTTTGGGCCCGGTATAGCTGATCTTCCATGTGTTTATATCTGGTAATATCCTGAGTTACTCCGATAATCCGATGGGTGGTTCCATCGTATGTTCGCATTATCCGGGAAAGCGATCGCAGGATTCGTTCCTTTCCATCCGGTCTCTGAATTCGATAGTGAATATCTGCGAAGGACTCTTCATTTAAATCACCATTAATTTCTTTTCGAACCAGTTCGCGATCCTCAGGATGAATCATTTCAAGAAATTTTTCGACTGAGATAGCTCTGTCGGGTTGAACTCCCCAGATCCGGCGTAAATCATCGGAGAGTATAATCTCTTCATGATCTAAGTCCCGTTCCCATTCACCGGCATTCGCCAGTTTCAGAGCTTTACGCAACCGTGTTTCATTTTTCCGAAGAGTTTCCTCTACTCTTTTGCGATCCGTGATGTCCCGGCCGATTGATTGATACTCAATTATCTGACCACTTTCATTCATCAGTGCACGATCTGTCCATTCCTGCCACACCACTTTACCGTCAGGGGCAATGGCATGATGCTCATAGGTGATTGACGGACTTTCCGCGGTGAGATTAAGGAATTTCTGCCGCACAGTGTTCCGGTCTTCCTCAGGAATAAACCGGAAAAAGTTGCTCCCGATTAATTCCGAGTGTGGTATCTGAAAATATTCGCAGTAATAACTGTTAACGAATGTGAGTGTACCGTCCGGGAGGAAACGGCAGATTAATACCGGCATATCTTCGACCAGGGCCCGGTATCGTTGTTCACTCTCCCGAACTATCCGCTCGTGTTTTTTCCGGGAAGTGATGTCGATGTTCAGTCCCATCACTCCAACAATCTGGTCTCCCTCATAAATAGGAGATATGATGTTCTGAAAAACACCGTTTTTACCGTTTACAGACAGCTCAACCTCTTCCCGGATCACTTCTCCCTGAAAAGCACGGCGGTTGTTTTCCCTCCAGAGGTGTAAAGTTTGTTCGTCCGGTGCAATTTCTTCCGGGCGTTTCCCTTCCGGATCACCCCAGTGCTTCCGCGCGTGAGCGTTCACCATTGTGTACATTCCGTCTTCATCAAGCATAAAGAAATCAAAGGGGAGGCTATCGACCACAGCCTGAAGCCGGGACTGGCTCGCTTCGAGTTGCTTTTCAAAACGACGGTGTCGTCGGAGTTCACGTTCCAATGATCGGATTTTATCCTGCATTTCTCCCGGTGTGAGTGGAGTCTCCATTTCCAATACCTCCACATTTAGTGTGGTGTGGATTCAAGGAGGAAACCTCTGCAAAAAGTAATCACTGGTCGGAAGGACAATACGTTTAATACCTGGTAGAGCAGACCTGAGTTGGCAGATCAGAGGTTCCACCACCCTGCGTTGCTGTTACAGTATACAATTAATCCTCTATCCGCAAGGGAAAACATCTATGAAACGTATAAAATTACGGGGCTAATCTTCCCCGGAATAACACGATATGTGCAACACCCCTTTTATAGATGGTTGGTAAGGAGAGACTCCCAGAAACCAGAATTCCACCCTACAGGTTCCGGGGCGACAGGCTACCTGATAGGTGACGATTCTGCGGTGTTATGAATTGCTGCCGTCCGACTCAGAATCCCTGTCCCTCACCTTCGCTGGCTGCTTCCTCCGGAAATGGATCCTGACCGCGCTGCTGTTCGTAATTATTCAGGTTTAGCTGAAAGTTCAGCATTATCACCGGTGATTCCATTTCCATGAATCGATAGGTGTAGAAATCTTCTCCTTCGGAAGTGAATTCACGCTGGCGGGTTCCGAAAAGGTCCCGGATTTGCAGAGTTGCGGAGAGCTTCTCTTCAAAGAAGGATTTCTGCAGTGAGAGGTTGGACATGAAAAATCCTTCACGACGGCCCTGAGAGGAGACACTCGGACTGCGATACATACCGTTGAATTGAATCTGCCAGCTCTCTCCGAATCTGAATGTGTTGTGTATCCGGCCTCCCCAGTTAAAACTTTCACGAGAGAAGTGCCGGTCGTTAATCGTACCCTCCACACGATAATGATAAATATCGCCCATAAGATTCAGATTCCATTGCTTCATCAAATTCATTCGAATATTGGCTTCACTCCCCAGTGAATAATCGGTCCCGACATTATCTATCGTCATAAGCGTAATATCCTCTTGATAGACCGATTGCACCCGTTCAATTTTGTTGTGGGTCGCACGATAATAGGTTTCGAACGTAAGCATACTTTTCCCAAGACGGGTTTGTATTCCCAATTCGTAGGAATCAATATATTCCGGCACAAGGGAGGGGTTTCCTGAACGGACCGTATATGCGTCTTCCCAGGTGATGAACGGTTCCAGAAACCAGCCACGCGGACGATTGATTCGTCTGCTGTAACTGGCCATGAGCTGCTGGGTCCCGGCAAAAGAATAAGAAGTATGCAATGAGGGGAAGTAGTCCCAGCGATCAAGATTAAAGAATGCTCCTGAGTCCTGCCGGGCGATATTTCGATAGGTATATTCCCCTCTCACGCCAACTTTGTATCCGAATCTTCCTATCTCGTCCGAAAATAGCGAGTAAATGGATTGGGTATTCCTTCTGCTCAGAGAGGTATAGCTGTATTTCGGCTGAAAGATATACTCTTTGGTGTCGGAAGCGTATGTATACTGTTCATTGCCATCTTCCGATTCACGCACCTGTCCCTGGTACCCGGCTTCAAGTCGCCGTGATTCTCCCAGTGGAAGAACATAGTCGAGTTTGAAACGAAATCGTGAAGCCGGACCGGTTTCTACAGTGCGCTGACCATTAAAAATAGTGCCGGAAGGATTTACCAGTTCGTTGATAGATTCTCCGTCGCCGTTCCGGTGACTGTAATAGGCTTCCCCGGAGAGCTCATGTCCCCTCCGGTCAAATTGATGATGATACGTGGAACTCATTGACAAATAGTTTCCCTGATTACCAAACGAAGAGGTATTTGTATATCGGTTGACCGTGGTATCATTGCTGGTCCATCTCCGAAAGTCCGTATCGGAGCTGAATCCGAAATCCCGGTTACCATAGCGTGCACCAATGGTAAACCGGTCATCCGGACTAAAATCATATTCCAGTGCAGCTCTGAATCCGCTGCCATTGAAGTGCCGTTGACTTTCACCCGAGGACCTGATGAAGGAGGTACTGCTCTGGTAGCTGGTTTCTCTCTCTTCGCGCTGCATTCCGTCAAAATACCGCCGGTTGTAATTGGCGCCCAGGGTGATGGTATAGTTATGATTTTTGTAATTGTAGAGGAGATCGCCCCCGTACTTTTGATCCAGACCGGCGTTCAGGTCAACCATCCCGCTGCTGCCGGCGAATTTTTTCTCTTTCAGTACTACATTGATAATGCCGGACGTCCCCTCCGGATCATATTTTGCCGATGGATTCGTAATGATTTCTATGGTTTCAATTGAACTTGCAGGGATTTGCCGCAGTGCTTCACTGCCCTCCAGAACGGAGGGTTTCCCGTCAATCAGCACTGTAAAGTTTTCACTGCCTCTGAGACTGACATTACCCTCAATGTCTACCCGGACGGAAGGGACGTTTTCCAGTACATCGGTAGCATCGCCTGAAGCGCTTGTCTGCTGCTGGCTGACATCTATAACCTTTTTATCGATTTGATATTCAATAGCAGGCCGTTCCCCTTCCACCACCACATTTTGACCTTCCAGTGCTTTTCGGGTAATTAGAATGGTATCCAGGTTGAGTGTGGGCTGATCGGGACGTAATGTCACATCAGCTATCACTTTCGGTTCATATCCGATGAATCGGAATTCCAGAAAGAACCGACCGACACGGACATCCTCCATCCGGAATTTCCCCTGAGCATTGGTAATCGTGCCCGTGATCTGACTGCTGTCTCGCATTGAATACAGGATGATATTGGTGTACTCAACGGGTTCTCTGGTTGTGGAATCCAGGACAGTACCTGTAATCTCGCCGGTCGGAAGAGTGCGTCCGGATCCGGGCCCGCCATATTGCTGAGCAAACAGAGGACTCAAGGACAGCAGGAGAAGCACAAAGAATATAAACTTCCGTCCAGCCATGTGCAGTGTGCCGTCAGATATAAATGTTGCTTTACTCATACAAGTCTCTTTTCACTCCATTCCATGGTTTGAGAGAGGTTCCGCAAATATCGCCGCTGTTTGTGTGGGGTATAACCTCTGTGCATTATTAATCATCCTGACGGTCTGTGGATTAATCGCCGGCTGATGCCAGCTGCACGGAACTCCAGTGCTCGAAATCATCCGCCAATTGCCGGTTCAGGCGATTCCCCCGGCCGGCAATCCCTCCGGTTGGGCTCCCCGTTGCCGGCGAACCTACTGCACCGGACTGGCCTCCGACATTCCGGTTTCCACTCCGTTTCCGCACCGGCTGTGCGGGGATTGCCAATCCGAATCCGACTTGCGTGCCGGAGGCTAGTTCCGAAACAGGGATATCACCCAATTCACTGAATGGGATCTTCCCTTCGTAAATGAGGTTACCATGGGTGAAGCCGAGTGCCAGTTCAAGATCCCTTGCATTTCCGGAGATGGGTATGGTAGCTTGCTCTTCCCCGTTTACCAGCAACATCAGATCCCTGGGGAGCTGATCAATCCACTTCCTGTAATCAGGTATTGCTCTCATAGGTTCGTTTCTAAGGTCCGGTTCCATTTGTTGTTTGAGCGCCGGAGGTAATCCGATAGGATACCTGATGCCAAAGACCTCTGAACGTCCGCCATCGGGATCAATCCAGAGGGTAACACCCTGCGTGAATACCCGGTGCCGCAACCCCTGATCTGCAATGGTGATGCAGAAGTAAACGGCGGTGGAATCGTTGGAAACACCCAGGTTAATTTCTTTATTCTCTAAATATGTCAGACGGTTTTCCCACTCCTGAAAGTTGCCGTCAACCATGATTTCTCCGGTGGAATATGTGCTCAGTATTTTCGCACCCGAACATGCCAGAATCACGGACACCAGGAATGCAGTTGAGACAAGGAGAATTCGGTATTGGTCACGCATAAGTTTCGCTCTCCCAAATTAATCAACAATTGTCTTCTCCCGATAAGCTAACGTTCCGGCTCTCCATATCGAAACCTTCTTCTCCACACCGGCAGGTCAGTGTCTCCTTTTCCTGATTTCAATACTCAGACACATGAAAGTCCGAGAAGTTAAAAAAATGTGTATCGTTTCAGCATGTTTGGATAAGAGTAAGACAAATACTCTATCCGGTATGAGGCAGCAAAGAAGATCCGGACAATAATAGATCTCAGGAAACAAGGAGCAGGAAATCGCTGGCAGATTACAGATGAGTGATATATACTTTTTGGTCGGACATAACGGATATCATCCCCGGAATAAACCGGATTGTGAAATAACCGAACGCATGTGAGCCGGAAAATCCGTAGAAATCTGGAGCGCCAATGCAAGATGGCCCGGTTTGTGACCATAACACCGAATACAGCGATTGACACTGTCATTGACCTGCAAGCCTTCCGTCCCGGTGAGGTGGTGGAAGCCAACTCCGTGTTACGGGTACCGGCCGGGAAGGGGATTAATGTAGCCCGAGCGCTATCGTCTCTCGGAGAGGGGGTGCTTGCCATGGGTTTTGTTGGGGAGGAGTCCATCACCCGGTTTCAAAAACTCGACACGGGATCACTCCGTACGGAGTTCACCTCTGTGCCGGGCGGCGTCCGGAAGAATATCTCGATTTGGGATCAAAGTCAGGAACAGACTACACATATTAAAACTCCGGGATTTACTGTAGATGGCCAATACATAAATGAATTCCTTTCGGCGTTCCGTTCAGTTGTTTCACCTAATGACCTGGTGATTCTGTCGGGTAGTCTGCCTCCGGGCGCTGCACCCTCGTTTTATAAACAACTTATTGAACTTGGTCACCGGAGCGATGCAAGGATGATGCTGGATACCAGTGGCGATGCGTTGAAAACAGGAGTGCGGGCATGTCCCGAGGTTATCGCCCCGAATCTTGAGGAATTTCAGGGGCTTATCGGGTTGTCCGTGGCTGAATATGGGAAACTTCCTGAGAGAATGAAAGAGGTTGCGGGAGACGGAATCGGTATCGTGGCGGTTACCCTTGGAGAAGAAGGAGCGCTCCTTTACAGCAGCGCTGAAGATGAATGCTATCGTGGGACATTCCAACTGCAGGAGAGTGAAGTCATCAGGAATGAAGTAGGATGTGGAGATGCTTTCCTGGCCGGTTATGCTATTTCTTATATGCTGGGATCTTCACCGGAGAAGGGACTGCGGCTGGCAATGGCATGTGCTGTGGCGAACCTGTTCACCAGCGCCCCGGGAAAACTGAATCAAAGGGCCGTGAATAAACTTACTGAGCGCATTGCAGTCCATCGTATATGACCACTAATTACTACTCGTACAAAAGAGCGGTAAGGAAGAGGTAATATCCGGTGTATGTTCAGGATTGCAGAACCTTTTGGTGCGATAATCTTAGGGCTGAGAGGGGGAGGAAGAGGGTCAGGGAGAATCCGGTTGTGAATCCGGATTAACTCCGGTAACGTGATCACCAATTTAGAGAAACATTCCAGGCGAAAAGAACCCGGGCGGCAGGACACATCTGTTGCAGGTAACTAAGGTTTAGTCTTAATCGTGTATCTCCGGGGAAGAGAGCGTGGCCGTTTCATTCACACTATGAAAATGAGGAGCTATAGAAGCGGCATGCAAAGTCTTGTGAGAAGATTTAACCGACGAAAAAGCTACAGAATATGGTTTCGGTTAGGTTTACTGGTGATGGCGGTAACAATGAGTGTAGCAGAGGCGAATGAGACTGATTCTGCTTTTCAGGACGGCCGGCTGCAGCTTCGGTCTGAACCTGCGGGAGACCGTTCATCAACTTTGGTGATCATGGAGTTCACGCCGCTCTTTACCGGCACCGGAACCGTGTTTTTCTATCCCCTCAACGATTGTCAGCTCATTATTGATTCACCTGTAGAGGACACACTGGGAGGAGATGCGGGGGGCTCTGCTATGCTTGAAATCCGGTGCACAGAGGGTGAAGAACACTATATTGAATGGGAAGTGAGGACTCTTGAAGATGCACCATGTGAGGTCGAAGGACTGGTTACACTGGATTCCCTGCAATTGAATCATGAACTTCACCGAGTCACCTCGACTGAACTTATCAGAGAAATGGGTGTACGTCTGATTCCCGTGATCAGAAGTAACCTTCGAATCCGGTGAGAACATCGTTTTGATATCCGGAGAGCCCTTGTTAGTATTTTCCCGGTTGTGACAATACATTTTTTCGGTAGGATGAAATCATGAAATATCGCTGGATTTTATTCGATGCCGACGGCACCCTGTTTGATTATACCACCGCAGAGTACGCATCGTTACAGCAGACCTTCCAGCAGGCAGTCGGCTCTTTTCGGGAAGAGTATGCCAAACGATACGCGCGGATCAATGACGAAGTTTGGATGTTGTTCGAAAAGGGGGAGATTACCCCGGATCGTCTCCGGACTCTCCGGTTTGAACGATTATTCGGTGAACTGGATCTTAACGCGGATCCGGGAAAGTTCAGCAAAAAATACCTTCACCATCTTTCCACGCATACTGAGCTCATTCCCGGAGCGCAAACAGTGCTTGAACAGCTCAAAGACAGGATACAAATGATGCTGATTACCAATGGTCTCTCGCAGGTGCAACGGCAGCGTTTCAAGAATTCGATTCTCCCTGAATATATGCACGGGATGGTGGTTTCGGAGGAGGTAGGCGAAGCCAAACCGGCTCCGGCAATTTTCACGGAAGCCTTCCGGAGAATGGGGAATCCGGACAGAGCTGACGTGCTTATGATTGGCGACAGCCTCACCTCCGACGTACAGGGGGCCAAGAATTACGGTATCGATGTCTGTTGGTTTAATCCTGGTGAGGCGGAGAATACTAAAAACCTCCGGCCGGAATACCAGATCTCCGGTTTGGAGGAGCTTCCCGGATTGATAAACTGACCGGTTGGTACAGATGACTACATCAATGCCGGGAGTATATAGAGAGGGGCGCCGAACAGGTTATCTTTGGGAACATGCTTATTCCTTTTTTCTTTCTGAATGCTTACGGAGAAGCAACCCTCCGGGAGTTTATACTATACAAGGAGTACGGCGATGGCCGAATGGTTTGAAAATGAAGAATTCTGGGAAGAACTGTACCCATTTGTCTTCTCCCAGGAACGACTGTCTGATGCTGTCTGGGAGATTGAACAATTGCTCGGGCTGGTTCAGGTGACTGAGGGGAAGGTCCTGGATTTAGCCTGTGGACCCGGCCGACATGCAATAGAACTGGCGAAGCATGGTCTGCACGTGACAGGGGTGGATCAGTCCGAATACCTGTTGGCACAGGCCAGAGAACGGGCCAGAACGGAAGGGGGTGCCATTGAATTTATCCGGGCGGATATGCGGGAGTATATCGATCCCGGAACATTTGATCTGGTGGTAAATCTTTACTCATCTTTCGGGTATTTTGAGACTGAAGAAGAGGATCTGCTGGTTGCTGAAAATATCTGTGAATCCCTGACTGATGGCGGCGTGTGCGTAATAGACCTGCGCGGAAAGGAGATCGTTGCACGGGATTTTCAGTCTGCCATACCGCATGATCTGGAAGATGGGAGTACACTTATTACACGTCACCATGTGCTGCCGGGCTGGAGTCAATTGCAGAACGAATGGATACACATTGATGAGGGATATGCCAGGAGCTTTGAATTTACCCTTCGGCTTTATTCGGGCGATGAATTGCGTTCCTTGTTAAAGGATGCGGGATTTCAAACAGTGGAGTTATTCGGGAATCTGAGTGGTCATCCATATGATCTGGAAGCGATGCGACTGATTGGTGTGGCGAGAAAGTAGGGACGAAATCTCGTGAATCTTACCGCCAATGCATCAGGGGTACGGGAGACACCCGACGATGATTTTGTAGTCCTGGCGCATCGGGGTGTGCACCCGCACTGGAAGGGAGGGCTCCGCTATTTGTTAAATTCCTGTGAGGCGTCACGGATCCTCCCCCCTAAGCATACTTATATTGAGAATACGATAGAATCAGTTGCGGCAGCGTTTTCAATGGGTGCGAGTATGGTGGAAATCGACGTTCGTCAAACCGCTGATGATCGCCTCATACTTTTTCATGATGAACGACTGGAGTGTCGTACGAACGGGACAGGGCGGGTGCGGGACCGGGATCTGGGATATCTTCATACACTTGATGCCGGATACGGATATACGCCTGATAATGGGAAGACCTACCCGTACAGGGGGAAAGGGCTCGGTAAAATTCCAACACTTCGTCACCTGCTCACCTCTTTCCCGGACCGAAATTTCCTGATCGATCACAAAGACCGCACCCAAAAGAGCGCCGGGATACTCAGTAATCTCCTTGCTGACATTCCCGGGATCAACAGGCGGTCAATCAGCTACTGGGGACCTGAGAACCTGTTACGGCAGATACAGGAGGCATGTCCCGGGATCCGGCGGATGTATCCCACCCGCAAACAGCGCAGGAGATGGACCGCGCGATATCTCCTTACATTCGGGATCCTGGATTTTCCTCCGGAAGCTGAAGGTCTGGTATTTACCATAGCACCGCGCTACCGGAAATTTATCCGGGGCTGGCCGGATTACTTTAACCGCAAAGTCCGCAAAGCTGGGGGCAAACACTACATGATGGTGAATACTCCCGAGGAGGTGAACAAGGCGAAACAGCTTGCTGTCGATGGGATAGTAACCGATTATATTGAACTCGTGGGAGAGTACATCTGAGCAGCTGACCGGCCCCGCACTGCCAATCGCTGTCTTCCGGTGCTGAAAAACACTTCCGTTTGGCCGCAATCTTATTTAACATTCGAGTTGATCGCCGTTAAGCAACAGGGACTGAAGTGAAAATAAGCGGGTTTTCTTTTGTCAGAAACGGAGTGAAGCTCTACTATCCGGTTGTCGAATCCATTCGTTCCATTCTTCCTATCTGTGATGAATTTATCGTGGCTGTCGGTGAAGGTGATCCGGACGACACAACACGGGAGGAAATCGCGGCAATTGACAGTCCGAAAGTAAAGATTATTGATACGGAATGGGATGAACTATACTGGAAAGGCGGCGCAATCAATGCACTCCAGACTGATATCGCTCTGAACGAGTGCTCCGGTGACTGGTGCTTTTATCTGCAGGCGGATGAAGTTGTTCATGAGAAGTATCTTCCGGTGATTCGGAACAGGTGTGAAGAGCTTTTTTCTGATACCGAAGTGGAAGGATTGCTGTTTGGTTATACACACTTTTGGGGGGATTACAATCACCATCAAATCAGTCACGGCTGGTATCCCAACGAAATCAGGATCGTCAGAAATTTGCCGGAGATACATTCATGGGAGAGCGCTCAGTCCTTCCGGTATTTCTATGAGTATGAGCATCCCCAGCAGGAGGCAAACACCCGGAAATTGAAGGTGGCGAACGTGGCGGCGGAAATCTACCATTATGGATGGGTACGCCCGCCGCATCTTATGCAGCGGAAAAACAAGGCACTGGATTCTGTCCACTGGGGGCGCGAGAGGGCGGAATCTCATTATGAGAAAGCCGCACAGTCCTTCGATTACGGTCCACTGGGAAACATTCCGGAATTTACCGGCACCCATCCGGAAGTTATGCAGGAGCGCATCAGTGAGTTCGACTGGGGGGATCGTCTGAATTACGGGAAGTCCCGCCAGAATAGTGCGCCAAAACACAAACACGAGAAACTGAAATACCGGATCCTCACCGCCATTGAAAGGATACTCGGTCTTGAAGAGCCATTATTCGGTTTTAAAAACTATATTCTATTGAAGGACAGATAGCGTTTATTCATTCTCATCGGTGTTCCGATAATCACTCACTGGAAAGCATTCCAATAACTATTTCGATATGCAGATCTTTAATCCATTGATTTTTCTTCGCAGAGAGCGGGTAAACCATCGGAGGGAGGAACTCCGTCAACTTCGACCGGTGGTTATTATGGCGCGTGGGCACTCCGGAACCAGGGTGTTGGCCTGGATATGCCATTATTTACATATATCCATGTGGAGTGATGAAAACCGGCCCTCGGGAGATACGAATCGCAGATTCAACCATACCCTGAAAAAAATTGCCAGGCAGGATCCTTTTATTACACGAAGAGACAATTACAAATCTTATTTACGAATCATTTTTGAAAAGGCTGTCCATCAGTATTATGAAAGTCTGGGCAGACCGGCAGATGCCTGGGGATGGAAGTTCCCGGAAACCTATCTTCTGGCGCCTTTGGTGAGGGACACCTTTCCTCATGCCAGATACATTCACCTTATACGGGATGGCAGAGATATCGCTTTTAAGAACCATACAACCGATGATTCGAAGAGGAAAATCGGAAAACGTATCCTGGGATCAATCCAGCGACTCGATTCTGCCCATCATATCCAGTCGGCATTATCATGGAAAATCCAGGTTGAAGATTTCCTCCGGTTTGAGGAAACGCTTGAAGACAGTCAGGTGAAACGCATTTACTTCGAGGATCTCTGCCTGCATCCCCATGAAGTGGTTCACTCGTTAACCGAATTCCTGAATGTATCGATGACCAAACAGTGTGCTAATTATCTGAACGATGGGATTCGGCGCCAGAAGGTTGCACAGTACCATGAGGAAAACCGGCAAAAGGTCCTGGAGGTACAGGATTGTATCGGGGAAACACTGCATCGGCTCAATTATAAGCTTATTGAGTGAGTCTGGTGACCCGGACAGGGGATAATACGATGAATGCACTCTCTGCGGCACTCATTACGAAGAACGAAGCAAGAAACATCCGTCGATGTCTGGATTTTTTGAAATGGACGGACGAGATTGTTCTCGTTGACACGGGTTCTCAGGATGAGACTGTCAGGATTGCCCGGGAGTATGGGTGTGAGGTATACAACATTGAATGGGAGGGATTCGGTCCCGCAAAACAATATGCAGTGGACCGGACATCGAATCTCTGGGTACTTGTGGTTGACGCTGATGAAGTAGTGACTCCCGAATTACGCGACAGCATCAGAGGGATTCTTAGGGAACCGGTTTATAATGGTTATACCATCAGGCGAAAATCATTCTACCTGGGGAAACCGATTCAATACTGTGGCTGGGGGAATGATTACGTGCTGAGATTATTTCACAAGAATCATGGACGGTTTGATGAGAAACGGGTACATGAATCAATTCATATCGAAGGGAAACCGGGTGTAATTGATGCACCGCTGCTTCACTATACATATCCGACAGTTGGTGACCATGTGCGAAAAATGGAGTTGTATGCCGGGCTCAGCGCCATGCGGAAATATGAGCAATCAAGGAGTGTCACCCTTGCAGGTGCCATAATTCGGGGCATAATGAAGTTTTTCAAAATGTATGGACTGCAACTGGGATTTATGGACGGGAAACCCGGACTGGTACTCTCACTCAACTCTGCCTATGGAGTGTACCTGAAATATCTGAACCTCTGGGAACTGAACCGTAAGGGTGGGAACAGTAGAGCGACTGAATAGGATGATTGTTTCGCATAAGCATCAGTTTATTTTTATTAAGACCAAGAAAACTGCCGGAACAAGTCTGGAGATTGCACTTTCCCGATATTGTGGTACTGCGGATATCATTACCCCGCTGCCGGAACCGGACCGGACTCTCCGAAAGGAATTTGGGGGGCGCTCTGAACAGAACTGTGAGATACCACAACGGAATTATACGCTAAGGGAATGGGCAAAGTATATAGCACGTGGAGAACAGGCAACGTGTTACAATCATATGCGGGCCGGCAGAATCCGCTGGCTGGTGGGCAGGCGGATCTGGAAACGGTATTACAAATTCACTCTGGAGCGAAATCCCTGGGATAAAGCCATTTCACTCTATTACTGGCGCACCAGAAATCTGGATGAAAGACCAGAATTTTCGGACTTCCTTCGATCCTCCCGTGCGCACAAACTTTCTAATTTCAAACTCTACTCCATTTTCGGCCGGGTAGCTGTGGATACAGTTTACCGATATGAGGAGTTGGGGGCTGCGTTGCGGAACATTGAACACACTGTGGGATTACCGGGGACACTAGAAATGCCGGAAACTAAAACCGGTCACAGGAAGGAGCGGGCACATTACTCGGAGTTTATCAATGATGAGGACAGGCAATACATTGCCAGGCGATGCAAACGTGAGATTGACCTGCTGAATTACGCATTTCATACTCGGGGGGAATAAACCGGAATGTTTCTCGTTACCGGACATCCGCGAAGTGGCACGAGTTATACGGAGCAACTGCTCCGGGAGACCGGGCTGACTATTGGCGGCGAGCGGTTCGGCAGAAGGCGTCCGCTTGAAGCAGAGCCGGATGTGGATGGTGTTGTTTCCTGGCAACACCTTCCGTTATATAAGGGCAGGTTTACCACAGTGTTTCATCAGGTGCGCCATCCCCTGAATGTCATCAGCTCGTCGCAGACACTATACAGCGGTTCATATAAAACACTCTTCCGCTATCTCGATATTCCGGTGAAGTGGTATGTTCATCTCTATCTCCGGAAGATACCGTTACTATTTCCTGAGACGATGCTTATCCGATGGTCTATGTACACCTGGTTTCACTGGAATACCAGAATAGAACGGGACGCCCGGATTGAGATGCGATATAAAGTGGAAAACCTTCCGGAGAGGTGGAGCGAGTTTCTCCAAAATCTGGAGGTGCCACCTCGGGAAATGCCGAAACTCTCTTCCAGGGTGAATACACGTCGGAACAGATACAAAGCATTGAAGTGGGAGGACCTGTACGAGGCCGATGAGTTCCTGGCGGAAAAAATCCGTCAGAAAGCCCGGGATTACGGGTATCAGGCGGATTAACGTTCGTTCGATCGCGTTTGCATATGCAAGAATCCATACGAATTCTGCACATCGATACGGAACCTGTCTGGAAGGGCGGGCAGCAGCAGGCGATCTACCTGTACGAGTATCTTCTGGCCAATGGATACGTCACTACTTTTGTCTGCCGGCCGGACAGTGAACTGGCACGCTATTGCGACCGCCATGGACTCCCGTATCAGACCACCGGATTATGGAATGAGCTGGATTTGTATTCGGCAAAACATATCGCCAGGTTCGCAAGGGCACATGGGTATAATATCCTCCATCTCCATTCGGGGCATGCTCTCTCTATCGGGCTGTTGACCAAGCTGTTTTACCGGAAACTTGTACTGGTCGGGGTCAGAAGAGTTGACTTTTCGGTAGACAAGCATTTTCTAAGTCGCTGGAAATATTCCAACAGATATCTGGATGCGATCGTGTGTGTTTCTGCGGCCATCAGGGATGTGCTGCTCCGGGACGGGATTCCGCCAGAGAAGATCGAGGTGATTCACAGCGGGGTGGATACCGAGAAATTCCGTGCGGCGATTCCGCCGGAGAGCTACCGGAGCCGGCTTGGAATTCCTGAAAAGGCAATTCTTGTGGGAACAGTTGCCTCTTTGGTGGATCACAAGGATTATCCCACGTTGTTAAAAGCTGCCCGCATTGTCACTCAACAACATGATAACATCTATTTCTGTGCGGCCGGAGACGGTGAAATGGAAAAGGACCTCAAGGCCATGTATGACGGACTCGGATTGGGCGATCGTTTCCGGTTTCTGGGGTTCAGGCAGGATATCGGGGAGCTGCTCAATACGCTGGACATCTTTGTTCTTGCATCGAAGATGGAGGGTTTGGGGACTTCGGTACTGGATGCAATGGCAGTGGAACTTCCGGTCATCGGCACCCGGGCCGGTGGAATTCCGGAGATGGTAGATGACGGCGA
>Ga0207797_1001256_pt1 | contig 18538 bp, 20 predicted proteins | sample PRCRCaboRojoPR_6_FD_187275 | JGI IMG/M metagenome (GOLD analysis project Ga0207797, IMG submission 187275) | Marine sediment microbial community from Cabo Rojo, Puerto Rico - PR CR 10% Liquid 1 (SPAdes) | ecosystem: Environmental > Aquatic > Marine > Coastal > Sediment | place: Cabo Rojo, Puerto...
AGCAGGGCCCTGGCCACCTCTCCCACCCTTCCCGGCAGCAGGGAGTTGATCATGAACCCGCTGAGCAGCGGCCCGCTGGCCATCCGGAAGCTGACCCTGCCCACCGGGGAGAGGAGTATGCGCCAACGCACTATGCGGAGGACGTAGCTGAGGGCCAGGAGGGGCAGGACCGCCGCCAGCCAAGGCCAGTCCGACTGCGCTAGGGCTCTGCCCAGGGCCTCGAGGTCGGTCCGCCGGTAGGTCAGCCACAGGGTGGCCGCCGCCACGGCCAGGCCTATGGCCAGCCTGAGGGTCAGCCGGGCAGCGCCCCTTCTACCCATGGGCCTCCAGCCTCGACTCCAGGCAGTGACAGAGCGCGTGCTCCATGACCAGCATGCACTCCTGCGCGTGGCTGGTGATGCCGGAGGGGGCCCGGACCACCACGTCGCAGAGCGGTCCCAGAGGCCCGGGGTCCGCCCCTGTGAGCCCCACCACGGCCATCTCCATCTCCGCCGCGGCATCAGCGGCGCTGAGCACGTTCTGCGACCGGCCGCTGGTGGAGATGGCCAGCAGCACGTCTCCCGGCCTGCCCAGCGCCTCCACCTGCCTGGCGAAAACGCGATCGTATCCGCAGTCGTTGGCCAAGGCGGTGATCACGGCGGTGTCCGCCGAGAGAGCGATGGCGGCCATACCCGGTCGGTCCAGCCGGAAACGCCCCACCAGCTCGGCGGCCATGTGCATGGAGTCGGCCGCGCTGCCTCCGTTGCCGCAGACCAGCAGCCTGCCGCCTGCGGAGAGCGACTTCCAGCAGACATCCACCGCCCTTTCGAGGTCGGCCGTCTCCATCCCCTGGAAGGCCGACCTCGCCGACTCCAGGTAGGTCCGTGCCGCGCTGCGGCTCACCCCGTCACCCATCTTTGCCCCTCCATCCCCTTATCGCCTCTTCCAGGGGCCTGAGCATGCGACCCCGCTGGGAGTCAAGGACCGACCATCTGGGGCGGGGGGCGTCCAGGTCCAGGTCGGCCCACCGTATCTCGGATATGCGGCCCCGGCCACAGAGGGCCCGCAGCATCCGGGCCATCTCCAGCGGGGTTACCGCCCCGCGGTTGGCCATGTGGACCACCCCGGTCACGCCCTCATCCAGCATCTTCACCAGCCCCCGGGCCAGATCGTCGGCCCAGGTGGCGCACGCCCTCTGGTCCGAGACCGCCCGCACCAGGCGGCCGGCGCTCAGCCGACGGTGCATGAAGGGCACCAGCCCACTGGAGCCGCCGAACAGCCAGGAGGTCCTGACAACGGTGCCCCCCGCCTCCAGGACCACCTTCTCCGCGGCCAGCTTGGACCTCCCGTACTCGTTCACCGGGTCGGGGGCGGAGGACTCCACGTAGGCCTCCGGGCCCGTACCGGGAAAGACGTGGTCGGAGGAGATGGTCACCACCGGCACGCCGGTCTCCACCAGGTGCGCGGCACCGTCGCGGTTGACCCTCAGCGCCAGGCCGGGCCTGCGCTGACAGAGGTCCACGTCTGTGACGGCGGCGCAGTTCACCACCACCTCCGGGGCGACTGCCGCCACCACCTTCCGCACCCTGCGGCGGTCGGTGACGTCCAGCTCGGGAAGGTCCAGCATCGCCGCGTCCGCGCCGAGTACCGAGCCCAGTGCCCTGCCCAGCGTGCCGTCGGCACCGGTGACCAGTACCCTGCCGGACATATCCACCACCGTTCCGTCCGCAGCGGGCCAGAGCCGCCGCTTCCCACAGAATAGCCATCTGGAGCATCTACTATAAGGGATGAGCTCCCGCTGCCGCACCCGCACGGCTGGCGGACGCCCGCCCGATTTTGCAGTTTTGCAGCAGGGGTCACAGGCCGGGCAGGAACCTGCCGCCGCTTCCCTGCATTGGCCACTGTGGGAGGGGATATGCACTCGAACATGGTTCTCTTGCTGGTGCTGGCCGCAGCGGCCCTGTCCTCGGGGATGGAGGAGACGGCCCTGGACAGGCTGCAGCTCACCACCGACAGGCTGATAGCCGTGGGCGAGGACATGGTGGGTGAGCCGATATCCGGCACCATGGGCCCGGGCGATACCGTGGATGTGGCAGTGGCGCTGGACTCCGCCTACTCCTACCACATCTACATCTGGACCAACTCCATGTTCAACCTGGTGGACTTCTGGGTGCGGGACCCCTCCGGAGAGGTGACCGAGATGGCGGAGGGGGATCGAACCACTCTCAGCCTCTACCCAGACACAACCGGCGAGTACCGCCTGATGATGACGCTGCACCAGGCCGAGGAGGCGGACTCCGCCGGATACGCCGCCGCCCTGTTCCACCGCCCCCGGATGTCAACGGCTACTCCAGAAGCAGACTGACCAGCTCGTCCGCCCCCTTCTGGGGAAGAAGGACCAGATCGCACCCGCCGGCGAAGGCTTCCGCCAGAACCAGGGAGGCGGGCCTTCCCGGCTCCCCCACCGGCTGGACCCTTGCCGGCGACAGCCCGTGGGCCCGGAGGGCCATCATCAGTCTGGGAAGGGCCGGAGGGTCGGAGACGCAGAGCACCCTTCCCCCCGTCCGCAGCAGGTGCGCGGCAGCCCTGGCGAATGCCGGCAGAACGAGGTCCCCCGCCGCTCTCGCCCGCTGCCTGGAGTCGTCGGGACTGCTCCTCCCCCGGCCGGCAACCCGGTATGGGGGGTTCATGATCACCAGATCGAAGGCGCCGGGGGCAAGCGATGCAGGCACCCCGAAGACGTCGCAGCGAATCAGCCCGGACCGGACCCTCCCGGCCCCGGCCAGGTTCCGCCGGGCCAGCCTCAGCTGTGATGCGTCCAGGTCCACCCCCAGCCAGAATCGGCCGGGGAATCGCCGGGCGGCCACCGCAGAAGAGGCTGCCGACCCGCAGCCCAGCTCGCAGATGGAAGCCCCCTCCGGAGGGTCTGCCCACAGCCCCAGAAGGAGGGTGTCGGTGGTAACCTCTCTTCCGGGGGTGTGGACCACCTCCGCTCCGCCGGGCAGAACCGCCCGCCGGGTCCGGAGGGGTCGGGTCAAAGCTTTCCGAAGAGGTAGAAGCCCTTGAACACGCCCCAGGTGTTGTCGTCTGGCCCGTGATCCTCCAGCCGGTTGTCCTCCCACCGGTAGATGGACCAGAGGCCGGAGGTGCCCGCCGGCTTGCCCAGGTAGAGGTAGGCCAGTCCCCGGGCGGGGGGGCGGGAGCTGGACTCGAAGGCGATCTCGTACTGCCGGTAGATCTCTATGCTGTCCTCGTAGTCCACGGGGTCGGGGAGGCCGGGGGGCTCGAAGAATGTGGCGCTGGCGATGCTCTCCGGCGGCATGGTGGTGTCGCCCAGGGCCTCGCCTATGATCAGGGAGATGGCGTTCTGCTCCTGGATGTAGTCCCAGTTCTGGAAGTTCCAGGCGTACTGGGCGGTGTCCTGGTCGTCGGCCACGAAGACGAAGGAGGTGTCGAAGCAGAGCATGTAGAAGTCGGCCGAGAGGTCCTCCAGCACGTTCTCCAGGTTGACGATGACGGTAGGATAGGTGTAGGGCTGCTGCCAGCCGGTGGTGGGGTCGGGGTCCTCCGGGTCCCGGGGCTCGAAGATGGAGCAGCCCACCGCCAGGGCCAGGGCCGCCAGCGCGGCTATCGGCTTCCTCGCCTTCATGGTCAGCCCCCTCACAGAAGGTAGTTGAAGCTCACGTTGGCCCGCCAGTCGCTCACCCGGTCCTCATCGGTATAGAAGGTGCGGGTCAGGGACAGCGAAAGCCGCCCCCCACGCAGGGTCAGGTTGGTGCGCAGGCCCACGTGGTGCTGGTGCTCGGAAGTGCGCTCCAGGGTGCCGCCGGGGTAGTCGCGGTAGTTGTACTGCCATCCGTAGCTGGGGGTGACTCCCACCCCCCTGCTGAGATGGAACCCCGTGTTCAGCGTGATCCTGTTCTCCAGGCTCTCCTCGCTGCGGTAGAACACGCCGCCGATGTAGTTGCCCTGGTCCTGGAAGTTGAGGCGATGGTCGATCCCCAGCACCGTGGAGTCGCTGCCCACGGTCTGCAGGCTGAAGTCGGAGTTCAGCCGCCGGAACAGGATGTCGTCCTCGGAGAAGGCGGGAAAGAGGTAGGTGGTGTAGTCGGCGGTGAGCTTGACGTCGTGGTCTATCTCCCACCCCGATCCCAGCCCCGCGGTGTAGCCGGGCTCGAAGCTGTAGATGGAGGATGTGTAGCTGTTGGCCGACTGCTCGGCCTTGAGGAAGACCACCTCGCTCTGCTGGCCCTGTATGGTGGCCCTCAGTTCCAGGTCGTCGCTGGGATTCACCTCCGAGTAGAGGGAGATCACCTCCGTGAGGTCGTCCTTGTCGCTGTTGTCCTGGAACTCGGTGCCCAGGTTGCTGTACCACTTTCCGAAGGTGTCCCAGCTGTAGAGGTCCACGTTCCTCTGGAACTCTATCCTGGCATCCCCGGGCGTGTAGGTCAGCACGAACCGGACCCTCCGCCTCTCCGACTCGTTCCATATGTCGTAGAGCTGCTCGGTGCCGGGACCCTGCCGCAGCCGGTCGTCGCGGCCGATGTTCCGTGTGATGTTGGCGGTGAGATCCAGATCATCGGCGGCCTCCCACCGCAGCGAGGCGTTCACCGCCCGGTCCCAGCCCTCTCTGTCGTTCACGCTCTGGCTGTCCGGGTAGCCCGCCACCTCCAGCTGCCGGTAATCGTTGCGCCAGGTGCTCCCCAGGTCCAGCGAGAGGGAGGGCAGGAGGGCGGGAAGCGTTAGGGAGGCGGAGTAGTTGTAGTCCCCGGCCTGATCGGTGGCTGAGGAATCCTGCCAGTCCACGAAGTTGCTGTTGCCGCCCACGCTGAAGGCCATGGTGGCGCCCCTGAAGGCCCGGGGAAGGTCGTAGTTCAGCCTGGCGCTTATCCTGTCGGTGCCGTTGTCGCGCTCCGAGCCCAGCGAGCGGCTGTTGCTGTAGCTCAGGTTGGTGCTGACCAGGTCGAACAGCCTGCGGGTGACGGAAACCGAGCCGTTGCGCAGTGCGCCCTCGTTCACCGTGCTCCGGTCGGTGTCGGAATCCCAGGTCTCGTGGCGGTAGCTGCCCAGCTCCATGGTCATGCTCACCCAGGAGCCGGGGGAGTAGCGGATCTGGCCGGAGGCGGACCCCGCCTCCTCGTCCCTGGTGGTCTCTCCGTATCGCTGGTTCTTCATGGTGGACTGCTCCAGCATGGTGCTCAGCTCCAGGCCGCGGATGGGGGTGTAGCTTATGCTGGCGTCGCCGCTCCTGCCATCGTCGAACTTCTCCAGGTCGTCGTTCCGCCCGGCGTTGAAGCCGGCGCTGGCGGTGAACCGCAGCTTCCGAGAGATGGTCTCGGTGAAGCTGAAGGAGTTGTTCAGGCGGCTCTCCTGCTTGAACTGGGTGTAGCTGTTGTTGTAGCTGACGTCCACCGCCAGGGCCACCGATGACAGCAGGAGCAGAAGCGGGATGCTGCGGCGGATCATGGCTCCAGCCTTCCGGCGATCCCTGCGAGGACCTCCGGGGCCAGCTCCTCCGCCCTGGCCCTGCGGGAGATGCCGGCCTCCGAGAGCAGCGCCGCGGCCGCATCCCTGTCCATGGCCGCCGAGAGGTTGTTGAGCAGGGTCTTGCGGCGGGAGGAGAAGCCCACCCTTACCAGCCAAGAGAACCTGTTCATCGTCTCGGGAGGCACCTTCGGAACGTCCCTTCGCCTGAGGATGAGCACGCGGGATCGAACAGCGGGCTGAGGATAAAAGTCCCGGGGCTCCGCGTCCAGTAGGACCTGGGCCTCGAAACGCGGCCAGAGGGCCAGGGTCAGCCTCCCGTAGTCGCCGCAACCGGGTTCGGCGGTGACCCTCTGCGCCACCTCCCGCTGCAGCATCACCACCGCCCTGCGCACCGCGGAGAGACAGGGCCGGGTAAGTCTCAGCAGGGCGGGGCTGGAGATGGAGTAGGGCAGGTTCGACGCCAGCGCGTCGAAGGGGTACCCGGGAAGCCCCGCGGGGTCGGCCTCCAGGAAGTCGCCGGTGACAACGCTCACGTCTGCCAGGTCCTCCCGGTGTCGGAGGTAGCCGGCAAGCACCGGGGAGACCTCCACGCAGCACAGGCTCTCCGCCCTGGCGGCCAGCTCGACGGTCAGGGCCCCCAGGCCGGGACCCACCTCCAGGACGCTTCCGGAGCCGGCCTCCTTGGCCATCCTCCGGGCAACCCCTTCCCGCAGCAGGAAGCTCTGCCCGTAGCGTCGGCTGGGGCGCAGCCCCAGGTCCCGCAGCGTCCGCCTCACGTCCGAGGCCCTCATGAGCCTCCCCTCTGGTGGAAGGGGAACCCCAGCCTCTCCGCCAGGGCGGCGCAGGCGGCCATGTCTGCCCCGGAGCCGGCCACCGCGGTGAGCCGCACCTCGGCCGGGGACCCCCGGGCCACCTCCAGGAAGGACATCAGGTGCTCCCAGGCCCGGGGGTGGCCGGGCCGGCATATCCTGCGGTAGGTCTCGGGGTCGGATGCGTTGAGGCTCACGCTCAGAGAGTCGAAGGCCGACACCATCCGGGCCACCTCCTCCCGCGGCATCCTGCCGGGGGAGAGGCCGTTGGTGTTCAGCCGGGCCCTGCCGCCGCGGGTGCGCACCGACCCCGCCAGCCGGCGGACCAGCTCCGGGCGCATGGTGGGCTCCCCGTAGCCGCAGAACACCACCTCCCGGAACCAGGTGGGGTCCAGCAGATCCACCGCCTTCTCCAGACGCTCCTCCTCGAACTCGCCGCTGTGCCGCAGGTGGTAGCCCCCCAGACCGGGGGTACGCCTGCGGACGCAGAAGGCGCAGTCGTTGTCGCAGCGGCCGGTGACGTTCACGTAGACGTTGTCGCCCAGAACGTACAGCGGGTCGGTCCTGGCGTGGTCTTCCAGCCCCAGCAGCCGCAGCGAGCTGTCCCAGAGCGTCTCCGTGGCCTCCTTCTCCTTCATTCCCATGGCCTCCGCCGCCACCCGGGCGGTGTGCACCACCAGGGCCGGCTCGTTGCGCTCTCCGCGGTGGGGCTCGGGGGCCAGGAACGGGGCGTCCGTCTCCACCACCAGCCGCTCCGGCGGCAGCCGTCCGGCCAGCTCCCGCAGCCTGCGGTTAGACCTGAAGGTCAGGGGGCCGGCGAAGCCGGTCCACCAGCCCCGCCCGGCGGCCTCCAGGGCCACCTCGTCGGGGCCGGTGTAGCAGTGCATAACCACCGGGAAGCGGGGAGACTCGGGAAGCACCTCCAGACATTCCGCTTCGGCTGCGCGGGAGTGCACCACCAGCGGCAGGTTCAGGGCATAGGCCATCTCGGAATGGGCGCGAAGCCAACGGGCCTGCTCCTTCAGGGGCACCCTGCGGTGGTGGAGGTCCAGGCCGGTCTCACCCACTGCGACCGCATCCGGCTCCAGTAGCATCCTGTAGATCTTCCGCAGCTCCGCGTCGGGCTCCAGCCCGGCGGTGTCGTTGGGATGGATACCGGCGGCGGCGTATACGGGGCCGAACCTGCGGGCCAGGTCCAGGCAGACCCGGCTGTCCTCCACCGTGGTTCCCAGGGTGAGCATTCCGGCCACTCCGGCCCCCCGGGCGCGCCGGACGACCTCATCGGCCCGTCCGCGGAGCCCCCGGTAGGACAGGTGGCAGTGGGTGTCGAAGACGCGCAGAGAAGGGGGAACGCTCAAGTCAGCCGCTATCCCTCCAGATCATGTGCTCGCGGCCGGGGCCGGTGGATACGGCCCTCACCGGCACGCCCACCAGCTTCTCCACGTACTCCACGTACCCCCTGGCCTCCTCCGGAAGCCTGTTCCAGTCTGTCTCCCCGGAGATGTCCCCGCTCCATCCGGGCAGCGTCTCGTAGACGGGGGAGTGCCTTCCCAGCCGGCGGCCGGTCTCGAATATGGGGGCGTCCACCTCCGGGTCCAGCTCGTACCTTCTGCAGACCCGCAGGCTGTCGAAGCCGGAGAGGACGTCAAGCAGCGTCAGGGCGATCCAGCTGCAGCCGTTGATCCGGGCCGTGTACCGCAGAAGCACTCCATCCAGCCAGCCGCACCGCCGCGGGCGGCCGGTGGTGGCCCCATACTCGTTGCCCCGCTCCCTGATCAGGTCTCCCGCCTCCCCCTCCTGCTCTGTGGGGAAGGGGCCTGCGCCCACCCGGGTGGAGTAGGCCTTGGCCACCCCCACCACCTCATCCACGCGGCCCGGTCCCACGCCCAGGCTGACGCAGGCGGCGCCGGAGACGCAGGACCCGCAGGTCACGTAGGGGTAGGTGCCGTGGTCGGGGTCCAGCATGCTGCCCTGGGCCCCTTCGGCGAAGAGCAGGCCGTCGCGGTCCAGTATGCCGTTGGCCGCCAGTGAGACGTCCCCGGCCAGGCTCACCAGCTCGGAGGAGATGGATACGAACTCCTCGGTCTCGTCGCTCAGGCGGGACCGGTCATCCCCGGAGAGGTCCAGCTCCTCCGCCGTTCGGCGGGAGGTCTCCGCCGCCATGCGGGCGAAGTCGGAGGCGCAGGCGGCGTCCTCCAACCTCAGTCCCCGGCGGCCGAACTTGGCCCCGTAGGTGGGGCCGATGGCCCTTCCGGTGGTGCCGATGGCCCCCCTGCCCCGGGAGGCCTCCTCGCTTCGCTCCAGAAGCCGGTAGGCGGGATGGACCAGGTGGACCTTACCGGAGATGCGCAGCCTCTCGCCTGCGGACACGCCCATCTCCGCAAGCTCCCCCACCTCCCGCATGAGGGCCACCGGGTCCACCACGCAGGCAGACCCTATCATCCCCGCCACGCCCTCCCGCAGGAGGCCTGTGGGGAGCTGGTGCAGGACGAAGCTCCTGCCTTCGATACTCACGGTGTGACCCGCGTTGGCCCCGCCGGAGAACCGGGCCACGGCGTCGGCGTCGGCGGCTAGGACGTCGATCATCTTGCCCTTGCCCTCGTCCCCCCACTGGAGGCCGGTAAGAATGGTAAAAGGCATCGGTTTCCCTTCCGCGGCCGCCCTCAGCGGGCGGCGCTGCGTATCCAGTCCAGAAGCTGTCCCAGTCCCGCTCCCGTCTTGGCCGAGACCGCCTCCACCGGCCCCATCCGGCCGGCTTCGGAGCACGCCCTCTTCAGCTTGCCCCTCTTCAGCTTGTCCGACTTGGTCAGGGCCACCAGGTAGGGCCTTCCTATCTCCATCAGCAGCTCGGCCATCTCCCGGTCGGGGCCCAGACCCGGGTGCCGGGCGTCCACCAGCAGGACCACGCCCCGCAGCGCATCCCGGTCCAGCAGGTAGTCGCCAATCCAGCCCACCCACCTGCACCTGACCTTCTCCGGGGCCTTGGCGTAACCGTAGCCGGGAAGGTCCACGAGATAGAAGCTACCCCCGTTTACCCTATAGAGGTTCAGCGACTGCGTACAGCCGGGGGTGGATCCGGTCCTCGCCGGCCTGCCCGAGGCGGATATGGCGTTCAGAAGGGAGGACTTCCCCACGTTGGACCGCCCCGCGAAGGCCACCTCCGGCCTTCCGTGGTGAGGGACGTCGTGGGGCCCCTGGCAGGACATGACGAAGTCCAGCCTCAGCTTCTTCATTGCGGTTTCGGGGTCCGGCGGCGCGAGGTGCCGGAGGCGCGTCGGCGCCTATCCGACCCCCTCCTCCACCTCCTCGTCGGGAACGTAGCGGACCTCGGCCTCACCCTCCACGCATTCCGGGGAGACCACCAGGCTGCCCGGATCGAGCTTGCGGGAGGGAAGGCTGTACATGGGCTCCAGCAGCACCCGCTCCAGTATGGACCGCAGGCCGCGGGCCCCGCTCTTGGACTTCCTGGCCTCCCGGCCCACCGCCTCCAGGGCCCCGGGCTCGAAAACAAGGTCCAGGCCCTCCAGTCGGAAGAAGTACTCGAACTGCCGCACCAGAGCGTTCTTCGGCTCGGTGAGGACCCTCACCAGGTCCTCCTCGTCCAGGTCGTCCAGGGAGACTATCACCGGAAGCCTGCCCACCAGCTCGGGGATCAGGCCGTAGTGCACCAGGTCCTGGGGCCGGCAGTGTCGGAAGACGCTGGCGGAGTCGGGCTCCACCCGGTCGCTGATGGCGGCTGCGAAGCCCAGGTCCCCCCTGTTGAGCCTGCGCTCGATGATGCCCTCGAGGCCGTGGAAGGCGCCCCCGCAGATGAAGAGGATGTTGGAGGTGTCCACCTGTATGTTCTCCTGGTAGGGATGCTTCCTGCCCCCCTGGGGCGGGACGCTGGCGTTGGTGCCCTCGATTATCTTCAGCAGCGCCTGCTGAACGCCCTCCCCGGATACGTCCCTGGTTATGGACGGGTTCTCGGACTTCCGGGCGATCTTGTCCAGCTCGTCTATGTAGATGATGCCCTTCTGGGCGGTCTCCACGTCCATGTCCGTGACCTGAAGCAGCCGCAGGAGGATGTTCTCCACGTCCTCGCCCACGTAACCGGCCTCGGTGAGGGTGGTGGCGTCGGCTATGGCGAAGGGGACCTCCAGTATCTCGGCCATGGTCCGGGCCAGCAGGGTCTTCCCCACGCCCGTGGGACCCACCAGGAGGATGTTGCTCTTCTCCAGCTCCACGTCCCGGTCGGGCTCGGTCTCCGACCGCAGCCTCTTGTAGTGGTTGTACACCGCCACGGAGAGCACCCGCTTGGCCTGCTCCTGGCCCACCACGTAGTCGTCCAGCTTGTGCTTTATCTCCACCGGAGGAAGCAGCTTGCTGCGGAAGAACTTCGACGCCTCGCCCTGCTCCTCCAGCTCCTCCTCGCGGATCAGGTCGAAGCAGTAGCGGACGCAGTCGTCGCAGATGCTCACTCCGGGCCCCTGTATCAGGCGGCCCACCTCGCTGGCCGGCCGGTTGCAGAAGGAGCACTTGGTGACCTTGGTCATCTAGGGCTGCACCCCGCCTTCGTCGCTCTCGCCGCCGTGCCTGCTGGTGAGGATGTTGTCCACCACACCGTAGTCGCGGGCCTCCTCGGCGGTCATCCAGAAGTTCCGGTCGGTGTCCACCTCCAGCCTCTCCATGGGCTGGCCGGTGTGCCGGGAGAGGATCCGGTTCAGCTCGCTGCGGAGCTTGATGATCTCCCGGGCCTCGATCTCGATGTCGCTGGCCTGGCCCTGGACACCTCCCATGGGCTGATGGAGCATAACCCTGGCATGGGGGAGGCAGTTCCGCTTGCCCTCGGCCCCGCCGGCGAGGAGCACGGCCGCCATGCTGGCCGCCGAGCCCATGCAGTAGGTCGCCACGGAAGGCCTTATGAAGCGCATGGTGTCGTATATGGCAAGTCCCGCGGACACCGAGCCGCCGGGACTGCTTATGTACATGCTCACGTCCCGCTCGGGGTCCTCGCCCTCCAGGAACAGCAGCTGGGCCACTATGAGCCCTGCGGTCTGGTTGGTGAGCACGTCGCCCACGAAGACGATCCTCTCCTTCAGCAGGCGGGAGTAGATGTCGTAGGAGCGCTCGGTGTTGCCGCTTCTCTCCACCACGAAAGGAATCACTGGCATCGTCTACTCACCTTCCCCAGGGGCGGGCCCGGAGTCCTCGGCCTCGGCGATCTTCCAGGTCCAGGGCTGTCCTGCGCCGGCCTCCGCTTCGGCCTCGGTCCCCTCGCTGGCGGAGTCCTCCTCCTCGGGCTCCCGTGTCTTTATAGTCGCGTTATCGATAATCAGTTCCAGCGCCTTCCGGTTCCTCAGCCTGTCCCGGACGGAGGAGGCTTCCTCCTCCTCGCTCTTCTCCTCCGCGATCTCGTCCTCGCCGATCTCTATCTCCTCGGCGTCGGCGATGGCGCGGAGGACCAGGAACTCCCGGACCTTGTCGGCGGCCACCTTGCGGGCGCTCTCCACGGTCTTCTCGTCGGGCTCCTCCTCCTGCAGCCGGCCCAGGAAGTCCCGGGTGAGGTTCTGCACCATGTACTCCGGAGGGTCGAACCCGTTGGCCTTCAGCACCTCGCTTACCGCCTGCTGCTCCAGGAAGCGCCGGCGGTCCTCCTCGATGCGCTCCTCCAGGTCCGAGCGAATCCTCCCGGTAAGGTCCTCCAGGTCCTCGGCCCCCAGGTTCTTGGCCAGCTCGTCGTCCAGCTCCGGCAGCACCGGCTCCCGGACCTCCATCACCTCGAAGGTGTGCGGGTCGCCCTCCCAGTCGGCCTCGGGGTCGATGGGGGCCATGCAGGCGGCGAAGGTGTCTCCCTTGGAGAGACCCTCCACCAGGCCGTCGAAGCCCGGACCCGCCTGGTTCATGCCCAGACGTATGTGTATGTCGCCTTCGTCCTCCCCCTCGGAGGGCTCGTGGCCGTCGGCGCGAAGTACCACCAGGTCGTCCTCGGCGGCCTCCCTCTCCACCGGCTCGAAGCCAACCATGCGCTGGCGCAGGGAGTCCAGGCTCTTCTCCACCTCCCGGTCCACGTCGAATGCGGGCTCCACGAGCTCCAGGTCCCTGTAGCCGGTGGGCTCGGGGGTCTCGAAGATCTCGTAGGTTACGGTGAAGGTGTAGTCCTCCCCCTCGGCGGGTAGCTCGCCGTCGGCGCTGGGCTGTCCGTCGCCCAGTATCCAGTCCTCCTCCCGGAGAACCATCTCCGTGAGGTCGGCGCTTATCCGCTCGGCCACCTCGGAGGTGATGATGTTTCCGAACCGCTTGTCTATTATGGACTTGGGCACCTTTCCGGGCCTGAAGCCCGGCATGTCCAGGTCCTTTGATATCTCCCTGCGGACCCTCTTGAAGGCCCTGTCCACCTCGGATGCGGGGGTCTGGAACCGCACGGTGCGGCTGCCCTGCTCTTCGCCGATGATCTCGTATGCCATAGCCTCTCTCTTGTTCCGGTAAGCAAACGCGGGCCCCGCCGGAAGCGGGGCCGGCCGCGGCTCAGCTGCGCAAATGCCCTCTACAAGCGGTGAAATATCATATATATGGGCTCTTCGGTCAAAGCCCCCCGTCCTCCAGGAGCACCGCCTCCTCGCTGTCCGGATAGCGTTCGCGCAGTATCCCTCTCACCCGCTCCGCATCGGCGTCCGCCCCGTGCTCGGCGTAGATGGCGGCCGCCCGGGACAGGGCGGCGGGGGCCCGGGGGGAGTAGGGCCTGGTGATGTAGAGGGCCATCAGCTCCTCTATGGCCCGGTGGTGCTCTCCGGTGGCCTCGTGGCAGAGGCCCATGTAGTAGAGGGCGTCCCCGGCCCGGGGGCTGTCGGGGAAGCGGGCCACCACCTCGGCGAAGCCCTCGGCGGCTGTTCCGTAGCTGCCCTGCTGGTACTGCAGGAACGCCTCGTCGAAGATGAAGCCGGCAGCGGCCGAGCCGCTGTCTGCGGCGACGCGCACCGAGGAGGACTGCAGCCGGCCCACCAGGGCCTCCATCTCGGCGGTGAGGTTGGACAGGGTCTCCACCAGACCCTCTGTCCTCGTGCCCGTGCTGGCCTGCAGGCCGCGCAGCAGGCCCTCGTTCTCCTGGATCTCCGCCTGAAGGGAGTCCAGCCGGGCCTGCATCTGTACCTGCCTGACGTCCATCTCCTCGATCCTGCCCGGGGCGGCGGCCCATCTGCTGCCCCAGCAGCCGGTGAGGGCCAGGATGAGGACCAGTCCCGTCAGTGTAGCGGCCCTGGCCACGCTAGATGCCCGGGAGGACTCTGAGGTGGACCCGACGGTTCTTCGCCCAGGCCGCCTCGGTGTGACCCTCCGCAAAGGGCCTCTCCTTGCCGTAGCTCACCGTCTGCAGCCGCGACGGGGAGACCCCGTACTCCACCAGGTAGTCGTAGGCCGCCTGCGCCCGCCTCTCGCCCAGGGCCAGGTTGTACTCTATGGTCCCCCGCTCGTCGCAGTGACCCTCCAGAAGCACCCGGAAGCCCCGGTTGGCCATGATGTAGGAGGCGTCGTGCATCAGGCTGTCCATGGCCGCCGCGGACAGCTCGCTGCTGTCGAACCCGTAGAAGACGTCCCGGAGCATGTCCTGGTGCATCTGCAGGGTGTCGGTGGAGGTCATCACCGTGTCCGTCTCCCAGACGCCGGTGCCCAGCGTATCGCTCACCAGGGTGTCGGTGTCGAACACGGCGGTGGTGTCGGTGTCCGGCCTGGTATCGTCCGGGCGGCAGCCCGTGGTGGCGGTGAACAGAACCAGCGCCAGAGCCGCCGCGATGGAAAAGGCAATCCTTCTCATCGGCGCACCGTCCTTTCAGTGTGCCTCTCGTCCCCCAGGGGAGGAAGCGGCGACCAGGTGGGCAGGTAGCATTCCCCCGCCCCGCTGAGCCTGATCACCTCCAGCCCGGACAGCTCCAGGACGTATACCGCCCGTTCGCCGCCGCGGTCGCTGCTGAACGCCAGATGGCGTCCGGTGGGCGACCAGACCGGGTTCTCGTTGAGGGATCCCTCGAATGTCACCTGGCGGACGTTGGAGCCGTCCGCGTCCATTACGAATATGTGAAAGTCCCCGCCCACCCGTGCGGTGTAGGCGATCCGGTCCCCGGCGGGGGACCAGGCCGGGCTGTCCATGTAGCGGTGAACGCCGGTGAGTCGCACCGCGCTCCCGCCGGCGCTGTCCATGGTGTACAGCTGCGGGAAGCCCAGCCGGTCGGAGGTGAAGATCATCTGCTGGCCGTTGGGCGAGAAGTCCGCCGCCGTCTCTATGGAGGGCCGGGCCGTCAGCCTGCGGGCCTCCCCCCCGGCCACGTCCAGCAGGTAGATGTCGGAGTTGGAGTCCCGGGACCGGGTGAAAGCGATGGAGGACCCGTCGGGGCTCCAGGCAGGCGAGGTGTAGAGCCCGCCCCCGGCCAGCAGCTGGGTGGCCCTCCCCGCCGACAGGTCGTAGAGGTAGAGGTCGGCGCTCTCGGAGCGGTAGGAGGTTAGGGCTATCCTGTTCCCGTCCGGCCCCCAGGCCGGAGTGGTGATCACGTCGCTGTCGGAGAGCACCCGCTGGCCCTCCCTGGGGTCCAGGCTCTTCACCACCAGGGAGTAGCTCCGCCCGGACCGGCACACGTAGGCTATCCTGGTGGAGGCTATGCCCCTCTCGCCGGTGAGCACGTAGACCATGTCGTCGGTGAGGGCGTGCACCAGGGGGTACACCGAGCTTCCTCTGTAGCTGCGGTCCAGCAGCAGCTCGCCGCCGGCCCGCACCTCCGCGGCCAGGCTCACCGCCCCCGCCATGCGGGACACCATCACCTCGGCGGCGGCGTACTCCTCGTCCTCCCCGGCCTCCCGCAGCAGCCCGGAGAGGGAGACATCCATCTCCAGCTGCTCCCGGGCCCTGCGGGCGGTCTCGCCCCGGCCCTCCACGGTGAGCCGGACCGGCACCCTGTCGGTATCCATGGGGGTCATGGGCAGGAAGTCCTCCGCCGCGGCCCCGGCCGCCAGCAGGGCGGCGCAGAGAATCAGTCTAGTCGCTTTGCGGACCAAGGAACTCTATCCTTACCTCTGTGGGGCCGGTCCTGCCCGGGGGAGGAGGGGGCACGTTGGCCATGGCCAGCGCGTGCTCCACCGCCCGGTCGAAGGCCGCGGTGCCGCTGGTCCTCACCGCCTCCCACCGGGTGGTGCCGTCGGGGTTCACCGTGAACACGATCCTGTAGGACTGCTGCGGACGTATGGAGGTCCGGAAGTGCCGCCGGATGGCCCCGAACACCCGGGACTCGTAGGTGGCCGGACCCGGGACCTGCCCGGTGGCCTCCCCGGAGGCCCCCACGCCGCTGTACTCGTGCTGCGGCTGCTGCTCCGGGACCTCCTCCGGCTGCTCTTCCGGGGCCTCCTCGGGCATTTCCTCCGGGGCCTCCTCGGGCTGCTCTTCGGGCACTTCCTCCGGCTGCTCCTCCGGGGCCTCCTCGGGAACCTCTTCGGGCTGCTCCTCCGGTGCCTCCTCGGGGACCTCCTCCGGCTGCTGGCTCCTTTCGGCCGGAGTCTGCAGGGTCACCATCTCCACCGTTATGGCGTCGCCTCCGCCGGGTGCCGGCTGCTGCGCCGAGCTCCCGGAGAGGAAGGCGGCCGTCAGGATGACCACAGCGTGGAGCGCCGCAGACAGGCCCAGGGAGCGGGGATTGGGTATCCTAATCCGCAACGCCGGCCTCCTCCCTGGACTCCTGCAGCAGGCCCACCTGGGGGTAGCCCCCCCGCCTCAGCTCGGTGAGGGTCCCGGCCACCACCTCGTAGCGGACATCGCGGTCGGCCCGCACGTAGGCCTCGCTTCGGCCCGAAGCCCTGGCCGCCCCCGCCAGGCCGGCCAGGTCGTCCATGTCCACCGGGTTTCCGCCCACGGTTATTGCGCCGGTGGCGGCTATCTCCACCACCAGGGTCTCCCCCGGCTCCAGGGCCGTTATTATCCTGCCCTGGTCGCTGGCGGGGGGGCTCACGTCGGCGCTGCGCTGTATCACCGGGGCGCTGAGCATGAAGATCACCAGAAGCACCAGCGTCACGTCCACCAGGTTGGTGACGTTGATGGAGCTGAACTTCCGGTAGCGCGACCTTATCACCGGGCTTCCCCCGTCACTGCAGCGACCCCCTCCGGCATACGTCCACCAGCTCGGAGAGGAACCTGTCTATGTCGCCGGCCAGGCTGTCTATCCGGCCCACCACGAAGTTGTGGAAGATGTTGGCGGGAATGGCCGCCAGCAGGCCGGCCACCGTAGTGGTCAGGGCGGCGGCCACTCCGGCTCCCACCGCGCTGAGGTCGGCCACCCCGGTCTCCTTCATGCCGATGAAGCTGGTGAGCACTCCCCACACGGTCCCCAGCAGTCCCAGCAGGGGCGAAACGCTGGTCACCGTGGCCAGGAAGCCGATGTTGCGCTCGCGCTGGGCCAGGTCCTCGCTGGCCTCCCGCTCCAGGACCCCCCGGAGGATGGACACCTCCTCGGAGGTCAGAGAACCGGTTACCCCCCGGTCGCTCCTTCGCTGCAGGAACCGCCCGGCCTCGGCGTACATCCGGGCCAGGGGGCCGACTTCGGAGCTGCGGCTCCAGAAGTCCGCCCCGGGGGGCTTGCCCGTGGTCCGAAGGGAGTCCATGAACATCTTCGAGGACCGCAGCACCCGCCCGAACTCCCGCAACTTGGATACGGCCACCGCCCAGGAACCCACGGAAAGCAGCAGTATGGCCAGCAGTATCAGCTGCGTGACCAGGTCGGCCTGGCCCACCACGCCGATTACCTTGCCCACCATCTCAGCCGTCCTCCGCGGCCACTGCCTCTATCTCCACCAGGGCCCCCTTGGGCAGGGCCGACACCTCCACCGCAGCCCTTGCCGGATAGGGGCGGCCGAACCTGCCGGCGTATACCTCGTTGACCTTCCCGAAGTCCCCCATGTCCGCCAGGTAGACCGTCACCTTCAGCACGCTGTCCATGCCCAGCCCGGCGGCGGACAGCACCGCCTCCAGGTTGTCCAGCGCAACTCCCGCCTGCGCGGCGGCGCCCTCGGCCAGCCGGCCCTCCGTGTCCATGCCCAGCTGGCCGGAGACAAAGACCAGGCCTCCGTGGCGGACCGCCTGGCTGTAGGCTCCCACCGGAGCCGGGGCCCGCGGGCTCTCAACTCTGTCCATAGGATGCACACCCTCCGTGGTTTTGCGGCCTCCCTTACAGGGTATATACATACCAAAGGAGGACTCTGTTCCAAAAGCTGCGCGGCGGGCGGCTGACCCCCGCATCCGGGGATGGCTATATTCACCCGGGAACAGGCTTGCGAAACCGGTTCAGACAGCCCGATCGGAGGAATCGAGATGGCCGACCTTGCCACCAAGTACATGGGCCTGAGGCTCCGCAATCCCCTCATCGTGGGCAGCAGCGGGCTAACAGCCACGGCGGATAAGGTAGCCGAGTGCGAGGCCGCCGGCGCCGGCGCCGTGGTGCTGAAGTCCATCTTCGAGGAGCAGATCGAGATGGAGACCGACTCCATGGCGGCAGAGAACGCCTGGTACACCGAGGCCGCCGACTACATACAGAGCTACGGCCGCTCCCGGGCGGTGGAGGATTACCTGCAGCTGATCCGCGACTGCCGCGAGAGGGTGGAGATACCCGTCATCGCCAGCCTCCACTGCGCCTCCCCCGGCACCTGGACGGAGTTCGCCGCCAGGGCCCAGGAGGCGGGGGCCCACGCCCTGGAGCTGAACATGTTCGTCCTCCCCACCAACCCCAGGCGGACGTCCGAGGAGTACGAGCAGGTCTACATCGACCTCCTGCGCAGGGTCCGCAGCGAGGTGTCCATACCGGTGAGCCTCAAGGTGGGGCCCTTCTTCTCCTCCATGGCCAGGGCCCTGATGGGCCTGGCCCGCACGGGGGCGGACGGCCTGGTGCTCTTCAACCGCTTCTACCGAATGGACATCGACACCGATGCCATGAAGCCCGTCCCCGGACCCTACAAGAGCCACCCCGACGAGACGCTGGTGCCCCTGCGCTGGATATCCATCCTCTCCGGGGACATCGAGGCCGACCTCTGCGCCTCCACCGGCGTGCACGACCACACTGCGGTGATCAAGCACCTGCTGGCCGGGGCCAGAGCGGTTCAGCTGTGCACCGTTCTCTACGAGAAGGGCATCGTCGCGCTGGGAGGCATCCTGGAGGGACTGGAGTCCTGGATGGAGGGCAAGAGCCTGGAGCGCATCTCGGCCTTCCGGGGCAGGCTGGCCCGGGGGGCGGGCAAGCAGACCGCCGGGTGGGAGCGGG
>Ga0207797_1001257_pt1 | contig 18537 bp, 11 predicted proteins | sample PRCRCaboRojoPR_6_FD_187275 | JGI IMG/M metagenome (GOLD analysis project Ga0207797, IMG submission 187275) | Marine sediment microbial community from Cabo Rojo, Puerto Rico - PR CR 10% Liquid 1 (SPAdes) | ecosystem: Environmental > Aquatic > Marine > Coastal > Sediment | place: Cabo Rojo, Puerto...
CCCGAGTCGTCGCTGGCCTCGTTGGTCAGGGTGCCGGCGAGGATGGTCTCCACTCCATCGGTGTTGACCTTGCGGACAAGGGAGTCATAGCTTCCCCAGCTATAGCCCCGGTCGAACTTATAGTGGTGGGCGATGTAGACATTCCCTGGACTGTCGACGGCAAAGCCGGTGATGGTACCCAGAGGCACCTCTCGGGCCGGTCGGCCGCTCTGCTTGGAGCCGCTGCAAAACTTGCCGGCGACCTCACGGACGATGCCGCTCGGATCGATTTTCCTGACCCGTCCCCAGGAAGTCCAGCGGCAACTGCCGTCAAAGTACTCGACGTAATAGACAGTGCCCCGGCCATCCACAGCGATGCCCTGAAGGTTGTTTATCGCGGACTCTTCAGCCGGGATGCCGGAGGACCTCGAGCTGCCGCCTCCGGCGAAGGTGCTGATCATTCCGCGTGCATCGATCTTTCGGATTCGATCGTTCCCTTGATCGGCAACATAGAGGTTCCCGGCCCGGTCAAAAGCCAGATCAGCCGGCTTGGAGAGCAGGGCATGCTCGGCCGGGCCGAAATCACCGCCGAGCCCCTTCTCTCCGGTTCCGGCAACGGTGGTTATAGCTCCCTCGGCATCGACCTTTCTGATCCGATGGTTCCGCATGTCTGCGAAGTAGAGCTCTCCGTCCGGACTGATCGCAAGGCCTGCCGGGGTGTTCAAGCGGGCTGCCGTGGCCGGCCCGCCGTCACCGCTGAACCCGGTCCTGCCGGTGCCGGCGATGACCGTGGGCTCGCCCTGATCATCGATCATGTACACCTGCGCCTTTGTCCCGGCGTAGACAGTGCCGGTTGGATCGACGGCAACGGAGATGACCTTGGCATCCAGCTCGGCCAAGGTCTCAATGATCTGCACATGGCTGTTGCTGACCTGCTCCCCGTCTCCCCTCAAGAGGACGGTCGGTGCCAGGGGGTCGAGATGGTGCTGGGAGGAGATGGTCCATCCAGAGGCCAGGCCGCCACGGCTTTGGGCTGCCGGTGGAAGGAGCTGCTGGCGCTTCCAGCTCCAGAGAATCACTTCACGCCGTGCGTCGCTGCCGGTCCAGCCGACTCCGGGCTCTCCAAAGCCTCTGGTGGAGCGCTTATAGACCGCCTTATAGACATAGCCGACGCCGATGCGCGCCTGGACGGCATGGTTCACCGGCCACCCGAAGCAATCCCGGCCGTCCCAGATGAGCCTGGCCTTCTGATTCGGAAGGGCTTCAAGGTCCTGGTGAAGGATCCGACCGGCGACATGCGCCCGAACCACAATTCGACGGAGGCTCGCAGGCAGCTGGTTCCCGCTGACCGGAACGTCGATGACGGTTTTGTAGCCTGGCGTCCGGTTGCTGGCATAGTGCAGGGACAGATCGGTACCCGGGATGGGGATGTCCTCATGGAAAATGCGCGAACGAGACCGAACCGAGGAGCCGACCTCAAGGCTGCAGGCTTGCCCGGCTGCGTTCTGTTGGTCTAGGACTGCCTGGCCAGGAGGGTTCGGCCCAACAGCATCTTCTGGAGGCCCGAAGGGCCAGTTGCAGTCCACCGGGGTGAAGTGCCTGACCGCGAAACGCCAGTAGGTCCGACCTGGCACAAAGACCGAAGAGTCCTCCAGCCCAAGTGCCTCGTCTGCAGTCGATCCGCTGCCGTCCAGATCGTCTGCTGCGCCGTCGCCGTCCGCATCCAGGCCATCGACAGCGCCGTCGCCGTCTCTATCCAGGAGCCTGACCACGATCCCGTTTTGCTCAGGCACCCAGACGGCCCGGTCGCGGTCGTAGGAGCCCACGGGAACGCTCTCGCCGACCTCGAAGCCGAGGAAGTTGTCCACATACCCGATGACCGGCTTGGCGAACTCGATCCGGGCAACGCCGTCCACAGAAAGCTCAGCGCAGTAGGTGAAGCCCGAGGCCGGCGGCAGCCTGGCCGGCATGCTCTCGAAGCTGGGGTACTCGGTGGCCCGAACCGTAAGGCTCGGCAGGGCATGCATTCGTGTGCCGTTTTCATTCAATGCATAGGCCGTATTGTCCCCCCTGAAGACCAGAGAGCAGGCCCGGCTCCCGAACTCGTCACTCACAGGGCTTGCCGTGTGCGTGACCACGGTCTCGGGATTTCCGTCAAAGCTGACGGCTGTTGAAGCGCCATCCAGCTCGACCAGCCGGACCGTCTCAGCTACGGCGATATTGTTCCAGGGGACCTCGATCCGGCGATGGGCGGTCAAGAAGCCGTCTGCTTCGTACTCGACAACGAGGCTGCCACCCCCTTCTACAGCCATGGAAAACTCCCCATCCAAAGCGCTCTGAACCGTTCCGTACTCCGGATGGCCCAGCACCGAAACAGCCACTCCTTTGAGCGGATCACCGCCCAGGCCAAGCACTCGGCCGGTGATCACGGCGAAACGTTGGGGATCGTACGCATCAATGGTGGCGTCCTTCGGGATGCAGTCCTGGTAATGGCTGCCGAAGGAGCCTTCGGGCTGCGGCTCAGGCGATCCCAGGACCTTGATGGTGGCCTGGCTCGAAGCCGAGCCGCTGCTGCCGCTGACTGTAATGGTATAGGTTGTGCTGTGCTGCGGGGACAGGCTCAGGGAGCCGTTCGGCTCGACGGCTCCGATGCCTGGATCGATGAAGGCCTGATCAGCCCTGGTCGAGGTCCAGGCCAGGACAGCGCTGTCCCCCTTGGCGATCTCAGTCGGCGAGACGCTCAGGGAGACCGTGGGCGGGGCGTTTGGATCGACCACCTCCACGAGAGCGCTGCTTTGAGCCTGGCCACAGGAACCATGGGCGGTGATGGTATACACGGTCGTCTCACGGGGTGAGAGCTCGAGGCTGCCGTTTGCGGCTACAGTGCCGATATCCGGCTCGAGCAGGCAGGAGTTGGCGTTTTCTGAGGACCACGACAGGCTGGTGGATTCGCCGAGGACGATGTTTCCCGGATCGGCCGTGAGGCTGACCTGAGGCGACTTTATGACCTCCAGGGTCTGAGCCGTGCTGGCCGAGCCGCCGGGGCCCGAGACTGTCAGGATGTACTGGCTTGTCTCCCCGGGGGCCACCTGCAGGGAGCCGCTCGTTGCCACCGCTCCGATGCCCTGGTTCAGCTCGGCCGAGTCGGCATGGCTGGAGGTCCAGGTCAGGGTGGCCGGCTGACCGGGACAGACGGAGTCAGGCTCGAGCTCCAGGCTGACCGCCGGAGCCGGCTGCATGACCTCAAGCCTGGCCGAGTCAGAGGCGGACCCGCCAGGCCCTTCGGCGATCAGGCTATAGGTGGTGCTCTCCTGCGGGGAGACCTGGAGGGTGCCTTCAGTCCCGACCGGGCCGATGCCCGGATCGATGCGCACCGTGTCGGCATGCCTGGTGGACCAGGACAAGCTGGCTGACTGGCCGGCCTCGATGGTCCCGGAATCCAGGGTCAGCACGGCCTCCGGTTCAGGATGCACGTGGCCGTCAATCTCGAGGCGAAGAGAGGCACCAGGCTCTCCGAAAAGGACCAGCAGGAGACGGTTTCTCTGCTTGAGCCGGATATCCTTCTCTACGCGGCGGGAGCTTCCGCGCAGGAAGTCCCCTAAAGGGATGAGCCGCCAGTTGCAGAGAATGCCTCCCGCCTTGAAGGCCTTTCCTGTGGAGGTCTTGGTGATGATGAGTCGGGCGGGCCCTTCTTGCGGGCTCATAAAGGTGTCGCCGGAGATATGCAGGTGCCAGGCGCCGACAGTGGCCGTATCAGGTCCGAACAGGGTCTCTGCCACAGCCGCGAAGGAGGCGAAGTGGGAGAACATGACCAGGAAAAGGACCACAAGGAAGAGGGAGCTGCTCAGTCTGCGGATCACGGGGAACTCCTTGTTGCAGTGCTTATCGGGTCATCAGGTAAAGGCGCTTGCGGCTCTCTGTCCGCTGGGAAAACATGAGAAAGCCGGCTCTTGCGGTTGATCTCCAAAGGAGTTGTCATGGAGCTCATCAGGAGAGCAGGCTGCGACCCCCACCGTCAGGTCTTGAAGGCAAAAGTGGTTCCTGACTGAAGGGATCGAGCGCACTCCTCAAGACCTTGAGGCTTCGTAGCAGGCTTGTATGGGCGGGGCAAATGGTGAAAAAAAGTTTTCAGGTGATTTATAATTGAAAATGTCTTTTCAACTGTGGATGCGCAACGGGAAAGCTGATATTGGCTTAGCTTACCGAAAAAACACAGTGGCGCTGAGTCCGGAAGGAAGGAAGCCGAGCATCTCTATAAAGGCGAAAGCAGACGTATGATAAGCCTTTTTTAAAGATAAGCATGGGGCTTGGGCGAGGATTACTGACAGGTAGTGTGCAGATATGGCCTCTTTTTTTAGGGTTCTGTTGACATACTCGAGGAAAAATGCAAACAGGTATGCATAATTCGGGCTGAAACAGACTCATTCCTCAGCCGGGGATCCGCTCCAGACTTGTCATTGGGGATCTCGCCCTCAAGTCCGGCAACGTGGCATTGAAGGAAGCCTTATCAGGATCGGAGAAACAATGGCAGCTCCACGATAGAGATAATCCAACCATGACCATTTCCGAATCATTCCAAACGAATACATCAGCTAGGTAATGAAATCTTTCAGCGGTGGTTCTTTTCCCATGACCACGATTACTGCACAAATCAGCGACCTTTTCCAGCATCTCACGCCGGTGCAGCAGCAGGTGGCCCATTTCATCCACGAGAACGCCGGGCAGATCGCCTTCTTGAACGCCAGCCAGCTGGCCGAGAGCATCGGCGTCTCCAACGCCGCCGTCTCCAGGTTCGTGCGCAGGCTCGGCTATCCAGACTTTGCCAGCTTCCGCGAGGCTCTGGCCGCAGAGGTCATCGCGGACTTCTCCACGGCCAAGAGGCTGGAGGACTCAGCCAGGCAGGCTAAGGAGCGGGGCGTTCTGGACTCGATTCTCCCCCAGGATGTCGCCAACATTCAGGACCTGCGGGCCAACCTCAACCGCCAGGCCTTTGAGCAGGCCGTCTTCAGCCTCTGCCGGGCCCGGCGCATCTACATCCTCGGGTTGCGCTCGACGTATGCCCTGGCCTACTACCTGGCCTTTTACCTGCGTTTCTTTCTGGACAACGTGGGCCTCATCGAGCTCGGCAAGGGAAACTACACCGATGAGGTCGTTGGGGCCAACAGCGAGGATGTCCTCGTGTCCATCAGCTTCAAGCGCTATACCAGGCAAACCGTGGAGCTGCAGCAGAGCATCCGCGGCATGGGTCCGACGGTCATCGGCATCTCGGACAGCGACCTTTCGCCCATCGCGGCCTCCGCAGACATCAGCCTGACCGCCCAGCCGCTTTTGCCGAGCTACTTCGAGTCCTTTACCGCGCCCATGAGCCTGATCAACGCCATCCTGGCCGCCGTGGCGGTGCAGATGCAGAGCGAGGCCTTGCCGGTCCTCAATCGCCTGGAGACCATCCTGGACGCCCTGAACATTTATTACTAAAGCCTTAGCAGGCTGTTGATAAAGGCACATTTGCTTCGTTGCTGCGGAAAATTCAGACCATAGAGACAGCCAGCGGCTCAGTATGCGATCCTTGAAGGATCCTGAGCTCGAATGAAAGGAAGGGTTCCTAGAGGTTCAAAGCCCCGCACCAAAAAATCCAATGGGGCAAAAAGGCCATTCCTTTTTGCACGCTGCATTCAGCTTCGCGGGAAGGAGTTCCCGCTCGCTTCATTGGCGAGCCAGGCTCTCGCCTGGCTTTTCCAAGGAGCGAAATGCTCGGCATTTTTGCTCCTTGGAATGGAACCAAGCGAGGCGATCCGACCGAAACGTGCAAAAAATCAACAGCTTGGAGCATTTTTTCATACAGGCTCTTCGCCCCTCCCGCAGCTGCCTTCCACTCCACGCAGACCCTGCCTGTCAGCTCTGAAACGCTCCAGACCCCATCGATTGGCGTGAAAAGGAGTTGACATGGACGCCTGTTTTATGAAAGATATCTTTCAGAATTGTATGATTGAATGCAGACTTTCAACATGATTGCTCTGCCCCGAAGCAGGCCCAATACCACAGGATCGCCAGGCAATGGCCAATGAGCCGTTTATGGTCAGCCTGAAAGACCGCATAGCCTCGAGCTATCAGGAGCTTTCGGTTAAGCAGCGCCAGGTGGCCCAGTACGCCTACGATCACTCCGGGGAGGTCTTCTTTCTCAGCGCCAGGCAGCTCGCCGACCGGGCAGGGGTCTCGGAGGCCTCCGTCTCCAGGTTTGCCAGATCACTGGGCTTTTCGAGCTATGCCGCCTTCAGGGAGGCCCTGGCCAGGGAGGCCCTGCAAGAGGAGCGCACCACGAAACGCTTGGCCGACACGGCGGCTCAGTTCAGGAAACAGGGCATACTGGCGGGCATCCTCGATCGGGACGTCGAGAATATCCAACGCATGCGTCACAGCCTGCCACAGGAGGCCTTCAACCGGGCGGTGGAGGCTCTGTGCTCGGCCCGCCGTATCTATGTTCTCGGTCTGCGATCAAGCTATGCTCTGGCTTTTTACTTCACCTTCAACCTCCGGTTTGTCCTGAACAACGTGGTTCAGCTGCAGCCGAACGTCGAGGATCTTCCGGAGCAGATCCTGGAAGCCGGGAAGGAGGATCTCCTGGCAGCCATCAGCTTCAAGCGCTATACCAGGCGAACCGTCGAGCTGACCGAGGCGGTCCGGGCCAGGGGCGCCACCGTGATCGGCCTCACCGACAGCGAGCTGTCTCCGATTGCCCAGGTCGCTTCGATTCGACTGGTCGCCTGCGCCGAGCTGCCGACGTTTTTTGAGTCCTACACGGCGCCCATGAGCCTGCTCAACGCCGTGCTTACCGCCGTGGCCGTCAATGCGGAGGACCGGGCCATGCCGGCCCTGGACAGGCTGGAGACAGCCCTGGAGGACCTTGGGACCTACTACTGACCGGGCTGAGCTCCAGGCAACCGTGTGCCCGGCTGGCCAGATGATGAGCCTTCGGCTCCGCCCTTTCGCCCATGGCCTGGAGAGGTCCTTACCTCGGCAATACAGGGACATAGGGGTGCCACGGCATCCCTTTTAGCCCTGGCTCCATTCGGTCGAGCCGAACGGGGCAGACGTCAGGAGCACTCTATGACAAGGAGGTGAACGAGAGCAGCAATGCAGAGAGCTTTCAGGCCAAAGTGGTCATGAGGAATGATCCGATCCATTTCCACCTACAAAGGAGGGAGTTATGAAACGCGTGCTTCTTTTCTGTCTGGCGGCCTGTGTCGGGATGAGCTTCCTTTTGGCCGGACAGGCCTCAGCCGAGAAGGAAACTCAGTTCGTGACCATTGGAACCGGCGGCGTGACCGGCGTGTACTATCCCACCGGCGGAGCCATCTGCCGTTTGGTCAACAAGGGCCGCGACGAGCATGGGATTCGCTGCTCGGTCGAGTCCACAGCTGGCTCGGTCTACAATCTGAACACCATCGCAGCCGGCGAGCTGGACATGGGCGTCTGCCAGTCCGATTGGCAGTACCATGCCTATCACGGCACCAGCAAGTTCGAAGGGCAGGCCAACAAGGACCTGCGGGCCGTTTTCTCGGTTCATCCCGAGCCGTTTACGGTCGTGGCCCGGGCTGACTCGGGCATCACCCATTTTGAGGATCTCAAGGGCAAGCGCGTGAACATCGGCAACCCGGGGTCAGGCCAGCGGGGCACCATGGAGGTGCTCATGGACGCCTACGGCTGGACCAAGGACGACTTCAAGCTGGCCTCCGAGCTGAAATCGGCTGAGCAGTCCCAGGCGCTCTGCGACAACAAGATCGACGCCTTCGTCTTTACCGTGGGCCATCCCAGCGGCTCCATCCAGGAGGCCACGACCACTTGTGACTCCCGCCTGGTCAACGTCTCCGGCGAGGTGGTTGATGAGCTTGTCGAAGAGTATCCTTACTACCGCAAAGCCACCATTCCTGGCGGAATGTATCGCGGCAACCCTGAGGACGTCCAGACCTTCGGCGTCGGCGCAACCTTCGTTTCCTCGGCCGATGTCCCGGAGGAGGTCATTTACAATGTGGTCAAGGCGGTCTTCGAGAACTTCCAGGAGTTCAAGAAGCTCCACCCGGCCTTCGCCATCCTGAAAAAGGAGGAGATGATCAAGGACGGGCTGTCCGCTCCGCTGCACGACGGGGCCAAGAAGTACTATGAGGAAGCCGGGCTGATGTAAGAGGAGTGCCGAAACCTTAGGGTACAGGCGCGGGGGCAGGAGGGGCTGATCCCCTGTCCCCGCAGCCTCAGAATGCAACCTTGGTTCATGACGAACGCGTTCAGGAGACAGCGCATCTATGGCTGAAGACCAGACGTCAGCCTCAGCCGGAGGGCCTCTCCACAAGGTCATCGCGGAGACGGAGACAGGCTCGCGCAAGCCGACCGGGGCCTTGCCGAAGAGGATCCTCTTCTTCGTCCCGCTCTTGTGGACCATCTTCCAGCTTTGGTACGCCTCGCCCCTGGCCTTCACCTTCAACTTCCTGGTCTTCAACTCCACCGAGGCCCGGGCCATCCACCTGGCCTTCGCCATCTTCCTGGCCTACACGGCCTACCCGACCCGGAAGTCCTCCCCGCGGGACTTCATTCCGATCCAGGACTGGCTCATGGCCCTGATCGGAGCCTTTTGCGCGGCCTACCTGTTCATATTCTACGATGCCCTGGCCGATCGCCCCGGGCTGCCGACCACTCTGGACCTCGTGGTCTCGGTGACCGGCCTGATCCTCCTGCTCGAGGCGACCAGGCGGGCCCTGGGACCGCCGCTCATGGTCGTGGCCGGCATCTTCATCCTCTATACCTTTGCCGGACCGTACATGCCCGACGTCATCGCCCACAAGGGCGCCAGCCTGGTCAAGGGCATGTCCCACTACTGGCTGTCCACAGAGGGCGTCTTCGGGGTGGCCCTGGGGGTCTCAACGAGCATGGTCTTCATGTTCGTCCTGTTCGGCTCGCTCCTGGAGTCGGCTGGTGCGGGCAACTACTTCATCCGGGTGGCCTTCGCCGCCCTGGGGCATATGCGTGGCGGCCCGGCCAAGGCGGCCGTGGTCTCCTCCGGGATGACCGGCCTGGTCTCGGGCTCGTCCATCGCCAATGTGGTCACCACCGGAACCTTCACCATCCCCTTGATGAAGAAGGTCGGGTTCAAGCCAGAGAAGGCCGGAGCCATCGAGGTGGCCTCCTCGACCAACGGGCAGCTCACCCCGCCGGTCATGGGCGCGGCCGCCTTTCTGATGGTCGAGTATGTGGGCATCTCCTACATCGAGGTCATCAAGCACGCCTTCCTGCCGGCCATTATCTCCTACATCGCCCTGGTCTATATCGTCCACCTGGAGGCCTGCAAAATGGGCCTCAAGGGCATGGAGAAGCCTGTCAAAAAGACCCTGTCCAAGTCGCTGCTCTCGGGCCTGATGACCTTCTTCTTCCTGGTTATCATGGGCGGGGCCACCTACTACGGCATAGGCTGGATCAAGGCCCTGGCCGGCGATGCGGCCATCTGGATCGTCAGCCTGCTCATCCTCGGGGCCTACATCCTCCTGGTCGCCCTGGCCTGCAGGGTCCCCGAGCTGGAAAAGAGCCACGAGATCACCAGGCTGCCGGAGTTTCGATCCACGGCCCAGGCCGGCTACTACTTCCTCCTGCCCATCGTCGTTTTGATGTGGTGCCTGGTGGTGGAGCGCTTCTCGCCGTCCATGTCGGCCTTCTGGGCCAGCGTGCTGATGATCTTCATCGTGGTCACCCAAAGGCCGCTCAAAGGGTACTTCCGCAGGGCCGCCGGGGAGGAGCACAGCCTGCGGCGGGGCTTTAAAGACCTGGTCGTGGGCATGGTTTCGGGGGCCAGTAACATGATCGGCATCGGCGTGGCTACCGCGGCAGCCGGCATCGTGGTCGGGACGGTGACCCTGACCGGCATCGGCCTGGTCATGACCGAGTTCGTGGAGTTCATCTCCGGCGGGAATCTGGTGCTCATTCTCCTTTTCACGGCTATTATCAGCCTGCTCCTGGGCATGGGCCTGCCAACCACGGCCAACTACATCGTCGTGTCCACCCTGATGGCCCCGGTCATCGTCTCCCTCGGGGCCAAGGCCGGTCTGATCGTTCCGCTCATCGCCGTGCACCTGTTCGTCTTCTACTTCGGCATCCTGGCCGACGACACGCCGCCGGTCGGCCTGGCCGCCTTCGCGGCCTCGGGCATCTCCGGAGGCGATCCGATCAGGACCGGCATCCAGGGCTTCACCTACGACATCCGCACGGCCATCCTGCCGTTCATCTTCATCTTTAACAATCAGCTGCTGCTCATCGGCGTGGAGAACTGGTTCCATCTCAGCGTGATCATTGTTTCCGCTATCATCGCCATGTTGGCCTTCGCCGCCGGCACCCAGGGCTACTTCCTGACCAGGAGCCGCATCTGGGAGCGGGCGGTTCTCCTGCTGGTCGCCTTCAGCCTGCTTCGGCCCGGATTCTGGTGGGACCGGATTTACCCGCCCTACGTGCATGAGCCGGCCGAGCAGCTCGAGCAGATCGTCGGCTCCATGAAGCCCGGCTCCCAGGTGAGCATCCAGGTGCGAGGAACGGACTTCCAGGGCGAGGAGTACACCAAGACGGTCATGCTCCAGGTGGGCAAAGCGGACAGCGGAGCCGAGCGCCTCTCGGACATGGGCATCGAGACGCGCCAAGAGAACGGCAAAGTCATTGTGGACATGGTCGGCTTCGCCAGCCCGGCCGAGAAGGCTGGGATCGAGTTTGATCAGGAGATCCTTTATGTCCAGATGCCTACGGATATACCGCCGAAGGAGCTGGTCTACATCCCGGCGATCATGCTCCTCGGCTTGATTTGGTACCTGCAGCGCCGGAGAAGAATAAAGCTGTCGACGACCATCAGCCAGGAACCGGCCTCAGTCTGAGGTCTAAAGCGGACGCAGCCGAATGCAGGAAGGTTTTGCCTCAAAAGCCAGCAATATCGGCGGTCTGTCTTTCTGGAACAGGAACTGACATCGGGTGCGAGCCATGTTCAAACGAATCCTCCTGCCCATAGACGTCGATTACCCGGAGGCGGCCGGGGCGGTGTACAGGAAGGCGGCCGAGCTTGCTGAGCAAGGCGGGGCCGAGATGCACTTGCTGGGCGTTCTGCCGGGCTTCGGGATGCCCATCGTGGCTTCCTACATCACGGATGAGATCCGGCAGGAGACCTATCAGCGGATGCAGGAAGCCCTGGAAGGCTTCATTGACAACTATTGCCACAAGCCGTTGCCATACAGCATCGCCGTCGGCAAGCACTGGGAGGAGATCGTCAAGCTGGCCGGCACATGGCGGGCCGATCTCATCGTGGTCTATCACAATAAGGAGAAGGAGCTGAACGAGGTCTTCAGCGACTCGTGCTCTAAAAAAGTTGCCGAGCACGCACCGTGCTCAGTCCTGTGGCTGCGGAACGTCCCGCGTGAAGGCAGCTCGACCAGATGAAATGGAGCTGCAGGGCATCTCCGTGACACAGGCTTCGTCCATCCCGGCAGCCGAGCTTTTCCTTGGCCTGCTCCCGGCAGGGTCTGCGCAAGCACGATAAGGGAAAAGGCGCGAGGCTTTGCTGTGGACCAGCTGGGATGCAATCGTGAGAGGAACAATGCAGTGAAGCAAAAACAGGATCGCACCACTCGAAGAAGCCACCTGCTGGTCGGTATGATTGTTCTGATCTCGGCCATGGCTGCATCCCTGCCGGCCTATCCCGCCGAGCTCCTGCTGGGCACCCGGGAGGTGGGGACCTTCTCGAACTTTGCCGGCCAGACCCTCTGCCGAGTGCTCAGCGGGCAGCCAGGCGGGCTGGCCTGTCGAACCGTGCCGTCTCAGGATGCCGTCAACAGCCTGACGAACCTCTCCGGCGGGTCCCTGGACCTCTGTTTGATCGACTCAGAGGTGCTCCTTGAAGCGGTTTCCAGAACCGGCCGCTTTGAGTTCCTGGGGATGGCCTATGACAACCTCCGTTTCCTTCTGCCTGTCTACCCGGTGCCCATAAGCCTCGTTGTGCGGCAGGATGCCGGCATCGCCAATCTGCAGGATATCTTGGGAAAACGGATCAATGCCGGATTGCCGGGATCCCAGCAGAACCGCGTTTTCAGGAGGGTCATGTCAGCCCAGGGCTGGTCCAGGGAGGACTTTGCTCTCTTTGAAGAGCTGCCTTCAGGCAGCTCGGAAGAGAGCATGGCCTTTTGCCATGAGACAATCCAAGCCCTGATCCATGTGGGCATTCATCCGGACCCCTGGCTGGCCAGCCTGTTTGGCCGGTGTCCGGCTGGGTTGGTCGGCCTGGAAGGCCGTGAGGGAGCCCCGGTCATGGAGGCGAGCCCGGCCTATGGAGCAGTGGAGGCCAGGATTGACAGGTATCCGGGCCATGGCGGACGGATGCGCACCGTGGGGACCACAGTGGTGCTCGCGGCCTCAGAGGATCTCGAGCCTCAAACTGTCTCGGTCATTCTTGAGTCCCTCCAGGCGGATCAGGAGGGGCTGCGGAGCGTCCATCCCGCTCTGTCCGGCTTCCGTGTCCGTGCCGCTGATCCGGGCGACGGCCGGTTCAGGCTCCATTCCGGGGCGCAGGAGTACTTCCGGGGGCGGGGTTCGGATTGATCCTCCCGGGGGCGATTCGACGACAAAACCCGAAACGAGGAGACGGCATGACTGAGCAGCTCAACCGTGACCACGTCTTTTACCGCAACCCCAGGAAGCGCTACCCAACAGCTGTGAAGGGGGAAGGGATTTACATCTATGATGACCGGGGGAAACAGTATATCGACGGCTCGGGCGGAGCCGTGGTCGTGTCCATCGGACACGGCGTGCCGGAGATCCGGGAGGCCATGCTGAACCAGGCCTCCCAGATCGCCTTCACCCACGGGACCCATTTCACAACCCGGGCTGCCGTGGATCTGGCCGAGAGGCTGGCCGCAATGGCCCCGGCCGGAATCGAGCGGGTCTATTACCTGAGCGGGGGATCCGAGGCGGTGGAGACAGCGGTCAAAATGGCCAGGCAGTACCAGGTGGATCGGGGAAAACCTTCCAAGTTCAAGGTCATCTCCCGCTGGACCAGCTACCACGGCAACACCCTCGGTGCCCTGTCCCTGAGCGGACATACCGGACGACGCCGCTACTACCAGCCCCTGATCCAGCATACGCCCCACATCGCGCCGGCCTACTGCTACCGCTGCCCTTTGGGGCGTTCGCCGGAGTCATGCCAGCTGGAATGCGCCGAGGAGCTGGAGAAGGCCATCCTCTACGAGGGTCCGGACTCGGTCTCGGCCTTCATTGCCGAACCGGTCGTCGGGGCCACGGCAGGCGCACTGGTTCCCAAGCAGGGGTACTTCAGGCGCATTCGAGAGATATGCGATGCCTACGACGTTCTGCTCATCGTTGACGAGGTCATGACCGGCATCGGACGAACCGGCAAAAACTTCGGCATCGATCACTGGGACGTCGTTCCGGACCTGATCGTCTGCGCCAAGGGATTGGCCGGCGGCTACTCCCCCCTGTTCTGCGTGCTGGCCACTGAGGCAATCCACAGGACGATCAAGGAGGGCACCGGCTTCTTCATCCATGGCCACACCTATGCCCAGAACCCCCTGTCCTGCGCCATTGGCCTGGCCGTTCTCGAATACATCGAGCGGCACGGCCTGGTGGAGCGTTCCAGGGACATGGGCCGGCATCTGCTTGAGGAGCTGAAAACCCTCGAGGATATGCCCATCGTCGGGGATGTGCGCGGGCTGGGGCTCTTCGCCGGGATCGAGCTGGTCAGGGACAAGGCGGCCAAGACGCCCTTTGCCCCAGGCTTGAAGGTTCATGCCCAAGTGGCGGCCTCGGCCTTTGACAAGGGGTTGATCGTCTATCCAGGATCAGGCGGTGCCGACGGCGTGCACGGCGACCACCTGCTCATCGCTCCGCCATTCATCATCGACCGCGATCAGATCGGCGAGCTGACCGGGATCCTCCGCGAGAGCCTCGAGGAGGTCAGCCGGCAGGTCGATTGTTCGCCGGCAAGCACAGAGGCCTGAGGGCTTCCGCGCCTTCAAACCGTCGGCCATTTCCCATGTCCTTGACCACAGCGATGCCCCAACGGCCGTCACCATTCGATACCCCGCTGGATCATAGCGCGGCAGGAGGTTTATGAGTAAGGTCATTGTTACTGCAGCCATCACCGGCAGCCGGATGCAGCGGGATGTGGCTCCGTATATCCCCATCAGCCCGGAGGAGATCGTCGAGTCGGCGCTCGGGGCCTGGAAGGCGGGTGCGGCTGTGGCCCACATCCATGTCCGGGATCCGCAGACCGGCCTGGGCACTCAGGACGTCTCGATATTCAGGCGCGTGGTCGAGCCGCTCCGGGAGAAGACCGACCTGGTGCTCTGCCTGACCACCAGCGGCATCCCCGGACGGAATCTCCCGGTTCAGGAGCGCCTGGCACCTTTGGAGCTCCAGCCGGAGCTGGCCTCCTTTGACGCTGGATCGATCAACCTCGGCGGCGGCGTGTTCAGCAATCCGCCGGACTTCCTCGAGCTCGCGGCTCAGGGCATGAAGCAGGCCGGAGTCAAGCCCGAGCTGGAGGTCTTTGACCTGGGCATGGTCATGACCTGCCGGCACCTGCTCAGACAGGGCCTGCTCGATGAGCCCCTGCACTTTCAGTTCGTCATGGGCTCACCCTGGGGGGCGCCGGCCACCCCAAAGGCCTTCCTGCACCTCTGGGAGCACATTCCTGAGGGCTCGACCTGGTCGACCATCGGCATCGGCAAAGGCTCCCTGCCCATGGCCATGATGGCCCTGATCATGGGCGGGCATATCCGCGTGGGCATGGAGGACAACATCTATCTGCGGCGCGGGGTCTTGGCCGAGAGCAACGCCCAGCTGGTCGAGCAGGTCGTTCGCCTGGCCGAGGCTTACGGCCGGGAGCCGGCCAGCCCGGCCGAGGCCCGGACACTGCTCGGGCTTGGTCAGCAGACAGAGGACAGATAACAGATAATAGAGGACAGAAGAAAGAAGTCAGAGGGCAGAAGACAGAAGACAGAGGATAGGAGACAGAGGTTAGAGGGCAGAGGGCAGGCATCTGACTGCAGAGGACAGATCACAGACAACAGGGAAGCTTCGGACCCATCGGCTGGAAGGCTCCGAGCCGGCAGGCTGAGCAGGGGAGGTTGGAACCCAGTCCGAGAAATTTTAGGGGGAGGACATGGACATTTTGCAGGCTATCCTGAACAGACGGAGCATTCGGGGGTTTACGAATGATCCGGTCAGCCCCCAGGTTGTCCGGGACATCCTCGAGGCGGCCCTTCGGGCGCCTTCGGCCATGAACTGCCAGCCCTGGGAGCTCACCGTGCTGACCGGCGAGCCCTTGGAGGCGATCAAGAGCGCCTTTCAGGAGAAGGTCCGGGCTGGGGAGGAAGGGCGTCCGGACAGGAGCCTGGAAGCCTACTGGCCGAAGGACAGCATCTATAGGCAGCGGCAGGTCGATTTGGCCAAGCGGCTCTTTTCCCTGCTGGGCATCGAACGCGGAGACAAAGCGGCCAGACAGAGCTGGCTCGAACGGGGCTTCCGTTTCTTCGAGGCACCGGTGGTCATCATCGTCAGCCTGGACAGCAGCCTGGGCCAGGAAGGCCCGCTTCTGGACGTGGGAGCGCTCCTGCAGACCATCTGCCTGGCAGCCCTGGCTTACGGCCTGGGCACCTGCATCCAGAATCAGGGCGTGACCTACCCCGACATCCTGCGGCGGCATGCCGGGATCAAAGAGGGCAAGCGGATTGTCACAGCCATATCCCTCGGCTACCCGGATTGGGACGATCCGGTCAACACGCTGGCCGCCCCGCGCGAGAGCCTCGAGTCGGTGACCAGCTGGGTGGGGTTCGATTGATCCAGATGCTGACCGGGACATTGCGACGGGTCCATCCCAGGGCGGCGATGAAGTAGCCCCCCGATCAGCAGGAGGCTTCAGGGCTCCCCGTTGGTTTGGTTGTCCCGGGAGACCGGGCAGGAGCCGCCGCAGCTGCAGCCGCAGGCCGATCCTTTCTCCGCGGCCCGCTTGGTCCGAAGAAAGCGGCGCAGGAGATACCAGCCGGCCAGACCAAGGGCGGCCAGGACCAGGAGCACTTCCAGCAGGTGGTATATATCCATATCAGTGTCTCTTCATTATAGGCAGGCCCTATTGCGAGAGGCTATCGACCTTCTCCAGACTGAACCGGCCCGCAAGGAGCAACCCTCTGCCAAAGCTTCTGCCAAAGGGAGGAGCCCCTCGGAAGCTCGGGATGATCGCCTCAGAAAACCCCCTGCCCTACTTGATAGATAACCACAGACACGGCATAGGCAAGGGCCGTGTTGAAGAGGATGCTGAAGGCGGCCCATCTCCAGGAGGACTCCTTGGCCATGGTCACAATGCTCACAAAGCACGGAGCGTAGAGCAGGACGAAGACCATCAGGCTCAGGCCGGTGACCTTGTTCCAGCTCGGATCCCGGGCCAGCCGCTCGGAGATGGAGGCCGTGCTCTCCGGCTCGACCTCGCCCAAGGAGTAGGCCGTCCCCAGGGATGAGACGATGACCTCCTTGGCGGCCACTCCGCCGATCAGCGAGATGTTGATCTTCCAGTCAAATCCGGCCCATTGCGTCACCGGCTCCAGGGCAGTGCCGATTTGTCCGGCCAGGGTGTGCTTCAGCTCGGCTCTGGCCCGGCTCGACCGGACTTGGCGCAGCTCTCCGGCGAGGCGCTGCATGGCCTCCGGCCGTTCAGTCTGCTGAATCTGCTGCTTCAAAGAGCTGATTCGCTCGTCGAAGCGTTCCTGGTCTTTTTCGGGCAGCCCAGGAAAGGTCATGGCCGCCCAGAGCAGAATGGAGATGGCCAGGATGACCGTGCCTGCCTTACGGATGTACTGCCAACCCCTTTCCCAGGTATGAATGAGCAGCCCGCGCAATGTCGGCAGCCGGTAGGGCGGAAGCTCCATGACAAACGGCGTGGCCTCCCCCCGAATGATCGTGGAGCGGAGCAGCCTGGCCGTAAGCAGGGCGGCTGCCCAGCCGCTGATGGTCAGCCAGAAAAGGACCGCTGCGGCTGAACCTGGAAAGAAGGCGCCGGCGATAAGCAGAAATACGGGGACCTTGGCCCCGCAGCTTAGAAAGGGAGCGGTGAGCAGAGTGGCCAGCTTCTCCTTGGGGCTTCGCAGGGTCCGTGTGGCCATGATGCCCGGAACAGCGCAGCCGCCGGGGATCCCCCCGGAGATAATGAAGGGCATGACCGAGCAACCGTGCAGGCCGAAGATCCGCAGGACACGGTCGAGCATATAGGCCATGCGGGCCATATAGCCGGAGTCCTCCAGAAAGGAGAGCCCGAAGAACATGATCAGGATCAGGGGCACGAAGCTCAGAACCCCGCCGACTCCGTCAATGATCCCCGAAACGAGCAGGGATCGGAGCAGCCCTGGCGGGAGCGTCTCGCGGATCAGGGCAGCGGTCCAGGCAAAGGCCGACTGGACCCAGCCCAGAGGAGCCTCGCCCAACCCGAAGGTCAGGTGGAACATGGCGTAGAGGACCCCGAACATGATCACCGGACCGAGCAGCCTGTGGGTGAGGACGCGGTCGGCCTGGTCGGAAAAGTTGATCCGGCTGCGGTCCTCTGACCTGGAGATGATGCCCTGCCTGAGCAGCGAGGTGATGAAGCCATAGCGATAATCGGCAATGATGGCTTCAGGATGGGTGTCCAGGGTCATTCGGCAGTGACGGGCTACCTCGGTCACATTCGCTTCCAGGCTGCCGGCCACCTCGGCGTTGGCCCGGCGGCCGATCTGCATGATCTCGGGGTCCTCCTCCAGGTACTTCAGGGCCACCCAGCGAGGCGGGTAGCGATCGGTCAAGAAGCTGTTCTCTACGATGAGGCCGGTCATGATCTCGAGCTTGGGGTCCAGGTCAGGACCATAGGAAATGCGCAGGGGCGACCAGGGCTGATTGTGGTGCCGCTCGGCCGTGTCCTGAACCGTGGAAAGGAGCTCGGACTTGCCCTGTCCGGTCCTGGCGGTGATCGGAACAGCCGGGGTATTCAGGATTTCCCCGAGCTTGTCGTTATCGATGGACATGCCGCGCTTCTTGACCTCGTCCATCATGTTCAAAGCCAGGACCACGGGTATGCCCAGCTCCAGAAACTGCACAGCCAGGTAGAGGTTGCGCTCCAGGTTGGTGGCGTCGACCACATCGACCACAACGGCGGGCTCCTCCTCGACCAGAAATCTCCTGGCAACCAACTCCTCCTGGGAGTAAGCGGTCAGTGAGTAAGTGCCTGGGAGGTCGACGATGTGGACGGTCTGTCTGCGATGATCAACGTAGCCTTCGCGTTTATCCACAGTGATGCCGGGATAGTTGCCCACCTGCTGCCTGGAGCCGGTCAGGGTGTTGAACAGGGTGGTCTTGCCGGAGTTGGGGTTTCCGGCCAGGGCGATGGTCACGGTATCATTCATAACAGCTGATCTTTCCAGTTTTTTTATATGAAAAATGCTCCAAGCTGTTGATTTTTATACGTTTCGGCCGGGGCCCCTCGCTTGGTTCCATATGGTGCGGGGCTTT
>Ga0207797_1001258_pt1 | contig 18532 bp, 16 predicted proteins | sample PRCRCaboRojoPR_6_FD_187275 | JGI IMG/M metagenome (GOLD analysis project Ga0207797, IMG submission 187275) | Marine sediment microbial community from Cabo Rojo, Puerto Rico - PR CR 10% Liquid 1 (SPAdes) | ecosystem: Environmental > Aquatic > Marine > Coastal > Sediment | place: Cabo Rojo, Puerto...
TGACACACGTCTCCTCAGTCATCGTCCCCTCCTTAGTTACGAGACTCGGATACGTGCGAACGTTTATATCGTAAAGGCAGGATTTGTCAAGTGGTACCAGAACTGCACAGCGACGTGCATGGACGTCATAGGAGCCGCTATCCAGGCCAACTCACCGATCTGATCCGAACTGACACGGCAGCAATCGTCATCCCTCCACGGCGTAGCGCAAAGCCGCCTCGGCATGGATCGTCGTTGTGTCGAACAGAGGCAATCCCACAGCCTCCTCACTGACCAACAGCGGAATCTCGGTACAGCCCAGGATCACGCCCTGAGCACCCCGCTCTGAAAGCTTATGGATGATCCTCGCAAAAGCCTCCCGGGAATCGTCGCGGATCTCGCCAGCCACCAGCTCATCGTAGATGACGTGGTTGACCCGTTCGCGATCCTCAGGCCCTGGCACGAGGACCTTGATACCTCTCTCTGCCAACGCGTCGTGATAGAAGGTCTTCTCCATCGTGAAGGCCGTACCGAGGAGGCCGACCGTATCCATAGTCCGATGTTCAATGACCCGACCAACAGCGTCCAGCAGACTGAGCATGGGCACGTTGACGCTGTCCTTCACCTCATCGAACACGATGTGCATCGTGTTCGTTGCAATGAGGATGAAGTCCGCTCCCGCTGCCTCCAGGGCCCGCGCCGCCTGTCCCAATCCCTCGGCTACCAAGTCCCAGCGGTCGTCCTTCGGCCAATCCACGTAGGGCTGGAAGCTGACGCTGTAAATCAAGACTTCTGGATAAGCGTAGTCACCGAACCGCTCCGTGTACGTCCGCGTTATGTACTCGTAGTAGGCCACCGTTGATTCCGGGCTCATGCCGCCCAGAATACCGATCGTCTTGTGCATTGCCCCTCCTCACAGACTCAGCGCTGCGGCCACTCCAGCTGCGACGCTGCGGCCGGCCTCCTGACCGGCCGCCCCGCCGCCGCAGTCCTCATTCAATCGTGGCCAGGAACTCCTGCGCCATGGCCCCCACGTCCGCCTCCGTCGATATGCCTGTCCAGGGATCGTCGGGCCGGACGAGATTGACTACCACGATGCTGGCACCATTGAAGATAGCGCTGCGTGCCTCTTTGATGTCCACTCCGCCTGCCGCCGAGATAAGCACATTAAACTTGCTACGCACACGGTTCACGTGCCGATACTGGATGAGCTTACCGCGCGTGCCCTCCTCGTCCCGCCCTCGGTGAAGGACGACGACGTCGGGGGGTTTCTTCAGGCGCATCAACACCCGGAGTGGATCGCGCACGCCCAGCATATCGATCATCGAGATCATCTCGAGGTCATGGCAGCGCTTGATGAATAGGTCGAGCGTCTCGGACGGGGAGCCGCCCAGAACAGTGGCGGCTGTTGCGCCGCCCTGGCGCGCCATAGCCACCTCGTCCAGGGCGCCGTCCACCGTCTTCAGGTCCGCCACGACGTGCCCGGGCCAGTGACGTCGAATAGCGCGGATGCCGTCCACGCCTTCGCGCTTGATGTAGGGCGTGCCAGCTTCGATCAAGATGCGCTCCTGGCCGCGCGGCAGGCTGAGGACGTCGCTAACTACACCCGGCAGGACGCGCCTGACGAGTCTCTGGTCGTAGTTGAACGCGATTTGCAGATACCGGACCTTATCGTTGAGCATGGCAGCCGCTCATTCGCCTGTTACCTCGCCAAACCTCTGGAGAGCTTGACCCACGTCGGAGGGGACGAAAAGCACGATCTTCTCGGACGGATCGGCAGCTATCGCCCGAATCGTCTGGAGCGTCCGCAGGTGCATCGCTCCCGGGCTCTCGGCCATCGTCTGGGCCGCTTCCTGCAATCTCTTCGAGGCCTCAAGCTCGCCTTGCGAGGCGATGATCACCGCACGTCGCTCCCGCTCAGCCTCCGCTTGCTGGGCCATCGCGCGCTTCATCTCCGCCGGCAGCTCCAGTTCCTGGATCTTGATCGACTCGACGTCGATTCCCCAGCCGTCGGTCTCTGAGTCCACGATCTCCTTGATGCTCTCGGCAATCTGCTCCCGCTCCGTCAAGACGAAATCCATCTCACTGTTGCCGATCACGTCGCGCAGCGCCGCTTGGGTGTACTGTCGGATGGCGAAGGCGTAATCCTCGATCTTGATGATGGCATCCTCTGGCTTGATAACCTTGAAGTAGACCACCGCGTTCACGAGCATGGGGATGTTGTCCTTGGTCATCACCTCCTGCCGCGGAATCTCGGCCGTCTTGATGCGCATGTCGACTTTCTCCATCGTCTGCAGGACGGGAATGATCACCGTGAATCCTGGGTTACGCATCCCGCTGTACTTGCCCAACGTGAACACGACCCCTCGTTCATACTCGTAGAGCAACCTCCCGGAACGGAGCACCAGGACCAGAACGACGAGGATCCCACCGACAACAAAGCAACCACCGACCGTCAGCCATTCTTCCACAGATTCCTCCTTGTAGGTTTGGGTTCTTGATGAACCCGGTAGTGAAAGCCTTCATCGAGGTGTCACCGAGGCATTATAGTCTCGCCGTCGCTGCGAGACAAATGGCAACGGCCTACGCTATCGAGACCCCACGTTGCTTCAAAATCGGCCGGGTTGTGCTACAATAACACGAGCATAGATATGCTGTACGCCCAGCGTGTCTCTGCCCCGAGGACTTCGGAGGCCTCAATGGGGAGTTTCGCCAAGGTGATCGTTGTGAGACGTATGCGAAACTTCTCCACAGCGCGCGTCTGCCACTTCCGAAGCCCGTCCGTCCCAAGAGTCGAAAGGAGTGTCAGATGCTCACCTATGACGTCCCCCTCGTTCCCGGTCCAACCCGGGTGCCAGAGTCAGTGCGACAGGCCTACATGACCGACTACGGCTCCGCAGACCTAGAGCCGGAGTACATCCAGCTCTACGTCCAGGTGCAAGATCAGCTGCGGACTATTATGGGCACCAAGAACAAGATCGCGATTATGACCGGTGAGGGTATGATCGCTCTCTGGGGGGCGCTCAAGAGCTGCATTCAACCCGGGGACCGCGTCCTCGCCGTCAGTACCGGCGTCTTTGGACACGGCATGGGCGATATGGCCGCCTCCATCGGCGCCGATGTCGAGTGGGTTGAGTTCGGCTACGACGAGGTGCTGAAGCCAGGTCCGGTGGAGGAGGCGATCCGCGCCTTTGAGCCCAAGATGGTCACCGCCGTCCACTGCGAGACCCCGTCCGGCACCCTCAACCCCGTCGATCAGGTTGGCGAGCTGGTGCGGTCGCACGACGTCCCTCTCTACTACGTCGACGCCGTCGCCAGCACAGCCGGCGCCCCGGTCTTCGCCGACGACTGGCGCATCGATCTCTGCCTCTTCGGCACGCAGAAGGCCCTCTCCGCCTTCCCAGATCTGGCCGGAGTCGCCGTCAGCGGCCGGGCCTGGGACGTAATCGAGGAGGTCGACTACATGGGCTACGACGCGCTACTCCCCTACCGCGACGCTCTGGAGAATGCGTGGTTCCCCTACACTCCCGCCTGGGCCAGCCTGGCAGCGTTGCACGAAGCCTGCCGCCTCGTGCTGGATGAAGGGTTGGACTGGGTCTACGCTCGTCACGTGGAGGTTGCATCCCATTGCCGACGCCGGGCGAGAGATCTTGGACTGGCTCTCTATCCCGTCAGCGAGGCCGCCTGTTCCCCCACCGTTACAGCTCTCCAGGTCCCGGAGGAGATAGCGTGGAAGGAGCTGGATCGGCGGCTGCGAGAGCATGGCATGGCCGTCGCCGGCTCTTTGGGCCCTCTGACAGGGAAGGTCTTCCGCATCGGCCACATGGGTGCCCAGGCAGACGAGGTCCTCGTCGATCGAGGTATGGACGTGCTGGAACGAGTGCTCAACCAGTAGAGAATCTCGCAACCCGAGCTAGCCATCGCGCGCACGCGCCGCCAGCGCGATGGCGCCCAGCACGCCGGCCCGGTCCCCCAGGGCTGGGGGAACCACCGTCGCGTCGATCTCTTCCGTGATCGCCGGGTCCTGGACATAGCCGTTCAAGAGATCCTGAAGCTCCGAGCGCACCAGCGGGAAGAGAAACGACCGTCTCATCACGCCGCCGCCCAGAATGATCCGCTGGGGTGAGATGATGCACACAACAGCCATCAGACCCAGCGCGACGTAGTGCGCCTCCAGCGGCCAGGCCGGGTGGTCCTCGGGCAGGTCCTCACCGGGCGCCCCCCACCGCTCCTCGATCGCTGGCCCGGCGGCCAGTCCCTCCCAGCAATCCCCGTGGAAGGGACACGTCCCGGCGAACGGGTCTCGTTCGGGGTCGTGCGGGATCCGGAAGTGCCCCATTTCGGGATGCACCAGGCCGTGGAGCAGGCTGCCCTCCACCATCGCTCCCCCGCCGATCCCGGTTCCCACGGTGATATAGACGAACGTGTGGAGGCCCCTGGCAGCGCCCCAACGATGCTCTCCCAGGGCGGCGGCGTTCACGTCGGTGTCGAAGGCCACCGGAACGCTCAGTGCCGACCCAATCCGCCCCAGGATATCGACGTTCTGCCAGCCGGGCTTCGGCGTCGTGGTGATCATCCCGTAAGAAGGTGAGCCGGGGTCGGGATCCACGGGGCCGAACGAACCGATGCCGACAGCGGCGATCTCCTCTATGAAGCTCTCGAAGAATTCGACCGCTCGCCCGATCGTCTCCTCCGGTGTCGTGGTGGCGAACTCGATCTGATCGTGGATCGTCTCCGGGCTCTCCCCCACGGCGCAGACGAACTTCGTCCCTCCCGCCTCGATCCCCCCGTACACCGTCATGCACCGCCCCCTATCTCGCGCAGGCCAGATCTGCTACCCGATTGACGACTACGTGCCGTACGTCTCATCGTAATCCTCCATCGCCGCCCGCACCACCCGCAGGGCGTACTCCCGATCGCAGACCCGTTCAATCGACATCTGCGACGCCCCCCCCGGAATCAGTTTGTACGTGCTGAAGTAATGCTCCAACCGATCCACCAGCACCTTCGGTAACTCGGAGACGTCCTCAATCTCTCTCCAGAAAGGGTCGTTCTCCAGAACGGCGATGACTTTGTCATCCGCTTCCCCGCCGTCGATCGCCTGAAGCAGACCGACTACTCGAGCGCTCAACATGACCTCCGAACGGTTCATGGGGCGCTCGCTGATGACGCAGATGTCCAGCGGATCCCCGTCTCCCCTCTCAGCCTTCGGCGAGAACTCTTGCACTCGGCGTCCGCAGTACGTGCGGGGAATGAACCCATACAGCGTGGGGGGTTGAGAGGACGTTCGCTGCGGCCGGTCGACCCACATATAGCCTGTGGATTTGTCGATCTCATATTTGATCAGGTCGAACGGCGTGATCTCGATGTAGGCGTGGACCACGTGCGGCGGATTCGGTCCTACCTCCAGGCCGTGCCATGGATGAGGCCTCCACCTGTAGAACGGTTTCGGGAATGACATGGTGCACGCTCCTTTAGCCCATCAGTTCGGCAGCCATCACGCACTCCAAGCTCGCGCTCTAGCCGGACTCGTTGTCCACCTGCTTCGCGCCAGGTGCTTGCACTAGGATGCTTCCACACCGGCGGCTTCAAAGGCCGCCATCACGATCTCTCGCGCCTCCTGCTGAATCCTCTTCAGGTGCTTCTCCCCCCGGAAGCTCTCGGTGTATATCTTGTAGATATCCTCGGTGCCCGAGGGGCGGGCGGCAAACCAACCGTTCTCGGCCACGACCTTCAACCCACCGATGGACGCGTCGTTGCAGGGTGCCTTCGTCAGCTTGGTCAAGATCTCCTCCCCCGCCAGTTCGTCCCTCTCCACCATTTCCGGCGAAAGTTGCTTCAACGCCTTCTTCTGAGCTTTGCTCGCCGGCGTGTCGATTCGCTCGTACACCGGGCTGCCAAATTGCTCCTCCAGCGCCTCGTAGTGCTCACTGGGATCGCGCCCAGTCGTGGCCGTGATTTCCGCAGCCAGCAGATCCAGCAAGAGACCGTCCTTGTCCGTGGTCCACACCGAGCCATCCTGACGCAGGAACGAGGCTCCCGCGCTCTCCTCCCCGCCGAAACCCAGCCAACCCTCCAGCAGTCCATCCACAAACCACTTGAACCCCACCGGCACCTCACATAGGTCGCGTCCCAGACTCGCCGCTACTCGATCGATCATCGAGCTGGAGACCAGGGTCTTGCCCACCGATACATCCTCTCCCCACTGCGGACGGTTCTGGAAGAGATACCACACCGCCACCGCCAGGTAGTGGTTCGGGTTCATCAATCCTCCCGTGCGCGTCACGATCCCGTGGCGGTCGTAGTCGGTGTCGTTCCCAAAGGCAACGTCGAAGTCATCTCTCAGATCCAGTAGACCCGCCATAGCATACTGCGAGGAGGGGTCCATGCGGATCTGTCCGTCGTGATCCACCGTCATGAACGAGAAGGTGGGGTCCACCCTCCGATTCACGACGTCAAGATTCAGGCCGTACAGCTCGGCAATGGGATCCCAGTACGCCACGCCGGACCCGCCCATAGGATCTACACCGATCTTCAACCCAGACGCAGCCACTGGCTCCAGTCTCACCGCATGCTTCAGGTCCTCGACGTAGGGCATGACGTAGTCGTACCGATGCGTCCTATCCGCTTTCAGCGCCCGCTTCAGGGATATTCTCTGGACAGCCTTCAAGTCGTTCTCCAGAATCTCGTTAGCGCGTGCTTCAATCTGTCGCGTCGTCTCTGGAGCAGCGGGACCGCCCTCAGGTGGATTGTACTTGAACCCACCGTCGCTCGGCGGATTGTGAGACGGTGTGATCACCACCCCGTCGGCCAGTCCGGCCGATCGACCCCGGTTGTAGGTCAGGATGGCATGGGAGATGACGGGCGTCGGCGTATAGCCGAATCCCTCCTGGATGAAGAGCTCTACGTCGTTGGCTGCAAAGACCTCGATGGCGGTGCGGAGCGCAGGCTCCGAGAGGGCGTGGGTGTCCATCCCAGCGTACAGAGGGCCGTTGATGTCCATACCGGCCCTCAGCTCGACAATGGCCTGACACATCGCCAGGACGTGGTCCTCGTTGAAACTTCGCTCCAACGACGATCCGCGGTGCCCGGAGGTACCGAACGAGACTCGCTGGCCCGGCTCGTTGGGGTCTGGCTTATCCGTATAGTAAGCGGAGACCAACCGCGGGACGTTGACGAGAAGCTCGAGCGGAGCCTTCTTGCCTGCCAGTTCATGTGCGCTCATGGAGCCCCCTCCTTAAGCTAACTGGCCGTGCCGACTGACCGCTCTGCGATGACCGACCGCGGCGCGTCAAGAAGCCCGGCCTGCTCTGTCGCGGTGATTCTAGGCTCAAGTATACGTCATATTGATCTTTCATCAAGTTCTCTGACCCCGCTCAGCAGCGAGCTATCTTGGCGCAGTGCATACTTCGGATATAATGAACGATGGAAGCCTTATGACGGTTTGCCAGCTGATTTTGACGAACCACGATGGAGAGGATGCCTAACCGTGAATGAAAATCGTGCCGCCGAGAGCGGGTCAACCGGTCGCTGTTTGCCGCTACAGCGTGTCGCCATCAAGCTCCACAAAGACGATCACGTAGCGATTGCCAAGGAATCGCTGTCGGCGGGCACGCGCTTGTATTGGCAAGAGAACCACGTTCGGGAGGAGATCACCCTACTGCAGCCTATCCCCAGTGGGCATAAGGTGGCGCTTAAGCGGATTCACGCCGACGCCCCGGTCCTCCGCTATGGGCAGGTGATCGGTTTCGCACCACGCGATATCCGCGTTGGCGAGCACGTTCATACGCACAACCTAGAGCTGCGCGATTTCCAGCGGAACCATGCCTGGGACACCGTGTCGGGGTGCGTGGGCCAGGTACCGCCGGAGGAGCGGGAGACGTTCCGGGGCTTTCGGCGCGGCAACGGGAGGGTGGGGACGCGGAACTCTATCGCCATCATCGCCACGGTCAATTGCTCCGCCCACGTCTGCCGGGCCATCGCCCGTCAATTCACTCCTGCACGGCTGGAACCGTATGAACAGATCGACACGGTGTTCGCCGTAACGCACCACGCGGGCTGCGGTCAACGTGGAGACGGCCGCCATCTTGAGCTTCTTCGACGCACCCTCTCCGGCATTGCTCGCCATCCCAACGTCGGGGGATGTGTCCTCGTCGGCCTGGGCTGCGAGACAAACCGGGTCGACGATCTAGCAGCGCGGTGCGGCACTCCCGGAGCCGCACGCCCGCCCCAACTGCTGATCCAGGATCTGGGAGGGATAGCCCAGACCGTCCAAGCAGGCATCGCCGCCGTGGACGCGATGCTGCCCCGCGTCAACGCTGTTGAGCGCGAACCGGTACCTATCTCCGAGCTGACCGTGGCCCTCCAGTGCGGAGGCAGCGATACCTGGTCGGGCGTGACCGCTAATCCCCTGGTCGGGCTGGTGAGCGACGAGCTTGTCCGCCAGGGCGGCACCGTGGTGCTGGCGGAGACGCCGGAGATCTTGGGTGCGGAGCACCTGCTAATCAGGCGGGCGGTCAGCCCCTCGGTCGGAGAGGACCTCTTGGAGCTCATCGGTTGGTGGCGAGAACGGACGGCCCGGCTCGGTCTCGACTTTGACGACAACCGCAGTGCCGGTAACGAGGCGGGAGGTCTCACAACGATCTACGAGAAGGCCCTCGGCGGCGTGGCGAAGGGTGGCAGTTCCCCTCTGACGGCGACGTATCATTACGCTGAGCCGGTCACGGAGAGGGGCCTCACGTTCATGAACACCCCCGGTTTCGATCCCGTCTCGGTGACGGGTCAGATCGCTGGCGGGTGTAACTTGGTGCTCTTCACCACGGGGCGCGGTTCCGTTTTCGGTTCCCTCCCCGCCCCCACCATAAAGATCAGCACGAACTCGCGCCTCCACATACAGCTAGAGAACGACATGGACTTCAACGCCGGACGCTTGCTCGAGGGGAGCAGCATGGAGCAGGCTGCGCAAGATCTGCTCCGGTTGGTGGTGGCCGTCGCCAGCGGCCGGCAGACGAAGAGCGAGGCTCAAGGCGTGGGGGAAGTGGAGTTCAGTCCCTGGAACCTGGGAGAGATTCTGTAGGCCCGCTTGGCAGCGCGGATGTCCCGTGTTTGGGTCGGGTTGTTGGACAAGAAGATCGCTGTCCATCTTGTCAACCGACTTGACAATTCCATCTAAGGTAGTATCATCGCGTCATCTCTTGAGGGTGAAACATAGAAGAGGACGGTATGAGCCGCCAACTAGACAAAGTGTTTGCCACCATCTACATCTATTTTGCCCCGCCACCGGCGGCTGCTTCACGGCGGGTGGAGTCCTAATGGATTAGTTTAGGCAACACTCGAGCGTAGGATCGAAGGGCGTGGGGCAGACTGCTCCACGCCCTTTTTTCGTCCCTATACTTACACCAAGAGGAGAAACTATGATCTGCCGCGGCATTCGAGGCGCCGTCTGCGCCGAGACTAACCAAGCTGACGCGATTCTGAAGGCAACACGTCTGCTTCTGGAACGTATCGCTGCAGCCAACGATCTCGCGCCCACCGACATCGCCAGCGTAATCTTCACCACCACAGCCGATCTAGACGCCACCTACCCGGCCCAGGCCGCCCGCGAGCTCGGCTGGACCCAGGTGCCGTTGCTTTGCATGCAGGAGATGTCCGTGGTGGGAAGCCTACAGCACTGCATTCGCGTGCTGATCCACTGGAACACCGAGCGCGCAACCGAAGAGATTCAGCACGTCTATCTCGGCGAGGCCCAGGCCTTGCGTCCGGATCTGGCGGAACAGGGACCGCTTGTCACACCAAAGGAGGAGAGGGGATGAGTAAGATTGTCGCCTTCCAGGGAATCGCCGGAGCCTACTCCGAGCAGGCAATCCACCAGTACTTCGGCCCGCAGGTGGAAGCCCGCGCCTGCAGGACTCTGGAGGAGATCTTCCTTGCCGTCGAAGAGGGCGAGGCGGATCACGGCATGCTCCCCGTGGAAAACGCCGTGGCTGGTTCCGTCCGCCGCTCCTACCAACTGCTGTTGGAGCACGACCTGCGTGTCCACACCGAGGTGATTCTCCATGTCCGCCACATGTTGATGGCTCCTCCCGGAACCTCACTGGACGAGATAGAGCGGGTGCGCTCTCACCCCCAGGCTTTGGCCCAGTGCCAGCGGTATCTGGAGCGCCATGGATTCGAGCCAGAGTCTTCCTTCGACACCGCGGGATCCGCCCGCGATCTAGCTGCAGGACCCGAGCCCGGTGTCGCTAGTGTTGCCAGCTCCCTGGCTGCCGATCTATACGACCTGGAGATCCTCGACCAGGACATTGAGGACTACGCTTTCAACTACACCCGTTTCTTCGTCCTCGCCCGGGAAAGCCCGCCCCGGGCACCTAGGAATAAGACATCCTTGATCTTCACCACACCGCACCAGCCCGGCGCCCTCTACGACTGTATGGGGGAGTTCGCCAAGCGCCGCATCAACCTCTCAAAGATCGAATCGCGCCCTCGCCTCAACCGCCCCTGGCAGTACATCTTCTACCTCGACTTCGAGGGGCACTGCCAGGATCCGTGCTGCGAGGCCGCCATCATGGGGCTGCTGCGGCGGTCATCATTCGTCAAGCTGCTGGGCTCCTACCCGGCTGCTACCACACCGATGCCAATGGACAGCAAAGATAGCTAGAACCAGACCGTGCGAGAGCACGGATTCCGCCGTAGCACAAGGAGGAAGGTAACGATGATCATCGTCATGAAACAAGGCGCCACCCGGGCGCAGATCACGGGCGTCACAGCCCGGATCGAGCAGTTGGGATACCAAGCTCACGTCTCAGAGGGAGAGGAACGCACCATCATCGGCATCATCGGCAACGACCGGCCGCTGGATCGCGAGCCTATTGAGCGTCTCTCGGGCGTGGAGCGCACCGTGCCCATCCTGAGGCCGTTCAAGCTCGCAGGCCGGGACTTCCACCCCAAAGACACCGTCATCGATCTGAACGGCGTCTCTATCGGCGGCGATCAAATCGTCGTCATGGCCGGCCCCTGCGCCGTCGAGAATCGGGAACAGCTCCTGGAGACGGCAGACGTGGTGCAGGAGGCCGGCGCACACGTGCTCCGCGGGGGCGCCTACAAGCCGCGCACCTCGCCCTACAGCTTCCAGGGACTGGGCGAGGAGGGGTTGAAGCTGCTGGCCGAGGCCCGGAAGAGGACGGGTCTCCTGATCGTCACGGAGGTGATGGAGCCCAATCTCGTACCCCTCGTCTCCAGTTACGCGGATATCCTCCAGATCGGCGCTCGCAGCATGCAGAACTATGCGCTCCTCCACGCGGTCGGCGAGGCGCAGAAGCCCGTGCTGCTGAAGCGGGGTATGATGTCCACCATCGAGGAGCTTCTCATGTCCGCCGAGTACATCCTCTCCCACGGCAACAACCGGGTCATGCTCTGCGAACGGGGTATCCGCACGTTCGAGCCGTACACGCGGAACACCCTGGACGTCAGCGCCGTGCCGCTCCTCAAACAGCTGAGCCACCTGCCCGTCATCGCCGATCCAAGCCACGGCACCGGGAAGTGGGAACTCGTCGAGCCCGTTGCGCGAGCCGCCGTAGCCGCCGGCACCGACGGGCTGATGATCGAGGTCCACCCGCACCCGGAGGAGGCGATGTCGGACGGCGCCCAGTCGCTCAAGCCGGAGCGCTTCACCGCCCTCATGCAGCATCTGGCCCCCATCGCCCAGGCCGTGGGGCGCACCCTCTCGTGAATCCGAGGACAAGGACACGGGAATAGCATGGCGTACACAGAATCGACGACAAACCACCTTCGGCTTCCAGCGGCTCGCTCGCCGATTCGTTTTGTCGCTGACTCGTTCTACCGCTCACTCGCTCAAGGAGATGCCGTTGAAATCTTTGAAGCAAAGTCAAGTCACTATCGTCGGTCTCGGTCTTATGGGCGGCTCATTGGCAGGAGCTCTACGCCCTCACTGCCGGTCCGTCGTCGGCGTTGCCCGGCGTTCTGAAAGCATTGAGGAGGCGCTGGAGTGCGGCCTTGTCGATGGCGGCACACTCAACCTGGCAGACGGCTTGGCAGGGGCCGATGTCGTCGTCCTCGCCACGCCGGTGCGCGTCATCCTCCAGCAACTGACCGAGATAGGCCCGCTCCTGCCGTCGGGCTGCCTGCTGATGGACCTCGGCAGCACCAAGACCGAGATCGTGGCTGCCATGGCGGACCTGCCCGAGCACGTACAGCCTTTGGGCGGCCATCCCATGTGCGGCAAGGAATCTTCCGGGATCGAGGTGGCGGAACCGGACATCTACCAGGACGCTACGTTCATCCTGACACCTCTCCCTCGAACCTCGACGGAGGCCCTGAGGCTTGGGCGAGAGCTGGTAGAGGCCGCAGGCTCCCGTCCGCTGATCCTCGGCGCCGAGCGGCAGGACTTCCTGGTGGGCACCGTCAGCCACCTGCCCTACCTTCTGGCCTGCGCACTGGTCGCCACCGCGGACGCTACCACCTCGGCGGACCCCGCTGCGTGGAGGATCGTGGCCGGCGGCTACCGAGACACCACCCGGGTGGCAGGCAGCGACGTCACAATGATGACCGACATCTTACTCACCAACCGGGATGAGATTCTCGAGGCGGTGGAGGTCTTTCAGGGTCAGATTCGGCGCCTCGCCCGCCTCATCGAGAGCGGATCGGAGGACGAGATACGAGTAGCGCTCCAGCAGATCCGCCAGGAGCGTCTGCGGATGTATCCGTGAGGTTGACACGGAATCGGTATGCACTAAGATGCGCTCTGTCGCTCTCTTGGAGGACGGCGTGTGCCGCGCGTTTTCGGCTCACGTCGGCGATCCGGGTGCTGTCCCCGTCCGCTCGTTCCCTGGCTGATCAGACGATGATGCTGAGCCTTTATCCAGTAGGATCCTTATGATCGCAGACCGTCTCCCACCAGATTCTCGGCTCCACGTACGTGGGGCTCACGCGCTCTCGGGTCGGGTGCGTGTACCCGGCGACAAATCGATCTCCCACCGCACACTTCTCCTCGGCTGTCTGGCCGATGGGCGCAGCCGCTTCCGCGGCTTCCTCCCCTCCACCGATTGCCTTGCTACCCTCGGCTGTATCCGCGCCCTGGGCATCGAGGTCGAGGCCGCCGACCCCCGAGACCCAACGACGCTGACGGTCCACGGGAAGGGACTCGGCGGCCTCCGGCAACCAGCTGCTCCCCTGGACTGCGTTCGCTCAGGTACGACGATGCGGCTGCTGGCCGGCATCCTTGCGGGCCAGACCTTCACCAGTGTCCTCACCGGAGACCATCAGCTCCGCCGCCGCCCGATGGAGCGCATCGCCCGGCCGCTGCGGCGGATGGGCGCCAGCATCGATACAACCGCGGGCCACGCCCCCCTCACCATCCGCGGGCGTAGGCTGCGGGGGCGAGAGCACTTCCTCCGCGTCGCCAGCGCTCAGGTGAAGAGCGCCATTCTGCTGGCCGGGCTCCACGCCGACGGCCCCACTGTCGTTCACCAACCCGGCCCAGCCCGCGATCATACAGAGCTGATGCTACAAGCGATGGCCCCCGACGGCACGGTGGAGATCTCGGGCCTCTCGGTGACTCTCGCACCCCCTTCCTCCTCCCTGGCCCCCTTCAACCTCACGGTGCCCGGCGATATCTCGTCGGCATGCTTCCCGCTCCTGGCCGGCCTGCTGGTTCCCCGCTCCGAGGTCACGGCAGAGGGCGTCGGCGTCAATCCCACACGAACCGGCTTACTCGACGTCCTGCGGGAGATGGGAGCCGACCTCGTCATCTGCCGGACAAGCGACCAGGGCGGTGAGCCTGTCGCCGACGTAACGGTGCGATCATCGAGTCTGAAGGGAACGGAGGTGAGCGGTAATACCGTCGTCCGCATGATCGACGAGTTCCCTCTTCTGGCCGTCGCCGCGACCCAGGCTCACGGGACCACCATCGTGCGAGACGCTGCCGAGCTGCGCGTCAAGGAGACCGACCGCATCGCCGTCATCGCCTCGGAGCTGAAGAAGATGGGAGCCCAGATTGAGCCCCGGCAGGACGGCTTCGTCGTCACCGGCCCGACGCTTCTGCAAGGAGGGCACGTCGACAGCCACGGTGACCACCGCATCGCGATGGCGCTGGTCGTCGCGGGCCTCATCGCCGAGGGCGAGACCGTGTTGCGGAACCCAGCCTGCATCCGGGACTCCTTCCCCGGGTTCACCTCCACGCTGCGCCATATCGGAGCGTCCATCGAGGAGAGGACGTGACGTTCGTGGTCCATGCCTTGCGCTTTACGTTTTGCGCCTTATGTCTGCAGTGTCTGCAATGTCTGCAGTGTCTGCAATGTCTGCAATGTCTGCACTTCTCGGATTGCTTGTCGGTCACCCGGTCAGGAGAATAACCCTATGTCACCAGCACCCATCAACGCCGAAACCCAACTCGTCGGCCTCATCGGCTGGCCGATAGAGCACAGCGTGTCCCCGGCTATGCATAACGCCGCCTTTGCCGAGCTGGGGCTCAACTGGCGCTACGTCCCTCTGCCCGTCCGCCCCCGGGAGGTCGAATCTGCGGCCCGTGGGCTTGCCGCCCTCGGCTTTCTCGGCGCCAACGTCACCGTGCCGCATAAAGAGGCGACCATACGTGCCGTCGAGCAGATCTCCGGCCCGGACGCCGTCGCCTCGGATGCGCGCACTCTGGGAGCGGTCAACACGCTCGTTGTGAAACGGAATGGGGATGGCGAGACGAGCATTAAGGGCCGGAACACGGACGTGGCAGGCTTCCTCGGCGCCCTCAAGGATGGCGGCTTCCACCCCGAGTCCACCACCGCCGTCGTCGTGGGTGCCGGAGGAGCCGCTCGGGCTGTCGTCTTCGGGCTGCTGCACGCCGGAGCCGAGAGCATCGTGGTCCTCAACCGCAGCCGGGGGCATGCTGAAGCCCTCGTCTCCGACCTGGCCTCGACCTCGGGGAACGCGGCGCCGCGCGCGCTGCACGCTCTGCCCCTGAGACGGGAGACGCTGATCGAGACCACCCGCGCCGCCCAGCTCCTGGTGAACGCCACACCGGTCGGTATGTGGCCCTACGTCGACTGCTCCATCTGGCCTGAGGAGGTACCGCTCCCCTCCCACGTCACCGTCTTCGATCTGGTCTACAATCCCGTTAGGACGAAGCTCTTGCGGCTGGCCCGCGCGTCAGGAGCCAACGGTATTGAGGGCCTGGGGATGCTCGTGGGGCAGGGTGCGCTGGCCTTCGCGATGTGGACCGGGCAGGAAGCGCCCGTCTCCACGATGCGAGTCGCGTGCTCGCAGGCACTCCGAGGTTAGCTTGTCGTTATGACCGAACGACAGGGAAGTTCTGATCGATCGGACTGGGTGTCGGGCGTCGCCGCAGCCAGCCCCATCGTGCTGGGGTACCTTCCCATCGGGATGACCTTCGGCGTGCTCGGGCAAAACGCGGGGCTCTCGAGTTTCAACATCATGATGATGTCTCTTCTGGTCTACGCGGGATCCGCGCAGCTCGTCGCCGCCGGTCTGCTCTCCGCTGGAGCATCGGCCGCGTCCATCATTCTCACCACCTTCGTAGTCAACCTTCGCCACCTGCTCCTGTCCGCCGCCGTCGCCCCCTTTCTCAAGCGCTGGAACCGAGGAGAACTGGCCGCTTTCGCATACCAGCTCACAGACGAGACCTTCGCTCTCCACGCAGCCCGTTTCCCCTCTGGGAGATACAGCAAGGCGGAGGTCTTCGCCGTCAACATCAGCGCTCAGGGGGCCTGGCTCGCCGGCACCGGACTGGGAATCCTGCTCGGTCAGGTCATCAGCGATGTCGAGCCTTTCGGTCTGGACTTCGTGCTGCCGGCCCTCTTCATCGCCCTCATCGTGCTCCAGATCGAGGAGACCAGTCAGATCGCCGTCGCGGTCATCACCGGCGCGCTGTCGGTGGCTCTACTTATCCTCGGCGTCGATCAATGGAACGTCATCATCGCCACCGTCATCGGTGCGACGATCGGAGTCGCCCTAGAGCTATGGACCAACAAACCATCTTCCTGACCATCCTCGGCATGGCGCTAGTCACCTACCTTCCGCGCCTCTTGCCCACCTGGCTGCTCTCGTCGCGCAAGCTTCCGCGTTGGCTCGTGATCTGGCTGCGCAACGTGCCGGTCGCTGTGCTGGCTGCTATGCTCCTTCCGGCGGTTACCGTTAGCGGGGGCGAGCTGTATGTCAGCCTGCGCAACACCTTCTTGCTTGCGGCTTTCCCCACCTTCTTCGTCGCCTGGAAGACCCGCAGTCTCTTCGGCTCGGTCATCACCGGCCTGATTGTGGTAGCTCTAGTGCGCCAGGTGTTGGTGCCCTGATCCATCCGTTTGGGCCGCATAGGAATCCAAAAGGACATCCAGTGCGTCCCGAAACCGCGTCTGCGTTCCAACGGACAGACGAGGTCGAACCGTTGAGACCCTGGGGCAGGTCTCTGTCAACCAGTATTGCCCTCGCACGCTCAACTGGTGTTGCTTTTTGCCAAGCCTTGTGATACAATAGTCAGTAAGCAAGATCCTCCTAAGCACCCCTCTTACCCTCTTGCGAATACGCCACTCCGGCAACCGGGGTGCGCCGAGAGCTCTATTGCGCAGCATGCCAACGGTGAAAAGGGTTCTCACCATCTTCAGATCATCGACCCGTTGAGCAACAGCTCTGCTAGCAGGCGCAGACAATCGCCAGGTACCATCCCAATCTCTCTGGATTGACTTGCTCGTGACAGGTATCCATTGATAGTTCGAAAGCTACGGGGTGCTTCCCTCAGCCACTGTTAGGAGAGAACGCTATGAATGCTTCAATGGACCGCAAGACAGCCATTGTGGCACTGGGCGCCTTGTTTCCGGATGCCAGAGACGTCGATGAGTTCTGGCAGAATATCATCACCAAGAAGGTATCCATTAGGCCCCTACCTGAGGATATGTTCGAGAGTGAGGTGTTCTACAGGCCAGATCTGCTAACGGCCATCGACAAGAAGGACAAGTCCATTACCAAGATAGGCGCTTGGATACAGGACCTTAGCTTCGACACAGTCCGGAAGTATAAGATCCCTCCCTCCGTGGCTGAGCATATGGACCCCAATCAACACGCCGCGCTGTACACCGTCGATCAGGCTCTAGGGGTGAATCCGCTGGTGGACGTGCCGAGAGACCGTGTCGCGATTGTCATGGCGAACGGTATGGTCGGGACCCAGTATGGCAAAGCCCTGGCCCGGATCCAGTTCCAACTCGTCGAGCACTATCTGAAGAAGCACGCCGCTTTCGACAAGCTTTCCGCTCAGGATCAGGACGACATTATTGACTACGTCAGCGCTAATGTACTCCGCGGCTCGATTCCCATTACAGAAGACAGCGCTCCAGGGATACTGCCCAACCTCATCGCTGGGCGTATAGCTAACGTCTACGACTTCCACGGGCCATCCTTTACCGTGGACGCGGCATGCGCTTCGGCCCTGGCAGCTGTCATAGTCGGCCTGCAGAAGCTCCAGCTAGAGGAATACGACGCCGTAATCTGTGGTGGCGCCGACATGCCGCTTAAGCAATTGGGATTCGTGTACTTCTCCGCGTTGAATGCTTTGTCGCCCGATGGATCCTTCCCTTTTGATAAGCGAGCCAATGGGTTTGTGATGGGACAGGGAGCCGGAACCGTCATCCTCAAGCGACTGGAGGACGCTGTCAGAGATGGCGACAGGATCTACGCCGTCATAACCGGCTATGGAGAATCTAGCGACGGCAAGGGCAAGTATATCGCTGCGCCCAATGCTGAGTGGCAGGCTCGGACCATTGAGAAAGCCTGTCGCATGGCGAGCTATCCAGTCGATACCATCGAGTTAATCGAGGCGCACGGTACCGCGACCAAGGTTGGCGACGTGGTGGAAGTCGCCGCACTCAAGCAGGCCTTCCGCAATCTGGGCAACACCCGCAGAAACTACTGCGGTCTGACGTCGGTCAAATCGAACATCGGCCACTTGAAGTCGGCGGCGGGAATTCCCGGGTTGATGAAGGCAGTGCTGGCCCTGCATCACAAGGCGTTGCCGCCAACGGCCAGTTTCGAGGTGATCAACCCGAAACTGGCGTTGGAAGACTCTCCTTTCTACGTTTTGGATCAACTGCGTGAGTGGGATCCGAAACGCGAGCATCCACGCAGGGCCAACGTCAGTGCCTTTGGTTTCGGCGGCGCCAACTATCACGTGGCCCTGGAGGAGTATCGAGAAGAGGACTATGCGCGATCCATCTACACCGGGTTCACGCCCGCCACCGCGCGTGTCACCCCGACAGAAAGCGCCATACGGCCACGACCCTCCACAGCCGATGAGGTTGTCTTCTTCTCCGGCAAGACCCGAACAGATCTGTATGCACAGGCAGAGCACTTCATATCAGGTGCGACGACAGACGAGGACGTGTCCTTCGCCGACCGCTGCTCGCTCCACAACTACAGCGTCTCGGCCAATAAGAGAGTCAGACTGGCAGTCCTCGCTTCTTCGCTGGAAGAGGTGGCCTCCAAGGTCCACACCTCTCTAGAAGGCGACGACAACAGGCCGGTGCAGGATCTCTTAAGGACG
>Ga0207797_1001259_pt1 | contig 18532 bp, 15 predicted proteins | sample PRCRCaboRojoPR_6_FD_187275 | JGI IMG/M metagenome (GOLD analysis project Ga0207797, IMG submission 187275) | Marine sediment microbial community from Cabo Rojo, Puerto Rico - PR CR 10% Liquid 1 (SPAdes) | ecosystem: Environmental > Aquatic > Marine > Coastal > Sediment | place: Cabo Rojo, Puerto...
AGCTCGCCGAGGGCGCCGCCGGGCGCGCTCCCCAGCCGGTGGCGCAGGGCGGGCAGCAGATCGGTCTCCTCGTCGGCGTGGTGCATGGGCCCGGCGCGTTCGAAATACCGCAGGACCTGGCCGGCGGCCTCCTGGACCGGCTGCGGCGGCGCGGCCAGCGGCTCGTCGGCCAGCCGCAGCGCCAACCCGGCGAACCGCTCGATGCGGCCGTGGCAGGCGCGCAGCAGGCCCAGGGGGTCGTCGAAATCGGGGGCGGTGGCGGTGTTGAGGGGCATTTCGGTCTCGTCAGGGCAGGGTACGGGTTGGACCGAGCGTGGCAGGCCCCGTTCCGGCGGGCCTGCGCGGGCGTTAAAGCTTACTCTTATTTGTTTATGTTATAAAGCAATAATAAACAAATTTTGTAATTAATTTACTAGCTAAACCCGTTATTTTTTAGAACTTTGTAGTTTACGAACGACATAGTTTCCGGGTAGTTTTATAGGCCGACAAGTTTTTACTCGAAACAAAGCCGAACGGGCGATTCCGGTTTGTTGTCGAGCCGTTGCCCTGCGGAGCCGTCCTTCGGCGGGATCGCAACGAACGGATAGGAGGGGAAATGAGGATTGCAACCCTGATCGCCGGCGGTCTGGCGACGGCCGCGCTGGTTGCGGCCCCGGCCCAGGCGCAGCCCGAGGGCGATCCCCAGGCCGGCAAGGACAAGGCCTACGAGTGCCTCGGCTGCCACGCGAGCGAAACCTACGGCAACGTCTACCCCAGCTATCACGTGCCCAGGGTGGGCGGCCAGCAGGCGCAGTACATCGTCTCCGCCCTCAAGGCCTACGCCTCCGGGGACCGCAAGCACCCCACCATGAAGGCCCAGGCCCAGGCCTTGAGCGAGCAGGACATCCGGGACATCGCGGCCTACTTCGCCCAGCAGGGGTCGTAGGCAAGGCCGCCCTAGCCACCAAATTCGCCTGGAGACGACCATGAAGCGTATCGGGATCGCGCTGATGTGCATGCTTACCGCTGGCTGGTTGGGCGCTGCCCAGGCCGAGGAAGGGCACTCCGCCAACCGCGGGGGCTCGTCGGTAAGCGCCGAGGAGATCGTGAACCAGGGCATCCCCAGCGAGGGGGTGGCGCCGTGCAAGTCCTGCCACGGGGAGACCGGCAAGAGCCCCGTTCCCATGTACCCGCATCTGGCGGGGCAGTACAAGGACTACATGGCGCAGGTCCTCAAGGAATACCGCTCGGGGGAGCGCTCCAACGCCACCATGAACCAGCAGGCCGGCGCCCTCACCGACGGCCAGATCGAGGCCCTGGCCGCCTACTTCGCCAACCAGAAGCCCGCCGTGGCCACGCTGCCCAAATAGGGCCGGTCCCCCCGGCAACCGGACACCCCCCGCTAGCTGGCGGGGGGCGTTTGCGTGGTGGGGCCGGGCAGCTGCGGAGGCGGCGCGGCCGCGCCGGCCGCCTGCCGCCGGTCGGCGGCCAGGTGGTTGCCGGGATGGCGCTTGGCCTCGGCCTTGAGCTCGGTGGCCAGCGACGCCACCTCGTAGTGGGAATGGAAGCGCCCCGGCGGCGCCGGCACCGCGCCCATGGACAGGCTGAGGAAGGGGTAGAAGGTCGCCTGGCCGCGCCGGTCGCGGGCACGGATGCCGCCGCGTTCGCGGGCGTCGGCGTCGTAGAAGCGACGGGCGGCGGTGAACCCGTCGAGGGCGGCCCGGCACTGGTCGCGCCAGTCCGAACCGCGCAGGATGAGGATGAAGTCGTCGCCGCCCACGTGCCCAAGGAAGTCGCGCCCGTCCACCGTGTGCTCCGCCAGCAGCCGCCCGAGCCAGCGGATGACCTCGTCGCCGCGGGCGTAGCCGTAGGTGTCGTTGAAGGGCTTGAAGTTGTCCAGGTCGCAGTAGACGGTGACGAACCATTCGCCGGCCGCCAGCAGGCGGTCGATGTGCTCGTCGATGGGGACATTCCCCGGCAGCTGGGTCAGGGGGTTGGCGTAGCGGGCGTTGCGCACCTGCAGCTCGGTGATCTTCTCCAGCAGGTCGATGAGGGTGCCCATGCCCAGGTAGGCCCCTTCCGGGTCCACCACGATGAAATCGTCGTCCACGGTGGCCACCTGCTTGCCCTCGGTGAGGCGCCGGCTGAGCTGATCCACCGGCGTGTCGCTGGAGACGATGACCGGCTCGCCCCGCATGAAGGCGGATACCGGTCGGCGGCCGTAGAGCTCCCGGCCGAAGCGCCCGGTGTACAGGTTCATGAGCTCGTAGCGCCGGATCACCCCGAGCGGGCGACCGTGGTCCACTACCGGGAGAATGACCTGGTCGGGGGCCCGTTGCAGCAGCTCCACCACCTCGTCCAGGCACCTGTGGGGGGCCACGGTGGGTCGTTCCCGCACCAGCGAGCCCACCTGTTCGGTGAGATGCCAGCCGGCCGTGCACGGGGCATCGTCGGCGAAGCGCTCGGGCGGCAGGCTGGTGCTGGGGGCGGTGGCCGGCCGCGCGAAGTGGTAGCCCTGGGCCAGGTTGATGCCCAGATGGCGCACCACCTCCAGTTCGCCGCGGGTCTCCACGCCCTCGGCCACCACCCGGCACCCCAGGGTGTGGGCGATCTCGCCAATGGAGTGGACGAACTGGCGCTTGCCGGGGTAGCTGGGCAGGTCCTGGATGAAATGGCGGTCGATCTTGACGAAGTCGGGGCGCAGCTCCGACCACTGGCGCAGCCCGGCGTAGCCCGAGCCCAGGTCGTCGATGGCGATGGCGAAGCCCATGTCCCGGTAATGGGCCACCGCCTCGCGCATGAGCAGGAAGTCCTTGATGGGGTAGTGCTCGGTAAGCTCGATCACCACCTGGCCCGGGGCGATCCCCACCTGCTCCAGGAAATCCACCGTCTGGCCGCTGCGGAAGGCGGGGTCGAGCAGGACTTCCGGCGTGACGTTCAGGAACAGCCGCCCGGCTAGCCCCAGCCGGCCGAACTGACGGATGGCCTGCTCCCGGCACAGCAGCTCCAGCTCCGCCAGGCGCTGGTGGCGCCGGGCGGCCTCGAACAGCGGCACCGGAGCATGCAGTGGGCCCTCCTCCGGGCCGCGCACCAGGGCCTCGTAGCCGTAGACGCCCTGGTTGCAGAGGGTCACGATGGGCTGGAACAGGACGCTCAGGCGGCGGCGGTGGATGATGTCCGCCAGCCGTTCCGCGGCGGCATCCGGGGGCTCCCCGGGCTCCGTGGACGCCATGGGGCCGTCTCCCTTCTCTCGCAACGATGGGGAGCCGAAGCTTACGATCGCCGTTTTTCAGAAATGTGATCCGGCCGTCCAACGGACAGAGGGAGACCCATGGCGACCGACGGGGCGTGGCTGAACCGGCTGGGGGCGGAGCTAACCAATTGGGGCGAGGCCACCATGGCCTTTCTGCCCAGCCTGATCGGCGCGGCCGCCCTTCTGCTGGGGGGCTGGGTGGCGGCCCGCCTGCTGCGCGCGGTCACCGTGCGCCTCGCCCGCTCCTTCGATCGCGGTCTGGCCGGTCTGGGCCGCCAGCGCGGAGGCACGCCGGGCGCCGGCCCGGAGGTCCTGGGCGCCGCCGTGTTCTGGCTGGTGATCCTGGCGGCGGTCACCGCCGCCACCCAGGTGCTGGCCCTGGACTCCTTCGCCGCCTGGCTGCAGCGGCTGGCCAACCAGCTCCCGGTCCTGCTCACCGGCGGCCTGATCCTGGCCGCCGGCTTCTTCCTGTCGGTGATCGCGCGCAACCTGACCACCGCCGCCCTGCCCACCGGCGTGCCGCAGGCGGCGCTGCTGGGCCGGCTGCTGCAGGCGGCCATCCTGGTCACCGCGGTGGTCCTGGGCGCCGACCAGATCGGCCTGGACGTCACCTTCCTGGTGACCCTGGGCACGGTGCTGGCCGGCACCGTGGCCGGGGGCCTGGCGCTGGCGGTGAGCCTGGGCTCGGGGCCGTTCGTCAGCAACCTGATCGGTGCCCACCAGCTGCGCCAGCGCGTGCGCGTGGGCCAGCGGGTGCGCGCCGGGGGATTCGAGGGGCGCGTGGTGGAGGTGACGCCGGTGGCCCTGGTGCTGGACTGCCCCGAGGGGCGCGTCCACCTGCCCGCCAAGCTCCTCCACGACTCGGCCATGGTCCTGACCGGGGAGGAGGCCGGCGATGGCTGAGGGCGAGGCGCTCGGCCGGGCCTTCGCCGCCGACCATCCGGGGGAGGCGGCGGACGTGCTGGAGGGCGTGCCGGCGGCGGCGGTGGCGGCCTTCCTGGCCGAGGTGCCGGCCGCCGATGCCGCTGCGGTGCTGGCGGCCATGCTGCCGGGCCCGGCCGCCGGGGTGGTGGCCGCCATGGCCCCGGAGGCGGGCGCGGCGGCACTCCGGAACGTCCCCCCCGAACGGGCGGCAGCGTTGCTGCGCTGCCTGGATCGGGACCGCCGTGAGGCGCTGGTGACAGAATTGCGCCCCGGTCGCCGCGCGGCGGTCAAGCTGCTGCTGGCCTACCCGGCGGACACCGTGGGTGCCTGGGCCGATCCCCGGGTCCTGGCCGTGCGCCGGGACGCCAGCGTCGGCCGCGCCCGCCGCGCGGTAAGGGACAGCGGCACGCCGGCGGGGTGCGACCTGTACGTGGTGGATGGGCAGCGGCGCCTGGCCGGGACGGTGCCGGTGGGCAAGCTCCTGCGTCTGGATCCGGAGGCGGCCCTGGCGCGGGCCATGGAGCCCGAGGTGGCGGCCCTCATCCCCCTGGTGGGGGCATACGTGATATGCGGGCTGTTCACCGAAAGGACCCGGGTGCCGGCCATGGTGAAATGGCCCAACGACGTCATGGTCCCCGGCGGCAAGATGGCGGGGATACTGGCGGAGTACGGAGGCCGGAAGGAACCCTGGCTGGTGGTGGGATTCGGCCTGAACCTCGAGGACCGGCCGGAGGTGGACCATCCCGGCGGAATGCCGGCCGCGGCATGGTCGGGCTACGGAGAGCCCCCAGCCCCCGAGGAGGCACAGGAGCTTGTTCTGGAAGGCCTGGACCGCCTGTGGCCCGACGGACGGGGCAATCCCCTGCCGGCCATCCGCTCCCGCGTGGAGCGGATGCTGTGGATGCGGGGCAGGGAGGTGAGGGCCTCCGTCTCCGGCCGGACCCTGAGGGGAGTCGTTGAGGGTCTGGACGATCTTGGCCATCTTAGGCTGTACGGACCCGATGGGGCGGCCGTTCTCGACAGCGGCGAGATACGCCCGGAGCCACTGGAGAGCCCAACCACGATACCGGGAGGCGCGACCTGATGGAGAGTTCCGATACGGAGCGCAGCATCTTCGTTCTCGACACCAACGTACTTCTATACGACCACAACTGCGTAGACCACTTCGAGGAACACGACGTGGTGATTCCCATCACGGTGCTGGAGGAGCTGGACGACTTCAAGAAGGGCAGCGACCTGATCAACTTCCAGGCCAGGGAGTTCATCCGCAAGCTGGACAGGCTGGCCGGGGACAGGCTGCTCTCCGAAGGCATACCCCTGGGGAAGGACCGGGGCCGTCTCTTCGTCCGTATTGGCACCAGGGACCCGGGCCTGCTGGGCCAGGTGTTCATGCAGAACAAGGCCGACCACAGGATACTGGCCGTGGCCACCGAGCTCTCCGATGAGAACCCCGACCGGCGCGTGCTGCTGATCACCAAGGACATCAACCTGCGCATGAAGGCCCGCTCCATTGGGATAGAGGCCGAGGACTACGAGACAGGAAAGGTGAGGGACATAGACTCCCTCTACACCGGCAGCGCGGTGATGGACGGCGTGGACACCGGCCTCATATCGCGCTTCTACGAGCAGCCCTTCGCCATTCCAGTGGAGGACTCCCCCATCGGCCACGACAGCCTGGAGGCCAACAAGTACTTCGTACTTCGCAACGGCAGCAACAGCGCCCTGGCCTACTTCAACCCCGAGGAGGGGTCGCTGGAGAGGGTGATGAAGGTCCGGGCTTACGGAATCAGCCCGCGCAACGCCGAGCAGACCTTTGCCCTGCACGCCCTGCTGGACGGGGACATCCAGCTGGTCACCCTCACCGGCAAGGCCGGCACCGGCAAGACGCTGCTGGCGCTGGCGGCGGCTCTGGCCCAGCGCAAGGATTACCGGCAGATCTACCTGGCGAGGCCGGTGGTGCCTCTGGGCAATCGGGACCTGGGATACCTCCCCGGCGATGTCCAGTCCAAGCTGGACCCCTACATGCAGCCCCTCTACGACAACCTGGGGGTGATACAGAACCGCTTCCCCCAGCAGAGCGCGGAGCACATCCGGATCTCGGAGATGCTGGACACCGAGAAGCTCTTCATAGCCCCGCTGGCCTACATCCGGGGTCGGAGCCTGGACAGGATCTTCTTCATAGTGGACGAGGCACAGAACCTCACCCCCCACGAGGTGAAGACCATCATCACCAGGGCGGGGGAGGGGACGAAGATCGTCTTCACCGGCGACATCTACCAGATAGACACCCCCTACCTGGACAGCAAGTCAAACGGCCTCACCTACCTGGTGGACAAGATGAAGGGCCAGGAGCTCTACGCCCACGTGAACCTCCTGAAGGGGGAGAGGAGCACGCTGGCCGAGCTGGCCAGCAACATCCTTTGAGGGCGACGGAAAAGCTCCGGACGAGGCTCCTGCTGGTCTGCTCGGCGGCGGGACTGGTCCTGGCCCTGGTCCCCCTGGCCTCCGGTGAGAGCCGCAGCGCCGCGGTGGGCCCCTACTCCCCGGCCAGGCTGGTGATGATGCTGGCCCTTGCCTTTGCCGCTGCCGCTTCTCTGCTGGGGGCCGTCATTCCCGGCCTCCCTCCCCTGCGCTCGGCGGCTCGGCTGCTGCGGCGCACCGCCAGCCGGGCGCCTCTGCCGGAGCTGGCCCTGCCGCTCTCCGTTGTCCTGGTCTTCGCTCTGTGGCTGCTGCATCCGCTGCCGGTGTTCGACGATCCCCGGTTCACCCTCGGGCTGATGCTGGCAGGGGTCTGCTTTCCCTCGGCATGGATGTCCGCCATGGAGAGGCCGCGGCGGCGGCTGGCCGCCGGAAGGACTGCGGCCGCCCTGGGCGGCGTCCTGGTGGCCGTTCTGGCCGGGGAGCTCCTGGCCAGAGTGATCATGCCCGGTCTGGTGTTCGACCCCAGGTTCAGGCTGAGACCCCACATGAGCTACCGGATCGAGGTGGACCTTCCCGGGGTCTCCCACGGCGGGACAGTCACCACCAACCGGTGGGGACTGCGGGGGGAAGAGCCTCCCCGCAACTGGGAGGAATGGACCACAATCATGGCGGTGGGGGGCAGCACCACCGTCAACTTCTACCTGGGGGACTCGCTGACCTGGCCGGCGGTGGTGCAGAGGGAGCTCAGGGAGTCCAGACCCAGGGTCTGGGTGGGAAACGGCGGGGTCCCCGCGCAGTCGGCGGAGACCCACGAGATCTTCCTGCGGGAGGTGGTGGAGCCCATCGGGCCGGACTATGCCGTATTCCTGGTGGGGGCCAACGACATGGACATCTTCCTCAGATGCGGCTCCGGAGGGAGGGGGGACCGCCTGCCCGAGCTGGGCGCAAGGATCTGGCTCTACCGTCAATCCCGTCTGTATCAGGCCCTCTATACGGCCAAGAAGGTGTTGCTGGACAACGCCGTGGTGGTCCGCGAGGCGGCGGACCCTCCATTCGACCCCCGGCCGCTTCCGGAGGAGGCGCCCCTGCCGGAGGACCTGCACGACCTAATGCCCCATCCCGGCATCTATCGCGACCGCATACGCCAGCTGGTCAACACCAGTCGCGAGATAGGGGTCCGGCCGGTCTTCCTCACCCAGCCCGTTCTGTACGACGATTCTCCCGGGTGGAGGTCGCTGGCCGCCGCCACCGCCTGGACCGGGCAGGAGGAGCTGCCCATCTCGGGCGCCACCTTCTGGCGCATGATCCAGACCCTCAACGGTGACCTCATGGACGTGTGCAGGGAGATGGACGTCCCCTGCTTCGACCTTGCCGGCCGCTTTCCCCATGACCGGCGGTACTTCTACGACGCCATGCACTTCACCGAGGATGGAGCGGAGCTGGTGGGTACCCTGGTGGCCCGGTTCATGGAGGAGGAGGTTCTCTCGGGGCGTTAGCGTCCCGGTTCGTCTTCGGGTGGACAGTACCGCATGCATCTAGGATAATGCCTCTGGTGCGCTGAAGGCTCAGAGAAGAGGGGGGTTCGATGAGAGTACTCGTTATCTACTACTCCCTCTACGGACACGTTCACAGGCTGGCCGAGGCGGTGGCCGAAGGCGCCTCCGAGATCAGGGACACTGAGGCCTTCCTGCGCAGGGTTCCGGAGACCCTTCCGGGAGACGTCCTGGAGAGGATGGACGCCCTGGAGGCCCAGAGCAGCATGCAGCACATCCCGGTATGCGGCGTCGACGAGCTGGCCTCCGCCGATGCGATCGTATTCGGAACGCCCACCAGGTTCGGCAACATGTGCGGACAGATGCGCCAGTTCCTGGACTCCACCGGGGCCCTGTGGCAGCAGAGGAAGCTGGTGGGCAAGGTGGGCAGCGTGTTCACCAGCAGCGGCACCCAGCACGGCGGACAGGAGTCCACGATACTGTCCTTCCACATCACGCTGCTGCACCACGGGATGATACTGGTGGGTCTGCCCTACGTCTTCCACGGCCAGTCCAAGGTGGATTCCATAACCGGCTGCTCGCCTTACGGGGCCTCCACTATAGCCGGCCCCGACGGGGCCCGGATGCCCAGCGAAGACGAGCTGGCGGGAGCCCGCTTCCAGGGGCAGTGGGTGGCCGAGATCGCCCGGAAGCTGAACCGGGATACCGACTGAGCCTAGCTCTGCCTGCGGCCCGGCAGGTCCATCAGGGCGGTGTGGGTGGCTCTGAACCACCGCGGTGTCCGCCCGAGCGCCTCCGACACTGCGGGGCAGGCCGCCAGATCTTCGGCGATGAAGTCCCGCGCCTCCCTGCGCAGGTCCCTTCCCTCCCAGGTGAACGGTCTGTACAGCTGCATCACCCCTTCCTCGCGGGAGTAGACGTCGGCCTCCACACCCAGCTGCTCCGCCATATCCGAAGCCGACCGCCACGGCATGTTGAAGACCGACAGGTTCAGGAAATCTAGGCTGTCCCCCGCCCTCTCCAGTAGCTCCCGGGAGAGGCGCCTGTCCCCGGGCTCCTCACCGGGAAGCCCCAGAAGCATGTAGGCGTAGGTTCGAACTCCCTCGGCCGCCAGAGCCCTCAGAACCTCCAGCGATACGGAGGGGTCGGTTCCCTTGCGGTGGAGTGCCATCAGTCCGGCGCTGCCGCTCTCCACCCCCAGCTGCAGCATCAGGCAGCCGGCCTCCGCCAGCCTGGCGGCCAGCCCCTCCTCCAGGAGCCCGGGTTCCGGCCGCGCGAAGCCGTAGAAGGCGATGGGAAGACCCCTCATTAGCTCCGGGAGCTCCCTGAGGTAGGCCGGGGGGACGGCGGAGTCCGCCAGGTGGAGCACGGGGCGGCCGGCCATGATCTCCGGAGGGATGCTCTCCAGGAAACGGCCGAGGCCCTCGATGGCGGCCCTGCGGAAGGGCTTCCACCTGTCGGGGCAGAAGAGGCAGCGTCCCCAGGCGCATCCGGTGGAGAGGGGCAGTGGGATCACCGGGCGGCTGCAGAGGTAGTCGCGCTCTCCCAAGACCTCCGGCCATGACGGTGCGGCGGGCAGAGCGCCCTCCCCTCCCCCGGTAAGATGCGATCCGTCGGAGAGGTCCAGCTCGGGAAATGCCCCCACCAGGTACTCGATTCCGCTGCCGGAGGAGGCGAGGCTCCGCGGCATCGACCCGCCCAGCAGGAAGTCGATGCCCGCACTCCGCATCAGCAGGGCCAGCTCCACAGCCGCCGGAAGCTGCGAGAGGTAGGAGACGGAGAGGAGGACCTTCTCCGCCGCTGCATCCCTTATTCGGGGTATGGCGTAATCCCGCAGGAAGGAACTGTAGGGAGCGTCTCCGCGGCCGGCGGAGGCCAGCAGCCGGGGCAGGGAGTGCAGACGCCCCGGAGGCGATACGTCCATCAGCGTCACCTTCCACCCCGGGGCGGTGTCAAGGTCGCGAAGCCTTGCGTGGAGCACTCCGGCGGCGCTGCGGTGCCGGTGGGGGTCGTAGAGGCCGGTGCCGGCCTCGCCGCTGCCCAGGTACGCCAGCGGGGGTGCAGTGAGGTGGTTCTTCAGCAGGCCCAGTAGAAAGGGAGGGGAGAGGTCCAGGAAACCGGAGGGCGAGCCCATGCCGCAGAGCCCCGCCGCCAGAGCGAACGGACCGGCGGGGGGCTGCGCAGGCTGGGAGACGGGGGGGGATACCACCAGGTAGCGCATGTCAGGGTGCTGCCTGCTCCGGGGGCAGGGCCAGCACCACCTGCATCAGGTCGCCGGTGGGGACCGCCTCCTCCAGGACCAGACCGCTGCGGCGGACCACCTCGTCGGCAGGCATGCCGCTCCAGTAATCCCTGACTACCCAGGTCCTGCCTCCTGCCGGAGTCAGGGGAGCCAGCCGGCGCACTGCCTCAGGCGGCGTCATCACCGTGGCCTCGATCTCCGGGGCGTAGTAGCCCCAGATCGTGCCTCCGCTCTGCCTGTTGAGCACCAGCACCCGGTCGCCCTCCCGCCAGCGGCGGCACACCGCCTCGGCGGCGCTCCTCCAGTCGGCCCTGTGGTAGGGAAAGTACGGCATGCCGTAGTACGCAACGAGGAGCGCGAACAGCCCCGCCGCAGTCGCCCCTCCCGCCCAGCGGATGCGGGAGGCCGCCGCTCCCAGGACCAGTCCGGCCGGCAGCCAGAGAACGGACAGCTGCCGGGCCCCCAGGGGCTGAACCGCCTGCGCAGCAAGAGGGATCGTCGCCATTGCGGCTGCCCAGAGGCGTACCCGGAGAGACAGCCTCCTTGCGGACAGGGCTCCCGCCGCCGCCAGGAGGCCGAGGAGGAGAGCATACAGAAGCAGTCGCCTCTTGCCCGCAAGCAGGGGCTCGGCCGGCCTATGCAGCACGCCTCCGGGAATGAGCCTGGCCAGTACGACGGGGGTGTCCGATACGGCTGTGGAGACATCCACGGAGGGGAGTCCGGCCCGTTCCTCCCGGCTGGTCCTGCCGGCCATCTCGTCCCCCGATGACAGGACAATGGGAAGGGCCAGAGCGGCTATGGCCATTGCCGCTGCACCGGGCAGCCATGGACCGACCCTCCTCCTTCTGTCCACAGTTGCCCACAGCCCCAGTCCGGCCAGGGCGAACAGGCCGAAGAGCAGAGAGGTCCAGACCCCCGCTGCCGCCGCTGCCAGCATGGGCGTCAGAAGTCTCCTGCTGCCGCGCCACACCTCCAGGGAGAGGGCGGCGAAGAGGATGCCCAGCCCCGCCAGCGTACCGTATATCCAGGCTTCCTGTCCGAGAGAGACCGCGTACGGAGCCAGGCTCCAGCACAGTCCGGCCCAGAGGCCCGCCCGCCTGCCCGCCAGCCGGGCCACCAGAAGCATCAGGGGCAGCACCGCCAGACCGGAGATCAGCGCGGAGGGAAGCCTGAGGGCGGCCTCGGAGCTTCCGAAGAGGACCATGGATGCCTTCACCAGCAGGAAGTGGAGAGGGGCATGGGGGATGGCGGCGGAGGGAAGGCTGAGAATCCGGTCCACCGGTAGTCGGGCAGCTTCCAGGGCAAGGGCCTCGTCCAGCCACAGGCTCTTGGATCCGATGCCGAACAGCCTGGTGGCCAGCGAAAGGGCCGTAACCAGCCAGACCTTCAGCAATGTACCGCGTCCGGTGACCGGAAGCACCATGCGACCCCCTCTGCCTGCGGAACAGAACTCAAGGGGCTATAATACTGTATGTATCATGAGGCTGCTAACGTGGAACTCCGCCGCTGAGGGGGCGCCCATAGCCTGGCCCGCTGCCGATCTGGAACTCCTGCTTGCTGTGAACAGGGGGCTGGCCTGGAGGCCCCTTACCGCCGTGATGCGGGCGGTCACCGACGTGGACCTCTGGGTCCCGGTCCTGCTGCCGGCGGTGATCGTCATGCTGGTCTGGAGGCCCATACCATCCCCGCTTCTGCCCTTCGGCCGGCGTCTCTCCGCCGCCCTTCGCACCCGCTCTGCAGTTGTGGTGCTGGCCCTTGCCCTGGCCACCGGCGGGGCGGACCTCGCCGCGAACCATCTGAAGGACCTGGTGGGCCGGGTACGGCCCTGCAAAGACCCGGAGGTCGCCGCCCTTGTGGAGGCCAGGTGGGAGGTCCACGGCAGGCGGTCGTTCCCATCCTCGCACGCGGCCAACTCCGCCGCCATGGCCACAACGGCCGCGCTGTTCTATTCAGGAGCTGCTCTGCCGGCGGCCGCCCTTGCTTTCCTGGTTGGATTCAGCAGGATATACCTGGGTGTTCACTATCCCATCGACGTAGGCGCGGGATGGCTTCTGGGAATGCTCTCCGGAGGTGTTTGGTTCATGGCTCTGAAGCGGTTCGCCGTTCCCAGGGAGTCCTGGGCATTTACCCGCCGGTTCAGGCGGGCGTCCCGACAGCGCTTCGAACCCAAGCGGCTGGCAGATGTATCCGCGGAGTGGGAGCGGCTGCCGGTGGAAAGCCTGGACGGCCTGGCGGGAAACGGCTGGCTTTTGCGGGCCGGCAGCCGCCTGGCCGTGGTGGTGCACGGGCTGGGAGTCGGACTGGAGGCGGCCGCCGTACCCGGCGCAGAACTTGCCCGCAGGGGTTACTCGGTCCTCCTCTGCCCGCTGCGGGGCCACGACGATGTGTCTTCGTGGCCCACCAGCGGAGGGCCCGAGGAAGCCTACGACCTGCTTGGCGCCCTTCGCACCGCCGTCGCCGAGGGCTATGCGCCCGGGCAGACGCTCCTCTACGGTTCCTCCATGGGCGCGGGCGTATGTCTCAAGGCGGCGGCCATCACGGGCGAGGCGTACATGGGAGTGGTTCTCCACGCAGTGGTGCCCGACTTCCGTTCGGCGGCTGCCAGCAGGCTGGGACGCCTGCAGGCCGGGCTGCTGATGCGGATGATACCCGCACCCCGCAGAAGGGGTCTGGACGCCTGGGATCCGGTCCTGTACGCGGGGCTGATGGATGGGCGGACCCCGGTGGCCGCTCTCTGCGGAAGCAGGGACGCGCTGTCCACGCCGCAGGACGCCGAGAGCGCCTGCTCCCATGCCGGCCGCAGCATGGTTGCCGTCCTCGGAGGCGCCCGCCACCCGAACTGGCTCTCCGAGGGAATCGACATGTACCAGTACCGGGCGGCGCTGGAGCGAGTATTGGAATTTATAGATTCAGATAACTCTGTAACCCGCATTTACATTGACGAGAACGGAGAAGTTCGCAATCTTCCGTCCTCACACCGAAGGATGGGGGCGCAGACATGAAGCGATACAAGGACGCAGCCGAGCTGGCAACGGCATTCTCCGCGGTGGTCAACGAGATGAAGAGACGCTTTTCCGATACGGATACACTGCCCATTGCCGACGACGAGGATTTCAGGGACTACCAGAACTTCATAGCCAGGGTGATACTGGTGCAGCGGGACCTGGACGACCTGCTGGAGCAGGCCATCAGCCTGGAGGACGGCTCGGAGGAGAACCCGCTGCAGGTTCTCGACTTCTCATCGGAGTGGGAGAGCTTCGACTGACGGAAGATCCTGCGGGCCGGCATGCCCGTCAGCCCCATCTCCTCTTGGCCCACCAGAGCGCCATCAGAGCCACAACCAGCGTCACGCCGGTGAGCATCATGCCCATCAGTATCCTCTGGCTGCTGCTCACGGCGGCCCCCTCCCTCCCCGGCGACAGGGGGAGGCTCCTCCAGTAGAACCCCCCGTCCCTGAAGACCACCTCGGTCCTCCCCCGGACCACGCGGTCGGTCCCCCCGCCGTCGGTCCAGGTCCATTGGGACTCCGGAAACACCAGCACGTAGAAGGTCTCGCCGGTCTCGCCCAGCTCGTGCTCCCCGGGCTCCACCGTCAGGCCGGAGCGAGACCGGAGCAGGGCGCGGATCGTATCCGGATGGGCCGGAGGCGTCGTGCCGGCAGGGTCGGCGAAAGACTGCCAGCAGCGAACCGCTCCTTCTCCGGAACGGCTGGAGCAGAGGGAGTCCAGCAGGGCCTCGGGAGACTCTGCGAAAGCGGCGGCTGAAAGCGCTAGCAGCATCTGAAGGACCATTGTCTCCTCCCGGGACGGCTGACCGGGCTGACACTGCCAAGGCTCGAGGGCCCGGTCAAGAGCCCCTAGCCGGTGATCCGCCTCAGCGCCGAGACCAGTGTCGATCTCCCCGCCGGCAGGGGTATCCTGTACTCCGGCTCTCCGGGTCCCGGAGCGGAGTGGACCGTCCCTCCCGCCACCAGCAGGGGCTGAAAGGGCATGCGCGCCGCGGCCGCCGCGGGAAGTCCCGGCATGGGTCCCGCCGCCCCCAGCAACAGACCGTCTGAGATGGGCTGCAGCCTGGCCAGCTCCTCCGCGGTCTCCGCGAGCCTCACGGCGATCCCGGCCTCCTCGGCGGCCTCCAGCACCTGACCGAAGCCGGGCTCGCCGCCTGCGAAGGCCGCCAGGCCAACCGAGGCCCGGGGGCGGGGCAGCCCCTTCGGAAGAGCCACCCTGAGAGTCCCCTCCCCCTCGTCCGCCCTCATCCATCCACCCATGACCTCCATCCGCTGGGAGAGGCCTCGCAGGGCCTCCGACTGCCATCGGTCGGGGCTGCTTTGAAGCTCGAGGTCCAGCGCCAGGTAACGGCCGGGAAGGGCCCGGGGCCACAGCTCCTCACCGGTCTCGATGGTGCTGCAGGAGAGCCACATTGAAGGGCAGAGCCCGGCTGCCGCGCGGAGTAGGCCCGTCAGGAGCCGGTCCGTCACTCCGGGCAGCATCCACGTGGAGAACCCCTCGGCCGCCTTCGGAGAGATGTCGTAGCTCCATCCCAGCGATTCGGCCACGGTCGCCAGGCGGGACACGGGATCGGAGGCTGACCCCCCGTGGCGGAAGCATGGCCGGAGCAGGTATACGGGCTCGGCCAGGCCCAGCTCGGCGAGGTCGATCAGGAGGTGATGGAACCCGCCCTCCGCCGCCGGCAGGAGCACGCTGGCCAGCTTCCCGCCGGCAAGCACTCCGCCGTGGGGCTCGCCCCGCAGCGTACCCTCGACCTGGCGGCGCACTCTGCCGCTGCCCAGCCTGTCCAGCAGCCTGCCAGCCTGCTGTCCCGCCGCCCTTCCCGCCTCGATTCCCGTCCTCCTGGCGTGCAGCCCCTCCCAGGCCTTCACGGCTCCCCCGGACGAGTAGACGGCTGTGCCCACGCCCCGGGGAAGCCTGTCAATGGGGGAGGCCGGTCCCGGCCATACCGCCAGCTGCAACCCGGGCAGGAAGTGCAGCACCTCCCGGGGCCCGACGGGATGGTTGACCTCCACCCCGCCCTCGGTGGGTGTGCCGGACCTCAGCGGACAGCGGGGACAGGGACCGCTCCTGCCGTAGAGGCTGTAGCAGTGGTCGAGGCTCTCGATGCCCCAGGACCAGAGCACCCGGTACTCACGGATCGCGGCTATGCCCCCGCAGGGGAGCTCTGCGCTCATGTCCGTTTCATCCCCTTCCCTCCGGCCACTGTGTAATCTATGCAAGTGAGCCCGGGGGGGTAACCCGTGGACCGCGGAGCCCGGCTTTGGAGATGTGCTGGTCAAACGGTTGGCAGCCAGCGGCTTGATGCGCTTCATTGACATGGCCGGCCCCGAGCAACATATAACCTCTCCCCTCGGGGCGCGGAGACGCGGAACCCCGGGAGGGGAAGTTCCATTCTGCATAATGGCCGCAACCGCCCGATGCGCAAGACCGGCCTTGACAGAGCAGTCTGGAATACCTAGCATTGAGGCCCTGTCGTAAAGACATCGGCTGAGATGCCGGGCCCGGTGCGAAGGCGCTTTCGAGGCCTTCCGAGCCGGGCCGAAAATAACCTTGACACCGAAGGCCCCGTTGCCTAGTGTTGAGGCCGCGCCAGAGACGGCGCCAGATCATTGACATTGTGGAGAAGGCAAGCAAAGCCGAAAACGTCTGTGTGGATTCCCGTCTGCAGGCGTCGGGGCGAAAGCACCCGGTGCACGGGCAAGGATGGCGCTACCTGTAGCCCTCCGGCCCGGCAGACCGAGAATCAGCTAACTTACAGGTTTGAACTCTTATGGAGAGTTTGATCCTGGCTCAGGACGAACGCTGGCGGCGTGGATAAGGCATGCAAGTCGAACGAGAAAGGACACCTATTTATAGGAGTCCGAGTACAGTGGCGAACGGGTGAGTAACACGTGAACAACTTACCCCTCAGCGGGGGATAACACAGGGAAACCTGTGCTAATACCGCATATGTCATTGCGACGATGTCGCTCTGATGAAAGGTGGGGACCTTCGGGCCTACCACTGAGGGATTGGTTCGCGCCCCATTAGCTTGTTGGTGAGGTAACGGCTCACCAAGGCGACGATGGGTAGCCGGCCTGAGAGGGTGACCGGCCACACTGGGATTGAGATACGGCCCAGACTCCTCCGGGAGGCAGCAGTCGAGAATCTTCGCGATTTAGCGCAAGCTAGAGCGAGTGACGCCGCGTGTGGGAAGAAGGCCTTATGGGTTGTAAACCACTGTCAGGAGGGAAGAATAGCGGGTAGTATAATACGCTGCCCGTGTGACGTTACCTCCAGAGGAAGCTCCGGCTAACTCCGTGCCAGCAGCCGCGGTAATACGGGGGGAGCAAGCGTTGTCCGGAATCATTGGGCGTAAAGGGCACGTAGGCGGATTGGTAAGTCGGATGTGAAATCCCACGGCTCAACTGTGGAACTGCGTTCGAAACTGCCAATCTTGAGTACGCGAGAGGTATGCGGAATTCCTGGTGTAGCGGTGGAATGCGTAGATATCAGGAAGAACACCGGTGGCGAAGGCGGTATACTAGCGCGATACTGACGCTGAGGTGCGAAAGCGTGGGGAGCAAACGGGATTAGATACCCCGGTAGTCCACGCCGTAAACGATGGGCACTGGGTTTTGGAGGTCTCAACCCCTTCAGAGCCGTAGTTAACGCGTTAAGTGCCCCGCCTGGGGAATACGGTCGCAAGGCTGAAACTCAAAGGAATTGACGGGGGCCCGCACAAGCGGTGGAGCATGTGGTTTAATTCGATGCAACGCGAAGAACCTTACCAGGGTTTGACATGGGAGCCCTGCCTTCGGGTGGGGTCAGTCCTGTGAAAGCAGGATTCGTCCACACAGGTGCTGCATGGCTGTCGTCAGCTCGTGTCGTGAGATGTTGGGTTAAGTCCCGCAACGAGCGCAACCCTTGCTTCTAGTTACCATCGGGTAATGCCGGGGACTCTAGAAGGACTGCCGGTGATAAACCGGAGGAAGGTGGGGATGACGTCAAGTCATTATGGCCCTTACGCCCTGGGCTACACACGTGCTACAATGGTCGGTACAATGGGGAGCGATACCGCGAGGTGGAGCAAATCCCAAAAAGCCGGCCTCAGTACGGATTGGAGTCTGCAACTCGACTCCATGAAGCTGGAATCGCTAGTAATCGCGTATCAGCACGACGCGGTGAATACGTTCCCGGGCCTTGTACACACCGCCCGTCAAGCCATGGAAATCGGCAGCACTCGAAGTCGCCGGCCCAACCTTGTGAGGGAGGCGCCGAAAGTGAGGCCGATAACTGGGGCTAAGTCGTAACAAGGTAGCCGTACCGGAAGGTGTGGCTGGATCACCTCCTTTCTAAGGAGCAAAGGTGTGCGTCTGGGTGCTCATGCTCCCAGATATACCTTAGGTTGAGCGCAGGCCGAGTAGGCTGCGCTTGTCTTCTTCACTCTGATAGAGCTTCGGCCTGATCCCATCATCGGGCCCAGGACTTTGGGCCTGTAGCTCAGTTGGTCAGAGCGCACGCCTGATAAGCGTGAGGTCACTAGTTCAACTCTAGTCAGGCCCACCACAGCTTACTGGGCATGGGGATGTAGCTCAGCTGGGAGAGCATCGGCTTTGCAAGCCGGAGGTCGCCGGTTCGAGCCCGGCCATCTCCACCAGCATGGGACAGGCAGACGGATCTTATGCGAGGCAATCGCGCAGCTCTTTGACATTTGTGCAGGGCAGACGTATCGAAACACCGCATCTGTAGGGCTTTGTGTGGAAAAGCTACTAAGGGCACATGGCGGATGCCTTGGTACGGACAGGCGACGAAGGACGTGGCAAGCTGCGAAAAGCTTCGGGGAGGTGCAAACAACCTTTGATCCGGAGGTCTCCGAATGGGGAAACCCGGCCGGCCTAACACCCGGTCATCTCCTTGCTGAACACATAGGCTTGGAGAGGCGAACCCGGTGAACTGAAACATCTTAGTAACCGGAGGAAGAGAAAGAGCATTCGATTCCCCCAGTAGCGGCGAGCGAAAAGGGACCTAGCCCAAACCGAGTAGCGTGTAAGCGGCGCGCGCGTTGCGCTACCGGTGTTGTGGGAACCGACCGGAGGGGCGCGTATCCCCTCGAGCCCGGAAGTCTAGCTAGCAGAAGGACCTGGAAAGGTCCCCCAGAGAGGGTGACAGGCCCGTACGTGAAAGCTGGCTTCAGGCTTGGGACGGTCTCCCAAGTAGTGCTGGACAC
>Ga0207797_1001260_pt1 | contig 18521 bp, 10 predicted proteins | sample PRCRCaboRojoPR_6_FD_187275 | JGI IMG/M metagenome (GOLD analysis project Ga0207797, IMG submission 187275) | Marine sediment microbial community from Cabo Rojo, Puerto Rico - PR CR 10% Liquid 1 (SPAdes) | ecosystem: Environmental > Aquatic > Marine > Coastal > Sediment | place: Cabo Rojo, Puerto...
CCCCCCGCCGATGCCGACTCGGCCATCACGGTTGGGGCGGTGGCCCCCGACTCGACCGTGCTGCGATTCAGCTCGCGCGGCCCCACGGCCGATGGGCGCATCAAGCCCGACGTGGCCGCCCTCGGACGCAGCGTCACGGCAGCCTGGGAGTCCGACCGGTACGCGCAGGTCGGCGGCACATCGTTCGCAGCCCCCCTCGTGACGGGCGTCGTGGCGCAGATGCTGGAAATGAACCCCGCTCTCACGCCCATGGACGTGCGCTCCATTCTCCGCCGCACGGCGTCGCAGGCCCGTGCGCCCGACACGACCCTCGGATGGGGCATCGTCAACGCCGACGCGGCCGTGCGTGCAGCCGAGCGGCAGGCCCGACAGGCTCCGCCGACCGCGACCCTGCTGCAACCGCCTTCTCCAAATCCCGCCCAGACCCAGACGACGATTGCCCTCCGCGCTCCATCTACCGCCGAACACGCCACCGTGGTCCTCTACGACGTACTCGGGCGCCGTGTGCTGCAACGGAGATTTCCCCTCCAGCCGGGGCCGAACCGCCTGACACTCTCTCTCGACCCGCTCTCCGCCGGGCTGTACCTGTACCGCATCCGCACGGCCGACCACCTTTCGACCGGAAAACTCGTCGTGATGCGCTGATCGTACGGCTGGCAGGAAGGCGCCCGGCCGCGGTCCTGCGGGGCACCGCGAACGACTTTCCGCACCGCGGCGTTCGTGTACGTCTCGACTCCTGTATGCACTCGCTCGCTTCGTATGGCTTTCTCGTTCGGATACAGCCCGTGGCTCCTGCTCGTTAGTTGTCTTGTTGCTGGCGGGCTGACCTACTGGACCTATCGGGAAACCATCCCCTCGCTGTCGCCCGTCCTGCGGGGTGTGCTGGGCACCCTTCGCTTTGCGGCGCTCGCGCTTCTCTGCTTCCTGCTGCTGGAGCCCGTTGCGCGGCAGATCGACCCGATCGAGCGGCCTCCCATCCTGGCCGTGCTCGTGGACGATAGCGAGAGCCTCCGCGTTACCCTGGGCGATGAGGACGAGAGCGAGGCGGCGCCAGATGCCGTCCGCGCGGCCGTCGACCAGATCCGGGCGCAGGCTGAAGACGGCGAGGTGCGCCTCTTTGCGTTCGACCAGGAAACCCGGAGCCTCGACGGCTCGGTCGACTCGGTGCGGCTCTCGGGCTCCCGCACCAACATTGCCGCCGCCCTCCAGAGCGTACGCCAGGACCTGCAAAACGCCAATCTGCAGGGCGTGGCGCTGCTCTCCGACGGGCGCTACAACACGGGCCGCAATCCGCTGTACGTGGCCGATCGGTACCCCGTGCCGATCCACACCGTCACGCTCGGCGACACGACGCGAGCGCGGGACCTCCAGGTCCGCCGCGTGACCACCAACGACCTGGCCTATGTCGACACGCAGCTGCCGGTCCGCGTCGGGCTCCGCGTGCAGGACGCAGCGGGAGAACGCGTCACCGTGTCGCTGCTCCGCGACGGGGAACGCCTCGACAGTCAGGACCTTTCCCTGCCCAGCGGCACCGCCGAGATCCCCGTGGAACTTACGACCACTCCCGCCCAGGCGGGCTTGCAGCAGTATACCGTCACCGTCACCGAACTGGACAACGAGGCCACCTACCGCAACAACACCCGTACCGTGACGGTGCGCGTGCTGGAAAGCAAGCGGTCGGTGCTGCTCATGGGCGGCGGGCCGTCTCCGAGCGTGGCCAGCATTCGCCGTATGCTGGCCCGCGACTCCGATCTGGCGGTGACGCCGCGCATCTCGCAGCAGGGGGGCGGTTTCTACGAAGGATCGATGCCGGAGGACCTGTCCACCTTCGACGTCATCGTGCTGGCCGGTTATCCCGGTCCGGCTGCGCAGCCGCAGCACCTCCAGCAAATCGCCGACGCCGTCACGAGCGAGGACCTTCCCCTCCTGTTCCTGCTCGATCGTCGCACCGACCTTTCCCAGCTGGATCAGACGCTGGGCCCTCAACTGCCGGTCACCCTTGAGCAGAACCGCTCGGGATTTTCCCAGGCCGTCTTCACCCCGGCCGACGCCCAGCGACAGCATCCGGTCCTGCAGGTCGAGAATGCACCGCTCGACCTGTTCGGCCGCCTGCCACCGCTTGCCGTAAGCGACAGCCGATGGGCCGCCACCCCCGATGCCACGGTCCTCGGGACGGCCACGGTGCAGAACGTGGAGCTCGAAGATCCGATGCTAGTGGTGCGCCGCCGTGCCGGAACGCGCAGCGCGGCCTTCCTGGGCACCGGGACCTGGCGGTGGGCCAACCTCCCGGCCGACCTGGAATCCGCGCACCCCCTGTGGCCGACCCTCTTTTCGAACCTCGTCCGCTGGTTGGCCGCCCGCGAAGCCGACCAGCCCGTGCGCGTTCGCCCGGTCGAGTCTACGTTCGGGGGCGGCGAGCGGGTCGAGTTCTCGGGCCAAGTGTACGACGAGAGCAGCACGCCGGTGAACAACGCATCGGTGGAAATCACGGTGACGGCCCCCGACGGCACCCAGTACCCGTACACCATGGAACCAGTGGGCAACGGCCAGTACGAGTTGGACGTCGGTGTGCTGCCGGAAGGCACGTATGCCTACACGGCGACGGCCTCCCGCCAAGGCGCGTCGCTGGGGCAGGATCAGGGACAGTTCTCGGTCGGCGCCCTTACCATGGAATACCGCGAAACAACCGCCGACCGCGCGCTCATGGCGCAAATTGCGCAGCGCTCCGGCGGAACGGCCCACACCCCGTCGACGCTCGACGCCCTCCTGCAGTCCGTCACACAGGCTGCCTCCTTTCAGCCGCAGGTGGTGGAGGAATCGACCGAAACCGAACTGTGGCATGCGTGGACGTTCCTCGCCGTGATCCTGCTCCTCCTGGCCGCCGAGTGGACGCTGCGGAAGCGATACGGTCTCGCCTGATGCCAAGCCGCATGACGGGGGCAGCCGTGAACCTCGTGTCCCGTGCCTTCGTACAAGCCCGATACTGAGGTCGATACTCCGAACGAGATGACCCTCCCCCACGCATGCTCTCCGACATATCGCCCGTCGACATCGCTCACCTTCCGGATCGCGTCGCTGACGTCGTCGGCGATGAGACCACGCTCAAGCGACTGATCGTGGCGGTGCGTCGGCACCTCCACATGCACCCGGAGGTGGGGATGAAGGAGCACAAGACGTCGCGCTTCATCCGCAAGACGTTGGAAGGCTACGGGCTGGAGGTGCACGGCCCGGTCGCGGGCACAGGGCTGTACGTGGACATTGAGGGCAATCATCCTGGCCCCAAGGTGGGCTACCGTGCGGACATCGACGCGCTGCCGGCTCAGGACCAAAAACATGTGCCCTACCGGTCGCAGTCGCCGAACGTGGCACACCTCTGCGGCCACGATGCGCACACGGCCGTCGCCGTCGGGGTGGCCTTGCTTCTCAATGCCCACCGCGACGCTCTTCGCGGCACGGTTCGCGTCTTCTTTCAGCCCAACGAGGAGGGCCTGCCCAGCGGCGCGCCCCTCATGATTCGCTCCGGCGTGCTCGACGGGCTCGACGGGGTATACGCCATCCATGTCGACCCGACCCTGGAAGTGGGCCGGTACGGACTGATCGTGGGGCCGGTCACGGCGTCCTCCGACCGGTTCGACGTGTACGTCCGCCAGGAAGGCACCGGCCACTCGGCCCGGCCGCACGAAGGCGTCGACACGGTCTGGATCGCCAACCAGATCATGTCTCAGTTCTACCAGCTTGCCGGTCGCGTCACCGACGCCCGAAACGCTGCGGTGCTGACGATCTGCACCCTCGACGGCAGCGAGGCGCACAACGTCATCCCCGAAACCGTATCGTTCGGCGGCACCCTCCGCACGATCAGCCCGGACGACCGACGGACCATCCGCCGGCACATGCGGCAGACCGCCCGGCAACTGGGCCAACTCTATGGAGCGGACGTGACCCTCGACATCGAAGACGGAGCCCCGCCTGTCATCAACGACCCGACCATTACCGAAAACGTCGAACGCACCATCCGGGAGATGTTCGGCGAGGAGGCCATCTACCGCATTCCGCAGTCGAGCATGGGGGGCGAGGACTTTGCCCACTACTTGCAGCAGGTGCCCGGCGCCTTCATCCGCATGGGCACCGGATCGACGCCCGAGACAAAGTTCCCCCTCCATCACCACCGTTTCAACATCGACGAGACGCCGCTCGCGCCCACCGCCCGGCTGATGGCCCGCGTCCTCATCAACCACCTCAAGGACAACGTCGCCGAAGACGTCACCCCCACGCGATCGGCCTTCCCGCGCTCCAACGGGGCGTCCCCTTCGCTCCCTGGATGACCCGTCGACTCAGCTTCCTGCGGACGACCTTCTCCTCCTGACAACGCGTCGACGGCATGGCTTCTGTCGGAATTCTTGGGGGTGGCGTGAATGGCGTGACGACCGGCCTGCTCCTGCAACTCCTCGGCTACGGAACCTGCATCTACACCCGACGCCGCGCCGACGCTGCGCGTGGCGAACCGGTGCCCGCGTTCGCAAGCCTCTACCCCGCGGCCTCGATCATCCCGCACGCGGTCACCGTCGACGACCCAGCGCGGCACCTGGCTCTCGCGCAGTCATTCTTCGAGATTCTTCGGCAGAGCGGTTCGTGCGGCGTGCGCCTGCAGCGGCACTTCGAGCTTTTCGAGCGGCCGACGCCAACACCTCCCTACGCCGACGCCACCCACGACTTCGAGCAGCTGCCAGAGGACGGAACGACGGCGGACGGCATTCCGCGACGCCCCGGCGCCGATGCGGTCTTCGGCTGGCGTTTTCGGTGCTACTTCGCCGAAACCCCAACGTACCTCGCGCGCCTCTTCGCGCTCTACGAAACCGCCGGCGGGCAGATCGTAACGCGTGACCTCTCACGGGAGGACCTCAAGACGCTGCCCGAAGATGCCTTCGTCAACGCCCTCGGGGCGGGCGGGCCCTCGCTGTTCGCAGACGACCGGCCGCACTCGTTTCTACGGGGAACCCTCGTGCACGTCACGCCGCCCGGCCCTCTGCTGCATCATGGCGAAGTGGTGTCGTACAACTACGCCCCCAGCTTCGCCGCCTATCCGACCGCGCACGACGAGCCCGGCGGCCTGTACGTGTACCCGCGCACCGACACCTGGCTGCTCGGCGGAAGCAAACGCCCCGGCTCGCTGGATGACGCGGGCCGCTGGACGGGCGCCCCGCTCGCCTGCGAGACGACGTCGATCGGTGGGCAGGACGTTCCGGCCCCCATCGTACGGGAGAACGCCGCCATCTTGAAACGCCTGCTCGGCGTCGATATCACCCAGCAGTCGATGCGTGCCACGGTCGGCTACCGCTTCGCCCGCGACCTGAACGGCGACGGCGTGCGGCTCGATGCCTCCGCGGTCGACGATCGGCTCGTGGTGCACAACTACGGACACGGCGGGGCCGGCGTCACGCTCTCCTGGAGTTGCGCCGTCGAGGTGGCTCGGCACCTGCAGAGGCACGACCTCCACGGCGGCACGCCCCTCTCTCTGTCCGGCCCCGACATTTCCCTGCTGCGCATGCTGCAAGCCCGGGCGCGGGCGACCGTCAAGGCGGTTCAGCAGGACGCCTAGCAGAGAGCCGGCTCCGATCCTCGACGGATTTCTGCGTCGAATCGGTCTAATATTATCTTTTCGGTAAGTTGGAACGGTCGGCTTCGCTTCCACAGCAAAATTTCATACTTTTTGCTTGTCTCCTGTATGCGCAGCCCCACCGAAATGCCCGTTCCCTCCCCCTCGATGGAAAATCCTGTTGACCGCATGATCCGGCTGATGGCCATTGCCGCCGGACTCGTGAGCCTCGTCGTCGTCCTTGTCCTTCGCGTTCTGTAGGGACGGCTCCGCTCCTTTTCGTTCTCTCTGCGTCGGGGGTCTCCCGGCGAGTGTGCTTTCTATGGAGATGCCCGCCATCCCGAATCCGTAGGAGCACGACTGCGTTTGCCGTGCCTCGTATTGCGACGAACGCCCACCCTGCCTCGCACCATGGCCGAACTGATTGTTGTCGGAGACCGCGTTCTCATCAAGCCCCACACGGGAGAAGAGCGCACCAGCTCCGGGCTCGTTGTGCCGGCCACCGTCGCCGGACAGCAGAATCTGCGCAACGGTCGCGTGGTCAAGACCGGGCCCGGATACCTGACGGCCAATCCGGAGTATTCCGAAACCGAATCCTGGAAGCAGTCGGAAACGCCCGTGCGGTACCTGCCCCTGCAGGCGGAGGAAGGCGACCAGGCGTTCTTCGTGGAAAAGGAAGCCATCGAGCTCCGCTACGAGGGCGAGGAGTATCTGATTGTCCCGCACCAGGCCATCGTGGCACTGGTGCGACAGAACGAAGACGACCCGCCTTCGGAGGATCCGTCGGACACCACCCTGGACGACATCGACGACCTCCTGGACGAATAGGCCCTCTGCGTTCGCTACGCATCTGCCGGCGGCTTCCACCACGGGCCGTCCGGGTCTGTTTTCACGGGGGGAACCGGGTTCTTAACGTCCTCGCGCGGCTTTTCCCCCCGCGCCCTTCCGGTGCCGTTCGACTCGTGGGCCGGCTTGGGGCGGTCGGAATGAGTCGGTAGCGTCTTCATTCGAAGCAGGTACTGCAGATAGCGTCCCAGCGAGACCTCGGGCATTGCATCGCGACGGTCGCACAGTCGCTCCCGCTCCACCGTCTGCACCTCGACCTTTTCCGTCGCCCGCGCGATCTCGTCGTCGATGTCGTCCACCCGGTGCTGCACGTAGCGCTGGAACCGGCGCTCCTCGGCCGGCGACAGGGCCTCAGGGATGTGGTCCTGGTACTTGTTTACGAGGGCGGCCCGCCACATTCGGAGGCGGGCCTTGGTCTCGTCGCTCAGACGCCGGATCGCCTCGATCTTTTCGGGCTTCGCCTCGTAGGCCGTCCGGATGTTGGCGGACTTGAGCCGCACCACATGCTTGTGGGTGATGTGCTCCACCTCACGGATCTCGCCGATGAAATGATGCTTGAGGCGGTTGCGCAGCGCCTCTTCCTGCAGTTCCTGCAGACGAGCCGCCCGCTGCTCATCGACGGTGTCGAGCACCGACCGGCGCTTGGCTTTGAGGCTCTCTACCTGCCGCTGGAGGCTCGCGATGAGAGCGGTGATGCGGTCGATTTCTTGCCGCAGACGCCGACGCCGGCGCACAAGAGGAAGCTGGCGGTAGCGACGGCCCACCGCCCAGCCCGCGGCGACCAGGGTCGCGCCGATCCAGACGGCCGCGGCCCAGAGACGCCCAGCGGCAGAAAGGGCGACCGCCCCCGCCAGCACGGCCCCGGCCCCCGGCAAGAAGGCCCGTGCGAAGCCGTCGCGGGCGCGCCCGCTGGCCTCTTCGCGGCGGCGACGGAACGCCCCGGAGGCCACCCTGAGGCGGTCCAGCGAATGGTCGCCCTGCTGAACGCTGTGCAGTGCGGGCACCGCCTCCGGCTCCACGAAGCAGGCCCGCCGCAGCACCTGCGGAAGAGGCGCCAGCTCGTCGATGTCCATCAGTGCCTCAAACAGCGGGGATTCGTCTGGCGTGTAAAAGTCGGCGTCTCGGAAAAGCAGGTTCTCGCCCGTGTCGAACCGATCCCAAAGCGCGGGCCGAACGGCACAGGCCTGAAGAGCAGTGTAGATGGCCAGTCCCGCAAATCGGTCCAGCCGCGGTCCAAAGTCGACGTCCGTGCGGTCGGGATGCTGGTAGTTGCGATGGCCCACCTCCGCAGCCGACCGTCCTTCCAGGGCGGGAACGTACATCGTGTCGTAGTCCACGAGCCGGATTTGGAGCCCCTCGTCGCTGCGAACCACCAGAATGTTGCCGTGCTGCAGGTCGCCGTGCGAAACCTGCGCGTCCTCCAGTGTCTCGAGGATCGCTGCCCACTGCTCCGCCAGCCGGACCAGCACGTCCGGCTCCTCGCGATGGGCATCCACGAAGCGGTTGATCGTGGTGCCCTGCACCCACTCCATCTTGAGCAGGGGATAGTCCTCGCCATCCACCCGCACTCCCGGCGACTGATACTCGAACTGGACGGTGGCCTCCAGGTCGTGCGCATCCAGGTGCGCTGCGATGGCCTCGTACCGGGCGCGCTGGTCGGGCACGTCCGACAGAAAGCACTTTGCGGCGTACTGCTTTCCGGTCTCGGTGGTCATCGGAAAGACAGCGGCGAAGGCGCCTGTGATGGGCTGCGGCAGGCCCAGCACGTTGGTCCGCGGCTCGGCCGTCTGCAACTCCGGATCGGCGAACGCCGATGCCGGCACCTGCAGGGCCTCCTGGTAATCGCTCGGGGTTGGGTACGACACGGATGCGTTTGGGACAGACGCGTTTGGTTATGGACGTCAGAAGCGGGCGGAAGCGACTTCGGCGGCGTCGTTGAGCCCGCGGCATGAACGGCGGCGCGCAGGGTGCGGTCCGCGGATCGGGTGGCGTTCACGTGGAAATCTGGACGAGGGTGCTGTCGTCGTTCCGGAGCAGGCCCTGGGTGCGGGCGGATTCAACCTGCTCGGCAAACGAGGCGGCGTCCCACGCAGGAGCCGCGGTCGGGTCGGTGCGAAGGAGCCAGGCCGCAACGGCGTCGGTCGTCAGCAGGAGGCTGTCGCCAGGGGCCCAGTCGCCCGAGGCCGCCTCCATGCGTGGGGGGGACGGCCGGGCCACACTGGCCAGAAGAGCGGGACGGTCGGAGAAAGCCTCGGGGTCGTCCATCGGCCAGGCACGCTCCAGCCGTCCCTCGCGCAGATGCATCAAGACCCCGTCGCCCACGGCCACGCTCTTCCAGGTGCCGTTCGCCCGCAGCGTGAGCCCGAGCAACGTGGCGTGCGCCCCGTCGGCCGCCTTCGCGGCGGCATACCACGGCAGATCCTGCGAGCGGACGGCCGGGTGGTTCTGCCAGGCGTTCCGCCAGGCCGGGAGCGCCTCCGCAAGCGCTGCGGGCGTTGCCCCGTCGTCGGCCACCCACCGCGCAACCAGCATCTCGGCCCAGAGCCCCGAAAAGACGGCCTCCGTAGCGCCGTCGGCAATGGCCACTCGCACCGGCCACGTGTCGGCAGCGTAAGCGGCGGCGTCTTCGTTTTCCTCAGCCCGATGTCCCTCCTTCGGAACCGTCAGGACCCGGATGTCGATTGCGGGAGGCCGTGTGCTCATGCCTTTCGAACGAAGATCCGGAAGCTTCTCGCAGGGCGTCGTCGCAGGGGACACACCACGCCGGGTGCTCAACGCAGGTTGCTGGGACGCGTACCGATCTCCAGAAACTTGACGAGCGACACCGGATCGGCGTTAAAGACAAACCCGCGCGTGTCCAGGTCAACCGTGTAGCCCTCCTGCTCAGCGGCCGACCGCATCGTGAACGGAAGGGTGCTCGACATCTGGAAGAGCACCTCGGCATACTCATCATTGCGCGGCAGCTCGTCGGGATGCGCGGGAAAAGCGACCGCCGGCTCTTCGGACTCGGACAGGTGCACGTTGAAGAGCAGCACCTCGCCGTCGTCGGTGGCAAAGGACCGGAGCTGCTGCGCGTACCGGAGGGGCTCGCCGTCGGTGGCCTCTCCGTCGGTCACGTTCAGCACCACGGGCGGAAAGCTGCCGGGGTGCCGGTCGATCCAGTCGCGGACGTACTGCGCCCCGAGGTCCAGAGCCTGGCACATCGGGGTTCCGTTCTTCGCGTGCGGATCAAACCACACCGGCATCTTGACCCGCTGCTCCTGAGTCCCGCCCGCCCCGTCCTCGACCGTCTTCACACGTTGTTCCATCCGCTTCGGGCGCTCGGCGAGGTGGCTGATTGGAATCAGCCCCGTGCCGGTGTCGAAGTCCTCGGCCGGCTGCACGAGCGGCTGGACGCGCTCGCCATAGCCGATCACGCCAACGTGAAAGTAGTCGCGAACGCCTTCCTCTTTGGCACAGCGCAGCACAAGGTTCTGCAGCAGGCGGTTGACCGTGTCCGCCAGCACGCGCGACTTGCTCGGCGCGGCGTCCCCCTTTTCTTCGGCGCCCCCGAAGGCCTCCTGCATAGAGGCCGACTGGTCGAGCAGGAACAGAAAGGCCGTCGGCTGTTGACGGCTGATCTCAGCGGAATACGGCATACAGCAGGTCGAGGAAAGAGCGAGGACGAGGAGGCATCGCGTTGGACGAATCGAACGGACGGCTGTTTCTCGTCGGGCGTGCTCCGGCGCGGCCTGTAAGTTTTGTGGGAACTGGAGCCCACGCGCTTTTCTCTCTGCGCGACCCGCTGTACGTTCGGAGGCGTCCTTTCCGGGCCGACTCCCGGCCCCCGCCCTGCCCTCAGATGCATCCTCCGCCCATGGCTTCCTCGCCGACGTCTACGGCATCCATCCCTGGTCTGAATCCGGCGCCCTCCTTTCAATTCCGCAAGGGGCAGCGGGCCTTTTTGCACAAGCTGGCCGCCGCGTACGAACGCGGCGAACGGTCGCACCTTGGCGTGTTCGTGCCCGGCTACGGGAAGACCCTGATTGCCCTCGCTTCCTTCGCCGTGGCCCGGGCACAAGGCGTGGCCGATCGGCTCGTCGTCTTTGTGCCCCGCGGCAACCTGCGCGATCAGTATGCCGATGCCGACGAGATGACGCGCATGCTCCGTTGGATCGGCGCACCGCCCATGCCGTTCTGCGTGGCGGACGCCAGCGAGGTGTATCTCAAAAACCCGGACATTCCGATCGTGGTGGCGACGTACCAGTACGCCTGCGGGACGTCTGGCAACCAGAGCCTGCACCGGTACTGCAGCGAAGGACGGCCGCTCTTCGTGCTCGACGAGACGCACCACCTCCCCGAAGAGGGCACCTGGTCGGGCGCGGTGGGTCGTCTGCCGTACGACGCGCTCGTCGGGCTGTCGGGCACACCCATGCGGAGCGACGGTGAGCCCCTCTTCGGCATGCCCAGAGACGTGGTCACGCATGGCGACGGCACCGAGTCCGTCTACTACCGCGCGCTGCACGAGGTCGGCCTGCGCGACGCCCACGCCGAAGGCAACATTCTGAAGCGCGTCGAGGCGCACGTGGTCGACTACACGATCACCATGGTGGAAGAGGACTCGGGACGGGAGGTCGAGTTCACCCTCGCCGAGCTCAAGAACGAAGTGCCGCGGGATTCGACCGGCGACATCGACCGCTTCTTCGCCCGTCGCCACCTGCGCTTCCACGACGTATACCTCGACACGCTGCTCGGCCCAGCCGTCGGACGCCTGCAATCGAAACGAGCGCGGCACCGTGGCTCGGGCGAGGGCACGCGCAACCATCAGATGCTGGTCATCTGCATGAGCAACCGCCACGCCGCAGAGGTCCTTGCCTTCATCGAACGGCGCTACGGCTGGCTCCAGGCCACACGCATCGGGCAGGATGTGCCCCGCTCAGAGCGGGAGGAGCGCCTGGAGGCCTACCGCCGCGGCAACATCGACATCATGGTGCAGGTGGACATGATCGGCGAGGGCACGGACATCAAGACGATCAGCGTCGTGGCCAAGCTGGACCTTGTCAGCGCTCGGTCGAAGTGCCTTCAGCAAATCTTTCGCGGCATGCGGTACTTCGATGCATGGAGCGAGGCAGAAAACGTCTGCGACGTGTTCACCTCGGGCGACCTCGGGCTCTCGGAGACGCTCGACTGGATCACGCGCGAGGTGCAGGAAGGCATCCACCGTCGTACCGAAGACAGCGAGCGGACCGCCCCGGAGACCGCCCCCGCTTCCCCCGAGCGCTCGCACTGGTCGGTGACGTCGGTCAGCGAGAGCCAGTTCGAAACGCACCGGCTGGAAATGGACGACTCCGACCCCGACTCCTCGCTTCGCGTTCGGCGCCAGCAGTTTGACGGCGACGCGGCTTCGGCGCTCGACATCAACGCCCGCGAGGATGCGCTGCGCACGGCGTGCTCCGAGCTGGCCACCCAGCTGGCGTACGCCCTGCAGAACCGAGGCCAGGACCTGCACATCCGTGACATTCATGCCCGCGCCAAGCGCCGGTTCGGCAAGGCGCAGTCGTCGATGAGCTTGAACCTGCTGACGCAGAAAAAACGCTGGCTGGAACGCTGCCTCCGGATGAAGCAGCTCGTTTGAAGGAGCACCCGGCCCGCACTGCACTGGATTCGGAGGTCGGTGCGGCCCGCAATCACATCTGTCAGCCCCACCCCGGCTTTCTGCCTTCTCCACAACTTCGTTCTTCCAGGATGTAACCTTTTCCAGTGATCGCGCGTCGTGGGGGTGTATCTCGAGGGGGACGCATCGCCTCCTCTCCTCTCGATCCACGTTCTGCAATCCTGGGATCCATGACGCTCACGACCTACTCGGCTTCGCTTCGCTCGCGCCTTCCGCTTTTTCTCGCCGGAAGCGTGCTCCTGGTGTCCCTTTCCCTGTCTGGATGCGGGGGCGAGGCGCAGTCCAAGGAGCCCGACACGCCCGCCTCGACGGCGGCGCCGGTCGAGGTCGCCCGGGTCGGCACAGGCACCGCAGCAGCCTTCTTTTCGGGCACCGCTTCCTTGGAAGCCGAAGACGAAGCGACGGTCGTGGCCCGCGTGGGCGGCGTCGTCGAGGAGGTCTTTGTGGAGGAAGGCCAGGCGGTGGAGGCCGGCACTCCGCTGGTCCGGCTCGATGACGACCGCCTCCGCCTGGAGGTGCAGCGCGCGGCCGTCACGCTCGGCAAGCTGCGCCGCGTCTACGAGCGGATGCAAACCATGCGCGACAAGCAACTCGTGAGTGCCGAGGAGTACGAGCAGGCCCGCTCCGACTTCGAGGCGCAGGAGGTGGCCTACAACCTGGCCAAGTTGGAACTGGAGCACGCGACCGTCCGCGCCCCGATCCACGGCATGGTGTCGAAGCGGCACGTGAAAGCCGGAAACATGGTGCGCGCCAACGACGCCACCTTCCAGATCACCGACTTCGACCCGCTCTGGGCCGTGATGCACGTGCCTGAGCGCGAGCTTGACAAGCTCCGCATCGGCCAGCCCGCCACGCTCCGCCTCGACGCGCTGCCTGCCCGGAGCTTCTCCGGGACGGTTACGCTCATCAGTCCGACCGTCGATCCAGAAACGGGCACCTTCCGCGTCGTCGTTGAGGTGCGCGACCCTTCCCGCACGGCCAAGCCCGGCATGTTCGGGCGCGTTCGCGTCCAGTACGACGCCCGCGACGACGCCCTGCTCATCCCGAAGCGTGCCGTGATCGAGGAGGACGACCGCACGAGCGTCTTCGTGGTGCGCGATTCCCTGGCCCGCCGCACGACCGTCCGTACCGGCTACACAAACGACGACCGCGTCGAAATTCTGGACGGATTGACCGCGGGCGAAACGGTGGTTGTGAGCGGGAACAGTGCGCTCCGCGATAGCGCGGCCGTCGAGGTCGTCGCCCGGCGGTAGCTGCCGAGCCGCCGACGGCGGACGACCGTCGCGCTGGCTCGTCGTCTGTTGATGCTCCAGCCTCTGGCCGACCGATCCTGTCATCTCTGTTCGTGCGCTGCGGCCGGTGCACGCTTCTTCTCCCTTTCCCCTCGCCCCGTCCCTCGGTTGCAATGACCATTGTCGATCTTGCCACCCGCCGCCGCGTCACGATTGCCATGTTCATGGTGGCGGTGCTGCTGTTCGGGAGTGTGGCGCTCTCCCGCCTCAACCTCAACCTGCTGCCCGACCTCGCCCATCCCGCCCTGACGATCCGGACGGAGCTGGAAGGCGCGGCGCCGGCCGAGATCGAGAACCTGATCACCAAGCCCATCGAGGAAGCCCTGGGCGTGGTCAAGAACGTGGAAAGCATCGAGTCGATCTCGCGCACGGGGCAGTCCGACGTCGTGCTCAACTTTGCGTGGGGCACCGATATGGACATGGGTAGCCTCGACGTTCGTGAGAAGCTCGACGCCATCAACCTCCCGCTGGAGGTGCAGCGCCCGGTGCTGCTCCGCTTCGACCCGTCGCTGGACCCGATTATGCGCTACGGATTGGCCCTGAAGGCCGACCCGGAACTTCTGGCCGATGCTTCGGGCAGGGCCGCCTCGACCGAGGTGCCGTCGCTGGACGAACGGGGCCTCAAGGTCCTGCGCCGCTACGCCGACGAGGAGATCAAGCGCTCGCTCGAGTCGGGCACCGGGGTGGCCGCCGTGAAGGTGAGTGGCGGCCTGGAGGACGAGGTCCAGGTGCACGTCGACACCGAGCGCCTCGCCCAGCTCGGCCTGACCATCGACCGGGTGGCGCAGGTGCTCGCAGCCGAGAACGTCAACCTTTCCGGGGGCCGCCTGGAGGAAGGCACCCAGCAGTACCTGATGCGGACCCTGAACCAGTTTCGGACGGTCGGAGAGATCGAAAATGTCGTTCTGCGCTCCGACGGCCCGGCGCCCATCTACCTGCGCGACGTGGCCGACGTGCAGATGGGCCACCGCGAGCGCGAAACCATCACGCGCATCGACGGACGCGAGGCCGTGGAGTTGGCCATCTACAAGGAGGGCGATGCGAACACGGTCGCCGTGGCAGAAGCCGTCCACCAGCGCCTCAACCGCCTGGAACAGCGGCTTCCGGACGACATGGAGCTCGTCAAGGTGTACGACCAGTCGGTCTTCATCGCGAATGCCATCGATGAGGTCATCCACGCCGGGCTCATCGGCGGGCTGCTGGCCATTCTCGTCCTCTACCTCTTCTTGCGCGATCTGAAGACGACCCTGATTATCGGCGCCACGATCCCGGTGTCGGTCATCGCCACCTTCAACCTCATGTACGGCGCCGGCCTCACCCTCAACATCATGTCGCTCGGCGGCCTGGCCCTGGGCATCGGCCTGCTGGTGGACAACGCAATCGTGGTGCTCGAAAACATCGCGCGGCACCGCGAAGAGGGCGCCTCGACGGTCGAAGCGGCTCGCCGGGGCGCCAGCGAGGTCGGCATGGCCATCATGGCCTCGACGCTGACGACCGTCGCGGTCTTCGGCCCCCTGATCTTCGTCGAGGGCCTCGCCGGACAGCTCTTTCGCGACCAGGCTCTCACCGTCACCTTCGCGCTGCTCGCCTCGCTGGTGGTGGCGCTCACGCTCATTCCCATGCTGGCTTCGCTCGGCGGCGGATCCTCCGGCGGCAGCCCCCGCCGGATTCCCTGGCCCGCCCGGCCCTCCTGGATGCGCCTGCGCGTCCGGATGCGCCAGAGTGCCTTCTGGCGGCGCCCCCTGCAGGCGGTCGGATTTGGGCTTCGGGGTGGCGTGTGGCTTGTTGGGGCAGCCATCACCGGCCTCGTCTGGGGCCTCGGCTGGATCCTCACGCGGTTTGTTCGCGAGGTGCTCGGGCGGATTGGACGGTGGCTGCTCCTGCCGGTGCTCTGGGGCTTCAACGCGATGTACGACGCGATTGCGGACCGGTATCCGTCGCTGCTCCGCGGCGCCCTGGCGCATCGCGGCGCGGTGCTGGTGACGGGGGCCGGACTGTTTGCCGGCTCCCTCCTGCTGGTTCCGCAGCTCGGCCTGGAGCTGATTCCCCAGTTGGCGCAAAACGAGTTCGACGTCGAGGTGAAGATGCCGCCAGGAACCCCGCTGGCCCAATCCGACGGCGTCCTGGCGCGCCTGCAGCGGTCGGCGGCCACGCTGCCCGGGGTGCACACAACGTTTGCCGTGGCCGGAACCGGAAGCCGCATGGACGCCAACCCCGACGAAGGAGGCGAAAACTGGGGCGAGGTCCACGTCGCGCTCGCGTCCGGGGCAGGCCCCGAGGCGGAGCGACGCGCCACCGCGTCGATGCGTGAGGTGCTCGACCGCATGCCCGGGGCTCAGTACACGTTCAGCCGCCCCACGCTCTTCACGTTCGATACGCCCATCGAGGTCGAAATCGCCGGCTACAATCTCGACGACCTGAAGCAGACCGCCGCTCAGGTGGCGGCCCGGATGGACGCCTCCAACCGATTCGCGGACGTCAAGTCGAGCATGGAGCAGGGCCATCCGGAAGTGCAGATTCACTTCGACCGCGAGCGTGCTGCGGCGTTGGGCCTGGCGGTGCACGAAGTGGCCGACCGCGTGGTGAGTCAGGTGCGCGGGACCGTGGCGACTCGCTACTCCTGGCGCGACCGCAAGATCGACGTGCGCGTCCGGGCTCGGGCCGATGACCGCGCCTCCATCGCGAAAATCAAGACCCTCACCGTGAACGGGCAGAGCGCCCGCCCAATTCCGCTTCAGGCGGTGGCAGACATCCAGGTTCGTGTCGGCCCGAGCGAGATCCGACGCATCGCCCAGGAGCGCGTGGCCCTGGTGACGGCCAACCTCCGCTTCGGCGACCTCCGCGCGGCGGAGCGGGAGATCGATGCCATCCTGGCCGACGTGCCCCCCCAACCGGGGCAGACCACGCACCTGGGCGGCCAGAGTGCTGAGATGGACGCCAGCTTCCGTTCGCTCCTGTTTGCGCTGCTGCTGGCCGTGTTTCTGGTCTACCTCGTGATGGCCTCCCAGTTTGAGTCGCTGCTGCACCCCTTCGTCATCTTCTTCTCCATCCCGCTGGCCGCAGTGGGCGCCATCTGGGCGCTGTGGCTGACCGGCACCACGATCAGCGTCGTCGTCTTCATCGGTCTGATTTTGCTTGCCGGGATTGTGGTCAACAACGCCATCGTGCTCATCGACCTGGTCAATCAGCTGCGCGCCGAAGGGATGCCCAAGTTAGAAGCGGTGGTTGAAGGCGCTCGCCTGCGCCTGCGGCCCATCCTGATGACGACGCTCACGACGACCCTCGGCCTGCTGCCCCTGGCCCTCGGCTTCGGCGAGGGCGCCGAACTGCGCGCGCCGATGGCCATCCCGGTCATTGGCGGCCTCCTCGTTTCCACGCTCCTCACGCTCGTCGTCATCCCGGTGCTCTACACGGTGCTGGACCGAAACGACGTCGCCATCGACGGGACTCCTTCTGCCGGATGAGAAGAGACCTGCCAGCAAGAGCCCTGTGAGCACGACGGCGGGCCTCCTGCCGTCCGGCCGACGCCCGAGCCCTTCCCTGATTCTGCCTGCCATGTCCATCACGCAAACCGCCCTCCGCCGCCCCGTCACGACGCTGATGGCCTTTGTCTGCCTCATCGTGATCGGAGGCATTGCGACGCGCCTCGTGCCGCTGGAGCTCTTCCCCGAGTTCGACGCTCCGGTGCTGTTCGTGCAGATTCCCTACGACGGATCGACGCCCGAAGAAATCGAGCGGCAAATCACGCGCCCGGCAGAAGAGGGATTGGCCACCATCACGGACATGAAAAGCATGACCGCCACGTCCTACGAAGACCGGGCCGAGATCCTGCTCCGCTTCCGATTTGGGACGGACACGGACCTCAAGGCCATCGAGGTGCGCGAGAAGCTCGACGGCGTTCGCAGCCAGTTTCCGCGCGACCTGGAGCGGTTCTTTGTCTTTCAGTTCTCGACCACCGACATGCCCATCCTGCAGGTGCGCATTTCGTCGGACCGCGACCTGGCTGGGGCCTACGAGCTGCTGGATCGCAAGCTGAAGCGTCCGCTGGAGCGCCTCGACGGCGTCTCGCAGGTGGAACTGCAGGGCGTGGCGCCGCGCGAGGTGCAGATCGAGCTGGACGCCGATCGCGTGGCGGCTCATCGCGTCGACCTGGTGGACCTCGCCACCACGCTGCGCCGGAGCGACCTCTCTGTGGCGGCCGGGCGCGTCACGGACGGGGACACCCGCTACATGGTGCGGCCGGTCGGCCAGCTCTCGACGCTCGACGCCATCCGCAACCTCAGCGTTACGGACGCCGGCGTGCGCCTCAAAGACGTGGCGACGGTCGCCCTGAAACAGCCAAAACTGGACCATGGCCGGCACCTGAATCGCACCTACGCTGTCGGACTCGTGGTCTCCAAAGAGTCGGGCGCCAACACGGTGGAGGTCGCGGGCCGCGTCGAAGCCGCCATCGCCAGCCTCGGCGACGACCCCGAGATGCAGGGCATCAACGTGTACGTCATGGACAACAGCGCCGAGGGCATCACCTCGTCGCTGTGGGACCTGCTGCTTGCCGGGCTCCTCGGCGGTGTCTTTGCCCTGATCGTGCTGTACCTGTTCCTGCGGCGCCTGGCCACCACAATGATCGTCACGCTGGCGGTGCCCATCTCCATTCTCGTGACGGTGGGGGCCCTGTATTTCTTCGGCCTGTCGCTGAACGTGCTGAGCATGATGGGGCTGATGCTGGCCGTCGGGATGCTGGTGGACAACGCGGTCGTCGTGACGGAAAACATCCATCGACACCAGCACCTGGCCCGGGACGACGCGGAAAACGGGGAGCCGTCATCCGGACGGGCAGCGGCGACCCTGCGCGGTGTGAAAGAGGTCGGGCTCGCCGTGACGGCCGGAACGCTGACCACGGCCATCGTCTTCCTGCCGATGATCGTGAGCCAGTCCGACCAGGTCACGCTCTTCCTGAAGCACGTGTCCGTAGCAATCTGCATTGCGCTGGGCATTTCCCTCCTCATCTCGCTGACGGTCGTGCCACTGCTGACGAGCCGCCTGCGTCCGCCTCGCTCCACGAAGGAGGCCCGCTGGATTGCTTGGCTGTCCACCCGGTACACGCGGCTGCTAGACGGTTTCCTGCGCCGGCGCGGGG
>Ga0207797_1001261_pt1 | contig 18517 bp, 17 predicted proteins | sample PRCRCaboRojoPR_6_FD_187275 | JGI IMG/M metagenome (GOLD analysis project Ga0207797, IMG submission 187275) | Marine sediment microbial community from Cabo Rojo, Puerto Rico - PR CR 10% Liquid 1 (SPAdes) | ecosystem: Environmental > Aquatic > Marine > Coastal > Sediment | place: Cabo Rojo, Puerto...
GATCCTGAATATCGTCGTCTTTCTGTCGGCCTGGGCCTGCATCAAGATACCCCAGGAGATGATAGAGATTCAGTTTCTCGGACTGGACTTCATGGCCGCGAGACTGGTACTAACAATTTTATTTGTGTCATTAATGGGTCTGATTATGGAAAAGGTTATAGAAAAAACGGGACCCCTGGATTTGTAGGTATAAATTTAGAATCACTGTAGGGGTAATGGGGCTAAATATTAGACTTATAGATCCCTGTCAGATTTACCTAAATTCGGCTACTTGAGACCTGTTTCTGTCTTTATATCTTTTTTACGGTTTGTCCAACTCTTTATCCGGTTTTATAATTTTGTATAAAGCTAAGTTTCTAGTTCCAATTCTGTAGTAGCGATAGTAGCTTTTGATAAGGAAGCAGGTTAGGTTCAAGAGACTCAGTGGCTCCGTTGGGACCTTATCCGATCTCTTCTGACTCAGGGTGGTTCCTCAATGAGAAAGCTAAAGCTTGTAGCAATTGTAGCGATGCTTTTTACCGTTGTTCTGGCTCCCTTGGTTCAGGCTTCGGAAGGGGATCTGAAGGCCGAACTCCGTTCAGTCGTTACCGATGTGCTAGACGCCAAGGAAGTAGAGGAAATTAACGGATACATGGATCAAATTCACCCAAAATCCCCGCTGTACAGCACTGCACAGCAGAGAATTGGCAACTTGATGGATAAATATGATCTAAAATACGAGCTATCAAGCTTCAGCTACATCGGAGAGAGCGGGGAATTTCAACTAGCGAGGGTCTCTCAATCGATAAGAAAGATATCAGGGTATCAATTTAGAGATAGAATGCTTGATGGAATCTGGATTTTCCGCAAATCTGGGGAAGCGTGGAAAATGTGGCTTCAGGTAACGCTGAAGAAATCTTTTATATAAGATAGCTTAAAATTAATTGCTAAAGCAGTTATTGATCTAAACCACTTCTGCAGTAAATAGGAATTTTAGCTGGAGATTTAAGCTCAACTTTTTCACCCCTAAAACAAAAATCTACCCCCGGTAAAGGTGGTTGCATAATTTAAACTAACTTTGACAGTGTCGGATTTCCTACTGGTTTGGGCCCGTATCAGTACCCGTCAGAGGCTATAGAGGTACAGTCTCTGGGCTCTACTTTATAAGGTTGTTGCTGATCGTAGTTTCTGTCTAGTTTATGGTCCCATAAGAGGGACGTTCGGTGACAGGCTAGGCCCTTAATACTGCCGTTATAAATAAAAGTTTAATTGCTCTGAAGGTAACTGGAAATAGGGTGTTAAGAAAACATTCTTTTAAGCCAGATTTTAGTTTCGAAGACCCGGGGTCCGGGAACTACTGACCTCAAAAAGTTAAAAAAATAATTGAAAGCTTACATTTAGTAAGCTTTTTTTGCTTCGCATGTCCTTTTATTTAAGTAAAATTTTGATAATTGGTCATAATTTTGCCATAATATTTAAAAAGAGGGAAATGCCATGGCAAGTATAGAATTTGATAATGTGCAAAGGGAATCCATAACACAGAAGATAGTTAACAAGATTTCAGAAACTCTGCTGGAAAAGAACGTTGAACCGGGAGATAAATTACCGTCGGAGAAGGAACTAAGAGAACAATTTAATGTAAGTCGCTCTACGATACGTCAGGCTTTACATGTATTGGTTTCGATGGGGATAGTGGCCTCTAAGCCGGGAAAGGGGTATTACGTAACAGAGGGTTACAGGGTATTACTAAAGAGTAATAATCTTCAAGAAATCCTTTCGAAAGATGACTCCTTCTTCAAAGTGCTTGAGGCAAGACGAATAGTAGGCCAAAATGTTGCAAAACTAGCCGCACAACGCGCGACCCAGAAACATTTTGAGGCGATGGAAGCCGCTTTAGATAAGTTAAAGGATGCTGAAAATATTGATCAACAGGTTAGGGCGGCAAGAAATGTTCACCTGGAAATTGCGAACTCAACGAACAACGACGTGTTAGTTGGTATTTTAGAACAGCTACTCGTTAAGATTGAAGAAAAAGCCAGAGAGACACAGCTAGATTCCCTTGCAGCTTACGAATCACATAAGCATCTAATCAACAAAGTTAGGAAAGGGGATATGACCGAATTAGAAGAAGCAGTGAATGATCACTCAGAAGAACTCCGTACAAAGTTTCTTTCTGCTCTGAAGAGTAACAATGCTTAAAAGCTAGTTCTTTAAATGTTTTCCCTTCCTTTTTCTAACAGTCCATGAAGGATGTTTTTTTCCGTGATATAACCAACAAGTTTTTTATTTTCAAGAAGGATCACGGGCAATGTAGAGTGGTTTAATCTAGCTTTCATAACTTTGCTAATAGCTGTATCAGGGTGGACGGAAATAATATTTTTCTTGTCTGTACTACCTTCTAAATTCTCAAGTGACTTGATAGAAACGGTTTCTTGTCCTATGTAACCTTTTTCTACTTGCCCCTCATTATCTAGTTTTAATTCCGTGTTATCGTTAAGGTGGACTCTTTGATCGTCGCCAGCTTGAAACTCTTTTGTTGCAATGGTGCTTGCCCGGAGAACATCGGAAGGATCGGCATTATCCACAAAGTTTTCCACGTATTTAGTTTTGGGGTTCACAATGATTTCTTCCGGCGTTCCCTTCTGAACCATTTTTCCGGCTTCCATTATTGTTATTCGATCACCCAATTTTAACGCTTCATCTAGATCGTGGGTTACAAAGAGAACCGTGCGTTTCATCTCTTCCATTATATTTATCAGCTCATCCTGCATTTCTACCTTGATTAAGGGGTCCAGGGCTGAAAAGGGTTCATCCATTAACAAAATATCTGCACCGGTTGCAAGACCTCTTGCTAAACCAACCCTCTGTTGCATGCCGCCGGAAAGTTCGGGTGGGTAGGAATTTCCGAATCCCTCAAGGCCAACCATTTCTATCAATTCTTTGGCTTTTCGATTTCTTTCCTTTTCTGAAACCCCTTGAATTTCTAGACCGAATGCGATGTTGTCTATTACATTGCGATAAGGGAAGAGTGCAAAGTTTTGAAAAACCATGCTCATCTGGGTCTTTCTTAGCTTTTTTAAGGTTTCCGAATCCACTTTTGCAACATCGTAGCTGTCCCCGTTTGCATTTAAAACAATCTTTCCCCTTGTTGGTTCAACGAGCCTATTGACACAACGGAGCAGCGTCGACTTGCCAGACCCTGAAAGACCCATTATCACGAACAGCTCGTTTTCTTTAATAGAAAAGGTTATTCCCCTAACCCCCACAACCTGTCCAGTTTCTTTTTGAATTTCCTCCTTGTTTTTACCTTCCTCTATTAGCTGAATTGCCTTTTCGGGTTCTTTGCCAAAGATTTTGTATACATTTTCTAGCTCAATTGAAGACATAGTATTTTTCCTCCCTTCACTTTTTTAATAGAGACTTGGTGCTAAGTAATCAGGCAATTCTGCCATTATGAAAAACTACTAGCCATATTGATTATTTAAAAAGTCACCCCAGCTAAATGCGAAATTACCCGAGGGAAAAGCCATTCTTCAAAGGGTCATCAGGATCAGTAAAGTAAGTGTTCATACCAGTTATGTATGCACTTCCAGTAATTTCAGGGATTATCGCGGGGAAATCCCCAACCAATGTTTCCTCAACGGCCTCTGACTTAAATATCGTGTTTGTCATCGCCCCCTCGTGCACAAACTCTTCTCCAATATCTTTCTCACCTTTTTGGTTCAAAAGGGCTAACTTTGCTGCCGTTCCTGTTCCACAGGGAGACCTACTGACAGAGTTGGACGGTATTATTACTGCGTTTTTGGATTCGGCGTCCGACCTGGTCGGCGGGGCGGAGATCAATACATGAGTTACTTCGTCTATGAAAGACTTATCCGGGTGGTAAACGTCAATTTCTTCATTTATTCTGGGCCGGACCTGCTTGGCAAATCTGATTATCTTATCATAATTATCTGAATTCGGATCGAAGTTAAGTTGTTCTCCATCTACCATAACGTAATAGAGGCCTCCGTAAGAAACGTCCACTTCAAAATCCCCGTAATCAGGAATATGAAGAGGTACGTCCTGAGCAAAGACGAAAGAAGGAACATTGGTGAAGCTAACTTCCCTCGCGAGCCCGTCTTCCACTTTTACTTTGACCTTTACAACACCCGCTGGAGTTTCCAAGTTAACGTTGGTAAACGGCTCTTCAGCCTCAACCATGCCCGTTTCTACCATCGCAGTAGCTACTCCAATAGTATTGTGACCGCACATGTATAAGTAGCCACCTACTTCCGTATAAATTACACCGATATCGGCTTCATCGGAGCAGGGCTCCGTTAGTATCGCACCTGCCTGAACCTCGTTTCCCCTAGGTTGGTGCATCAGTGTACGGCGAACCCAATCCTTTTCCTCCTTTAGGTAGAGCATCTTATCTTCAATCGTGTCACCAGGGATAGGGGGTAATCCTCCGATCACCGTCCTGGTAGGATCTCCACAAGTGTGTGTCTCCACAGTCGAGAAGAAATTCTCAAACCTCACTTTGTTCACCCCTGAAAAATTTATGCTTTTAGTGATAAAATCCGGAGGGCATAGAAATAGCCCTCCGGATCGTTGATACCGAGAATATGTAACTAATATTTAATTGTTCAAGGCTTCGTAACCGTTCACCCAGTAATTCATGATTTCTGGATACTTTTCAGCAAATTTCTCTCCGGTTGCCTCCTCGTATTCACCGTACATTTCAGTTAGCTCATCCACTTTTTCAATTGGCAGCCAGAACCTGCTTAATGCAGTACTTACCTTGTCGGGGTAAATATCTACGAAATCATTTCTACCTATAAGCTGTGACCTTTCTTCCGTACCCAAGTAACCCTTGGGGTGTTCTAGGCAACGGATATCGTACCGGTTCCATGCGAAATGTGGCCGCCATAAAGTGACCACTGCCCACTCGTTACGTTTTATCTTTCTATCAAGCTGCGCCACCATGGATACGTCACTTGCTGGAATCAAACTATAGTCGTCGAGGGCTTCGTATTCTTCCATCATTTTTTCGGAGATCTGCATTTCTCCAGCCCCGGCACTTATACCAAATATTTTGCCGTTTAATTCTTTTCTTACCTCGGGGTCTCCCATATCCGGAATTGAGTTCAATTTATCCTTAGGTACGTAGTTGGGAACGGCCCAGCACATTTCAGCATGTTCATGGATGATACCGAAAACTGTAACGTCGGAAGCTACTTTTTCCCAGTAGTTTTTATGTGTTTCTGGGAGCCAACTTGTTAAATGAAGGTCCTCACTTTTTGTCGCTACCGCCTGGTACGATGCACCGAGGTTAGTATTTATTATGTTTACGTCCATACCGAGTTCTTCTTCCAGCATGTAATTTAATAAACTGGCCAGTGCTAGGGCATCCGTATAAGGTGCAACCCCAAATTTTATTTCCGTCCTTTTTTCTTCCGCGAACCCTACAGCACTGAAGAGGCTAATTATCAGAGTTAATACAAGGATTAGACTTCCGTATTTAATGAATTTTCTTGAATTCATTCACGTACCTCCTTATTTGTGATAAATTAATCTGTTAAAGACAGAGTATATATTGTCTTCGATAATGTCGAATAGTGCGCTTAACCCGCTTCGGCCATATCACCCCCAAATATTTTCATTAACCTGTTTCTTTCTCTCCAATGTTGGAAGTCGCTCGGTCCAGGATCATGGCAACAAATACAACGGCAATACCTGCTACGAATCCATCCCCCACCAGTAATCGCTGGATAGCTTTTATCACCTCTCCACCTAGTCCCCCCGCCCCAATTAAAGCCGCGACTACTACCATGGATAGAGACATCATTATAGTCTGGTTAACCCCTGCCATAATGCTTGAACGGGCAGAAGGAATCTGTACCTTAAAGAGTAGCTGTAAACGGCCGCATCCGAACGATTCTCCCGCCTCAATTAGCTCTGTGGGTACTTCGCGAATACCCAGATTAGTTAATCTGACGGCGGGCGGCGTAGCAAAGATTATCGTCGCTACCGCTCCGGGAGCAGCACCCATGCCGAAGAATATCACGGCGGGAATCAGGTAAACAAATACTGGCATTGTCTGCATCATATCTAAAATTGGCCTTATTACAGTATTCACGCTATCAAATATTGCACTCAGGATACCCATGGGTATTCCTATCGCAAGCGCTATTGCGGCAGAGGTAAAAACCAGGGAAAAGGTAGCAATGAAATCGGGCCATAGACCAAAGTTACCGATGAGCCACAAAGAAGCGAATCCAAAGATTCCTGTTGAAAGGTTACCCGAAAGCCACCACATGAGAGGAAATAAAATAAAGGCCCATACCGGAAAGAAGAATGAAGCTCCCCCCAGTTTAATTACGTACACAGGAACAAAGCTCATGGCTGTCACAAGGGCGCTATTTATTAGGTTAATAACAGCTCTCAAAGCATCGAAGAATGGCATGAATTGGATTGCAATCCAATCGACAACTGTTGTAACCCAGGACGCCAAAGGTATCTTTTCTACACCCGCAAGAGCATCCATTATTTTTTTCCCCGAGTAATTATTAATTGGTAGTAACTGGAGTATTAGGACAGCCAGTGCTAAAAAGACAACTGAAACTATTATCTCACGCCGTTGAGTCTTCATCGATTTTCCTCCTTTTATTTATGACACTACGCTGGGAGAAAAATACTGTTTCAGAAAGTAAAAATCCTCTATGGAAAACTTTTAAGCCCACCTCAACCCCCCATTATTTGTCTTTGTAAGTGAAGATGTATTTATTCCGCTTACTATGGTAAATACTCATTTCTCGTTCGAGCTGGAGGTTTCCAGATTTTCCAGTAAGGAATCAAGCTCTTCTTTTGTTTCCTCCTGTAATTGCTCTGGGTGATGATTTTCAATGATTTGATCTACCTGGTCTCTGGCCCAATTTTCAATCGAACCTTTGCCTCCCGGTCTAGCCAAGGGGGCTTTTGTGTTTGAATTACCTCCCCTAACTTGCTTGTCCTGTCCGGAATCACCGCTAAGACTTTTCTCAAGCGAAGGCTTCAGGTCCTCTACCAGGTTATTGGTTTTGACATTGGTGTTTTTCTGAAACTTCTTTATCTCACCGATAATTTCGTTTGCGAGATAGATGTGTTCAAGTGATCCGGTAGAGCCTGATTCCAAATAGCCTATATCGTGTACTAGATTCGCCTTACTTAAGGTGGACATAAAAAGTGAAAGAGAAGCTTCTATGGTCGCCTGTTTATCAACGATCTTGGAGTCCGAACATCCTCCTGTTCCCCAGGTTGGAATTCCGTAGTAACGACCCAAGTCCATATAAGCTGCAAGAGACAGGCTCAACTCTGGCGCACCATAAGCAAAAGTGGCGGTTTTCATATCCATAATCGAATACACCCCGCCTATGACGAAGGGCAGTCCTTTATTGATTAGTTGTGAAATAACTAGACCTGCTAAATTTTCAGCGTTGGCTACAACTAACTGTCCTGCTGTAGTGACCGGCGCGCTTGCTCCAGCCTGCGGTGCAGGTGTGTTGATCGTAGGTATACCGTTTTCTGCTAAAACTTTTAGTTTGCCTAGCGCGTCTTCTGTAAAAGTCAGAGGAGAGAGTGAAGTAAGAGCTGTTGTAATAAAAGGTCTGTTTTTTAGTTTTTCTCGAGAACCAGCTATCTTTGCCGCCATTCTTATTACATCTTCTACTCCTTCACTAGTGTAATTCCATACTATCAGCGGTTTTACGGTATTACGCACCATCGCATCGAATTCATGACGGTCCGAATATTGGCTCGGTAGATCGCTAATTGTGCCCAACCCCATAACCCAGTCGATGTTCGGAAGGGCATCACACAACCTTGCTGCGTCTATGGTGTCCTGTTTCCTAAATTTCCGTCTTTCACCGGTCTTATGGTCTCGCATATTAAGCAAAGTAGGGCCAAGACCGTAAGTTACCTCCGTACCTCCCATAGTAATTGGTTCTTCGCCGTTTCTGTTGTAAAGCAAAAATTGAGAAGGTGCCTGCCTAATTGCCCATTCTACAAGGTGTGGCGGAAAGTGAACAATTTCATTCTCAAACCAGCAACCGTTTTTACCGAGAAAATGCCTTATTTCCTCGTGCTGAACTTTCACTCCGGTTTTTTCCAGTACCTTAAGGGTGGCTTGATGAATACTTTGAATTTGGGTGTCAGTGAGCACGCTTAACCTGTTATAATTTTGCTGGGTGAAATTTTCCGCATGTTTTGCGAACATCTTTCCCCCTATTTTGAGGTATTCTTCTTACTATTTATTTTTTCTCTCAGTCAGAATTTCTTTCGCTCGTTCCCTTGCTCGCTCCGTTAAATCTTTCTCACCATTAGAACTCCAGCTTTCAAAGTTTTGGCGATCCAAAATTGAAGGTTGCCAGTGCTCAGTTTTAAACGTTTCCAGGGTGTGTTGTGCCGTGAGATAGTCACCTTTATGACCAATTTGGCTAATTAGATCTAAAGCTAGATCATGCTTGTCTGTAGAAACACCCCTGCAGACTCTCTTTATCATTCCCACCACTTCGTCTATAATTACCGGAGACTCGGAGGGATAACCACCGGATTTTTTGGGCCCAATTCTTGAGGTGAAGAGATCTGTTCTAACCAAAGAATTAACCAAAAAGTCCAGAGTCGAATCCAAATACATCTCTCGCTTATACCAATCCAAGAAACGGGTTGAGTTACGCGCCAGTACAGGGATACGAGAGAAATTGGCCGCTTCAGCCAGACAAGAGGTTAATGCACTTGAATAACCTAAGCCGAGTGAGTTTTCTTTACCCTTAAAGTCGGTTTCCGGGAGGCTAGCACCTAAAATAACTGGAGAACCCGGGTTAAGTGTCTGAGCAATAGTGATTGAACCCAGCAATTCGGTCAGCCCAAGAGTGGTTTTTTGTGATAGCTCCATCGAAACAAATTCACTTGAAGTACGAGGTGGTTCCAATATAACCGGTAGTCCATTTTCTGAACATCTATTTAAATGCTTAATCCATATTTTACTTTTTCTGAGGGGGTCTTCCGATCTTAGACTATAAAAAAATGAAGGGGTTTTTTGTTCTCCGTTTATACTGTTCTGGGTGGCATAATCAATGAAGAAGTCCAATTCTTTTTCTCTTGCCTTTTCCTTAGAATTACCCAGAATTATCGGTTTGTTGCTGGTTTCAAACATCTTCTCAAGTAGGGAAATTTTCGACTCTAGGGTATCATTAGTAAAAACCTGAGGGGTTATTGCTATTAAACCTATGTTGGGCAATTCATTAGTTAGTTTAATAACGTCAGCCGGCCCTATGGTTCCATCATTATTATTGATAATATTCTTATCAGTAAAGGAAACGGTTATATCTAGCCCAAAAATAGTTTTATCCTTACCCAAGCGATGCAGGAGCCCATCTCGGGTTTGAACCGATATTTCATTTGGGGCGGAGCTTAGGCATTTCCTTACTAAGTTTTCTGGAAGAAATAATCTCTCTTCGGAGATCCTCGCACCCTGCTCTCCCAGTTTTGCTTTTACTTCTTCCGATTCAAGCTTAAGCCCGGTCTCTTCAAGCAGTGTTAATGCAGCAGAGAACATTTCTTTTCTCTTCTGGTTTGATAACAGTTGAAAATCCATCCTTAGTTCCCCTTTTTTAAGTTTTACTGGTTATGGATTTATCAGAGGTTTCTTCTTCCAGCTCCTCTAAAAACTCTGAACGCATGTATTCCAGATGGTCGACGATGGCTTGCTCCAGTTCTTTTTCATTTCCTTCCTTAACCTTATCTATTAATAGCTTGTGTTGCCTAAAGTCCTCACCCAGAGGCATGTTAACATCCTTTGCTTTTTGGGCAATTTTGGGCAGTAGTTGCTCCATTAGTCCTACCAGCACGTTATTTTTAGTTGCACGTGCAATTTGTAAATGTACTTGCTCTGCCGCATCGATCTGCCCATCTACCGACTCCGCCTCTTTTATTCTCTGTAGCGCATTATCCATAGCTTTAATATCCTCTTTGGTGGCCCTTTTGACTGCTAAATATGCTATTTCCCTTTCTATAAGCTCTCTAGCTTCCAGTAATTGAAAAAAGGCTCTATCGGCCAGCAGATGTTGTTGAAGCTTCTTGGTCTTTATCGGTATTTGGTATTGTTCAGTAACAAAATGGCCTCTACCGGGAATAGAAACAATTACCCCAATCGAGATTAGAAACTGAAGCGCCTGACGAATAGTAGAACGACTAACACCAAACTCATCCATGAGAGCTTGCTCGGAGGGAAGTTTGTGGCCTGGAGAGACATCTTTCTTTATGAGAAATTCGGTAATCTCTTCTGCTACTTGCTGATGTTCGGTCTTTCTTTCTTCGGAAGGAATTTCCAAAGGAGAAAAATTAAATTTCATTAAACGTACCTCCACCCCGAAACTATTTGATTTAGAACCTCTAATCGCTGCTTATTAAACTTCATTATTTATCCCTTCAACTCTGTTCATTCTAGTTTTACGTTAAAACTCTTGACAAATCAGTGAGGTTATTTTAACATGCATGTACGACAAAGTCAACATGTATGATTTATATACAAGTTAAACAGTTTTCTCTCAATTTGGTTTCTAAGGAGGAATATTATGAGCAGCAAAGAAGGAACTGAAGAAAGTAACAGGCCTCAGTTAGAAGTTTTAACAGAACCTGATATTAAGAAAATACATCAGGGGGCCTGTGAAATTCTATCTTCATCTGGGGTAATGGTAAGGAACAACAAAGCGCAAAAATTACTTAAGAGTGCGGGAGCGACGATTAAGAAGGACGATATAGTTTTACTTCCACGGACGATGGTTGAGGAGGCCCTTGAAAAAGCCCCTGACAGCGTTCGTCTTTTTAATTCTGAGGGAGACAATCCGTTAGATATAGGAGGTCAAGAAAATTATTTTTGTGCAAATGTGGACTGTCCGGACTTTTTAGATATAGACGAAGAGATCAGGCGGGATTTTAGATATACAGATGCGGCAAAAACCGCCACAGTCGTTGAAAATATGGACAATATTGATGCAGTGCAACCCACTGGTTTATTGAGCGATATAGATTCTAGCGTTTCTGATTTGTATTCTGTCAGGCAGATGATGGCTAATACCAAAAAGCCAATTATTGCTACAGCAAATACCGCCGAATCGCTGGGAAAAATGATCGAGATGGCAAGTGAAGTGGTGGGAGGGCGAGAAAAACTACGAGAACAGCCCTATTTAGCTTTGTTGAGTGAGCCGATTTCTCCCCTGAAACACGAAAATGAAACGACCAACGTAATTTTGAAAGCAGCAAACGAGGACGTACCGATCGTCTGTTACCCAATGCCAATGGCCGGTTCGACGGCTCCAGCTTCTATGGCGGGTACTCTGGTCCAGGCCCACGCAGAAGAAATGAGCGCACTGGCGATTATACAGTTTGCCAACCCGGGTTCTACAATGTTGTACGGAGCAGTCGCTTCAACAATGGACATGCAGTCCGCGATTTTTAGTTATGGTGCTCCTGAGTTGAACTTGATGAGCGGAGCTCTTGCCGATATTGCGCATCACTTTAGTTTACCGATCTGGGGCACTTCAGGAACCACAGATACAAAGAGCCTTGATCTGCAGGCAGCCACAGAAATATCAATGCAAGTAATGACAGCCACTCTTAGCGGGGCAGATCTAGTTCACGATAATGGGCTGATGGATCAAGCTTCTCTGATTGACTTGAAACATTACGTATTGACGAACGAAATAATCGGCCTGGCTAAAAAAATCGGAGATGGTCTGGGCGTGAGTGAAGAAGATCTGGCTCTGGATGTAATAAATAATGTTGGGCCCGGTGGTCACTTCCTTAAAGAAGGACACACTATGGAAAACTTCCGAAATTTCTGGATGCCGGACCTCTTTGATAGATCGGGCGTAGGGGGGGACGTAAAAGGTATTGAAGAAAGGTTGAAAGACCTCGTTAACAAAACGTTGAGCAAAAACGACGAACCGATATTGAATTCAGAAAAATTAAACAAATTGGATGAAATAATCGAGAGGTAGACCAATACACAGAGAGTAGATAGAGGTCCGATTTTTATTTGAACGGAGTGATTAACGTGGTAAAGAAAGAACAAGATTTGCGCGTAAAAGATCACCCAATCTTAAAAGAAGGATCGGCTAGAAATAAGGTCTCTATTACCGTAGAGGGGAAAGAAATTGAAGCTTTCGAGGGAGAACCTATCGCTGCAGCACTCCTCGCTGCAGATATTAGCGTGTTTAGGAAAACGAAAAAGAGAAAAGATCCCCGCGGTCCTTTCTGCGGTATTGGCTTGTGTACCGATTGCGTTATGAAGGTGGACGGGGAGCCAAATGTACGGACGTGTATCACCCCTGTTGAAGATGGAATGGTAATCGAAAAACAGGGATCGACGGAGGTCCCAACAAATGATACATAAAGAAGTTGCCGTAGTGGGAGGAGGGCCTGCAGGGTTGACCGCATCTATAGAGCTTGCCAAAAGAGACGTGGATGTTGCATTAATTGATGAAAATTTACAGGCGGGGGGGCAGTTACTCAAGCAGACGCACAAATTTTTCGGCTCGGAGGAGCATTATGCGGGTATCAGGGGTTTTAACATTGCCGAAAAGTTAATAGAAGAGGCAAAAGGTCTTACGGTCGACTTTTTACTTGAAGGTTCAACTTATTCCGTTTACGAAAATAAGGTCCTAGCAGTAAAGAAGGGAAAATCCACCCGGTTGATTTCGGCGGAAAAAGTTATTTTCGCTACGGGAGCCTCGGAAAAAGTTATTAACTTTCCTGGCTGGACATTACCCGGCGTAATGGGTGCTGGAGCCGTACAGACATTTGTTAACCAGCACAAAGTTTTACCGGGGAGGAAATTCACTATCGTCGGGTCCGGCAATGTCGGTACAATAGTGGCTTACCAGCTTTTGCAGGCCGGGGCCGAGGTAGCTGCGGTTGTCGAAGCAGCCCAGGATATTGGTAGTTACTACGTTCACGCCAACAAAGCGATTAGGTCGGGAGATATTCCAGTGTTTACTTCTCATACGATAAAAGAGGCGATAGGTGACGAATCCGTTGACTCTGTGACGATAGCGGAGGTAAACGATAACTGGCAGCCAGTCCCAGGTACGGAAAAAAAGATAGATACTGACGTCGTTTGTTTGGCTGTAGGGCTGAGGCCTCGGACTAAATTGACTTCATTGGCAGGGTGCAGGTCAGTATACTCTTCCACGCTCGGCGGAAAAGTTCCTCTGCACGATGAAAATATGGAGACTTCTGCGGGAGGAGTTTACGTCGCTGGCGACGTGGCTGGAGTAGAAGAGGCAAGCATTGCTATAGAAGAAGGCAGACTTGCAGGGGTATCGGCCGCAAGCTCTCTGGATTATATCAGCAGTTTGTCACAAGAGGAACAGAAAAAGGAAATAAGGGATAGATTGGGGTTACTCAGAGGGGGCAAATACGGCGAAGAAAGAGCTGAAGAAAAAGAAAGAATCAGAGGTATATTCAATGAGCGAGTCGAAAGAACAGAAAGCAGCACTACCAGAAGATAAATTATTTGGACTTCCTGGTTTTCCCGACAAGGAATATCTAAAAAGTGGTCCTGTTGCGGTTATCGAATGTCCTGAGGAAATTGCCTGTAACGTTTGCGAGGCCGCTTGTCCGTTTGGCGCAATAGAGGTTGGTAAAGAGATTAAAAGAGTGCCGGAGATTAATCCCGAAAAGTGCGTGGGTTGCGGTCAATGTGTTAGTCAGTGTCCTGGATTAGCGGTTTATGTTGTGGACATGAATTATACGGACGGAAAAGCCCTTTTAACTATACCTTATGAGTTCTCTAGGGTGCCAGAGGAGGGTGAATCTGTTATCGGAATTACTAGAGAGGGTAATAAAGCCTCGAAGGTAAAAGTAGAGTCGGTCGATAAGAAGGAAAACGGCACTAACATAGTAAAAATTGTCGTCCCTAAGCCTGAAATCCATAAAATCCGGGGCATTTTCATAGAAGAAAACGAGAATTAAGGGAGAAAAATATGGAAGAAAAAAACAAAGGTTCTGCAGAATCAAAAAAAGATAAGTCAGAAAAGATTATATGTAGGTGTGAAGAAGTAACAGAGAGAGAGATTAGAGAAAGCATCCGAAAGTTCGACCTGGATACCGTGGCAGAGGTTAAGAGGGCTACCAGAGCGGGCATGGGACTTTGTCAGGGCAGGAGCTGCGAAGCTTCCATAATAAGAATCCTTTGCGAAGAGGTTGGCAGGGATATTTCTGAAATCAACGCCGATTCTACCCGACCCCCCACAATTCCTGTCGAGACAGGAGTAATCGCCGATGTTATAAGAGGTGTAGATGTAAATGAAGAATTCTGAGGTATTAATAGTTGGTGGCGGCATCATTGGCTCGTCAATCGCTTACTATCTCTCAAAACGGAACATCGAAGTTACAGTTGTCGAAAAGGGTAAATTTCTGGGTGGGGCTTCAGGTGCAAATCAGGGTGGAATTCCAGTTTCACTCTTTGACCCTCCTTTACTTGATTTGGTCCGTGAAAGCAGAAAATTATATGAGGGATTGTCCGGAGAGTTACGAGAGGAGCTTGGTTTTGACGAGACGGGACTTTTACTGTTAGTGCTTAAAGAAGAGCAAGTTTCTTTGTTGAATAAATTTATGAAAAGAATGGAGCAGAGGGGTTTAGGAGTTAAGAAATTATCAAAAAGTGAAATCCAATCAGAACAATTTCTGGCCAGCGATGTTAAAGCAGCAGTTAAGACCTCTGAGGATGCTTCTGTGGATCCGTTTAAAGTCGGTTTCGGTTTTATTAAACAGGCGAAAGCTAACGGTGCGATTTTTAAGAAAAATACAGAAGTGAAGGATATAATAACGTCCGATAAAAAAGTAACTCAGGTTAAAACTAACCGAGGAACACTGCAACCAGAGTATTTGGTGAATGCTGCGGGAGTTGGTTCCAAATCAATAGGGAAAATGGTTGGTTTGGATATACCCGTCAAGCCAAGGCGAGGTCAAGTATTGGTGACAGAACCGACCCCAAGAGCGAATTATCGATATCTAATGGATTTTGATTATATAGCTACTGCTCTCGGAGATAGTGACGATAGGAAGAAAAGCCAAAGAATGGAACTCGGAGTTGCTTCGTCTTTAATTCAGGAGCCGTCAAGTAATTGGACGATCGGAGCCAGTAGGGATTTTGCAGGTTTTGACAAAAAGACAACTAGGGAAACTCTTGGATACCTAGCGGACAGAGCCACGAAGTTCGTTCCCGATTTCGAGAACTGCAATATAATAAGAAGCTATGCCGGTTTAAGGCCATATTGTCATATAGATGGCGAGCCGATTTTGGGGCAAGTAAAAGAGTTGGAGAACTTCTTTATAGCGACCGGTCACGCCGGTGAAGGAATTACCCTTGCTCCTATCACAGGTAAGCTTATTGCCAGCGAAATCGTTTCAGGAAAAAGGGCCAAACTACTTGACAGTTTTCGTTATTCCAGATTTAACTCGAGTTAGTCTTAATTAATCAAAAAATTTTATTTGGAGGAATTTTATATGCCAAAATTTGAAGGCATAATACCCCCCGTTATAACTGTGTTTGACTCCGAGAGAAAGGTCGATATTGACAGAACTCTGGACTTCATCGATTATCTGATTGAGAAGGGAGTACACGGAATTTTTGTAGCTGGAAGTACGGGTGAATACACCCTAATGCCAGAGGGAGAAAAGAAGGCTTTAATTGAGGAAACAGCAAAGCTAACTGATGGTAGAGTTCCCCTTCTCGCGGGAACAGGAGCTAACGACACCAGAACGACGATAGAGCTCTCCCAATTTGCTGAAAGCGCGGGAGCAGATGCCGTTACCGTAGCCTTGCCACACTACCCGAAGCCAACCCAGGAAGGCCTCTTTGAGCACTATAAGAAGGTTTCAAAAAACATCTCGATACCCTTGCTGGTTTATAACTGGCCAAATCAGCATGCCGGGCTAAATATCGAACCAGAAATTGTTGCTCGATTGGCTGAAGCGAATCTTATCGCGGGTATTAAGGATTCTTCCGATCTTACTTGGGATATAAGTCATCTTGCAGAAATCAAACGACTTGTAGGTGACAAGATTTCAGTTTTAACCGGGTTTGCAAATATGCTGGTGCCAGCTCTCTCTTTAGGAGCAAATGGTACTGTCTGTACTGTAGGGAACATTATCCCGGAAAAGGTGGTTGAAATATATGAGGAGTACAAGAGAGGAAATTATGAAAGAGCTAGAGAAGTTCAACTAGATATCCTGCCAATTATAGATGTTTTGTCAGTCGACCCCGGAGCCGTCAAAACTGCGTTGAGAATCCTTGGATACGATGTTGGAACATCCCCATCGCCGATAATCAACACTCCAGAAGAGGCGAAAATTGAAATTGAAAAAGCTTTACAAACCGTAGGTAAGCTTTAGGGTATTGATTCTGTTTCTGCATTTTATTCAGGAGGTATTATGAGTGAAAACCAATTCAGTAAACTTAAGGTAAATCTTAGCTCTAATACAACTGAAACTGAACGTATTGAACCGGAACTCTTAAAAAAATTCTATGGAGGGGTCGGCTACGCCACAAAGCTTCTGTACGAAGAAACTGAGTCAGGCCTCGACCCCTTATCCCCTAAAAGTAAATTGATTCTTGCAACTGGACCATTAACCCATCCCATGGTCCCCGGTGGTGGCAGTCTCGAACTCTGTTTCAAGTCTCCCCTAACGAACGCCTGGGGGGAATCGCGTGTTGGAAGTGACTTTGGTTTTAATATGAAACAGGCCGGATTCGATTATCTGGTCGTTGAAGGTGCCGCCGACAAACCAGCCATGGTTTTGATAGATGAGAACGGCACAAGAATTGTGGAAGCAGGTGAGTTACAGGGTAAAAAGGTATCTCAGAAGAAAAAATTGGTAAAAAAAGAAGTTTCTGAAGAAGGATACGAAATAATGACCATAGGACCTGCTGGAGAAAACCTTGTATCTTTTTCAACTGCAATGATAGGGGATAGGGCAGCAGGTCGGACGGGAGTCGGCTCGGTTCTCGGCTCAAAGAATCTTCTAGCTATAGCCGTTAGAGGAACTGATGACATACCCCTTTTTGACGAGAATTCCCTTATAGAGTCCGTTCGCGAAGTTAACAAAAGAATCCGTGAGAACCCGGAAACATCGGGCTGGAAAAAACATGGCACGACTGGTGACATCCCCGGATGTGATGAGCTAGGGGATTGGCCCACCAAAAACTGGAAATCGAACTCCTGGGGAAAAGGTGAAGAAATATATGATCACTTTTCGAAAAATAACTTAGTTACCAACGAAGGATGCTATACTGGATGTCCTGTTGCATGTGGAAGGAGGGCAAGAGTTGAAGGAGGCAAGTACGAGACTCCTGAGCACGGAGGGGCTGAGTACGAATCCATATCGGCATTTACCTCGTTCGTCCTTAACGAAAACGTGGATGCAGCAGTTCACAGTACCTATTTATGCAATGAATATGGCCTTGATACGATATCGGCAGGCGCAAACATTGCCTTCCTTATGGATTGTTCAGATGAAGGACTTATCGAACAAGAACAGGAAAAGAGTTTGGACCTTTCCTGGGGGAATCCGGAAGTTTTACCTAGGTTGGTTAAGCAGATTGCGCTTCGAGAAGGGTTGGGTAAACTAGTAGCAGATGGGGTAAAAAGAGCCGCTGAGAGAATCGGAGATAGAGCTGAAGAGTTAGCAATCCATGGCAAAGGTCTGGAGGCCCCAGCTCACGATCCAAGAGCCGGAAAGACACTCGCAGTCAGCTATGGTACAGCTAACAGAGGTATGTGCCATATCCATCCCGTTGAAGCTATGGCCTATGACGCTGGAAAGGTGGATTTTGGTTTACAGAAATATGGTCTTCCCGATCCAGATGACGTACCACGCTGGAAAGAAGAGGGTAAAGGAGAAATGGTAAAAACCCTTCAGGATGGCGGCATAGTGCCGGACATTGTCGGAACCTGCAAATTCTTTATGTATCTTGGAGTTTCCATAGATGACTACGCAGAAATGTTGCAGTCGGTTACTGGATGGGAGGTTACGGGAGAAGATCTTCTATTCGCAGGAGAAAAGGTTAATAACCTTCAGAGACTGTTCAATATAAGAGAGGGTTTCTCTCCGAAAGATGATCAACTACCCGAGAGAATAAAAAGCCAGCCCGAGTTTGGGAATTATAAAGACGAACCCGACTGTGCGATAAGTGACTATCAGGGTATGTTGAACGATTATTACAGGGCCCGTGGTTGGGAAGAAGACACTGGAAAGCCTTCTGTAAAGAAAATTAACGAGCTCGGCATTGAAGCTTGTAAATAGATAAGAGTTTTATATTTTAAATTATTTAACATGTCTCATCTGTAAGGCAGTCCAACTTCCAACAGATTGAAGAAAAAATTGGGGTTGGCAAATAAAAAAGCCACAGGTATTTCACTACCTGTGGCTGATCTGTTTCTATAATCAAATTCAAAAAGAATTTCTTACGAAACTTCTACGTTTAAGGCTTTGGGACCCTTTTCGCCCTGTT
>Ga0207797_1001262_pt1 | contig 18508 bp, 19 predicted proteins | sample PRCRCaboRojoPR_6_FD_187275 | JGI IMG/M metagenome (GOLD analysis project Ga0207797, IMG submission 187275) | Marine sediment microbial community from Cabo Rojo, Puerto Rico - PR CR 10% Liquid 1 (SPAdes) | ecosystem: Environmental > Aquatic > Marine > Coastal > Sediment | place: Cabo Rojo, Puerto...
TGGGAGGCGTCAGCGTGACCGACCTGCTCCACCCGGGCAACGTGCCGGAGATGGTGAACGCGGCCGTCAACTATCAGACGGGCGCGACGACGTCCGATCAGGAGATGCAGGTTATGTGGCAGGTCACCAGCCCCGGTGCGCTGATCGACCAGGAGGCGTTGCCGTTGACGGAGCCGGAATACACGTGGACGGCCACGGTCGTCACGGGCACCTACGAGGTCAAGGCCACCATCGCCGGGTTCGACCACGGTTCGCTGGCGGTCACCGTGACCGACCCCAACGCGGAGCCCGAGCCGAAGACCGAGCCCGACTCGGCGGCCGACGCTGAGCCGGATGGCGAGATCGAAATCGAGGGCGAGAGTGACGGCGGCATTGGCGGCGGCGGTAGAGAGACCAATACAGAAGGCTCTGGCGCCGACTGCCTCAAGGCCGCCTTCGCCGGTGAGACCGTGCCGGATGGCACGCACTTCGAGAAGGGCGAATCCTTCACCAAGTCCTGGACGTTGAAGAATACGGGGACCTGCGATTGGCCGGAGGATACGGCCCTGGTCAAGGTGGAATCCGAGACCGGCGGCCCCGATTCCGTCCCCGTCGGCGCGCTGGCCGTCGGAGAGACGGTGGATGTGGCGGTCGATATGGAAGCCCCGGACGCAGATGGCTCATTCCGCAGCGACTGGGTGCTCAAGGCCGATGGGAAAGACCTCACATCGGTCTACGCCCTGATCCAAGCTGGCGAAGCCAGCTCCAGCCCGCCGCCTGTCGCGGCCCCCGCTCCCAGCGGCTCGTTCGAGCTGGGCGCTCACATCACCAACCACAGTCTGCCATACGCCGACCAGATGCGATATGCCGGTATGACGTGGGTCAAGGAACAGGTCCGCTACAGGGGCGGCGCATCTGGCCTCATCGCGGCCGCTCACAACAACGGCTTCAAGATTCAGTTGAGTGCCTTAGGATCGCCCGATATGGTCACCAAGCCTGGGTTCGAGCAAGACTTCGCCAACTGGGTCGCCGAGATGGCGGCCGCCGGCGCCGATGCGATCGAGATCTGGAACGAACCGAACATCGAGCGTGAGTGGCAGATCGGCCACATCAGCCCGCAAGCTTACACCAACCTTCTCTGCACGTCCTACAACGCCATCAAGGCAGCCAATCCCAACACGCTGGTGATCAGTGCCGCGCCCGCTCCGACCGGGTTCTTCGGCGGCTGCGGGCCAAATGGATGCGACGACCAACCCTGGCTCCAAGGCATGTATAACGCGGGCGCCGCCCAGTGTATGGATTACATCGGTGCGCATCACAACGCCGGTGCTACGTCTCCGTCGGCCCGGGTCGGCCACCCGGCTAACCCGAGCGACACGCATCACTCGTGGTTCTTCTTGCCCCAGACGGAGCTCTACTACAACATCTTCCAAGGCACGCGCAAGATCTTCTACACCGAGATGGGCTACGCCTCACAGGAGGGCCTGCCGACCTTTAGCGACCAGTTCGCCTGGGCGCGAGGGATCAACAACGCCCAACAGGCTGCCTGGCTGGCGGAGGCCGTCCAGTTGGGGATCAACACCGGCACCGTCCGCTGCATCATCGTCTGGAACGTGGGACGATCCCGCGCTGGATACGACCCGCAGGATGGCTACAACATCATCCGACCCGGCGGGAGCTGTCCGGCGTGCGACAGTTTGCATAACTTGCTGGGAACGCGGTAGTGTGACAGCTCTCCGAACACTTGATTAACCAACAGGGGGTTCGGCTCAGGCCGAGCCCCCTTACCCTTGCACTTCAAGGAGGTTATTATGTCTAACCGCTCCTCAAACCAAGGACAGCGCGGCCAAAGCGTCTACATCATCATTGCGTTGTGGATCGTGCTCGTTATCGCGGGGGTCTTCTTCACGTGGTACGGCTGGTTCGCCCCGGCTCCAGCAGAGCCCGAGCCACACCTGGTCCCCACGTTCACCCCGACGCCGATCCTGACCCAACAGGGTCAAGCGGCACCGGTGGAGGAGACGCCTACCCAGTCCGAGCAGCCCGAAACGGACGCCACTGTGCTGCCCACCGTCCCGCCGGCGAGTGAGCCTTTCGGCTACGGCATCGCCACCCATGGCATCATCGGCGATCCAAACTACACGATGGGTCAGGTCGATAGCCTGGGATTGGGTTGGGTCAAGCAGCAGATCCGCTGGGAGGACGTGGAGCGGAATCCCGGCGAGTATACCTGGGGGCCGTATGACGGCGTGGTCGAGGCCGCGCACGAAAAGGGCCTTAGGGTGATGCTCAGCGTCGTCAACTCGCCCAAATGGAAGCGTAGCTACATCGATAGCAACCCCGAAGCCGCCCCGCCGGATAATCTGGCTGAGTATGCCGACTTCGTAGGCCAGATCGTTGAGCGGTATCAGGGCCGCATCCACGCCATCGAGGTGTGGAACGAGCAGAACCTGGACCGCGAGTGGGATACGGCCGAAGGCGTTGACGCCGAGCAGTACGTGGAGATGCTGCGAATGGCCTACCAGGCCATCAAGAGTCGCGACCCGAACATCATCGTCATCAGCGGCGCCCTCTCGCCCGTGGGCGTGACGTGCAATGAGCCCTATCCCGAATGTCCGCCGGAAGGTCGCCCGATCATCGTTGACGACTTCGAATACCTGGACCGGATGGTCGACGCCGGATTCCTCCAGTACTGTGACTGCGTCGGTGCTCATCACAATGGGATCAACATGCCGCCCAACGTGGAATGGGATGAAGGATACGACGACCCGACCGCCGAGTATCGCGGCCCGTTCGACAATCCCGACCACAGCTGGTCGTTCAAGTCCACGCTATGGGGGTATCACGACCGCATCGCCGCCGCCGGCAGCGATAAGAAGCTTTGCGTGACCGAGTTCGGCTGGGCGACGGCCGAAGGGTTCGGTGATTATCCCCCAGGCTTCGAGTTCGCCCTGGATAACACGCTCAAGGAACAGGCCGAATGGGACGTTCAGGCCTTCCAGCTGATGCGCCAGTGGGGCTTCGTGCGCCTGGCCTTCCTGTGGAACCTTGATTTCGCCAACAAGCATCAGGACCCGCGCGATCCCAACACGCCCTATAGCCTGCTGACCTTCGAAGGCGTGGCTCGGCCAGCTTTCGGTGCCATCGGCGCGATGGAGAAACCGTAAGCCGCACCGATATGAGTCACACACAGCGGGATCATCGTCGACCAACCTCAATCTCCAAACGCAATAGCGGCCAGCTCTGGACCATAGGCCTGGCCTTGGGCTTGCTAGCGCTGGCCACCGGGCTCGGCCTGATCGTCAACCAGGGTTGGATCGAGCGGCCAGCGCCGGTCAGCCCCACGCCCACCGCGTGGCCGCGTCGGCGGCTTGAATCTCCCGAGTATGGGATGCAGGCCTTCCTCTGGTGGGATGAGGCGGTGGCCAAGCGAGACCTGGCGCTGATCGCCGACGCCGGGTTCGGCTGGGTCAAGCAGCAAGTGGCGTGGCGAGACGTGGAAGGCATCACCAAGGGCCACTACGACTGGTACTTCACCGATCGGATCGTCGAAGAGGTGGAGGAGGCCGGGCTTAAGCTAATGTTCCGCGTGGACCGTCAGCCCTTGTGGGCCCTGCCGCCGGAAGATGCTGAGCCCAGCCTGGACGGGCCGATCGGCGACCCGCAGGACCTGGGCGATTTCTGCCACGCCCTGGCAGAGCGGTACCGGGGACGGGTGGAGGCCTACCAGGTGTGGAACGAGCCCAACCTGGCCCGCGAGTGGCAGAACGATCCCCCCGACCCCGCCGGCTACGTCGAGCTTCTGCGCGCGTGCTACATCGGGGTCAAGACCGCCGATCCAGACGCGCTGGTCATCTCCGCCGGGCTCGCCCCAACGGGCAACTCGCTCCCTGACGCCATGCCAGATACCCTCTACCTCACCGCGATGTACGAGGCGGGCGCGGCGCCCTACTTCGACCTGTTGGGGGCCCACGCGCCCGGATTCCTCTATCCGCCGGAGATCTCTCCGGATGAGGTGGCAGAGCGACACGACGGTCATCGCTTCTTCTGCTTCCGCCACGTGGAGGATCTACGCGAGATTATGGTCCGCTACGGTGACGCTGAGAAGCAAGTGGCCGTGTTGGAGATGGGGTGGACGACCGACCCGGTCCATCCAGCCTACGCTTGGTTCGCCGTCACGCCCGAGCAACAGGCCGATTACTTGGTGCGAGCGTTCGAGTATGCTGACGAGCATTGGTCGCCCTGGATCGGGCCGATGGTCGTCATCTCCATCGCCGATCCCCGCTGGACGGAGGCCGACGAGCAGTACTGGTGGGCCATCACGGAGCCGAGCTGGCCGGAACCGACCCTCCGCCCGGCCTACGAGGCGCTGAAGGAGATGGAGAAGTGAGGGGCGGAAAGAACAACGGCATACAGACCCCCTAGCTCGACTCACCCCATCTTGTAACAGAATCTTAACTATTTCTCAACGCTAGCCAGGCCCCGTTCATGATACGATAGGTCTGATAGGACCGCTAATCACTCGTGAGGGACCATCGTGCATAGAATCCTGGCAATTGACGACGACACACGCTCCCTTCGGCTGCTGACACTGAGCCTCCAACGAGCGGGGTATGACGTTGTGACCGCTGTTACGGGCGAACTCGGCATACGGAAATTCAAGGAGGAACGTCCTGATCTCGTTCTAATGGACGTGATGATGCCAGGCATCGACGGGTTCGAGACCACCAGACGTATCCGCCAACTTCCGCAAGGAAGCGAGACGCCGATCATCTTCCTATCCGCCGGGGACGAGGTGGAAGCGAAGGTCAAGGCCTTGCGCGGCGGCGGAAGCGACTACGTCACGAAGCCGGTCAAGTTCGGTGAGCTACTAGCTCGGCTTGAGGTGCATTTGCGCACAGAGGCTACCACCGCCGGACGAGCGATTGTCGTCTTCGGTAGCAAGTCTGGAGTCGGCACTACGACGGTGACGATCAATCTGGCCCTGGCGTTGCAGCACCTGACCATGAAGACGGTCACGTTGATCGATTGGCACCGTCCACTGGGGGATGTGGCCTTCCTACTCGATCTTCCAGAAGATGGGTCTCTAGACACGGTGCTGCCTCACGAAGCTAACCTGAGCCTCCCAGCACTTCAACAGATCACGTGCGAGTTCTCACCCCAGGTACAGATCATCCCCGGAGCGATGGAACGGGGGACAGCCCCACATATGACCGCTGAAGCTTTGAGCAACTTGCTAGACCTAACTCTGACGGAGGCCGACTACGTCTTGGTCGACGTCGGTCCGTTCTTCTCTTGGAGCGAGCCCCCTCTTATCAAGCGGGAAAACGGCTTGAACCTGTGTGTATTGACCACAGACGCTCTCTCCATCTGGCGGGCAGCGCAAGCGATGAAAGAGATCAATACGATGAAACACCGCCTATGGCCGATCCTGAACCAAGCCAGCGCTACAGAAGGAGACGCTGACGCAATCGAGAACCAGCTCGGCACCGGACTTCAGGGACAGGTGCCCCAGGATTCCGACCGCCTATGCAGCACGACGGGAAGCCCTCCGCCCCTCTACCTATCGGATCACCCGTCCTTCATCAGGGTCATGAACGGTATCGCATCCCAGCTGATCGAAACGCTCTCCTCGCTATGAGCCGGATGACGGCCTGCCGTCAAGCCACGAATCGTCACATCCAGTCGCCGATAGAGCAAGGATCGAAAAGCGTATGAAGCCCAAGAACGACCCTCAGCAAGCCTACAAGGCCAAGGTGCTGATCGTCGATGACGAAGAGAGCTTGCGGATCGGGCTGATGGACCTCTTGGGCCTGATGGGGTATCAAGTCGAAGGAGCAGCCTCCGGCATCGAAGCCCTGATGGTACTAGAACGCACCTCGTTCGATCTCATGGTCCTAGATCTCTGTATGCCGGGGATGAGTGGCGACGAAGTGATGGAGCAAAGCGCCCAAGGCTACCCAGATCTGCCGATCATCATCCTTACCGCCAACCCCTCTGTGGAAACCGCTATTTCGGCTGTTAAGTCGAGCAACGTGGCCGACTACATGCTCAAGCCGTTCGATATTCAAGATCTGGCAGCCGTGATCTCACGGGTCATCAAGGAACGCGCGGAGCAGATTCGCCGGCGTCAGCTCCTGGATACGATCGACAATGCCCTCCACCTGCTCCGCGACGACGAAGAGAGAGAATCGGTCGCCGCCTCTCCTTCGCTACCACTGAATGGCGAGCCAGTGGCGCCACTGCAGCTGACGGGGATCCCCCAGTCCCCCGATCGGAAGGCGGAACGGTTCCTGCGTGTGGGGACGATCACGCTCGATCGCCAGAAGCGTCTCACTGTGACGCAGCATGCCCCTGGCGAGCCGATCGAACTCACGGAAAACGAAGTCGCGATCCTGGCCTCACTGATGAAACATGCCAACCAGGTTCTCTCCTGCGTTGAGCTGGCAGAGGCGGCCGTAGGCTGCCAACTGGACCGCCTGGAGGCGCAGAACGTCGTGCGCCCGACCATCTACCGGCTGCGCCAGAAGATCGAACCCAAGCCAAAATCTCCTCAATTCATCCGCACAGTGCGAGGACGCGGATACTTCTTTTCCCCCAACACCGGCTGACCCCCGTCGCCGAATCTTCTTGAAATCCTCCTGAAATCACTCTGAACACGCAGAACGCCACGACTGTGCTACACTTCCTCATGAGACGGTACTTTGGACACGACGAGGAAGCCGAGTCGCACGGACAAGGAGGTGGCGGTACTGAATCCATCACATGCCAAGTCATCCCATATCCACAACAGACTTATCCATCAAATCTAGGAGGTGAAATATGTTGAAGAGGTTACTAAGAGACGAAAGCGGTATCACCGCATTGGAGACGGCGATCATTCTGATCGCCTTCGTGGTCGTCGCCTCGGTCTTCGCGTTCACGATCCTCTCGGCCGGCACAGCCTCGACCGAGCGGGGTGAAGCGGCCATCTACGCCGGGCTAGAGCAAGTGCAGGGGACCATGGAGCTGCTGGGAAGCGTCAAGGCCTCTAGCAGTGGCGGCGCGGTGGATGACATCCAGTTCACGTTGGGTAGCGCCGCCGGGGGCGCAGCGATCGATCTGACCGCAACCCCGAACAACAAGATGGTCGTCGACTATCACGACGAGACCCAGCACAAAACGAACCTAGCCTGGACGGTTACGTGGCTCGTGTGCAACGAGGGCTCGGGCTCGTGTGACAACCTGCTAGAACAGGACGAGCAGGCGCTCATTTCTGTGGACGTATTGACTTCCACCTCTAAGCTGGACAACGACTTGGGCACAGACACCAGCTTCGTGCTAGAGCTTAAGCCGCCCCAGGGTGGCGTGGTCCCCATTGAGCGACGGACGCCGGCGGCCCTGAGCGACTACATGGATTTAAACTAAGGCAGTTGATAGAGAGAGCCTCAAGGAGAGACAAAATGTTCAGACAACTGATAAACGACGAAAGCGGCATTACCGCACTGGAGACGGCAATCATCCTGATCGCCTTCGTAGTGGTTGCGTCGGTCTTTGCCTTCACGATCCTCTCGGCCGGCACAGCTTCGACCGAGCGGGGCGAAGCGGCCATCTACGCTGGCCTGGAGCAGGTACAAGGGACCATGGAGCTGCTTGGCGACGTGATCGCCAAGGCAGATGCCGGCACCACGGAAGTCATCACTGTCGAGTTCACCCTGACCAGCGCCGCCGGAGGCGCGGCGATCGACCTGACCGATACGAGCGCCAGCGACAACAAGGTCGTCATCGATTACCAAGACGAGAACCAGTTTGATACCAATCTGACTTGGACAACGGACTGGCAGGTCTGTAACGAGACCACGTGCGACGACCTTCTGGAACAGGACGAGCAGGTCGTGGTCTCCGTCGCTCTCTCTGGCCTGACCACGGACTTGGCCGAGGATACGGACTTCAAGCTGGAGATCAAACCACCTCAAGGCGGCGTCATCCCCATCGAGCGCCGGACGCCAGCGGCCCTGAGTGCCGTGATGGATCTGAATTAGCCCCCTGGTCATAGACCAGACCGTGACCTCCACAGCCAGCGGTTCGGCCGGGTTCCTACTGGCCGAACCGCTGGCTTAGTAATCAAAGGCTGGATTCGCAGCCTGTGTCTTAGCACTCGGCGTCTCACAAACCGCTTGTGTCCATACGTCCCACTGAGTTCCAAGTCCAAGTTCCAAATCTCTTCGTCAGAGACAGACAGAGGAGCATGCCATGACACTGGAAAAGCGAGTAGATAGAATCGAGCATGAGGTAAACACGCTCAAACAGGACATCCAAAGAACGCTGTTGGTGATGCAGGAGAAGCTCAGAGAGCCACCACCAGACATCGGGCGATGGCGCCGAAAGGCCTGGATAATCTCTTTGCTCAACATCCTGCTGGCGCTAACACTCTTCACTAACCTTCGCTTCTACACATCTATCTCTCCCCAAGGCGCCAGCCTCTCAGTAGCGCCTTGGCTGAGGGCTGTGTGGGTAACACTAGCCTTTGTCTGGCTACTGCTTCAGATGTACCCCTTGGCCTTGCTGATTAGCGAGGAAGAGCCTGATTCAAGAGAAGCCGGGTGGCAGAACATGGCCAAGCTCCTGAGCGCCAACCCGGGCTTGACCCTGACATTGACTATGCTGACGTTGGTTCTGGCCGCCATCAGCGCCCTCTTTCCGCCGCTCTGGTTCATCGTTGTGGTCGCTCTACTTGCCCTGGTGGCAGTCGGCGTCATTGGACACGTCTTGCGTGCCGGGCCCCACTCTGCGACCAGAAAAGGGAAGCAGTAGGTGCATAATAGCCTTGAAACTGAATCGTAACACTTCTGAAACCCGACAGAAAGGCTAGGCCAATTCTGTCATGGTACGATAGAAACAAAGATACATCACTCTGGACTCCAGGGCGGGTCAGAAAGCGAAAGGGATTATCGGGAGACATACTCTATGCAGCGAGATCCAACAGTACAGCTGGAGCAACGAGTCAAAACGCTGGAATATGAGATCAAGATCCTAAAGAGCGAAATCCAGCGTACGCTGCTCGACATCCAAGAACAGGTACTAGTTCACTACTATCCTTCCTTGAGGACCGATTCTGAGACGCCTCCCAAGAACGTGAGGCGAACCTATGCCTCACTACAGGGCGAGAAAGGGTCTCTTGAAGGGGAGGCTCCAGAAGCTTCGTCCCCGGCCGCTCCGCCGTCACAACCGCACGCCGTTCCGGTCTCACTGGAAAAGGCACGCGCCGAAAATGAGGCAGATGATGCGCCCTCGGATCAAGAGCACCATGACATCTTACTGTCGCTGTCTGAGTGGGTGACGGAGAATACGACCAAGTTGGGGAAGAGTCGAGTCACCAGACTGCTTGAAGTATATATCGAACAGGACTTGATCGAGCCGGATTTCAAGAGCCTCCTAATGCGCTTGGCTGCGCTCAACGATCAGGAAGGCACACCGGAGAACGCATCAACGGACGTCCTCTTGAGCGCCGTGCTCAAGCTGGACAAGCTGATTGGGCGAGAGGCAAATGCCGATGAGGCGCTCGCCATTCTAGAGGTGGCCGACCTTGGATAAGACGATCATCACCACGCTGCTGGTTATTGCCGGCGTCATCGTCTCGGTGCTGGCCTTCAACACCATCTATCCTGCCGTGATCGAAAGCAGCGACACGTTGACTAACCGTCAGCGACGGATCAATGAGCGGCTCAACAGTCAGATCGAGATCATTCATGCAGCTAAGGCCAGCGGCTACGACGACGTCGTCACAATCTGGGTCAAGAATATCGGTGCCAACCGGATCAGCCCGGTCGAGAATTGCGATCTATTCTTCGGCCCAGAAGGAAACTACTCTCGCATCCCTCACGGCATAGGTGAGGGGTTCTGGAGTTACACAGTTGAGAACGACAGCGATTGGGATCCTGCCGCGACTGTGAGGATCACCGCTGAACTTGATTACTCGCTGATAGATGGCGAGCGATACTTCGTTAAGTTCGTGACCTCCAGAGGGGTCGACGATGAATACTACTTCAGTAACTGACCTATGGAAACTGTCATCCCTGCCATCATTGTAACCGCTCTACTGCTACTGGCCGCTTTCACTATCGCCGATCGCTTTCTTTCCACCCAGGAGGCAGTGTCGGAGGCCTGGCGCGCAATGGAGAAGCGCGCTACGGATCGGAAACAAAGCGACCTCTCGTCGGTAGATGTGACGACGACCATCCTGGGCGACGCCGTCGAGATCACAGCTCAGAATAGTGGAGATACCAAGTTCGCTGACTTCGACCGTTGGGACGTGATCCTCCAGTACACCGGCAGTGATGGATACCGCTACGCTGAGTGGTATCCGCTCGGTGCCGGCCAGAATGAATGGGTGAAGGTCATTGCTGACGTCACAGAGCCAGGTATTCTCAATCCAGGCGAAACCATGACGATCGAAGTATCCGTTTCTCCAGCGGTCGGCAACTCGTCCACGAATATTGCTACCGTGAGCGCGCCCAATGGGATTTGCACAACAGCAGTCTTCACACATTGAGCAGAGAGTTAAGAAGGTGCTCTACTATCTTCGATTCTCGTAGAAGAGAAACTCTAGAACGCCGTCCCTGAATTCAGGCTGTATCCAGGGCGGAGGTGAAGTCAATTGGTCAGAAGACCACGCATTCTTGTGATAGATGATGACCCACGAGCCGTCAGACTCGTCTCGCTGACCCTGAAGCAAGCAGGCTACGAGGTCTTCAGTGCTCAAGATGGCAGCGAGGGACTGAGTAGGGCACTTCAACTACAACCAGATCTAATCATCTTGGATGTGATGATGCCTGACATCAATGGCTATGAAGTCTGCCGCCGCTTGCAGAGCGATCCCACAACAGCCGATACCGCTATCCTGATGTTCAGCGCCCGGGACGGAAGCAAGGCCCAATCAATCGGCTTCGAATCTGGTGCCATGGACTACTTGACGAAGCCGGTCGAACCGAGAGAGCTGATCCGGCGAGTGCGGTCTGTCCTCTGGTCTCGAGGGATCGGCTGAGTTGGCCGATGTAGACCAAGGAGAAGTTAATGGACAGGAAAGTGAGGATTCTCGTCGTCGACGACGAGCCCTCCGTTATCCAGTACATCTCCACCGTGTTGAAGCAACAGGGGTATGAAGCCTTTACGGCCCGCAATGGTTTTGAAGGTCTAGCCAAAGCGAAACGTCTCAAGCCAGATCTGATCACGTTGGACATCATTATGCCAATGATGGATGGGTACGAAGTTTGTGATCGGCTCCAGCGCGATCCTGAAACGGCTCACATTGCTGTGCTGATGATCACCGCTCGAGGCGAGATCGATCATCTACCCCGAGATACCCATCGGTTTCGCCATCACTTTAATGATCGGTTGCAAGGGTATGACGTAGGAGCTGTTGATTTCATGAGTAAGCCATTCTCTATCGACGAACTCGTCCGCAAGGTGCGAGCGCTCTTATGGAGCAGCGGTTTGATTGACGCTCCGGAGACACAATAGGATATCATGTCTAGAAAGAAAGTTGTCGTAATCGAAAACGATAAACAGACCCGCCGGCTCGTACGCTTCGCGCTGCAAGAGGCGGGACATCGAGCCATCCTAGCCTCCGGCAATCAAGAAGGGTTGCGGACAGTGAAGCGCGAGCAACCGGATCTGGTTATTGTGAGCTTCGAGTTGGACGATATGGGAGGTGATGAATTCACCCAGCGGTTGCGTGCCGATACGGCTACCGACCACATTCGAATCATTATGGTCGCTGATGAGGATCGGCTGGAGGATTTGGTTATCGGCCCGGGCGCCAATGCTGACGATTATCTGATCAAGCCCTTCGATGCACAAGAGCTGATGAGCAAGGTCGCCCCCTTGCTGGCCAGTCCAGACGAGGGCGTCGTCGTCTCGACCGGAAACGTGGAGCTGGATAACAAGATGGCAGGCGGAATCCCGCTCGGTTCTCTGACGTTGATCGAAGGAGACTCGGGGGCCGGGAAGTCTGTTCTTTCGCAGCAGATGATCTACGGCTCTCTGCTGGATGGGTATCGGCTATCACTCTTCACCAGCGAAAATACCGTGGATAGTCTGATCAAGCAGATGCGTAGTCTGAGTTTGGAGGTACTGGACTATCTGTTACTCTCCCGGTTCCGCATATATCCCATCGAGACATCACACCTCGGCAGAGAGGCTCCGCCGACACTGATGGAGGCCATGAAGCATGAGAAGGATCGAGACATGATCCTGGTGGATTCACTCACTTCCTCCATCCCCCACTCTTCAGACAAGGAAGTACTTGCATTCTTCGAGGAAAGCAAGAATCTCTGCTCCGATCGGACAACTGTAATTATTATCGTCCATTCACATGGGCTTTCGCAGGACTTGCTGATCCGCATTCGTTCGCTCTGTGACGCCCACCTTCAACTGCGGACCGAGCAGGTTGGCCAACGACTGGTAAAGACCCTGGAGGTAACCAAGGTGCGCGGAGCCGATAAGACCACAGGCAATATCATCAGTTTCGAGGTCGAGCCCGGATGGGGGATGAGGATCATTCCTATTAGCAAAGTGAGAGGGTAACTCAGGTGGCATTTAGAGGGAGAACGACACTTCCGTTTGACGTCGAGAAGACCGTAGATGGCAGTCTGAGGGCGCAGCGGACCTCTGAAGAGCGTCTGCCGCCCCGTCTACGCCAGGCTTGCGAGGAACATCCCTCACTTTACGACTACGTCTGCCGCATTCCCACGGATGAAATCGGTATGCCAGACTACTACCCCAAGCTCTCGCGCCGCCTGCGAGACCTGGAATGGCATAACCTGATCTATCCTATCAAGGGCGACCTCTTCATCCACATCTATCCAGATGCCCACGGCGAACGTGACTATTACGTCGTCGTCGAACCTCATCTGACGGTCTCATTGAATGGCCATTTAGATGACGTCGAGTACCGGCTGATGGACTGGGTCGAGGAGATTGGGTCGGCAGAGACCAAGGAGGACAAGGAGGCAGCACTGCTAACCGCGCTCGAGGGTATTCTGAGCACCAACGGAGACGCGAGCAAGATAGCCGTCACACCGAGACAGATGGAGGCCATTCGCTACCTGATCCTTCGGGAGAAGATCGGCCTGGGCATCCTACAACCGCTTCTACAAGACCCCTACATCGAAGACATCAGTTGCAGCGGCGTGGGGCCAGTCTTCATCGAGCACAAGATCTTCAATAGCCTCCAATCCACTCTAACCTTCACCGACGAAGAGGATCTAGACGAGTTCGTCATCTGGATGGGTGAGGGAATCAAGAAGCCAGTCACCGTTCGCAACCCCATTGTGGATTCCGTCCTGCCCGACGGCTCACGCATCAACATTGTGTACGGTAGTGACATATCGAAACGAGGCAGCAACTTCACAATCCGGAAGTTCAGCGAAACGCCGTTGAGCGTGATCGAGCTGATCGAATTCGGGACGCTTGACTATTCGATGGCTGCCTACCTCTCTTTCGTCCTCGAGGAGGGCCTGAACGTCTTTGTCGTGGGCGCGACGGCATCGGGCAAGACCACGACAATGAATGCCATCACCACCTTCATGCGACCGGACGATAAGATTGTCTCCATCGAAGACACGCCCGAGCTGCAGGTCCCCCACAAGAATTGGATCCGCGAAGTGACGCGAGGTTCAGGCCGCGAGGATAGCAACAGTGAGATCGGCATGTTCGATCTGCTGAAGGCCTCGCTGCGCCAGCGCCCAGACCGTATTATCATCGGTGAGATCCGGGGCGTGGAAGGGGCCATTGCCTTCCAGGCCATGCAGACCGGTCACGGCGTCATGTCCACCTTCCACGCGGATTCAGTCGAGAAGCTGATTCAGCGTATTACCGGCGACCCAATCAGTATCCCCAAGGCATACGTCGACAATCTCGACGTGGTGATCATTCAGTCCGTCGTCAAGCCGGCCGGCGCTGACATCGCACGCCGTATCGTAAGCATTAACGAGATCGTGGGATATGATCCAGTGGCCCACACGTTTTCGTTCATCGAGGTCTTCCGCTGGAACCAGGCACGGGACACGTTTGACTTCCCCGGGCATATGAACAGCTACCTGTTGGAGGAGCGAATCGCGCCCAAGAGAGGGATCCCCGATTTCAAGCGGAAGGCGATCTACACCGATCTCAAGCGTCGGGCGAAGATTTTCGAACGCTTACACAAGGAGAGGCATCTCAAGGATTTTTATGAAGTCTTCAACATCCTTTCAGAAGCATATCGGCAGAAACTCCTCTAGCGAGGATATCTCCGATTTCGAACTCTTCTATCAGCTCACCTACATGTCCGCCACGGCGGCCGCGGGTATCTCGCGCTCCAGAATATTCGAGCTGGCCCTGCGGCTATCGGCCGCCCCAGCAACTTACTTTCGAGACGTCAGCAATCTGGCAGGGAATCTGCGCTACAACTATCCCGACGCCTGCCGGATGGTCGGCCTTCACATCAAGGCTGAGAACTTGAGGACATTTCTGCTGCGCTTCTCCGATGCGCTTCGGTCTGGCGAGCCCGTGAATACGTTCTTGGCCCGAGAGGCCGAGGTTCAGGGAGAGAACTACTCCAACGTCTACGAGCGGCAACTGGAGAGCTTGAAGAAGTGGAACGATGGATACATCGCCGTCACCGTATCGGTGGCCCTAATCGTCATCATCAACATGGTCTCGACGATGATCTATGATATCAGGAAGCCAACGATGATTGGCATGGCTGCCACGGCAGTCCTAATGGACTTCATCGTCGCGTGGGTGCTATATCGTGCTTCGCCACAGGAATCCAAGAGTGTCTCGCTGGCAGAAGGGTCAGAAATTCAGACCCTGACGCTGAAGCTGGCCAAGACCCTGCCTCCCATTGCAGCGCTATCTACCGTCTTGTTGGGCATGCTCGGAATGAACTGGGGATGGATTATGATCATCGCTGGCGTCATCTTGGCGCCCGTAGGCATCGCCAGCTTCAGGGCAGATCGCGAAACTAACCAGAAAGATGCGGAGATCAGTTCCTTCCTCCGTTCGCTAGGTGGCCAGGCCACCTCTCGTGGCACCACATTGACTGACGCGTTGGATCACCTCAAGATCGATCCCTTCCCAGCGCTCCTCCCGGATATCCGTCTACTGAATCTACGTCTGCGTGCACTGAGCAAGCCCGAGCTATGCTGGAGCAAGTTCGGAACGGAGACAGGCAGCAAGCTGATCAATCAGACAGTGAACGTCTTCTATGAAGCAATCGACCTGGGCGGAGACCCCGAACAGGTAGGCGTGCTCGCCAGTCTCTTCGCGCTGAAGACTGCCATGTTGCGCGCCAAACGACGCGGCATCTCTGCCACATTCTCCTGGCTGACGTTGATCATGCACGGCGTTTTGGTGGCCCTGATGGTATTCCTGCTGGAGATCCTCCGAGCGTTCATCAATCTGCTCGAAGGATCAATGTCACCTGAGCAGCAGCAGACGCTGATGGAGATGGACGTCTTGGCCTTCGACATTCCCGATATCGGCTTTCTCTACGCCATGGTTGTTTCGGTTGCAATAGGGCTTAGTCTCATCAACGCGTTCGTGATCACCGCCAGCGAGGGCGCGCTCTTGAGCAAGGCATTCTACTATCTATCGATTCTGCTCGTCTCTTCAGGCATCGGATTCCTGCTCGTGCCCCTCGCGACACGGTACCTGGCCGTCAGCCCGTAGGAACCACATATGGAAGAGAAACAAGCAACCGCAGAAAAGCAAAGCAAAGAGACCCTAAGGTCTTCCAGAAAGCGCCGATCTCTGCCGCTTGTGGCCTTCGCAGTGGGACTAATTCTGGGCTGGATCGCCATCGGCTGGTGGCTTTGGCCAGTCGAGTGGGTCAACTGCGAGCCGTGGCACCTGCGATCGGAGCATCAACGTACGTTTGTCCATCTCGTCGCCGAGCAGTATTGGCAGAGCGACAACCTCTCCGAGGTCAATCAAGCACTCAAAGGGTGGGATCGTGAGGCGCTAGCTACCTTGGTCAGCAGAATGGAAAGCGAAGCAACTGACGCCCAAGAGAAAGAGAAGCTGAAGACCCTGGCCGCCGCACTGGAACTGCCGGAGAGAGACTTCTCCCTGTTCACGACGCTGTCCAACCGCGCTGGCTTCCTCTTGAGTACGCTCCTCTCAGTCTCCCCATTGCTCATCGCGCTGGCGCTCGCCGTCTATCCGACAATCCAACAGAGCGCTCGACGGCTGGAAGCGATGAGTGAAGCCGAGCAGCAAACCCAGACAGACCAGAAGGTGCCAGAAGTCCAGGAAGCCATCGAGTCCACCTCTGCTCCCTCGCTTGGTCCCGAGGCGGCGACGACAACCACCGAGGAAGAGCCGCAGGAAAAGTCTCAAGGCGAAAAGACGCCCGAAGCTGAGGGCCTACCCGAATCAAGCCTTGAGGAGGGGCCGCAGCCAGGCGACGAGGCCATCCTCAAGGGGACCGAATCGGAGGAAGTGGATGTCCCGTCTCAGGAGGCCGAGCCTGGCCAGGTCGCCGAGGAGAAGACGGACGATACGTCCAGCGCGGGCGAAGAGCAGAAGAAGCGGGTCAAGACGGCTTCTCCGCGAGAGGAGCAGGAGACGCTCGATCTGGACGTGGAAGAGACAGAAGGTGATGCCTCCGACTCCACCGACATCTTCCTGAACCCCTTTGACAATGAGAACCCGGAGCTTTCCCAACTCGAGGAGCTCTGCCAGCTAGTTGACGCTGTGGACATCGACCAACTGCTTGAGCAGAGCCAAGAGGTGGTGCGCCAGACCAGGAGAAGTAACGCGTGACCACCAACCAGAGATCGACTGGGTATGCACCCCGCGCTCAGTTCCAGCGTGACCAAGAAAGGCAACATCCATGCTCGTCCTGATCAGTACAATAGGACTCGTCGTCGGAGCGCTGATCGATTGGCTAGCCGACTATGCCCCCCGACTGGCTTCAAGCGTTGAGTCCTCCACCCTGGAGGATTGGCGCTGGCCCAACCTGAACCTATGGCAACTTGTAACAGGGGAGGCACCTGGTCTACACCCGGCCTGGCAGGGCGCTTTGCTGGAGTTGGTGTGGGCTACATTGGCATCCACGCTCTGGATTCGATTCGGCCTTTCGTGGCGCTTTACCGCCGCCGCGCTGGCTAGTGCGTTTCTGACCCTGATCGCCGTCACCGACACTCGCTATCGTATTATTCCCAACGGACTGATCTATCCGGCTCTGGCGCTGACGCTGCTTCTGCCCCTCATCCGACCCAACCGATCTCTGGTTCTCACCTTGGCTGGGGGAGCGATGGGGCTGATACCTTTCTTGGGTGTTGCCCTGGTCAAACCCGGCGGTATGGGCGGCGGCGACATCAAGCTGGCTACACTCATCGGGTTGATGGTAGGCTTCCCCCAGGTGGTGTGGGCCCTTAGCCTAGCGATCCTGGCCGGCGCGCTCACCGCAGGCGCGTTGCTTCTCAACGACCGTTGGACCCTCAGAAGTCACATCCCCTACGCGCCCTTCCTCTGTTGTGGGGCCATCACCACTCTGCTCTACCCGCTATCGCTAGAACTTCCGCTCCGGTGACCATTCAGCTTGCCGGAGTGAAGAAGCCTATTTCGCCATTCCTCCCCACCGCAAGCGGTGGGGTTTCCTGGCTTTTCCCCATAAAACCCTGAACGCTCCTCCGCCTTCGGGGTATTCAAAGCAGGTCAGGGCATGGTTTAAAACTCCAGAGAGTTAGATTGACACTTTTTGACGCTCCAGGGCGTAATCGGTGAGTAACAGAGTGAAAAGAAGGAATCTACCAAGTCTGACAACGGAGAGTTAGTCCGGGTGGACTTCTCGCCATCGACCAATTGAACCTGGCGAGCTTGTCGTTCGAGCAAGGACATCGGGTGGCGTTTCTCATCCGCCTCGATCTGCCAGATGCGGGACAAAGCTTGAATCGCCGGGGACCCCCAGCGTTCAGTCAGCGGGGCAAGCGCTTCGACGAGGACTGGATGATAGCTGAACAGCGCTTCGGCCCAATTGACGAGGTTCACGTTCAGCTTCTCGTAGATGCGACCATCCCACGCGTGAAACTGTTCGCTCACGCTGCGCAAGGATTCAGCTCCGGCTACTGGGTCTCGTACGTGTCCGCTCTCCAAAATCTATCAAAGCAACCTGCGTGTCCCCCTGCTGGGCCAGTTCAAGGAAAGCGTCGTAGCGAATAGTCTTTTCCCCTGCTTCTGCGCTCAAACGCTCCCAAGCGGCGAAGTGATTCGCCATCCGTTTTGGCGTATTGGCTCGGTCAAACTTATCCACCCGCTCTTCTACCTTCTCGAGCGCAGCGTAAGCCTGCTTTTCCAGTCGGGTCGCGTGTCCCCACATCAGTCGCAGCAGGTGATCCCAATCCAGCTGATGACCCCCCTATCTCCGCGCTCTTGGCTCCGGCTGCCAACCCCTTGCCCGCGTCGCTGGCAAACTGAGGCGTGTCTGGAGCATCCAGCAGAACACATCCCCCGTATCGGCTGCGGACCGTGAGGCCCTGGCTCCAGCCCGTCGATCAAAACCCGC
>Ga0207797_1001263_pt1 | contig 18498 bp, 19 predicted proteins | sample PRCRCaboRojoPR_6_FD_187275 | JGI IMG/M metagenome (GOLD analysis project Ga0207797, IMG submission 187275) | Marine sediment microbial community from Cabo Rojo, Puerto Rico - PR CR 10% Liquid 1 (SPAdes) | ecosystem: Environmental > Aquatic > Marine > Coastal > Sediment | place: Cabo Rojo, Puerto...
GGCCGAAGACGGTACGTGAGTCATGACTCCACCGCTCGGCTCGGCAACTTGATGGAAGAGGGCCCGAGTCAGGCCTTTACGCTGTCCCGGGCAACTTGGTGGAAAGGGGGGCTGTGCCAGGCCTTTACGCTGTCCCGGGCAACTTGGTGGAAAGGGTCCCGAGTCAGGTCTTTACGCTTCGCTCGGCAACCCGGCGGTCGCCGGCCGCCGAGCACTCACTCGAACGTTTCCTCGATGACCTCGCCGACCGCGAAGTTCGACTTGACTTCGGTGATTTCGATTTTCACGCGTTCGCCCATCTCGGCTCCAGGGACGATGATCACATACCCTCGCTCTACGCGGGCGATACCGTCGCCTTGCTTCCCGATGTCTTCGATTTCGACGTACCGGATCTCCCCCTCCTCGACCGGGGGCTGGGGCTCCGGTGGTACCGACTCCGATTCGGTCTCGGTCTCGCTTCCCCCGTCCCCCCGGGAGATGAGTGCGACCCGATAGATCTCGCCGGGGTCGACGGTGCCGTTCTCGACCTCCCGCCGCGGGATCTCCACGACGTACTGGTCGTCGGCCACCGTGATCTCCCCGTTGAACAGACAGAGGAGTTCGTCAGAGATTTCCATAGTGTGTCCCGGTTCGAACCGACACTCGCCCCGGTAATAGAAGTTATTCTCCACCCTCGGCGGACTGGGCGCTCGACGGGCGGCCTCGAATCGGCGTCCCATCCGGTCGCTTTGCCCCCTCCGAATCGTGGACCACGACGGGCTCCGCGTCGCCGACCGCGGGGTCGTACTGCTCCCGGACCGCGATCGCCTCTTCGAGTTCGCGGATCGTCCGCTCCCGGAGCACCCGGGCTAGCTCCTGGGCGCGTTCCCGCTCGATTTCCCGACCCAGGCCGGGACACTCGTGGGCTCGAATAGCGCCGTTGCGCTCCACGACTGCCTCCTGGTGGTCGACCCCCGAAAATCCGGCTCCCGATTCATCGTCCGGCCCGAAAGCTGCAAGGTCGACGCTGAATGGATATGTCTGGCAGATCAGTGGCCTGTTTTTGTACGCGCCGCAGGCTGTCCCGTCCCCGTGTTGCACCAGGAAGCGACAGTCCTCACACTCGTCAGTCTGGAGCGCCCACTCGAAGGTCGCGCCTCGCCCCTCGTCGAGGCCGAACGGGATCGGCCGGGCCACGGCGTCCCAGGGTTCGCCCGTCGCCGACTCGAGGTCCCGTACTTCGCCGGGGAAAATGGTGGCCGTGTGTGGCTCCTCGGCCTCGCCGGTACAGCACCTCCCACAGCGCGTACACTCGAAGCCGATGGCCTGGATGGAATCGGCGAGCGAGTCGAGATCGAGGGCCTCGGCCCGCTCGAGGGCCGATTCCAGGCTTTCCATACTCGTGTCACTCGGCGGGCATGGTTAAGCCCGCCGCTTCCCCCGGTGACTTTCCCGCGGAGATTGTGGGGGCAAGGGACGCGACCGGCAACCTGCCCCCTAGAGAGGTCCAGCAGTGGAACCGTCCCACCGCACTCGGCTTTCCACCGCCAGCTTCTCCAGATGTGCGGCGACGGTTCGTTCGGCCGCCGATTCGAGCCCCGAGAGGTCCTTCTCGTAGGCCCGGTCGACGATCTCGGCCAGGGTCGTCGCGCCGGCCTGGACGGTCGCTTCGATCCTGGCCTCCCGGTCGAGCCGGTGGGCGAGCAGCGCCGCGAACCGTTCCTGCGGCGATCTGATCACGGGCCCGTGGGCCGGAAACGCGGTGTCCACGTCCCGAAGTAGCAAGCGCCGGAGCGTCGTCAGGTACGCCCGCATATCACCGTCCGGCGTGCCGACCATGACACTGCCGGAGGCACGAGCCAGGTCCCCCACGACGAGGTCGTTCTCGTAAGCGAGGGCGAGATGCTCCGGAGCGTGACCGGGCGTTTCAAGGACGCTGACACTTGTAAGGCCGATTTCCTCGCCATCCCGGACCAGGCGGTCGGGTTCGAGGCCGGTCGCTTCCCGGAATCGGTCCCGGTGATGGGTCAGCGCCCAGACCGTCGCCCCGGACTCCCTCGCGAACGCCGCCATACCGCCCAGATGGTCTGGATGTGCATGCGTCGCCACGAGATGGTCGATCGACCCCGGGTCGACGTCGAGTCTTGTGGGACCGGCTGCCGGATCCACGAGCACTCGTGGAGACCCCAGCACGTACGCGTTTGTCGACCCACCGGGGACCGCTTCCTCGACCGAGACCGGGATGCGGCGCACCACGGGCAGGCTTCGGTGGGATGGTACAAGAAGCTGGGCCCTACGTCGATAGGATCAGGTCGCCGAGTCTCCCTTCATCGGCGAATAACAGCAAGCCGGGTCTCAGTGCGGATGCCGGCCACGGGGGCTCCTACGACAGTATTTACGAGTGCGAACAGCTGTCCTGGGCGACAGGACGAATAACTCCGAAGGAGGACTGGAAACGGCGTGGAGACGGCTTCAGGGGGTGCCCACCGGTCGCGGGTTCAGACGTCGAGGTAGTAGACCTGCTTTCTGGCGTCCCGGAAGCTGTACCGTGAGTCGACGAGTTCCGCCTCGCTGAGGCGATTGAGGGCGTACCGCACCGTGCGGTCCGGCAGCAGTGACTCCTCCGCGAGTTGCCCCTGGGAGAGCGGTTCCTCGGTCTCGAGGACCTTGGCGACGAGCTTCGCGCTGGGGGGCAGCTCGCGGAGGCGCTCGCGGAACTCGTCGTTCGACCGGATCGGCGATTGTTGCTGGGTGGCCGTGCTCATGCCCCACCTTCGCACAGTCCCGCAGGTAAAGGTTGGCTATACTTGTGACTAAACTCATAATATGATATAAGGTCATCACACCGTCAAAACATGACGGTTTAGTGGCCGCCTGTCGACCCCACCGCCATGGTCGCAGTCCCGACGGAGTACCAGGACCTCTTCGAGACCCAGGCGTTTGCCACCATCGTGACGCTGATGCCGGATGGAATGCCCCATCCCACGCCGGTCTGGATCGGGTACGATTCCGGCTCGGATCCCGCCGAGCCCTGGGAGCAGGCAGGGGCGCCGGCAATCCTCGTCAACACCGCGACGGGGCGCCGGAAGCACCGCAACCTGTCCCGCGATCCGCGAGTAGCGGGAACCGTCATGGATCCCGAGGACCCGTACCGCTATCTCTCCTTCCAGGGGGAGGTCGCAGAGATGACCACCGACGGCGCCGTCGCCCACATCGACGCGCTCGCGCGGCGGTACATGGACGTGGATACCTATCCGAACCACGGCGAGGAGTCGGGCGAACGGGTCCTCCTCCGCATCGAGCCCTCGAACGTTATCACCGGGTAGTCCGGCCGAACCGGACTCGGCACGGGGCCAGGAAGGGACCGAAAGCGTGGGCTAGGACCTGCGTGGGGTTCCTGCACCGCAACGCCAGTACCGAGGCGGCCGAAAACCCCGTTTGTGAGCGCTCCGATATCGTCGTGATCCGATGCTCGGTCCGGCGGTCGACGGGAGCTGGCACCCGGTCGTCTGGGGGCCGGGGGCCTCGGCCGCATCCAGTACGGTTTTATCCTCGGGATTGAGTGTATCCCAACGAAGCGTGAAAGGGCAGGAGTGGTACCAGGCCGACGAGATCGCGGAGGCCTACGAGGAAAAGCGGTTCTCCAGGGGCGGGAGACTCATCGACCGCCGGGAGAAAGAGGCGGTCCTGGACGCGTTAGGTCCCGTCGAGGGCCGGCGGGTGCTCGAGATCGCCTGTGGCACGGGTCGATTCACGGTGTTGCTCGCCGAGCGCGGCGCAGACATCGTCGGTCTGGACATCTCGGCGCCGATGTTAACACAGGGCCGGGAGAAGGCGGTCCGCGCCGGCGTGATCGACCACCTCGAGTTCATGCGCGGGGACGCGGGTCGGTTACCCTTCCCGGATGATTACTTCGACGCAGTCTTCGCCATCCGGTTTTTCCACCTTGCGGATACGCCCAAGACCTTCCTCTCGGAGATGGCCCGGGTCACCAGCGAGCAGATCGTCTTCGATACGTTCAACGCGATGAGCACCCGGACAGCGTACAACTGGCTGCTGCCGATGGGCTCGCGGCTCTACGACGACGAGGAGGTCGAGGATCTCATCGACGCCGCGGGCCTCGAGCTCATCTCGGCGGAACACGACTTCGTCCTGCCATACGGCCTCTACCGGAAGATCCCGGACTGGCTCGCCGACGGCCTACGCGGCCTGGATAGCTCGGTCGTCGATCACCCGCTCGGGGAGCAATTCGCCTCAGTCTCGTACTGGAACGTGGAAGTACCCTGACCCGCTGCCAGTTCCTCCGTCTGTCGTCGGTTCTACCTGTGCCTGTGACCGTCGTCGAGTCCACCCGGCGCGGCGAGTGCGGCCAATGGCCCCTCGCATGTCACCCCGAACTCCCCGCCGGAGCGGCTGCGAACCCGAGTGGTTAAATGTCCCACACTGGTTTATCGGCAGTATGCGATTGTCGGTGGTGGTGCCGACGCTCAACGCGCGCGAGCAACTGGCGGCAACGCTTTCCGCGCTGGGGTCGGCGGCACCGGACGCCGAGGTGGTGGTGGTCAACGGCCCCTCCGCCGACGGGACCTCCGGGATGGTCCGGGAGCACGAGGCCGCGGACGTCCTTCTGGAACTCTCCGAGCGCAACCTGAACGCCGCACGGAACGCCGGTATCAAGGTTGCCTCGGGGGACCTCGTGGCTTTCGTGGGTCAGGACACCCAGCTCGAGGACTCCTGGGTCGCCGCCGTAACCGAGGCGATTGAGGAGGGTGCGGACGCGGTCACGGGGCCGGTCCACCGGCGCGTCAGCGGTGGCGTCACCACCGAATCCCTCGAGGAGCACACGATCGGCTCCCGGACGGTGCGCTTTTTCGACGGCGGGAACGTGGTTTTCACGAAAGCCGTCCTCGACTCGCTCGACGGCTTCGACGAATACCTGCACACTGGCGGTGCGAGGGACGCGGCCCATCGACTCGCGGGCCTCGGAGCCACGGTCGCCTGGGAACCGGCTGCGGTGGTTCTCCGGGAGGAGCAGGACGACGTCATCCACCGGGTCGGGGACGACGACCCGGCCACCGTCGAAGGGCTGAAATACCGCTCGCTCGGGTATCGGCTCGCCAAAAACTACGGCCTCCGCGCGCGAATCGTGGCCCGCCTGCTGCGGCATCTGATCGGCGAAGGGCTGAGCGAGGCCTGGACGGTCCTCCGCGGCGAGGGCCGCCCCTCGACCTGGCTCGGGACGGGTCGCGCGGTCACGACGAACAGCGTGATGGGCGTCCAGGACGGTCTGGCGGCCCGGGTGGCGGATCGGTCCCCCAAACGGAATCCGAACGGGGTCTCCTCGACCCGAAACCGGCCGGTCGCGCGATACAACCTGTAACTGGCACGGGCCACCCGGTCACTCAGAATCCAGGCCCGGGATGACCCGGCTGGGATTCTTGGTGAACACCCGTTTCATCGCGTCCTGCGGAACGTCGAGGGTAAGGATCTCCATGACGCTCACATTGGGGTGAGTCGTGGGGCCACCGCTCCCGAACAACACCCGATCGGGATGTTCCATGATCGCCCATTCCAGCTGCTCGCGGTATCGCACCGCGCTCGTGTCGAGATAGAGGTCGTCGTAGCTCGCGAGCATGCCGATCGCCTCGTTCATCAGATCCCGCTGGAGCGGGAAGCCCCCGAAGTGCGCGAGGATGATGGGGACCGAGCGCTCGAGCAGCATCTCCGCGACCGCGTCTGGCGGGAAGTGCCGCCCACCGTGCAGCAGGATTGGTAGGCCGACGTCCTCGAGGACGTCCAGGACGTCCTCGGTCGGGAGCCCGTCGCGAGTCGGATCGAGCTTGAACCCGTGGAACCGGTCGTCGTACGCGTACTGTTCGATGTCCTCGGGCGACGTGTGCCAGTCCTTGCGGCGGGCGGCGAGGTTCATGATCCGCGCAGTCGCCGAGGCCTCGACGTCGATCGGCCCGTCGACTCTCGCGAAGGCGATGAAGGGACGCTCGACCGCCTGCCTGGCCACGGCATTGTTCGCCCGGAGATAGCCTTGCTCTCCTTTCTGTGACTCCGGGAACACCACGGCGCGGACGATCCCGGCCTGGTGCATCTCGCGTTCCAGGTCCTCCGCACCGATGGTGCGGCCCCTGACCGGTCGGCCCGGACCGGCGTGGAGGCGGGCGTGGACGTCGAGGACCCGGAAGCCGTGCTCCAGCTCGAGCATTCGTTTTTCCTTCCCGAGGCCTGCTATATCGTCTTGACGGTCCGGTGGCCGCGGCATCGCGAGCGGTGGAGGGGCTGGAAACGCGGTGTTGCGTTGACTCGATTATTCGTCTGCGTCGGCGTCGCTCTCCTCGTCTTCGTCGTCCTCGTCGTCGGTGTCGCTTTCGTCGTCAGCGTCGTCGGTTTCGGTATCGCCCGCTTCCTCGTCCTCGTCAGCGTCGTCGTTCGGACCGGCGTGGTCGGGGGGTCCGTTGCCGTTACCGGGATGGTCGTCGCCGTCTTCTTCGGCCTCGTTGTCAGGACCGGCCCAGTCGGGCGGACCGGGTTCGTCGGTCTCGTTCTCCGCGGTCTCGTTCCCCGGTCCAGCCCATTCGGGCGGGCCCCGCTCGTCGCTCTCGTTCTCCGAGTCGTTCACCTCGTCGCCTTTCGGCCCGGCGTGTTCTGGCGGACCGGCGTGGTCGTCCGCGCTAGCCGGGTTGTGTTTGTGGACGAACTCCGAGATCACCTGGCCCGGCGGCCCGTCGACCTCACCGAACTGGAGGTGGTGGATGAAGGCGACGAGCGCCTGGGCGAAGTCGTTGTTCGGGTTCGAATCGTTCCGAGCGACGAGTTCGACACCCATCTCGGTCACGGTGCGGTTCTCGTATGTCGCGGTGACGTTGACGATGGTGTCATTCGTCGGTGCGGGGAACTCGACCGTGCCGTTCTCGTCGGTCGTGCGAGTGCCGGCGTACTCGTAGTCGCCATCGACGCTCACGGTGGCCCCCGCAGCGGGTTCGTCGGCGAATAGCACCTCGATCAGTACCGACTCGTCGTCGGCCTGCGAGACTGAGAGTTCGAGGGCGTCGGCCTCGAGCGTGAACGTTTCCTCTGCCGTCAACCCGTCGGCAGTCGCGTTGACGGTCACGTTGACGGTCTCCTCGGGGGCCGGGAGGGGTACCGTGCCCGTTTCGCCGGTCTGGTACGTTCCAGTCCCGTTGTACTCGTCGTCGCTGGTCACGACCACGGTCGCGTTCTCGATGGCGGTGTCGCCGCGGGTGAGGATGACAGTCGCCGTGTCGTCAGCGTGCTGCTCGAGAGCCACCGCCAGTTTGGCCCCTTCCAGCCCGAGCGTCTCGGAGGCGGAGAGGTCGCCCGCCGTCGCGTCGATGGTCACATTGACTGGCAGGTCGGGACCCTCGAAGGACACCGTCCCGTTTTCGTCGGTCTCGTAGGTTCCCGAGCCGGCGTAACTCACGTTCTCTTCGGTGGTCGAGACGTTCACCGTCGCGTTCTGGACTGCTGACCCGTACTGGGTGACTTCCACGGTGACGGTCCCGTTGGCCTGGTCCACGCCCAGCGCCAGGGAGTCCGCGCGGGGAACGATCTCGAATTCCCCGGAGTCGGTCTGATTTTCCGCGGTCGCCGAGACGTCGATCGTCACCGTCTCGTTCGGTTCTGGCAGCGTCAGCGTGCCATTGGTGTCAGTTTCGTGCGTTCCCGTCCCAGTATACGTCGCGTTCTCCTCGGTGGTCGAGACGTTCACCGTCGCATTCGCGACCGATACGTTCCCCGTCAGGGAGACCAGTACCTCACCGGTGTCGGCGTCCTGTGTGACTTCCAGCGTGAGGTCCTGTGCCGTTGCTCCGGCGACAGCACCGGGGGCCACGGCGGCGGTCACGAGAAGCAGCGACGCCAGGGCGGCGAGTGTTGCGTAGCGATTCGGACCCATCGTAGCCCATCCTGTGAGGGCGCTTTAGATAAAAGGCGTAAACCGTGGGCGCGAATTGGGCCCGTTTGCGGACATTTTGCCCCAATTAATGCGGATTTAGCCGGCGATAGCGACCGCAAAACCGTTGGCGGTTGTCTCAGTCGAGGGGCTCGAATCTGACGGAATCGCCGGGTGCGAGGCCGAAGTGGCTGTCGCCACGGCCCTGGTTCACGGCGAGTTCGACGTTGCCGTGACTTCCAACGGTGAGCAGCGGCTCGCCCGGCTGGACCGCGGCGTAGGTACGCCTCGCGGGAACCGGCGTCCCATCTATCCCCACGGAGGACCCGAAGTAGGACGCGAGGACCTCCCCGGGCACGTTGGTGACCACGTTCCCGAAATCGTCGACCACGAGCACCTCCCCCGAGGCACCCGACTCGTCTACGTCGGCTTCGGGAAACTCGATCCGCGCGACCGACGAGGCGGGCTCCAGATCTCGTCGAGCCACCACCGCGTCGAGGCCCTCGACGTGGATGGCGGCGGCCAGCGGGGCGAAGACGTCTCGGCCGTGGAACGTGCTGCTCGCAGGGTTCTGGGGTGCCGTACGATAGTACGTGGGATCCTCCTCGAGGGCCTCCGCGACCGGGACGATCACGCCGTTGTCCGGTGCGACGAGCGCGTGGGTGCCGGCACGGGCGAGGAGAACGTCACGGTCGGTGCCGACGCCCGGGTCGACGACCACGAGGTGGACCGCCGGGGGGAAATACGGTAGCACCTCACGAAGCCAGAAGGCTGCCTGCCGCACGTCCTGTCTGGGGAGGTCGTGGGCGACGTCGACGAGCGTGGTGTCGGTCCGCGAGAGGATCACGCCCTTCATCGCCGCGGGATAGGGGCTGCCGAAGTCGGTGGCGAGCGTGATCATTCCGGATCAGCAGGGCCAGTGCCGTCGGTGTCACCGATGCGCTGGAGCCGCTTGATGCCGTTTATCTCCTCGATGGTGCCGACCACCGCGGCCGGGAGCAGCGACCGCCAGCCCTCGTCGCGACGCATCTTCTCGCGGATCTTCGAGCCCTTGAGGCGGTCGCGCTCGAACATCGGGGACTGGCGTACCTGGGTGTCCGACTCGTTGAACAGTCGGATCACCAGTGGGTTGTTCGAATAGGCGACGTCGAAGCGCGGGCTCATCGCTTCGACGTGGCTCACCCACACCGAGTTCCGGTTGATGTCCTCGATGGGGACGACGTAGGTCACCAGATCGAACTCCGTGAGACACTTCGTGATCATCATGATGCGCTCGCCCGCGGTGAACGGGTTCCGCATCGTGTGACTCTGGTCGGCGCTCCCGATCCCCACCACGAGTTCGTCGACCTCTTCTGCGATCTGTGCTATCACCCGGTGGTGCCCGTTGTGGTAGGGCTGGAAGCGGCCGATGTAGAACCCCCGGATCATCGTGTGCGGATTGCCGTGGCAGGTATATGAATGGCGGCGGAACGACTCGGGGTGCCTGCAGGCCGGCGTATCGCCGCGCCTGCCCCCATTCTGCCGCTTCCTGGAGGGAGAAAGTATATCAAGCGAGGAACCTTGGATGCTACCGTCGATACAATTCTATGAGCAACGACCCCACGAACGACCCGCCCCGCGACGACCTCGCCGACGAGGTCACCCAGCCCCGGGAGGTCCCCGCCGACGACGGCGACTCCGTCGAGGAGGAGACCGGCCCCTACGAGGAGGACCTCGGGAGCGAAGTCGACGTGGAGGGGGACGTGAGCATCAACGAAGATGTCGAGGACGATGACCTCCTCGGCGGGCTGGAGATCGATTCCACCGCCGATATCGAGGTGCCCGATCGACTGGTCGATCAAGTCATCGGGCAGGAGGAGGCCCGCGAGATCGTCCGGCGAGCCTCCAAGCAGCACCGACACGTGATGATGATCGGCTCCCCGGGGACGGGGAAGTCGATGCTCGCCAAGGCGATGAGCCACCTCCTCCCGAAGGAGTCTCTTCAGGACGTCCTGGTCTATCACAACCCGGACGATTCCAACGAGCCCAAGGTCCGGACGGTCCCAGCCGGGAAAGGCGAGCAGATCGTCGACGCCCACAAAGAGGAAGCCCGCAAACGCAATCAGATGCGATCCTTCCTCATGTGGATCATCATCGCGATCATCGTCGGTTACTCGCTCCTTATCGCCAGGCAGGTCCTGCTGGGCCTGCTCGCGGCGGGTGTCATCTTCTTCGCGTTCCGGTACTCCAACCGGGGCAGCGACGCGATGGTCCCGAAGCTCCTGATCAACAACGCCGACCGACAGGTGGCGCCCTTCGAGGACGCCACCGGCGCCCACGCCGGGGCGCTTCTCGGCGACGTGCGCCACGACCCCTTCCAGTCCGGCGGAATGGAGACCCCGAGCCACGACCGTGTCGAGGCCGGGGCCATCCACAAGTCCCACAAGGGGGTGCTGTTCGTCGACGAGATCAACACCCTCGATATCCGGTCACAGCAGAAGCTCATGACCGCGATTCAGGAGGGACAGTTCGCGATCACGGGCCAGTCCGAGCGCTCCTCGGGCGCGATGGTCCAGACAGAACCGGTGCCGTGTGACTTCATCCTGGTCGCGGCCGGGAACATGGACGCGATGGAGAACATGCACCCGGCGCTGCGGGACCGCGTGAAGGGCTACGGCTACGAGGTGTACATGGAGGACACCATCGACGACACGCCCGAGATGCGGCGTCGCTACGCCCGGTTCGTCGCCCAGGAGGTCGAGAAAGACGGCCGGTTGCCGCACTTCGGCCCGGACGCGGTCCGCGAGGTAATCCTCGAGGCCAAGCGTCGGGCCGGTCGAAAGGACCACCTGACGCTCAAGCTCCGGGACCTGGGCGGGCTCGTCCGGGTTTCGGGCGACATCGCGAAGGCCCAGGGTGCCGAGACTGTCAACCGCGAGCACGTGTTGGAGGCCAAGAAACGCTCCCGCTCGATCGAACAGCAGTTCGCCGATGACTACATCGAGCGGCGGAAAGACTACGAACTCAAGGTCACCGAAGGCAAGGCCGTCGGTCGCGTCAACGGCCTCGCGGTGATGGGCGGGGACTCCGGCATCGTCATGCCGGTCATGGCCGAGGTCACGCCCCGCCAGGGCGAAGGTGGCCAGGTGTTCGCCACCGGGAAACTCCAGGAGATCGCCGAAGAGGCCGTCGAGAACGTCTCGGCGATCATCAAGAAGTTCTCCGGCGACAACATCGCCCAGAAGGACATCCACATCCAGTTCGTCCAGTCCTACGAGGGCGTGGAGGGCGATTCAGCCTCTATCACCGTGGCCACAGCGGTCATCTCGGCGCTCGAGAACATCCCCATCGCGCAGGACCTCGCGATGACCGGGTCGCTTTCGGTCCGCGGGGACGTGCTCCCGGTCGGTGGGGTCACTCACAAGATCGAGGCCGCCGCGAAGGCGGGCTACGGGCGCGTGATCATCCCGCGGGCGAACAGCCAGGACGTCATGATCGAGGACGAATACGAGGAGCAGATCGAGGTCATCCCGGTCTCGCACATCTCCGAGGTCCTCGACGTCGCCCTCGTGGGCGAACCGGAAAAGGACTCGCTGGTCGACCGGCTCAAGTCCATCACCGGTAAGGCCCTGGACGCCGCGGAGGGCACTGGCGCGCCGAGCGGCAGTCCCTCGCCACAGTAGCCGGCGGCTCCTCTCCGTTCCTGCAGACACTCGATCCGACCTGGAGTCGTGACTGTTCGGACCGTCGAATATGGCTGACAGGTGGCTCGTCGAACTCGTCCCGGGCGGCGAGCCACGCTCCCGCGAGACCGGCCCGGGGCCACTTGCTACCGCACGGTGCGGAGTCGTCCGGTGCTGTATGATAAACCCTCGGCCGGGCCGAATCGGCACCCAGCCGGCGGTCGGCGACAGACCGCAGCGGGGCCTTGATGGTCCGGGGGGTCCCATTGCCGCCGATGGTCGGCACCGCCTGGGAGCTGTTCGTCGTGCTGGCGCTGGTCATCGCGACCGGCGTTATCGCGTTGGCCAGGGCGTCGGCTGCGATGATCGCCACCGACGATCGGGTCGCGGGCGAGTCCCCTAAGCGGCTCGGTTCCAGCGGCTCCCACGGTCAGTTCGACCGGAGCGTCCCCCCCACGGGACTCGACCCGGGCGTCTCGCTGCTCGCGAACGTCGCCCTCACCCACCTCGTCATCGTGCTCGTGGTGGGTGGCGTGGTCTGGCTGACCCGGGTCCCCACGGACGTGCTGGGGCTCGGTGGACGTCCCGACCTAATCACGGCGGTCCTCCTGGGCGTCGGGACCTACGCGCTCAACGAAGGCTTCGGCCTGGCGACGAAGGCACTGGGCGGGGTAGCACCCGAGCGCTACCGGGAGTTCCTGGCGCCGACGGACGCACGCGAGTGGGTCGTCCTGTTGGTGGTCGTCTTGCCCATCCTTGCCTTCGGCGAGGAACTCCTCTTCCGCGGGATGCTCGTCGGTGGCCTGGCAGCGGCCACTGGCCTCTCTCCGTGGGTGCTCGTGGGCCTCTCGAGCGTCGCGTTTGGGGCTGCGCACACAGCGCAGGGTCGATTGGGGATGGTCGTCACCGGGCTCCTGGGTATCGTACTGGCGGCCGCGTTCGTCGTCACTGGCGACCTCTTGCTCGTGGCAATCGCCCATTATCTCGTGAATGCACTGGAGTTCGTCGTCCACGAAGGGCTGGGGGTCGAATGGCCCGCCTAGATCCTCGTCAGGTGGGCGTCGTGCAGGAAATCCACCGGCGAGGACGCGGTCAGAGCCCCTCTATCTGGCGGAGCTTCTGCTCGACGTCAGGTGGGGCCGCGCTCGGGCCGTCCCTGACGCGGTGGTCGGGGATGATGATCGGCACCGGGTTCTCCGCGAGAGCGGTCCGCACAAGGGTGCAATCCGCTTCGTCCTCGGGGTCCAACTCCGGCGTCATCCTGGTCAGTTGCTCGACGGTGACCTGCTCGCCGTAGGGGACCGAGCGGACTGCCTCGAGGACCGCCCGCTGGTCGGTCGGGACGGTGAGCCCGACGTCCACGTCCTCGAAGGTCTCCTTGACGCCTTCGAGGTAGCCGATAACCCGGTCCAGCAGTTCGTGGGCGTCGCCTGCATCGGGATCGGGGTCCGCCGGAAAGGACAAGTTGATGACCTTGCGGCCAGCGACGCCGATCTGCACGTAACACCCGAGATAGCTCGACTCCGCGGCGAAGATCCCGACAGCCTCCATATCCGCCCCCTCGGGTGGTTCCGACTTCAAGATTCGCCCGGTGGCGCAAGCCTTATGTACAAGATAGTCCATCAATGAACAACAATGGACAAAAGTGTCGGAGTAGCACCACCGGTCCGGTCCATCCTCGACGCCGCTGGGGCACGGGGCGGCGGGACCGGACCGATCGACGTCGACGCCAGGCCCCTGCCAGCGTCACTGTCCGGGGCAGCGAGGACAGGGCTGACTCCGGTGATCGCCGAGATAAAGCCCACCAGCCCCACGGCCGACTACGATCGATCGGTCGATCCAGCCGGGGCTGCGCGCCGGATGGAGCGGGCGGGCGCGGCCGGCATCTCGGTCCTGACCGAACCGACGCACTTCGGAGGGTCGACCGAGGCCCTCGAATCGGTCAGGGACGCGGTATCTGTCCCGGTCCTCCGGAAGGACTTCCTCCTCGAGCCCGCACACCTGGATCACGTGGCGGCAGACCTCGTCCTCCTCATTGCCCGGTTCCTGGAGGACCTGTCCGAGATGGTCACCGCGGCGCGAGACCGGGGCATGGAACCCCTAATCGAGGTCCACACGCGTTCGGAGGTCGAGGCGGCGCTCGCGGCCGATGCGGAGGTCATCGGCGTCAACAATCGGGATCTGGCTCGTCTCGACGTGGACCTGTCGCGGTTTCCGGCCGTGGCCGAGGCGGTCCCGGACGAGATCACCTGTATCGCGGAAAGCGGTATCGAGACCCCCGCCCACGCGCGCCGGATGCGTGAGGCGGGCGCAGATGGCCTCCTGATCGGCTCCGCGATCATGGACGGCGACGTCGGCGAGAACACGGAGCGATTCGTCCACGCATGAGTACTGGCACGTTCGGCGAGTACGGTGGCCAGTTCGTCCCCGAGGTGTTGATGCCCGCGGTGCGCGAACTGACCGAGGCGTACAGGCGATACGTCCTCGAGAACGAGGACGGCTTCATGGACGAGTTCCGGGCCCGGCTCCGGGATTTCGGCGGCCGACCGACCCCGCTCCAGCGGGCCGACGTCCTGAGCGAGCGATACGGGTTCGACGTGTACCTCAAACGCGAGGACCTCCTCCACGGCGGCGCACACAAGCTCAATAACGCCCTGGGCCAGGTGCTGCTCGCGGAGTACATGGGCAAGGACCGGATCATCGCGGAAACCGGGGCGGGTCAACACGGGACCGCCGTGGCGATGGCCTGTGCTCACCTGGACGTGGACTGTGAGATCTACATGGGCCGGGTGGATATCAACCGACAGCGACCCAACGTCTTCCGGATGCTGGAACACGACGCGACGGTGATGCCGGTCGAGGAAGGGTCCGGGACGCTGAAGGAGGCGATCAACGCGACCATGCGAGAGTGGGCGAGCACCGTCGAGGACACCCACTACGTCATCGGCTCGGTCGTCGGCCCGCATCCGTTCCCGAGCATGGTCCGGGACTTCCAGGGGGTCATCTCCGAGGAGGCCCGCGAGCAGTCCCTCGAGACGATGGGCGAGCTTCCAGACGCCGTCCTGGCCTGTGCCGGCGGCGGCTCGAACACGATGGGCAGCTTCCAGCACTTCCTCGCGGACGAGGGCGTGGACCTGATCGCCGTGGAGGCAGGCGGCGACTCGATCACGGTCGATGCGGACGCTGGCTACGCGCCCCACTCGGCCTCCCTGGGGGCCGGAACGGACGGGGTCCTCCACGGGGCCCGTACGAAGCTCCTCCAGACCGAATCCGGGCAGATCGTCGAGTCCCATAGCGTGAGCGCCGGCCTCGACTATGCGGGGGTCGGCCCAGAACTCGCCCATCTGGTCGATACCGGCCGCGTCGAGGCGGCCCACGTCGACGACGACGGAGCACTGGCGGCCTTCCATCGACTCTCGCGGGCGGAGGGCATCATCCCGGCTTTGGAAAGCAGCCACGCGGTCGCGTTCCTCGAGGAGCGCTCGTTCGACGGCCCCGTGGTCGTGACGATCTCCGGACGGGGCGACAAGGACCTCGACACCGTCATCGAGGAGAGCGAGCGCCGGTCGCTCGAGACGGCGCCGGACATGGGGGTATTCGACGGAGATCACTCCGGACGTGGGGGTCGGCAACAATGAGTAATTTGGGCGCGCGGGCGAAGGTCGCTGGGGCCGAGCCGCTATCACAGGGGGTGAAGCGATGACGGTGGACGCGGTCCGGCGCGCGTTCGACGAGCCAGCCCTGGTGCCCTACGTCGTGGCCGGCGATCCCTCCCCAGAGGCGACGAAGCGGTACGTGGACGCGCTCGTTGCCGGCGGCGCGGACGTCATCGAGCTGGGGTTGCCGTTCTCGGAACCGATCGCCGACGGGCCGACCATCCAGGCCGGCATCAGGCGGGCCCTGGAGGCGGGGATGACCCCCAGCGACTACCTGGACCTCGTCTCGGACCTCGACGTGGACGTCCCGGTGGTCGCGATGACCTATTACAACCTCCTCTTCCGGTACGGCGACGGGGACGTCGCGGATTTCGTGGCAGACGCGGCGGCTGCCGGGCTCTCGGGACTCATCGTTCCCGACTTGCCCGTCGAGGAGAGTGGGCCCCTCGAGGCGGCCTGTGCCGAACACGACCTGGCACTCGTCTTCATCGTGGCCCCCACGACCACCGAAAAACGCCTCGAACGCATCCTCGATCGGGCCTCTGGCTTCCTGTACGTACAGGCCCGGATGGGAACCACCGGCGCCCAAGCCGACGTGTCCGACCGCACGTACGAGAGTCTGGACCGGCTCCCGGAGGCGGACATCCCGAAAGCGGTCGGTTTCGGGGTGAGCACGGGCGAACAGGCCAGAGACATCATCGCCGGCGGTGCTGATGGGGTCGTCGCCGGCAGCGTCTTCGTGGATATCGTCGCGGACGGCGCGTCGGAATCGGCTGAGAGCCCCGACAGCGGCCGGAGAAGCGTCGCCGACCAGCTCCGGGAAACGGCAACGGAACTCGCGGCGGGGGTGGCGGGCGGCGTGCCCGAACCGGAACGAACATAGCCGCCCGTTTGCTACACTCTGGCAATGTCTACAGGGACCGACGCACGGCTCGCGCGCCTCGGGCGTGACGGGCGATTCGTCACCGTTCCGATGGACCATGGCATCACGATGGGTGCCGTGGCAGGACTGAAAGACATCGAGGCGACGATCGATGCGGTCACGAGTGGGGGCGCGGACGCGGTCATCACCCAGAAGGGGATCGCCGACCGCGTGCATCCCAACGTCAACGGGAAGGGCTATCTGATCCATCTGAACGGGTCGACGGAGATCGGTCCCGACGAGGCGGACAAGCGCCGGACGTGTACGGTCGAAGAGGCCGTCCGGCTCGGTGCGGACGGGGTCTCCTTCCACATCAACGTGGGGAGCGAGCACGAACCCGACCAGATCGCGGACCTGGCTGCAGTAACGGCGGAGGCCACGCGTCTCGGCATGCCCGTCCTCGCGATGGCCTACGCGCGGGGCCCCGGTGTCGACGAACACGACGCCGAAAACCTCGGCAAGGCCGTCAGGCTCGCCGAGGAACTCGGCGCCGACATCGTGAAGACGGCATACAGCGGGGACGCGGAGAGCTTCGAGCACGTCGTGGAGTCTACGAGCCGGCCGGTCATCATCGCGGGCGGGAGCCCGTCCGGGGACCGCGCCAGCCTCGAGAACGTCAAAGGGGCCATCGAAGCAGGCGGGGCCGGGGTCTCGATGGGTCGGACCATCTTCCAGCACGAGGATCCGGAGGCGATGGCCGGGGCCGTCGCGGCGGTCGTGCACGAGGAGGCCGACGTCGAGGAGACCATCCGTCGTTTCGGGTTGTCTGTCGAAGCCTGATTCCCACGGGTCGGGTCCAGCTCCGCGGCCGCCCGGGTCCGGCACGTTTTAGACCGGGCCAGGTGAGGGATGTATCATGACACGAACGGTCTGGGTGAAGGCCGACGACACCGTCGGCGACTGGGAGGCCCGCAAGCGGCGAATCACGGCCGGTCTCGAGGCGGGGGTCGACTGGATCCTGGTCGACGAGTGGGACGTCGACAGGGTGGCCGAGCTCGGCGACGTCAATATCGCGGCCTTCGTCACCGAGGACGTGGACGTGATCGGCGAGCAGGCCGAGGAGATGGGCGAGGCCGACCTCTACGTCGTCGGCAAGGATGGCGAGGGCGACGGGACGATCGAACTCCCCAGTGACTTCGCCGGGTCGGCGGACCTCTCCACGCTCCGACGCGACGGGGCCGCGGGTGCCTTCGTGCGGATCTTCGACGAGTCCTACGAGCGCTTCGCCGAGGCCGCCGCCGCGGAATCCGAATACACGCTGGTGATCGGCGAGGACTGGCAGATCATCCCCCTCGAGAACCTCATCGCTCGGATCGGCGAGGAGACGACCCTCGTGGCCGGCGTGACTACCGCCGACGAGGCCGAGACCGCCTTCGAGACCCTGGAGATCGGTGCCAGCGGGGTGCTGCTGGACACCGACGACCCGGACGAGATCCGGCGGACCGTCGAGGTCCGGGACGCCCAGCGCCGCGAACAGCTCGAGCTCGAGTGGGCCGAGGTCGTCGAGATCGAGCCGGCTGGCAGCGCGGACCGGGTCTGCGTCGATACGGGGAGCCTTCTCGGTGACGAGGAGGGGATGCTGGTCGGGAGCATGTCTCGCGGGCTCTTCTTCGTCCACGCGGAGACAGCCGACTCACCGTACGTCGATTCTCGACCGTTCCGGGTGAACGCGGGTGCGGTCCACGCCTACGTCCGGGCGCCGGACGGGTCGACGAAGTACCTCTCCGAACTCCAGAGCGGGGACGAGGTACAGGTAATCGACACCGAGGGCGACACCAGGGAGGCGGTCGTGGGCCGGGTGAAAATCGAGAAGCGGCCGATGTTCCGTATCGTCGCCGAGACGGAGGACGGCGACCGGTTCGAGACGCTCCTCCAGAACGCCGAGACGATCAAGGTGGCCACCGAGTCGGGCAGGCGCGCGGTGACCGACCTCGAGGCGGGCGACCGGGTGAAGGTGTTCACGCAGTCGGGCGGTCGTCACTTCGGCGAATCGATCGACGAGCGGATCATCGAGCGATAAGGTATCCCGACGAGCTGGTCCTCAAGCGGGAGATATCGCAGACGAGCCCACTACCGAGAGGTAACAGGTTCGGGGTCCTCGGGCTCGTCGTCGAGTCGCGTCGTACACCAGGGACAGAAATCGAGGTCCTCGTCGAGTTCTCTGCCGCATTCAGGACAGCTGCCCGCAGTCCCCTCGGCGGCCTCCGGCTCCGCCTCGGGTTGGGCGCTGTCCCGGAGTCCGGTCAGGTACGCGTCGATCACGTTGAGGATCCGGACCACGAACAGGCTGAGCGTCACCTCGATGGGGAAGTTCTGGGAGGCTTCCAGGAGCCCGGACAGTCCGCCGGTTCGGAA
>Ga0207797_1001264_pt1 | contig 18478 bp, 14 predicted proteins | sample PRCRCaboRojoPR_6_FD_187275 | JGI IMG/M metagenome (GOLD analysis project Ga0207797, IMG submission 187275) | Marine sediment microbial community from Cabo Rojo, Puerto Rico - PR CR 10% Liquid 1 (SPAdes) | ecosystem: Environmental > Aquatic > Marine > Coastal > Sediment | place: Cabo Rojo, Puerto...
CGCAATTTGACGAAGACCTCGACGAACTCCAGCTGTTCCTGGTTCAATCTTGAAAACTTGCCCAGTTTGAAGTTACCGCTGACCCTGGTGTGGCAGCTCGAACATTCTAGTTCCGTTACCTTCATGTCCGAACCGCAAACCGGACACTGGCCGAGAACTTTTTCAGACATTGTAGACCACGCTCCCGCGTCTTAACTTATGGAGGTATTATATAGCTAAATATTAAATATGTCAAGTTTTAACTTAAGATATTTAATCTATAGGTTAATAATATTAATTTCAGGGGAGTTTGGAAAAACGAGATCTTAACCGCTAGAGCTATATTTCCCTATAGTCCGGCAATATAGAACTCCATAATTGAAATGGCAGTTGGAGGGTATACAGAAATGAGTTAGGTTTGGAACTGGTAAATTAACTCTTACGTGCCTTCACCCGACGGATACCGTCAGGCTGTCGAGATCTCTTGGATAATAGGTAAGTAATTCGTAGCCGTCTTCAGTAACAAGAACCGTATCCGAATGCCTGAACCCGGCGAATCCCGGAACGTAGATACCGGGCTCGACCGTTACCACCATGTTTTCCTCGAGAATTCTGTCGTCTCCCCGATCGAAATAAGGTGCTTCGTGGCCCGCAAACCCGATCGAATGACCCGTGTGGTGCCTCCAGTACTGTTCGAGGTCGTTGTCTTTATAGAAGGACCATACGCTCTCGTCGACCTCGGAGAACTCGACGCCGGCTTCGATTGACTCAAGGGCTACATCTCCCGCTTTCAGCATCAGTTCGAAGAACCTTTCCTGTTTTTCCGACGGTTTGCCAACGATCATTGTCCGCTCCAGCTCGCTTACGTAACCGCCGACGTTTGCAGAGGCACCGGTTACGAGCACGTCACCCTTGTTTATCGTTTCGTTCGTCGTCAGGGCGTGGGGAATCGCGCTTCCGGCACCTATCTGACCGCGAAAACCCGCCGTGGCGGGGGTGGTGGCACCTTTAGGTGAGTAATAATCGCCTCCCAGAGTCTTTAACATTGCCCGAGATGCGTCAAGAGAAGCAAGAGTAGATATGTCGTTTTCCGATTTACCGGGTTCAGTGTAGTCCTGGAGGTAGCGGTGAGCCAGATTGCCCCAGCGGCAACTTTCCCGTATTAGTTCGACCTCCTCGTCGCTTTTTACCTGCATCATCTCTTCAATGGTTTTAGGGATTTCCAAAGTTTCAACGTCGATGAGGCCGGATAAAGCGGGCCCGTCGTATCCGTGACCTCCGGGGTAGCCGTCACTGTCCAAGCCAAGTTTCTTGATCGGGAGGTTCTCTATTTCCTCGCCGAGTTGTTCCATCGGATGACTGCTTCCGGGATATTCCCGATAGCTCAGTATCTCGTCAACTCCACCCAGCTGGTCGACGTGCTCCTTCTCGAGGGTTGGGACGAATATTCTGGTCTTGCTGCCATCGTAGATAAGGCCGACCGGCCGTTCCGTCTGGATCAGGTAGATTCCGGTCAGGTAAAATATCCCTCGGGAGCTAAAAAGACATACTGCGTCGAGTTCCTCTTCTTCCATCTTCATCCGCAGGTTCTTTCTGTGTCTGCTAAATTCTTTTTCACTTAATTTGAGTTTCATTTTGCCTCCTTACGACAGTTTAAACCCGGCATGTTCGTGCCTATTGTAGGGTAAAGTGTACGGAGCTCTCACCTGGACAGGGGTGCTTTAAATTGGACCCGCCAGAAGACGTCCTTTGAAGAACCTCTGGCGGGCTTTCTCAAAAACACATCAACGAACTCGAGCCAGACGAAAAGCTTTCGAGTTTCCGCTTAGATACTCGACCTCGTGACGGTTACGTAAAGAAGGAAAAAGGACAGTAAAATAAGTATTAGCCCGGCTACGGTCAGCCCGAGACCTATGCCGGAAGCGATTGGCACGTTGGCGCCGACAGAGGCGTTCAGGTCGATTCCGCTGGAACCGTCCTGGTTCATCAGTACGACCGAATAAGTGCCGCTTTCTATCCCCCACTTGAGGATTTGCTCGCCGGTGCCGGATGAGGAAGCTTCCCAGAAGTCCTTGTCCGTTGGGCTAGCCGGTGTGCTCGTCCCCGGGAAGTTCTTATATTCTATCTCCGGTTTCCCGATCGGGTGGTTTAAATCCATCTCGTCTATCTGGTCGTGGTGTACTCCGTTGAGATAGTTTTTGAGGTCGTCCTCGGGCGCTATCCCGACGAAGACGCCTTTGTCCTTGTTGTTATTTGCAGTTACTTTTACCTCAATAGACTTCAACCAGTTGAGGACCGGCAGGGATTCGATATCTATATCGGCCGGGTAACTCGTTATTGCGTGAGAATCACGCTGTACTTCGACAGGTCTGGTTGTATAAAACCCGTCGGCGTCTTTCATAAAAGTATTCGCCCATAAAATCGAACCACCGCCGATGATCAGACCAACTCCGACTAACAAAACCAGCGCGTAGAGCGCTATAAGAAATAACCTTCCTTTACTCATGTCGATTGATGTCCTCCTTTTTTCTATAAAGAGCTAATTATCGCCAGCCGTCAAAGCTGAAGGCCGGATATTTGTCTGTAATGAACAGGAAAGCGTAGGAAATCACTCGTATATTCCAGTGATAAACCTCGACAACGAAATTAAATAGCTTTTTCGGATACCTTCCCGTAAATAAAATAGAAAACCAGGCGAGAATCATAGCCATGGTGCCCGCTATATTGAGGAAGAAAAGTACTATATAGTGTGGGATCGCAAGAAACCACTTAACGTAGGGCATCCACCTGTTGAGGTCTTCAGACGGATCGGGGTAATAAAGATCCAGGTCTACGGCCTGAGGGTCGTCCGTGGATGGGTAAACGTCAGTAAGCAGGGCCAGATATGAGAACACCCTGGTGCTGAATCTAGTCATGTTCAGGTTCCAGTCGAACCACCAATCAGGGTATTTCTGCTTGAATAGAATCATCAACGCAGTAGGTCCAACTATAAAAGCCGGAATGGCGGGAAGTTTCCAGTGCCACATACCCTGCTCCCAGAAGAACGGTGCACCAAATAAAGAACCCAGTATAATCAGGACGGGAATTGCAGTAATAAACCGGAAAAATGTCGTAAGTCTATTTAATTTCCGATCGGGATAGTCGATTGAGAGATCGGTGGGTTTCTCCGAGTTTACTTCACTCATTTTTGCCTCCTTGGTTTACGCTTTGTCTGAGTCAAATCGTAAAAATCTAACAAGCTTCGCTTTAACTCCTGTGCGTGAATTTAATTCTCGTCAAAGGCAGAAAGATTGTTAAGACGAACTGGACTGGGCTATCCACTTCCAGCCGGAATCCGTCTTCTCAAAAACGCTCATCTGGACTTCCGGTCCGTCGGAAGTTTTGCCCCAGAGGGTTTCATCCGCTTTTACCGTATAAGTAACTACCAGCGTTTTCTCCGTGCCGGTCGTCTTAAACTTTTCCAGGCTGTAACTACCTAAGCTTGCTTTTTCGAGTGACTGCAACAGCGTCTCGCGGTTCCGGAGTTCGGAATCGTGGATGGCCTGAAACTCTTTAGAGACGAGGGATTCCAGGTAAGAAATATTAGAGTTGCTTGCGTTTTTGAATATCTCCCTCACAAGTTTTTCGCCTGTTTTAGACCTGTCGGTCTTCTTATCGGGGTCTATTACGGTAACGTTAATTTTGTAGGTCCAGTTATCAGAACCGCTAGATCCCCCTCTACTGTATTTGAGGGAGATTTCCGCCTTACCGGCTCTGAGCCCCTGGAACGTCCACTTCTGCTTGCCGGGGGCACCCAGGGCGCTGCTGGTGCTCGGTAGTTTCGTGTGGCTGGTCTGCCATATTACCGTATGGTTAGAGATCATAGCCGAGTCAGACCAGGAATACCCAGTAGACGGGTTAGAACAAAGTGTAACCTCCAATCGGCCGTGGACCGATATTTTGACGGACTTTTTGATACGGTTTTTAAACCGGAAGTCGTCACATGACGCGCTCAGGTTGACTGGTCTAAGCCTGCCAAGTGATTTCCCTTCAGAAGACTGAACAGCCGGAGCGGTCAACACGAGCGATAGGATTAACAAGAACGGCAGAGCGTAGTCGATTATCTTGGTCATCATTCGCCTCCCTTAGCGTTAAAACGCCGGTATCATATTTGTAAAAATCAAAACCAATTATAGGTAATTTGCCCGGGAGCCACAATAAACCAAATCTGAACTGGATTTTAGGTTTCTCCGAGTACCTTAACGGAGTCCCCCAGAAAATCTTCGATGTAGGTCCTCTGAATAATTACTATTACAGTTATAGTAAGGGGAGTGGCAATAATTATTCCCGGAATTCCTAGAACGGTACCGATTATTACCTGGGAGGTGAGCAATACGACGGGAGAAAGAGATACGGTCCTCTGCTGGATCAAGGGCGTAACCAGGTATCCCTCTACTGAATGGACTACGACGAAGATTATAGCGACCGGAATCAGCAGGAAGGGGCTTTCAATAAGGGCGACGAGAGCCGCAGGAACTACCGCAATTATAGGGCCCAGAAAAGGTACGAAAGACAGAAATCCGGCTAGCAACCCCAGGGCCAATGGGCCGGGAATGCCGGCAAATAAATAGCCCAGGGTTGTCAGCAGGCCCACTCCCGCCATTATTACGACCCTGCCGATGAGCCATTTTCTCAGCGCCAACCCCACGGAATTGAGCACGTCGTTCACCTCGGGCCGGTGGTTTATCGGAAAGAGTTTCAACACGCCGTCCATGTATAGCCAGGGGTTTATCGAAAGATAGATCCCCGTTACCAGCACGAAGGCAAGTGACACTGCTATCCCCACGGTTTCGGAGAAGAACCCGGTTAAGTCTCCAACCAGGCCGCTTCCCAGCGACCAGAGTTTGCTAGTTTCGTTTGAGATGGAAAGGAGGGACTTCCCCCATCCGCGTTGCTTTAGTAGCTCTCGGACGGATTCTCCCGCCCGGGGAACTTTAGATTGGATTTCGGAAAACTCCTTTATCACCTGGTTTCCCATAAACCAGCCGTAGAGAAGTGAGATCAGTATAAGCGAAACCAATACCAATCCCAGGGCGACCCTGTAAGGAAAGTTGAACTTCTTTTCTGCGGCCCGCGCGAGTCCGGTGAGAAATACGGCGAAGAGAACCCCAGCATAGAGCATAACCAGGACGTGGATTACAGGACTGACCACCGTCAGGATAAGAACCAGGAAGGAAGCAGTCCCAAATACAATAAAGAACCGTTTTAGCGTTCTGAACTCCCGTAAAAAGTCTTCGTTCAACCCTACCACGTCCGTTCTATCTAAAGTTAAAGGCGAAGGCCCGACAACAAAATGAATAGATCGAACTAAAACAGCTATGCTTTCATTTGCCGCTCCGAATTAGCTCTAACCCTTAGTGTTTGGAGGAAAGCTTTCGACCGGTAATCCCCCGGTAGACCGCCTCTATGATAAACGAACCTCCGATCATTCCCGCAAGGACGATTAAATCACTTGGCTGGCTTTCTCCGTGAAGAACAAGGGTTACAAAAGCCATTGCGCAAACAAGTACTCCTATAGCCGAGATCCACCACCTGCTGTTCGTCTCCTCGTGGAGTTTCATATTTGCGGCGTTGACGGCTGTAAAGATCAGCAGGAATCCTGCACTTCCCATGACCGATATGCTTGAAATATCGAGGAGGTTGGCAACCAGCAGGCCAAGTCCGGCCGTAATAAACAAGCCTTCCAATGGCTGGTTCCAGATTTTCTTCTCGAGCGCCTTTGGTAGCTCGCCCTCCTTGGCGATTATATAGCTAACCCTGGAAGTAGAATACAGAGTGGCGTTGATTGCCGAACTGGTGGAAAGCAGTGCCGCAATAGCAATTATGACGAAACCGAGCTGGCCCATGACGGGTTCGGCTGCTGCAGCAAGTGCGTAGTCCTTGGCCGCGACTATTTTTGCTACGGGAAGATTTCCGACGGTGATAAACGAGATGGCGATGTAAAGGAGGACGACAAACCCTACAGCCGAGAAAAAGGCCCTAGGCAAGTTCCTCTTTGCGTTCTTAGTATCGTCTGCGGCGTTTGCCATTAGCTCGAACCCCTCGTAGCCGAGAAAAATTATCATTCCCCCGGCAAGTAGGCTTGGGACGCTTGTCCAGTTTCCAGGTGCCAACCTTGCGAAATCGATGTTGATTGCCCCGACCCCGATGAAACCGAGAAGTATCGTGAGTTTGATCCCCACGATGAACTCTTCGGCTTCACCGACGAGTTTTGAGCCGAGGCTATTTAACAGGGTAAAGCTTATCATTATCAGGGATATGAATACGTGGCGCCATATTGGCTGGGAAGCTTCGGGAAAGAAGCTTGCGGCGTAACCTCCGAACGCGTATGAGTAAAGCGCAAGCATAATTACGTAGCTAACCCAGAGAAGGACGTTTAGACCGCCGGTGAAAAATCCTTCCCCAAAGCCCTTTACGAGAAACTCGACGGTACCGCCCTCGCTGGGAAAAGTTACCGACAACCTGGCGTAAGAATAGGCGGTAACAAGCGCCACAAGTCCGGCTATGGCAAAAGCGATAGGAGTGCCTCCGTGGCCCAGCTTGACCGCCAGCCCGAGTACCGCAAATATTCCTCCGCCGACCATACCCCCGATACCAATTGCGGTAACGGAAAGAAAGCTAAGAGAACCTTCGTTTTCAGCTGAAGAATCCGACATTACAAAATCACAGCTCCGTTGTCGGTAAAAATCTCATATCTGGGCAGATGGCAATATTAGGCGTATGGTAAGTAATTGGAAACATCTAGTCAATTAGTTTTTCTTTGATCGATTCAGGTGCACCGGTTAGATCCCGATCGTTCCGGATAAAATCGTTGCCCGAGCCTTCAACTTTTCCTTCGAAGTCTCCTTGACCCTCGAACTCGATGCCGATTTCGTTCTTCAGGAATGTAGAATCTCTGACTTCGATCCGGGCATTATCATTAACTGATATCCCGGAAGAATTGCCGGAGAAGTTACTGTCCTCGATGCTGACCTGACTCGAAGATAGGGAGGTTATTCCCGACCCTTTGTTTTCGGATAAGTTACAGCTGCCAAAGTATCCAGTCGATTCCCCGGTAATTTTTACTCCGCTTCTTACGTTTGTAGAAATTTTTGTATTATTCACCGAAGCTTCGGATTTGCCCGAGAGAAGAAGCCCGCTGTCACCGTTGTCGGTTAAGGTTGATCCGTCTATCTCGATTCGGGCCGAACCCGCTGTTAACACCCCGTAGAGTTTATTTCCCGCTACATTACCTCCGGTTAAAGTAGCCCTGGAAGAGTCGACCAGTCTTATGCCGCTGCCATCGTTGTTCCCGATCCTGGTTTTCACAAGCGTCAACCGGGAAGAGTTCCAGAGCCCGATCCCCTCGCTCCCGTTGTCGTTCACCGTGGAGGACTCGATTCTAAGGCGAGCGTTTCCGCCCAGCACTATACCGCTACCGCCGGAACCGGTTACTTTTACGCCAATGAGAGTTAAGTTACTTCCGTTTATAAGAGAGATTACGGGGGAAACGGTTTCGCGGGAGGAGATGAGTTTGGCAGGTTTTTCTTCCGCTTTTATCGTCATTTTCTTATCTATAACAGCCCCACCTTCTATGTCACCTTCTAGCACTATCGTACTTCCAGGCATAAGCGCATCTACGGCAGCCTGGAAACTGGGATATTCTTCGTCAGGCAGGGATATTTTATTCACCTTTTCTTTCTTGTATTTAGTTCTGGATTTACCTGCCAGGTCGCCGATCAGATCTATCGAATTATTTACTATTTCGTTTGATTTTAACACAACAGAACCAGCCGAATGGTTGGTAATTCCAATTTGATTTTTCTTAATTTTATTGCCAGCCATCTTGACGGCAGCCGAGCTCTGAACAAGCACCGCCTGGCCGTTGTTTTTCATTAAAGAATTGCCCTGCAGTGTACTCTTGGAGGAGTTTTCAAGTCGAAGGCCTCCCTCACCGTTGCCCGATAGTCTGGAATTATCGAGTGCCAATCTGGAATTACCAAAAAGTGAGATTCCGTAACCGTCATTGGAGGAAATCTCGCTGGTTGAGATATCTATTTCGGAGCCCCTGGAGGCCTCAATGCCCGCTTTGTTACCTATAACACTGGTATTTGAGATAGTTGCGCTTGAAGACCCGCTCATCCATATACCGAAACGTTTATTGCTCCGGATTTCCGAATTTTTAAGCGTCGCTCTGCCCGAGCTAATTATCCGTAGTCCGTCTCGACCGTTACCGATCAACTTCGAATTTACCAGTCTGGCGGTCGATCGGCCTGTTACGGAAAGCCCCGCCGGACAGACTCCTTTAGCCCTGTCGTTACAGATCTCTCCGCTGGCTCCTTTTAAGGTCAAGTTAACCAGAGTTATCTCGGCGCTCGAAGGCCCGGTCATCAGGACGGGAGAACCTCTGGAATTTCCATTTATAGACACCCTCGACGTCCCTTTGCCCTTGAGGGTAAGCCTCTTGTCGACGGAAAAGTTAGCTTTATAGTCGCCGGGTTTGATTAGCAAGGTATCGCCGGGCTCGGCCCTATTAACGGCTGCCTGGATGGAGTCGAACCCTTTGCCCTCGGAGGAAACAACTAGAACGTCGGCGAAAGCTAACAAATTGAAGGACAAAACCAAAGAGATCGTGAGGACCACTAAGAAAAACGTTCTTCTGGACGATGACATCGCAATACTCCCCCAGTTATAGAATCGGTAGAAGTAAACAATAAATTAACTCCGGGTTAACTAAACCTAACTAAATCTGTGCCCCGGAACAACCAAACTCTATGGCGAAAGGCTCTATCTTGAACGACCCCGGGGAAAAGATAATAATTAGCCGTTGCACGATGGGGCCTTATTATTCCCCCTGGTATTATATTTCAAAGGTTTTTTGGGAGTTTCAGTTTTTCTCTCGGGCACGACAAATAGTAGATAACAAAACAAAAAGAATAACTGGAGGCGTGAGTAAAGTGGACAGCAAGCTACCGCTCGTCATAGGAGCACTCGTGGTTTTTGGCGCCCTTACTGCGGGAATACTCTATTCTAATTACAATAGCGTGGCCGTAAAATCGTATACCGGCGAACAGTTAAAGGCTTCCGGGGTGTACAATGCCTCGTCAAACGAACTCAAGGGCACGGTGGAGAACTTGAGCGGGAAGAGTTTCGATCAGGTCGAAGTACAGGCGAAGTTTTACAATTCCCAGGGGACGATACTTGATACCGGAAAGGACTATTTTAGAAACTTCAAAGCCGGCGAAAAGTATCAATTTAGAATATGGTTTAATCCCGACATCAACGATAATGCAGGCGAAGTAACGCTCCGGGTTTCGGTTACCGAGAACTGAAATTAACGGGGTAAAGACCCGGGTTAGGGACCGGACCAAAGGGAGCGGTGAATTCGATTTCTTCAATGGGCTCTTTTAATTTGGTGCTCTTTCAATTTGCCAACGTTCTTCTAGTCCAATATTATTAATCAAATAATATCATTTCCCTGCTTTCCAAGAAATTCAGGGCTAAAACGAGGTTAAATATTTATGAACGGTATTCTGTCGTCGAGTTGGATTGTGCCCATCATTGCTTTTTTGATAGTCATATTTGCAAGGGTCTTAAACAGAGTGAAGGACAACGACGGACCCTTGCTGGGTATCCGGTCACTTCAATCATTGTTGGTAGTGCTGACGGGGTTAGAGATTTTCTTTGTTTATCGAATGTTTGTAAATTGAACCGAAAATACTGACGTTAAATTTTACAAAATTGCGAAGATCAGCGGGAGGTCAATTTGGAAGAAGACGTATTCGATAAACGGGAATATACGGGACTAAGTTCCGGAAGCATAACCAAGCTGGTCGAAAACATGGCAAATAATTACGTACCGGGGAAAGAGGATGAGTTTGGAGGTCTAAGTTCGGATCAATTCAAACGACTGATCCTTAATGATTGGTCCGGACCCGGTAGTCCGGTTTTGTTTGAAGGTGATATACCAGAATCCCGAATAAACGAAGTTCGGTTCGTAAAAAACGCCAAAACCATGTTAACAACAGCACGGGAAGAAGGCGGGTTGAGGGTATCGGAGGATGGAAATATCGAACTGGATACGGTTTACTCTTTGATAAACGAGATGGACTTCAGTTCGGCAAACCTCGAGACTCCCTGCGAAGTCAAGGACGTCCAGGACGAGACGGAAGCCAGACCGCTTCACATTTTGAGAGTGGTGCTGGAGGTCGCAGAGCTCCTGGAGCGGAAGAACGGTCCGTTTTGTCCCACTGCCAGAGGAGAGGAATTGTTACAGTCCGGAAAAGCCGGGGAGTTGATGGAGCACTTATTTGTTACTTACTTCAGGGTTTTTAACATCGCCTACTATACTAGGGGAGGAGAGCTCGCCGAAATACAGGGGCTGTTTCCCTATAGCCTTTACAGGTTGAGTCAACTTGAACCGGAAGGGGAATGGGTAAACAGAAAGGAAATGGTGGGAAGGTTGATCCCTCCTCCGCTGAAGAAAGGGTCGGACGAAAAGAGACTGGAGTTTTTAACGGCTATATTCACAGGGCGGATACTGGATCCGCTGGCAAAATTCGACCTGCTTGAGGCAAGAGGATTTGGGGTAGAGGGGTTCTTTGAAATGAATTCGGACTACAGAAAATCTAATCTGTTCGACGAATTCATCCAGTTCAACCTGGATTGAAGGCAAGGCGGGTATCGGGTGGGTCCGAAGATAACGGTCCGGATGTAATAACTATGCCCCGGAATCTGAGTTACCGGGGCATAGATGTGTTTATTCCTATTGATGAAATTAATCCTGGCTATCGCTGAACGCTTCCGTATTGGCGTCGATATACAGGAGTTCAACGGGCGTATCCATTCTATTAGTGGCGGCGTCAAAAAGTTCGACAATAGCGGAAGTCTCGTATTCTTCGGAAGTCTGGAAAAATATCTGACCCCAGCCCGGCTCAAGTGCCCCGTGGTATTGCAGGTTTGTCTGATTTGGTCCTTTGTCGCTTGGCTCACCACCTATAACGTCTGAGGGAACCTCGAACCTTATCTTGGTTTCTTCCCTGACGTCCGCACGACACGATTCTACCCTTGTATCCTGTTCGAACGCGTCGACAATCGCTTCTTCGTCGGGTAATTTTCCCATAACTTCGAACCTGGCTCTGTAGTACATGGTCATTGTTAATCACGCTCTTAGTTGTTCAAATTCTGGTGTTAAAAATCCTTCCTGCCTGCAAAATTATTTGAGCTCGTACTAAAACGTAAAAAGCTCCTGGATTTAATGATGAAAGGACTAATTTTCAAGATTCTTCGGAAACATCTCTATATATTAACGGACTGATTCTAGATTACGAGGTAAATATAAACAAATTGTTAAGATATCGAAAGAAATTATAGGGGGTTCGGACCTTATCGGCAAACGAATGTCATTCCCGAGCGTCGTGAGCTCCCAGAATCTTGACCGGTTCCCCAAGCACATCCTGGACGTATAGCGTCTGGACGAGAATGACGACGATGATGCATAGGGGGGAGGCGAACAGTACCCCCATGAACCCGAACAGGATCCCGATTAGCAGCTGGGCGGACAACAGTACTGCTGGGGGTAAAAAAACCGCCCGCTTCTGGATCAGCGGCGTAAATATCTGGTTCTCTATCTGCTGGATAAGTACGTAGATGACTACGACCCAGAGGACCATGTAGGGTCCTTCAAGGAGCGCTACCAGCAGCGCGGGAACCGAAGCAAGCGTGGGTCCGATGAAGGGAATAAAAGTCAATAAACCGACTATCAGTCCCAGGGTCGTGGCGAGCGGCAGGCCGATAATCCAAAGGGCAAAGACGGTCATTACACCTACGGCGGTCATCGCTAGAGCCCGCCCTATTAGCCACCATCTTAACGCCTGGCCCAGCAACTGTAAAATCTCTCTTATCCTGTTTCGCCTTTCAGAAGGAAATAACGAAAGGAAACCATCTATATATGGCTTGGGTTCGGCGGCCAGGTAGATTCCGAGGAAGAAAACCAGGACGAATCCGGCGAGCACGCCAAAGGTCGTGGTGAAGAACCCGGTAATGTTTCCAAGCAGACCCTTACCCAGCGGCAGGAGGTCCTGAGACGACGGTAACAGAGATAACAGCTCCTTACCCCAGCCGTACTGGGATAGAAAGTCTTCAATGACTTTGAGAGCTTCGGGAAGTCGGTTTATCAGCCTGGTTATCTGAGCTCCCAGTGCCGATCCCATCAGCCAACTTCCTCCGGCGGTAAGAAGGACCAGGACGAAAATGGTCAGGGCGAGGGACCAACCCCGGGGGAGCCTGGTAACCCTCTGGACTAAATCCGTCAGGGCCGACAGGAAAATTGCAAAGAGTATCCCGGCGAATACGATAAACAACACGAGAAAGACCTGTCTGAACAAATAGAGGATTCCGCCGAAAATCAACAGGAAAAGCATTCCGGAAAGAACGGGGTTCTTCGACAATAAGTTAGACATGGTTTGCCCCAAATTTTTGGTGTCTTAGTTGTTAAGACTTAGTGTGTCCTTTTATCTAAAATTAATTTTACAAGATTGTTTTTACACTATCGCTAAAAAGCCTCTATAAAGAAGAGGTTTCTTCAATGATTATATAGTTCGATGCTTTTTTTGGCAATTTTGGGCGGTTGATGTCTGTTCGGGCTTGAGTTCTTACCCCCGGGGTTGTAATGGTGTTTGACAATTTTAACTACGGCAAACGGTGGTAAACCGATGAAGTCGAGCTCTTACGCCCGACCGATTGGTTGGTTACCCGAAACAGGCTATTACTTTAACCGGGTGACTGGTACTTTCATCTGTACTAACGGGAGCACAGGGACTCCATTCTTTGGGTATCAGCTACCAGGTACCAGGTATCAGTTCTTTATTAGTTTATCCTTTTGATCTAAACTGCATCTTTTATTCGTCCTTTTGACCTGTACTAACGGGAGCACGGGGACTCCCTTTGCTGGGTTTGACAAGAGATAGCAGCCCCTGTCCCCGTGCCCGGCCTGCTGGTCCAGTACTAACGGATGCGTGGGAGCCCGCTCGGCTCTGGCTTTTAGAAACCATTAAGCGCAATTCGATAGGCGGCTCTTTCCAGAGCCGCTGTCGTGATTGGTTAGGGTGTGGGATCATTTTCTTCGGTAGGCTTCGGGTTATTACCGAAGTAATGAAATAAACGCTACGACCTAAGAATACACCAGGACTAGGAAACCCCTGACCATCAGCTGAGCGCAATTACTATCCTTTACCAGGGTGTGCACCAGTATAGAAGTCCCTGAGTATCGACGGATTTAATATTTATTGTAGCGGAACCCTTTAGGGTTCCACGCTTATCCGGACCTGGGACATTTACTTCTTAACCTTCATCCAATTCCCTGCCAGGGAGAAATTCTATCTGTGACTTAGCAATGAAAGACTATGTCGGTTGCGGGCTTAATTACGCGGTTCAATCAAAATTCATACTCAACGAAACCCTCTTCCGGGGTTTATCGACTTCCAGGACCTTGACCCGCACGCGCTGATTTAACTTGACTACATCCCCGGGATGTTCCACGTATTTGTCGGCCAGCTCGGAAATATGAACCAACCCGTCCGATTTCAGGCCGATATCGACGAACGCTCCGAAGTTCGTCACGTTGCTGACTATGCCGGGAATCACCATTCCTTCCTCGAGATCGTCGATTTCGTTGACCTCGTCGGAGAAGTCGAACGGCTCGAACTCGGGTCTGGGGTCTCGCCCCGGCTTTTCCAGCTCGTCCAGTATGTCGTTCAGCGTTGGCAGTCCGACGTCCGAATCCACGTAATTATCAAGGTCTATCTCTTCCCGGACCTCCGGATTGTTTATCATCTCCGGCACCGTGTAGCCCAGGTCTTCGGCCATCTTCTCCACGGTTCCGTAGTTTTCGGGATGAACGCCGCTGTTGTCAAGGGGGTTGTCCCCATCGACCACTCGGAGGAACCCGGCAGACTGCTGGAAGGTCTTCGGTCCTATCCTCGGAACGTCTTTGAGTTCTTCTATGCTCGTAATTTCTCCGTTATCCGTTCTGTACTCTACTATATTGCTTCCGAGGGTCGGGCCAAGTCCGGATACGTAAGTGAGCAACTTTTCACTCGCCGTATTTACGTTTACTCCCACCCTGTTGACGCACCGCTCGACGACCTCGGTCAGCTTCTTCTCCAGCAGGTTCTGGTCTACGTCGTGCTGATACTGTCCCACGCCGAGGGACTTAGGGTCTATCTTTACCAGCTCGGCTAGCGGGTCCTGCAACCGCCTGCCGATGGAAATTGCTCCCCTTACGGTAACGTCCAGATCGGGGAACTCCTCCCGGCCGATTTCGGAGGCGGAATAAACGGACGCACCGTCCTCTCTGACCCTTACTATCGCAATCGATTCATCTAAATCTAGCCCTCGGACAAAAGACTCTGTTTCCCGGCTTGCCGTTCCGTCGCCAATTGCTATTGCTTCCGGGCTGTATTTATCCGCGTACTCTTCGACGGTCTTCTTTGCCTCGTCTTTTTGCTTCTGCGGTTCGTGGGGAAATATCGCCTGGTGGTCAAGCGGGTCTCCCTGAGGATCCAGGGCGACCAGCTTGCAGCCGCTCCTGAACCCTGGATCTATACCAAGTACGGGTTTCTGTCCGAGAGGGGGCGACATCAAAAGCTCTTCCAGGTTGGTCTCGAAGACCTCTACTGCATCCCTGTCGGCTTCTTCCTTTATCCTGTTTCGTAGGTCAGTCTCCAGCGACGGCGCCAGGAGACGAGAATAGCAGTCCTCGACGGCAAGCTCTACCTGCTGGCTCGTCCCGGAATTTCCCTCTACAACAAGGCCCTTTAGTTTCTTTATTCCTCTATCCTTCGGGGGCTGGACCTTGACTCGAAGGACATCCTCCTCTTCCCCCCGGAAAATCGCCAGAACTCTATGACTCGGTGCCTTCAGAGCCGGTTCCTTTAAGTCGTAGTATTCGCGGTAAGTTTCCTCTTCGTCGGCTTCGGCGTCCTTGAGTTCGGACTGGATGAACCCGTTCTCGAAAAAGAACTCCCGCATCTCTTCCCTTACTTCTTTATCCTCGTTTACCCTCTCCGCGATGATATCCCTTGCTCCCTGGAGTGCCTCTTCCGGGTCGGCCACGTCTTTTTCCTCGTCGACGTAGCTTTTCGCCACTACCTCGGGGTCGATACCCGGCTGTTGCTCCCGGAGCATCTCCGCCAGCGGCTCCAGACCCTTCTCCTTTGCCTTGGTACCCCTGGTGGACCTGCTGGGTTTGTAGGGCAGGTAGATGTCTTCCAGTTCAGCCAGACTGGAGGCGGACTCTATCTCCTGCTTCAGTTCGTCAGTCAGCTCCTCCTGCTCTTCCAGAGAATCGAGTATCGTCTCCCTTCTGTTCTGGATCTTTTCGGCCCTTTCCAGTTCATCCTTTATATCGCCAATCTGTACCTCGTCCAGCGAGCCGGTCTTCTCCTTCCTGTAGCGGGCTATGAAGGGAATGGTGTTGTCGTCCTCGAGCAGCGATTCGACGGCACGAACCTGGTTTTCTTTTATATCCAGTTTTTCTGCGATGTCTTTAGTTGCAGTAGTCAGTGTGATCTCTCCGTGTATTTTGGGATAGATATTTTCCAATATTATAGTCAAATTGGATACTCGTTTCGAACCGTTCCGGGTTTTTAAATTAACCCCCCGACCGGAATTTGGTCAAAAACCGCCCCACCGGACGGGTAATTGGCTGCAACTATGTATTGTCCGCTGTTTATAGTAACTCGGGTTCCGCTTGGGGGTTGATATTTTTCTGTATTAAAGGGAGTCCTCCTCGCTCCGGTTTTTGAAGATTATTTTTACTTACTTCGATAGGCGGAACTTTCCGGAGCCGCTGTTGTGGTTGGTATAATTGTCGTTAGGTGTTCTTCGGTAGATAATACGTGGTTATCTACCGAATAAAATGAAAGACACACTTAGAACTCAGTGTACACCGGGGTTGGAAAACCCCGGGTATCGATAAGTTTCAACAGCCATAGCAGCCCCGGTCCCCGCGCCGGGGCGGTCGGTCGACAAGCAACTCTAATATCAGCTATTATAATTGACTTTTCCCGAAAGTTTGCCGGGCTCGACTTTTAGATCCAAAATCGTCTTTGAGAAATAATCCGGCTGGCAATAAAATCGGTTACAAAGGAAATTAGCTTCTGACATGTATGAGATGCGAAGCGGACCACTAATGTCCGGCAAATACCGGAAGCTTTTCCGAACTAAAAATAGAATCGGAAATCCAAGACGAGGTGCCCTATACAGATGCCATCAGAGGACCGAGAACTCAATCCAGAGGTAGAACCGGAAGAAATAGACAAGGAAAGCGAAGCAAGAGAAGCGCTCGAACAGCTCCGGGAAGCGATAAGATACCACAATTACCGATATTACGTGGCGAACGATCCCGTAGTTTCGGATTACGAATACGACCAGCTCATGCGGGATCTGCAGGCGCTGGAAGATAAATTTCCTTCGCTGATTACGTCCGACTCTCCCTCCCAGCACGTCGGAGGTGAACCTCAGGACGAACTCGGTTCCGTCGACCATCCGGAGCCGATGCTGAGCCTCCAGGCCGCTTACGAAAAGGAAGAGGTCGCGAACTTCGACGAAACCTGCCGGGACGAGCTATCGCTGGAAACCGTGGAATACCTTGCCGAACCGAAATACGACGGACTGGCAATCGAGCTGATCTACGAAGACGGCACCCTGTCCGTGGCTTCGACGCGGGGAGACGGAGAGACCGGCGAGGACGTTACTGAAAACATCAAGACCATAAGGGAAATACCGCTCGCCCTGATAAGCGAGGACGGAACCTCTATACCGGACCGGCTGGTGGTCAGAGGGGAAGTCTACATGAGGAAGGACGAGTTCGAAGAAATGAACGAGCGCCGGGCGGAGGAAGGGAAGGACCCGTTCGCAAACCCGAGAAACGCCGCGGCCGGTTCCCTGCGACAGCTGGATCCTAAGGTAACTGCAAAACGACCACTCCGGGTCTTCTGCTACGACGTAGCCGAGGTAGGGGCACACGGGTTCGAATCTCAGATGGAGATCATGGAAACCCTTCCCAACTGGGGGCTCCGGGTCAACCGGGACTGGATTAAGATCGTCAGGGGCGTGGACGAACTGGTAGATTACCACCATCAGCTGGAAGAGGAGCGCGAGGACTTTCCCTACGAGATAGACGGCGTAGTCTACAAGGTAAACGACCTCTCCCAGCGCGAGGTCATGGGGACGAGGGAAAGAGATCCCCGCTGGGCTCTGGCATACAAGTTCCAGCCCCTCCGTGGGACCTCCGAGGTCAGGGATATCCGAGCCCAGGTCGGCAGGACGGGGTCTCTTACTCCAATAGCTTTCCTGGAACCGGTTCACATAGGGGGCGTGAAGGTCAAGCGGGCTTCCATGCACAACCAGAGCGAAGTCGATAAGAAAGACGTCCGAATAGGCGACAAGGTCCTGGTCGAGCGAGCCGGGGACGTGATTCCCCAGGTCGTAAAGTCCCTACCCGAAGAACGGGACGGATCGGAGAAGAAATTTACAATGCCGGAGAACTGTCCGGTATGCGGGTCCGACGTGGTAATCTCCGACGACAAACAGCACGCCTACTGTACAAACGCCAGCTGTCCGGCCCAGGTCCGGGAGCGGTTGATTCACTTCGCCTCCCGGGGAGGCATGGACATCGAGGGACTGGGGGACAAGATCGCCGAGCAGTTTATCGAGACCGGGCTCGTGGAGACAATAGACGATCTCTACAGACTGGAGAAAGACGACCTGGTATCGCTGGAAAGGTTTGCCGAAAAATCTGCCCAGAACCTTCTCGACGAACTCGAGGGGAGTAAAGACCAGACTTTATCCCGATTTTTGTACGCGCTGGGAATACCGGAAGTCGGAGATCATCTGTCACGAGTACTGGCAACTAACTACCCGACACTTGAGGGCATAATGGAGACGACGGAAGAAGAGCTCCAGGAAATAAACGAGATAGGCCCGGAAGTGGCGAGGAGTATAGTCGGGTTCTTTTCCAGTTCCGAAAACCGGGAGCTGATCGAGAACCTTCTCGGTGCCGGAATCACGTTGAGTAATCCATTGACCGAAGAAACTGAGTCTCCGCTTGAAGGCCTTACCTTCGTGTTCACCGGCAGCCTGGACAGGTGGACCAGAAGCGAGGCTCAGAGACTGGTCGAAGACCGGGGCGGTCGCAGCACGTCCAGCGTTAGCGGCAATACAGATTACGTCGTCGCCGGACCGGGAGCCGGCTCCAAGCTTGACGACGCGGAAGAGCTGGGAGTGTCCGTGCTGGACGAAGGAGAATTCGTCGAGTTTCTCCAGGAGAGAGCCGGGGATATCGAACTCCCGGAAAAGTAGTCCGAGATATTTATCCTGCCCTAGAGGTACAGCAGAAGACCGTGGACTTCGAGGTAAATCCCAAAATGATGTTCTCATACTTACTGCTTTCCTCTCGATAGAAAGGAGGCGTATACCC
>Ga0207797_1001265_pt1 | contig 18472 bp, 10 predicted proteins | sample PRCRCaboRojoPR_6_FD_187275 | JGI IMG/M metagenome (GOLD analysis project Ga0207797, IMG submission 187275) | Marine sediment microbial community from Cabo Rojo, Puerto Rico - PR CR 10% Liquid 1 (SPAdes) | ecosystem: Environmental > Aquatic > Marine > Coastal > Sediment | place: Cabo Rojo, Puerto...
GTCGAGTTGCATCAGTTCGACGTGCTAGTCGAGGTCGAAGCGGTCGAGCTGCATGACCTTGTGCCAGGCGTCCGCGAAGTCGTGAACGAACTGTCGCTCGCCGTCCTCGGCGCCGTAGGCCTCGGCGATGGCGCGGAGCCGCGAATTCGAGCCGAAGACCAGATCGACCCGCGTGCCGGTCCACTGGACTTCACCCGTCTCGCGGTCGCGGCCTTCGAACACCCGCTCCTCGGCGTCCACCGGCTCCCACTCCGTGTCCATGTCAAGCAGATTTACGAAGAAGTCGTTGGTGAGCGTCCCGGGGCGGTCGGTGAAGACGCCGTGCGCTGTCTCGTCGTAGTTCGCGTCGAGGGCGCGCATCCCGCCGACCAGGGCCGTCATCTCGGGCGGCGTGAGCGTGAGGAGGTCTGCTTTGTCCACCAGCAGTTCCTCGGCGCGGCGCTCGTGTCCGTCACCCAGGTAGTTGCGGAACCCGTCCGCAGTGAGTTCCAGGGCCTCGAAGGACTCCACGTCGGTCTGCTCGGGCGTGGCGTCCGTGCGGCCCGGTTCGAAGGGCACGTCCACCTCATACCCGGCGGCCGCGGCGGCTTTCTCGACGGCCGCGTTCCCCCCGAGCACGATGAGGTCGGCGAGCGAGACCCGCGTGCCGTCGGATCGCGAACTGTTGAAGTCCTCTTTGACGTCCTCGAGCGTGTCGAGCACGGAGGCCAGGCGGTCGGGCTCGTTGACCGGCCAGCTCTTCTGGGGTTCGAGGCGGATACGGGCGCCGTTCGCACCCCCGCGCTTGTCGCTGTCGCGGTACGTCGATGCCGCGGCCCACGCGACCCAGACGAGGTCCGAGACGGAGAGAGCCGAATCGAGCAGCGTCGCCTCGAGTTCGGCGATCTCCTCGTCCCCGATCAGGTCGTGGTCCGCGTCCGGCACCGGGTCCTGCCAGAGCATGTCCTCGTCGGGGACCTCCGGGCCGCGGAACCGCGAGGGGGGGCCCATGTCGCGGTGGGTGAGCTTGTACCAGGCCTTCGCGAACGCGGTCTGGAACGCCTCGGGGTCCTCGTGGAAGCGCTCGGCGATCTCGCGGTAGTCGGGATCCTTCTTCAGCGCGATGTCCGTCGTGAGCATCATCGGCGTCTGCTCGGCCGACTCGTCGTGGGCCATCGGCGCGGCGTCGATGGCGTCCGGGTCCTTCGGGGTCCACTGCCAGGCGCCGGCTGGGCTCTCGGTGAGTTCCCACTCGTGGTTCAGGAGGTTGTCCAGGAAGCCGCTGTCCCAGACCGTGGGAGCGCCCGTCCACGGGCCCTCGAGACCGCTCGTGATCGTGTCGTCGCCCTTCCCGCTGCCGAAATCGCTGTCCCATCCGAGGCCCTGTTCCTCGAGCGGCGCGGCCTCCGGATCCGGGCCGAGATGCTCGTCGGGCGCGGCCCCGTGGACCTTCCCGAAGGTGTGCCCGCCGGCGATGAGCGCGACCGTCTCCTCGTCGTTCATCGCCATGCGCTCGAAGGACTGGCGGATGTAATCAGCCGCGGCCTCCGGGTCGGGGTCGCCGCCGGGCCCCTCCGGATTCACGTAGATCAGGCCCATGTGGTCGGCGGCGAGGGGTTCCTCGAGGGTCCCCTCCTCGTCGTGGCGCTGGTCGCCCATCCACTCCTCCTCTGGGCCCCAGTCGACGCCCTCGTCGGGCTCCCAGGCGTCCTCGCGGCCGCCGGCGAAGCCGTAGGTCTCGAAGCCCATCGACTCCAGGGAGACGTTCCCCGCGAGGATGAGGAGGTCGGCCCAGGAGAGGTTGCGGCCGTACTTCTTCTTGACCGGCCAGAGCAGGCGTCGGGCCTTATCGAGGTTCACGTTGTCCGGCCAGCTGTTCAGCGGCGCGAAGCGCTGTCGTCCGCCGGCCGCGCCGCCGCGCCCGTCGCTGGTACGATAGGTGCCGGCGCTGTGCCAGGCCATCCTGATCATCAGGGGCCCGTAGTGGCCGTAGTCCGCCGGCCACCACTCCTGGGATTCCGTGAGTACCGTGTCGATGTCCGCTTTGACGGCATCGAGGTCCAGGGACTCGAAGGCCTCGGCGTAATCGAAATCGTCGTCGTATGGGCCCACGGCCGCGGCGTTCTGGTCGAGGATCTCGAGTGGCAACTGGTTCGGCCACCAGTCGTGGTCTGTGTCTGTCATCAGTTCCACTTGCAGCCTTCGTGTTGTAAGGTTGCCGTAACCGGTACTGCCGGCGGCGACAGAAAACGACAGTGAGCCCAACGGCCCGGGCCCCCGGCCGCCGCGAGCCGGGCACGTTCGAACCCAATCGCTTAAGGCGACGATAGGGCGAGTATCGGGCAATAAGCAATGCTGCTCCCGATCCTGGCTGTGTTGACCGGGCTGTTCGTGGTCGTGGTCTGGATCGGGCTGCGCTCCTGGGAACAGCAGCCCCGGGCCGGCGGGAAGGCCTTCGCGCTCATGGCCGGCGGCGTCGCGTGGTGGATCGGCGCAATGGTTCTCGCTCACGTGGCCGACCAGTTCCTGGGCCTGCACGCCGTCTTCGTCTTCCTCACCCGGGTGGAGTGGGCCGGCATCTTCCTCATGACCGCGAGTCTGGTCCTCTTCGTCCTCGCGTACTCCGGCCGACCCGAGTTCGCCACGCGCCGGGTGGCCGGCATGCTCCTGGCGCTGCCCGTCGCGCTCTACCCGGTCGCCTTCGCGAACGGCGTCATCCTCGATGCCGTCGGGGCCGTCGTCGGGGTGTCCCTGAACCTGTCAGCGGCGTTCGACCCGTGGCTCGCGGTCGAGCCCCTCGTTCTCGGCTACATCTACGTCCTGCTGGCGGCGAGTTCGATCCTGCTCCTGGCCTTTCTGCTCACGAGCCGGCTGCCACACCCGGAGGTGGCAGTGCTCTGGCTCCTCGCCCTCGTGATCCCCTGGACCATCAACGGCCTCTACGTGACCGGCGCGATACCGCCGCTCGGCCCGGCCATGATCGATCCCACGCCCTTCGGGTTCGTGGGACTGGCGGCCGTGGGCTTTCTGGCCATGCGCCGGTCGGAATCGGTCACGATGGCGCCACTCGCCCGCGCGTACGTGGTCGATCACCTCACGGTCGGGATCCTGGTGGTCGATCGCGCAGGCGCCATCGTCGACGCGAACGAGCACGCTCGCATCCTTCTGGACGAACCGTCCGACCTGGTCGGTCGGGAGCTGGAACGCGTGCTCCAGTCGGTGGTGCAGGATGGGGCGACGGAGCGTCCGGTCGCGGAATCAGCCGACGCAGACGCGGTCTTCGACCAGGTCTCGGACACCGTCCTGACCATACAGACCCGCGACGGACCTCGCGAGATCGCCGTGGAAACGACGCCCTTGCGGCCGGCCAGCGAGGGCGAGGTGCGGTCGGCGGACAGTTACGGTGTGGTCCTGCGGGACGTGACCGACCGGATCGATCGCGAGGCTACCCTCGAGCGCCAGACCGAGCAACTCGAGGTGGTAAACCAGGTGGTCAGACACGACATCCGAAACGATATGCAAGTCGTGGGCGGGCACGCCGATCTCCTCGACGATTTCGTCGCCCCGGAGGGTCGCGAGTACCTATCGACCATCCGGGAAACGGCCGCCTACGTCGTTGGACTCACCCGGACCGTCGGGAACCTCACGGACGCGATCCTCGCCGACGAGGTGGACCTGGAGCCGATCGCCCTGGACGTAGTCCTCGAACGGGAGATCGCAGAGGTCGGGGCGAGCCATGGTTCGGCCACCATCACGGCCGGCGAGCTTCCCGCCGTCGCCGTCCGGGCGAACGAGATGCTGGCGTCGGTGTTCCGGAACCTGCTGCAGAACGCCATCGTCCACAATCCACACGAGGCGCCGACCGTCGCGGTGAGCGTGACCGAGGGTGCCGACACGGTGGTGGTCCGCGTCGCCGATGACGGGCCCGGCATTCCCCCGGACCGCCGCGAGACCCTGTTCGAGCGCGGGGAGCGCGGCGACGCGAGCGAGGGGTCCGGACTCGGGCTCTATCTCGTCGAAACCCTCGTCGACCAGTACGGTGGGAACGTCTGGGTCGAGTCGGCAGCGGCGGACGATGCGGGCCCCACGGACGGAACGAGCGACGCCTCGCTCGGCGGGGCCACCTTCGCCGTGGAACTCCAGACGGTCGAACCGGCAGTCGATTGAGCTGGCCAGGGGACCGCGCTGGTGGCGGGATACACGGACACCGATCGCGCAGACAGACGCCTCCCCATCCCCCTGTCTGCACTGGATGTACACTCGAGTGGCTCTGGATGGACACTCCAGCGGACATCCAGTGTACATTCAGTGACAGCGCCGGGTCGGCCAGCCCGGGTGAGGGCTTGACCCGGAGCTACTGCGGGTCGCTCAGCGTGATCGTGACGACGCTGCCCTGCGGGTCGTTCTCGTCGAATTCCAGGTAGCCGCCCGCTTCCTTCACGATGAGGTTCACGAGCCAGAGACCCAGCCCGCTTCCGTGATAGAGTGGCTGGATGTCGGCCTCCCCGGTCAGCACGTTTCGCTCCATCTCCGGGATCCCGGGCCCGGTATCGGCCACGGTGACCCGACAGCCCTCCCGGTGGGCCGTCACCGAGACGGTCACCTCGGGGGTGTCGGCGTTCGTGTGGATGACCGCGTTCGCGACCAGCTCCTCGACCGCCTGTTCGATCGCCGTCACCGCACTCACCTCGCAGCTTGCAGGGAGATCGGTCGTGATCTCGGCGTGCTCGTGGGCCTCGGCCACGGACGCGACGGCGGATTCGACGTGCTCGACCAGATCGACGCGGCGCTCCGGATGCCGGTCCGAGAGCACCTTCGAGATCTTCCGCTCCTTTTTCACCGTGGTGACCAGGTCCTCGCTGTTGTCGATAATCCGCCCCGCGTAGGTCTCGATGCGCTCGTCCGCGGTCCGCTCGAGGATCGTACTCGCAAAACCCTCCACGACGGTCATGTTGTTGTTCACGTTGTGCCGAAGGACCCGGTCGATGACCTGGAGGTGTCGCTCGCGTTCCTTGAGGTCGGTGACGTCCCGACAGATCGCGACGGTGCCGTCGAGGTCGCCGTCCTCGTCGTAGTGGGGATACCGGATGGTCGAGAAGGTCCGCTCGCCCTTGCCGGGGAGGGTCGGCGTGACCTCGTACCGGACCGGGGACTCGGTCTCGAGGGTCCGGCGCTTCATCGCCTGGACCCGCTCGGCTGCAGCCTCGTCCATGAACGCGGTCTCGTCGGCACCCAGAAGCGAGTCGGGCTCCCGACCCGCGTACTCGCCCAACGCGGGATTGACGACCTCGAACCGGCCCTCGAGGTCCTGGAGCATGATCGGGTCGTCGATCCGCTCGGCGATCTCGGTGAAGGTGCGGAGGTCCTGTTCGAGGGTCTGGCTGTGGAGGAAGAGCCCGAGGTCGGCGGCGAGTTCCCGCAACAGGCGGTACTCGACCTCGCGGACCTCCTCCTCGGGCGGGAAGTGGACCGTGAGGACGCCGTACCGCTCGCCCTCGTGAGCGATGGCGACCCCCACGCCCTCGTGTGCGGGCTGTTCGGTGACGTGCTGGCGGAAGGGCGGTTCGGTCACGTCGTCGATCCTGACCAGGCCCTCGTCGTAGACCGCCTCGAGGTACGCGTCGGTGTGGAAGTCGGCCACGTCCGCGTCGGTGAGTTCCGACTCGCTCGAGCACACGAAGTCGACGTCGTCGCCTTGGTCGAGCAACGCGACGAAGGTACAGCCGAAGAGGCTGCTGGCGGAGAGTTCCTCGGTGACCTGGGGGAGCAGTGTGGCCGTGGATTCCGCTTTGACCAGGGAGTTGTTGACCGCGGACATGACCCGGCGGTACTCCGAGAGTTGCTTGATGGCCTCGGTGCGTTCCCGCTCCTCGGTGACGTCCCGCATCGCGGTCCCGACGCCCTGGATCGACCCCTCCGGCCCCTCAAGCGGGAAATACTGGACGTCGAAGATGCGCTCCTCGCCATCGGCCGACCGCCGCGTCCGCTCGAGGGACAGGGAGTCGCCCGCCATCGCCCGCGAGAGGGCCGATTCGACCGACTCGAAGGCCGACTCCTGAAGCACCTCGGCCACGGAAGTCCCCGGGAGCGTATCGGGCTCGACCCCGTGGAACTCGCGGTAGGCCTCGTTGGCGAAGAGGTACTCGTAGTCGGTGTCGACGGCGGCAAGCAGGTTCGAGGAGCTCTCGATGGTCTGTTTGTACCGCTGGAGCCGCCGTTCCTGCTGTTTGCGATCGGAGATGTCGGTCTGGATGGCGACGACGGCTTCCACCTCGCCGTCGACGGTGATGGGAGCCAGGGTCTGGTGGGCGTGGTAGATCGACCCGCTCTTGTGCCGGTTGATGACCTCTTCTTCCCACAGTTCGCCGTCGAGGACGGTGGCCCAGAGTTCCTCGAAATACCCCTCGGGCATCTCGCCCGAGCGCATGATCCGGGGATTGCGACCGACCGCTTCCTCGCGGCTGTACCCGGTGACGGATTCGAAGGCCGGATTGACGTACTCGATCGTTCCCTCGGGGTCCGTGATGTATATCGCATGACCGGCGGCCTCGCTGGCCTGCTTGAACTTCTGGAGGGCCTCCTCGCGGGCGACCTGTTCGGAGACGTCCCGCGCCACGCTCAGGATCGCTTGCTCGCCTCGATAACGAATCCGCGAGGAGTGGACGTCGACCGGCACCCGATCGCCGTCGGCGGTCACGTGCGCCGAGCGGAAACTGGCGGACCCGGTCTCGCGGATTTCGGTGACACGCTCGGGAATCACGTCCTGCTGGTCGGCGGCCACGATGTCTCCCACGGTCGTCGAGAGCAGTTCCGCTTTCGGATAGCCCAGGTGGCCGGCCGCGGTGTCGTTGACCTCCATGAACCGACCCTCGACGTCGTGGATGAACACCGGGTCCGTGAGGTTCTCGAAGAGGTCCCGGTACTCCCGTGATTTCCGCTCGGATCGCGCCCGCTGTTCGCGGGCTTTGCGCTCGGCGTCCTCGACCAGGAACATCACCACGCCCAGCCCGGTCGAGACTGCCAGGATGGCCCCGAGCGCGTAGCCATACGGCGCGAACCACTCCACGGGTCGCAGGAAGGGGAAATCGAACTTGTGAAAGCCCCAGAGGGTAAGCGAGGCCACGATGAGTGGCGTACTCGCATACTCGTACTGCCGGAGGTATTTGTAAAATCGGTAGGCCGTGTACAGCTGGATCGCCCCGAACGCGAAAAAGAGCGGTGCGTGCTCGAGGGCGAACCCGTCGACCACGAGGGGCGAGACGACGATCCATCCCGTGAACGCGGTCAGGACGAGGGCCGCGCGGCGGACCGAAAGCGCCGGCTGGTCCGGAAGACGCGTGACCGCCATCAGGAGGAGAATCGCGCTGACGGCGGTGGCCTCGTGGCCCGTCACTGCCAGGGCGTAGCCTCGGCCGGTCAGGGTCACCAGCACGTCGACCACGAGCCTGATTCCATAAGCGGCCCAGCCCGCGAGCCACAGCGCGGAGAAATCAGAGGGGAACCGCGAATGGGCGACCGCAAACGCCGCTAACAGCAGGGCGGTCGCGGCGACCGCGGCGAGTTGCATTTCGATGAGCATCGTGTGCTATGGCAGGGGCGAGGTGGTCGCGTCGGGATGGGGCGGGGCCACCACCCCCACCCCTGGTCAGTCGTCCATCGCCGGGTCGAAGATCCGGCTTATCTCGACGTCCCAGGCGAGTCCGTCCCGCTCGGGCTCACACTTCCAGGACGTGTCCGTTACCTCGACCCCGTGTTCCCGTGCCTGGACCAGCAACTGGACCAGTGCCGTGCGGAAGCGTTCGGGGTCGGTGGGCTGTGGTGGGATCTCGACCTCCGGCATGAGCGGGTGGGTCAGGCCGTCGTCGAGTCGTCCACGTCCGCCGGGTCCACCAGGATGATGAACCCGTCGTCGCGGCGCAAGACGCCGTCCACGGCGCCGTCACGCACCGAGGTCTCCACGTCCTCGCTGGCGAACTCGATGACGCGGTGGACGCTGTCGACGACCCAGCCGACGTTGCCGTCCTCCTGGTCGAGGATGAGGATCCGGTCGCCACCTGCCTCGCTGCCGTCGACCTCGAAATAGGTCTGGGGGTTGAATATCGTAGTGGTTTCCCCGCGGAGGTCCATCACCCCCTCGAAGTGCGGGGCGGCGTTGGGCAACGGGGTCAACTCCCCGCGCTCGACGATCTCGTCCACGTACTCGATGTCGATGCAGTACTCGTCCCCGCCCAGCCGGAAGACCACGCCCTGCCGGTCGGTCTCCGCCCCGGCGTTTTCCATCTGCACTGACATCGATCTACTTCCCCTGGTTGAGCCGGTCGATCGCAGTCTTGATGTCCTGGACCTGCGCGGCCTGCTCCTCGTTCGCGGCCGCGATGTTCTGGATCTCCGCCGAGACGTCCTCGGCCTGCTCGCGGGACTCGTCGACCATCGCCGCGACCTCCTCGGTACTTGCGGCCTGGTCGTCGGTCGCCTGGGCGACCTCGTCGACCCCGTCGGCGGCCTCCTGGACCGCGTCGACGATCTCCCCCAGGTTCTCCATGGTCTCCGCGACCATCTCGATGCCGTCGTCGATCTCCTCGTTGGTTTCCTCCAGGCTCTCGACGGTTTCCTGCGTGTCTGCCTGGATCGCGTCGATGACGTCCTCGATCGTCTCGGCGTGGTTCTGGGCCTCCTCGGCCAGGTTCTTGACCTCGTTTGCGACGACCGCGAAGCCGTCTCCCTCCTCGCCCGCTCGTGCGGCCTCGATGTTGGCGTTGAGGGCGAGCAGGTTGGTCTGGTCTGCCACGTCGTTGATCAAGTCGACGATCTCGTCGATCTCCTCCATCCGCTCCTGGAGGTCGCCGACGTCCTCGGAGGCCTCCGCCGAGGCGTCATCGATGTCCTGCATCGTCTCGATCGCGTCTTCGGCCGTCTCGTACCCGTTCTCCGCGAGACCGCGCGCCTGCTCGGTCGTGGCAGCGACTTCCTCTGCACTCGAGGCGACTTCCTCGACCGTCGCGCTGACGTTTGCGACCTCGCCCGAAACCTCGTTCATGCTCTCGGCGAGTTCGTCGGCCGACGTCGTGATCGCCTCGGAACTCTCCGCGACGTCCGTCGACGCCTCGTCGAGTTCGGCCAGCGAGGCCTCCACGTCGCGCTGGGCCTCCTTGATCGACGTGATGTCCTTGAAGGACTCGCTGATGCCGATCACCTCGCCGCGCTGGTTGGTGATCGGCTCGGATACCAGCAGGGTCTTTTTGGTCTCGCCGTTGGGCAGGTCCTTCTCGATCTCGACCTCGATACGGTCCTCGCCCTGTTCCATCAACTGCTTGACCGTACAGTCCCGGGTGCCACAGACGGCCCCGGACATCTGGTTCATGCACTTGAGCTGGCCCTGCTCGTCGGGGTCCATCCCGGTCCACTCGGTCATCACCCGGTTCTGCTTGACGACGTTGAACTCGTCGTCGATGATCCGCTGTGCCGACCCCGAGGTGTCGTACATCTGGTCGGGATCGTTCTCGACCACGACTTCGAGTTCTGACTGCTCGGGCGCGGCTGGCTGGGTCTCGGCCGCGGGGGCCTGCTGGACCGCGCCGCCGTCGCTCCGGGTGGTGCGGTCGCCGTCCCCCCGCGGGTCGTCGCTTACGGGTGGCTCGCTCGGTGCCGCCGAATCGGTCGGGTCACTCGACGTCATCGGCAATATACACCGGTTCTACCCCCATCAGGGGGCTAGGTCAGTACCGAACGTATGCCAACGGTACTCAGGGTTGGTCGTTGAACCCCCGATTATCACTCGTGGAATCGAGGAGATGCTCGAGTAGCGAGCGCTGGGCCGCCCGGAGGTGCTTCGAGACCGCCGAGTTCGAGATATCGAAGTTCTCGGCCAGGTCCTCCCCGGAGATCGCCTTGGGGGTATCGAAGTAGCCGCCGTAGTAGGCCGCGGTGATGATCTCCCGCTGACGATCCGTGAGCGTGTCGACGACGTTCCGATTCGAGCGGGATTGCAACGCGGTCGTCTGCCGACGGGCCTCGAGGTCCACCGCCGTGTAAAGGGACTGGAGGAGCTCGAACAGCGGCCGGACGGGGTTGTTGGCCGGATACGAGAGGACGACCGTGGCCGCCTCGGGGTCGACGACGGCCGAGCGCATCTCCGCGCCGTGTTTCGAGACCTCCGTGACGAGGCACGGCGGGACGAATTCCAGCAACAGCCGCCCGGCACTGGGGCTGCCGAACCAGTCGGCGTCACGGACGACGGTGACGTCCGCGGCGGTCTCGGGCGAGGCCGCCTCCGGGTCCGCGACCTCGACGAGCACCCGGACTGCGTCCTCGCGCACCCCGACGACCGTCTCGAACCGGAGGTGGGTCTCGAGCCGTCGGGCGACCGCGAGCAGCGGGTAGCTCGGATCGCGGATCTCGAACTCGAGTTCCAGGCGCTCGCCGCGGGTCTGGGTGGCACGAACGGCGTGGACCCGGTGGTAGGTGGCGAGCAGGTCGGCGACGTCCTCTAGGGCCGCTCCCTCGGATTCCTCGAAGGCCTCGACCTGGGTTGAACAGGCCGACAGGACCCCGTAGAGCACCCCGTGTTCGTCCATGACGGGCAGTGCGACGACCGCCCGGTAGTCCGCGGACAGGGCTTCCTTTGCCCACGCGCCTTCGTGGAGATGCTCCGAGACGTTCGCCACACGGACCACGGAACGCGAGTCCGCAGCCCGCTGGGCGGGTCCGAGGGTCCGGTCCGCCGTCAGGTCGATGGCGTCCAGATAGCCCCGGTCGGGCCCCGCCCACGCCACTCGTTTGAGGTCTGTATCGGTGGTCTGCGGACGGCCGATCCAGGCGAATTCCACGAGGTCCGTCGACACGAGTTCCTCGCAGACCACCGCCGCCATCGCCTCGGTGGTCTCCGTCTGCGCGAGGGCCGACTGGACCCGTCCCATCGTCTCCATGAAGCGCTGGAGTTGCTCGGTCCGTTCTGCCTGTTCGGCGCGTGCCGCGGTGGCCGCCCGGAGGTCGGCCTCCCGGCGGATCCGGCCCAGTATCGCCTCACAGTGGGCGGCACACAACTCCATCATCTCCAGGTCGACGTCGTCGATGGTGTCGGACATCGCCTTCGCGAGGAGGATCCCGTAATCGCCGATGGGGACGGCGACGAGTTTGGTCGCGGGCCCCAGCCGCGCCCGCAGGTCACCATCGAGGGCTTCCACTTCGACGATCCGGGACTGTTCGTCGCGGAACACCTGCCAGACCGCTTCGTCGGTGGGAGTGAACGCCAGCTCCCCGTAGGCCGCCTCGAAGGAGTCGGAGGCCCCACGCACCTCGAGGGCCCCGGCCTCCTGGTCGAATCCCAGGATCGCGACCTGCGGGTAGCCCAGCGCGTCGACCATCCCCTCGACGACCTGGTCGAACAGTTCGGCCTCCGACTCGGCCGACAGCCCCGCCTGGGTCAGTTCGTGCAGGCGCCGGAAGAGCCGCTCGCGAGTCTCGAGGTGGTCGGCCTTGCGCTGGCGGTCCTGTTCGAGGTGACGGTTGTGCAGGAACACGCTGAGGTCGGCCCCCAGCCCCTCGAGGAGCTCGATCTCCGCGTCGGTCGGATCCTCGCCTGGCGGGAAGTGGACCGTGAAGACGCCGTACTCGGTCCCGCCCTGCTCGAGGGCCACACCCAGGCCCGCGTGGGCCGGGCCACCGTCGGGATGCTGGTCGAACGGGTCGCTGGTCACGTCTGCCAGCAACAGCGACCCCTCCTCGAGGACCCTCGAGACGTACGCTTCGGTGTGAAACGCCCGGACGTCAGCCGCGTCGAGGCTGGATCCGGCGCCACAGACGAAATCGAGGGAGTCCTCGCCGGTCAACGCGATGAAGCTACAGCCGAACCGGTCGCTCCCGGCCACGACCTCGGTCACCCGTTCGAGCATCTCGTGGACGTCGTCGATGCGGACCAGGGCTCGATCCACGGCCGAGAGCACGCGGCGGTATTCCGAGAGGCGCTGGATGGCCTCGTCCCGCTCCCGCATCGGTCGCAGGTCCGTGAACTGGCAGTGGGTCCGGACGGGGTCACCCTGCTCGTCGTACTCGACCCGCCCGTCGAACGAGACCGGAATCACTTCACCGTCAGCCCCCAGGATGTCGTATTCGACGTCGGTCACCCGCCCCGCGTCGAGAAACTCGGGAAAGATCTCCTCGAAGGTCGCGGCCGAGTCCTCGGTGAGAAACGTGCCGAACCAGTCGCCCCGGACCGCTTCCGCATCATACCCCAACTGCGCTACCCATGCCTCGTTGACCGCCATGATCTCGCCCTCGGAGTTCAGCGACTGGTAGGGGTGGGGCGCATGGTCACGCAGGACCGATTTCGTCGTGAACGACTCCCCGTCGTTCCCACCCCCCGAAGCGGAGTCCTCCATCGATGGGTGCCTTCGCTTCGCATATCAAGAGACGAGCATATGTAAGTTATTGCCCATGCCATGATAGGAAGGGCATTTTCCCCACAATATTGTGGCATTCCTGCCCCGCGGCCCATTCCTCGTACGGCCGGAACCCTTGGCGATCGCACACGTAACTGCCCGTTACGGGGGCCTCGAAATATACCCATTATATAATGATTCGCCAACAGGCCTCGACGAGCCACATCTAATCGCACCTACATTTACGGCCGTTCGTGACCGGCGACTTCGTCGGACCGCATCGCGTGGGGTCGCGGCGGGCCGCCACCTTTCTCGGTTCGTGAACGGCCCCGACCCGTCGCCGCTGCAGCATCGATCGGGGCTCGCTGCGCGTTCACCCGCACCGAAGGCGTGGGTGTGCGGGAAGCCACCACCGAGGGCTCAATAGGCCTCCTAGAAACCACTATGCATCGCGAGCGGGTATATTCATCCACGCCAGCAGGGCCGGGAACCGAGGACCTGCGTCGTATCGCTCGGTTCGCCGAGGCCGCCCCGGGAGAGACGACCGACCCCGGAGGCTGGGCCAGCCCGGGCTGCTGGCGAGGAGGAAGGGACCCAATGGAACGGCCACCCAGGATCGAAACGGGGGAGGACATCGAGTGCCCGGGCTGTGGCAAACCGGTGCCGCTCCGGGCCGAGATCTGCCCGCACTGCGAACTCGGCCTCCACTGACCGCCCGGTTTCCTGGCCCGGAGCTCGTGTCGACCGCAACCTACACACGGCCATCCGCCCTCGGTGAGCCCATGCCAACCGTCGACGAACTCCGGAACGAGATCCGGCTGGGCGTGGACCGCTTCGAACGCGAGGTCTCGAGTGGCTTCACGAAGGAGACCCTCGCCGCGGTCGTAACCGCACTCGGGGGGTCGGTGCCCGAGGGGCGCCTCCCGCCGAAAGCCGACATGCGCGCCGATATCCTCCACCGGGTCGGCCGACTGGACGAACCCGATCCGGACCTCGCGAGCAGTCAGTTCCGGAAGGGCGACCTGCAGGCGATCGCCGACGCCCTGGCCGGGCGGTGACCGCGACGCGGCTGCCCGCGTGGCCCAAACGGGTTTTTGACCGTTCCACACCACTAAGCCGCTCGCCGCCGTTCCCTCCTGTAACCGATGGACCCGGGACGCCGATCGCTGCTCAAGGCCGGTGGCGGGCTCGCCGCCCTCGGTGGGTTTGCGTTCGCGACCGGCGCGTTGCCCGTCCGCACGCATTTGCGCGATATCCGGCTCGTCAACTACCGGAACGCGGCCCTCACCGTGGATCTACGGCTGGACGCGGACGGCGAGACCGTCTACGAGACGAGTCTCGACCTCGACGCGGGCGAGCAGACCCACCTCCCCTGTGCCTGGCCGGGGGCTGCCTGGGCCTACGAGATAGCGGTCCGGCTCCCGAACCAGGATACGTGGACGACGAGCCGGTGGGACGACGACGGCGACCAGTGCAAGAAGATCGCCATCCGGGAGCCTGACCACGATCACGTGATCTCGTTTTTCGTTTCGCCGAACTGCGAGAACATCGACACCAGCTGTGGGTAGGGGAGGGGCCCTCGGGCTGGGTCTGATACCGTACTCGAGGGAGGGCGACCACCCCTTTGCGGCCACGTGTCGGGTGTCCAAGGTCTCGGCAGGCGAATGCGGGGCCCCGGTCCAAGTCGAGTGAGCGGTCCCCCAATACAAGCCGGGTGAAGTGGGCCCCGGTCCAAGCCGAGTGAGGAGTCTCCCAGTACAAGCCGGGTGAAGTGGGCCCCGGTCCAAGCCGAGTGAGGGGTCCCCCAGTACAAGCCAAGTGAGGTCTTGCGTTCCCTGATACAAGTCGGCTGAGGCATCGTCGGGCCCGATAATTAATTGCGCGCGAGCACGCGAGCGATCAGCAAACCTCCGTACCGTCGGAACCGCGGCGTCCTCACGCCGCCCCACGGACCTCCCGCCCGGCCAGCTCGAGCATCGATTCCGCCAGCACCTCGGTGACCGTCGCGCAGTCGACCCAGTCCGTCCACTCGCTCGGACTGTGCGAGATGCCGTCGACAGAAGGCGCGAAGAGCATCCCGGCGTCGGTGGCAGTCGCCACGTGCATCGTGTCGTGGCCGGCACCCGAGTGGAGGTCCATCGTCTCGATGCCGGCCGCCCCCGCACCCGCGTGGATCGCCTCGATGGCCCGGTCGGCCATCGGCGTGGGGTCGACGTCGATCCGGGTCTCGTAGCTGCCCGAGAGCCCGCGCTCCGCGGCGACCCCGTCGACCGCCTCGCGCAGGCCCTCCTGGACCGCGTCCATCGAATCGCGTTCGACGTCCCTGATGTCGACGCCCAGCTCGGTTCGACCGGGGATGACGTTCGTGGCGTTAGGCGAGACATCCACGCTGCCGACCGTCCCGACAGCCGTCCCGGTTCGCTCGGCTTCGGCGCGCGCGAGGTCCTCGACTTCCTGGATCACCTCGGCCGCCGCGACCAGCGAGTCGGCGCGGTCGTCCATGGCGGTCGTTCCGGCGTGGTTCGTCTCGCCCTCGATCGTCACGTCGACCTGCGAGATGCCGGTGATGTCCGAGACCACGCCCACCGGCACCCCGGCCGATTCGAGCCGCGGGCCCTGCTCGACGTGGACCTCCAGCCAGGCGTCCCAGTCGCCGGCCTCGATGGTCGCGTCGCCTCGATAGCCGATCGAGTCCAGGGCCTCCGCGAGCGTGGTTCCGTCGCTGTCCCTCGCCGCCAGAGCGGTCTCGGCGGTCTGGACTCCCGAAACGACAGAGGAGCCGGTCAGCGGCGGGAATCGGGTCCCCTCCTCCTCGGTGAAGCTGACGACGCCGAGCGGTGTGTCGGGCTGGTGGTCGCTCTCCTTGATCGCCCGCACTGCCTCGAGGGCTGCATAGACGCCGAGCGGGCCGTCGAAGATCCCGCCCTCCGGCACCGAATCGAGGTGGCTCCCGGCCACCACCGGCTGGGTGTCCGGGTCGACGCCCTCGGGGACCCAGCGGCCCACGATCGTGCCCACCTGGTCGACGGTCACGGCGAGGCCTGCGTCTTCCAGCCGCGATACAAGATAGTCCCGGGCCTGGCGGTCGGACTCGGTCCCGGTCAGCACCGTTCGTCCGTGCGTGTCCCCGGGCGTCTCCACAGCCCCGAACTCTGCCGTCGCCTCGATGTCGGCCCGCAGGCGAGACGCGTCGATGTCCATCGAGCCGGTGTTCGGGTCGGTCCGTCATAATACTGGGCCGGTCCGGTCGGCGGATGGGCGGCGGTTCCGGGTGCAGCTGGCAGGCGGTCCGGCCGGCACTCAGTCGCGCCGCAGGAGGTAGAGCGCGGCTGCCAGTGCGACCAGCGCCGTCAGCGGACCGAAACCCGGCACCAGGGTATCCGTCGACGTGGTCGTTGCTGGCGTCGGCGTTCCGGGTTCTGTCCTGCGGGGTGTGTCGGTCGTCGAGCTTCCGGCGGACTCCCCACTCTCGCTGCTGGTGGTCGGTGGCGTCCCAGTAGTCCCGTCGGTGCTCCCGAGGGTCGTGGTCGTCGTCCCCGGAACCGCGGTGGTCCTCGGCACTGCCGTCGTGGTCGGCGGCGTCGTTGTCGTCGCGGTCGTGGTTCGTGTCGCGCCCGACGTCCCGCCCTCGGAAGACCCACTGTCTGTCCCGGAGGCGTCCTCGCCATCTCCCGAATCAGCTGCAGTCTCGTCCGTGTCCTCGTCGGCCCCGTCCGCGGACGCCCTCGCGAGCGAGAACGACACCGATGCGGTCGCCCGGTTACCGGCGGCATCCGCCACGGTGACGTTGAAGACGTGCATGGAGCCGTCGGCGAGGCCGCTGGCCTCGAACTCGACGTACTCGCTGGTCACGGTCGCGGTCCCTGCATCGCTCACCCGGGCGCCGTCAAAGAGGAGGACCGTCTCCCCGGTCGCAATTCCCGACTGTTCGTCCGCGAACTCGACACGGAGCGTCGCGGTGCTCGTCCCCGCCTGGAATTCGTGACCGGTGGTCGGCGTGGTGTCTGTGATTGCCGGTGGCGACCCGTCGGCAGCGATCGCCCCGTACGTCGAGAAGTCGGCGACGGTCGCGACCCAGTACCGACGGGTCGTTCCGTTGACCGTCGCGTTCTCGACGCTCGTCGGGGCGTCCAGCCATCGATCGGTCGTCTCGTTGTAATGGCGGATCGTCACGTCCTCGACGGCAGTCCCCGGCGGCAGGAGCGACGGATCGACCGGAATGCCGACCTCGGCGGAACTCAGGTTCGCAGAGAGGTGCCTGCCGAGTTCGGCATCCAGGAACTGGATGCCCGTGCGGCCGTCCACAAGCGGCGCCGCCGTCACGTTGCTCTCGGTCACGGTCACGAAGCTTTCGGCGACCGGTTCCTTGGTCCTGAATTCGACGAAGATGTCGGAGGGTTCGACCAGGACGGTGACGCTGTTGTTCCGTGTGCTTACGTTCGCCAGGAGCGTCCTCGCCGTGTCGGTTCCCCGGTTGCCCGCACGATCGATGCCCGAGGCGACAAACTCGTACTGGCCCGCAGTCGAGAGCCAAAGCGTGCTGTTCCACCCGTCCGGACGGCTGGTAAGCGGGAGGCGTTCGACGGTCCCGTCCGGATGGGTGACATCGAGGGTCACGCTTCCGGGCCGTAGCGACTCGGTCGCCTCGACCGCGACGAGCGCGGCCGAGGCGTTCAGGCGGCTGACCGTCGTCGCCACGGACGGATCCATGCGGTCGTACCGGACCGAGTCCGTGGCCGTGTGCGCGACGCGGTTCCAGCTGTCGTCCCTGGCTCGGACGACGACATCGTAGGCGCCGTCGTCAGGGACGTCACTACCGGCGAAACTGGCCGTCCAGTTACCCGACGTGGCGTCGTAGGACCCCGCCTTGGTCGCCGCGAACGTGGCCGTCCGGGATTCGAGCGAGAGGTCCACCGACGCCACGGTCCCCACCTCGTCCCCCACTGTCGCCTCGACGGTCATCGACCCGTTCGTGACGACCGTCGACCCGTTCCGGTAGGTGCCGACGGCCCGGGCACTCGTCACCACGGGCCCCGCGTCGTCCTCCCCGGAGCCGGTGAGCGGAACGGTGACCGCCCGCTCGTCCGGATCGCTGGTCAAAAACGTGAGCGTCGCGGTATCACTTCCCACCCCGGTGGGCGAATACGCGATCCGCAGGGTCTTCGTGCCGCCGTAGCCGAGGACGCTCGTGTCGTTGCCACCGACGACCGCGAACCGGTCGGCGTCGGCGCCCGTGATAGTGGCGCCGTGGACGGTCAGGTTCCGGTCACCCACGTTGGCGACCGTCACCCGCTCCGTCCGTGTGGAGCCGGCCGACACGGGACCGTAATCGATCGCGTCCGAGAGAACCGCGACCTGGGCGTAGCCGTTCTGGGCCGTGTCCATGACGGTGATCGTCACGGGAGCGAACCCGGAGTACGCGCCGTGTGCGTCCCGGATGCGGTAGACGTACTGGTCGACGCCGACGAACCCGGGGTCGGGCGTGTACTCGAGGCCGCCGTCCTGGACCGACCGCACGAGCGTCCCGTTGTCCGGACTCCCGTGATGACTGGCAGCGAACGAGTCGCCGTCCGGATCGTAGTCGTTGCCCAGCCGACCGGGGGCCCCGACGGTGAGAGTTTCACCCTGCCGAACCACGTAGGCGTCGGCGACGGCACTCGGGGCGCGATTCGGATCCGGCAGGACGTCGATCGTCACCGTGGCGAATCCCGAGTACGCGCCGTGCTCGTCCCGGACCCGGTAGACGTAGGAGTCCGTTCCCGTGAACCCCTGATCCGGCTTGTACTCGAAGCTCCCGTCCTGGACCGAGCGCACGAGCGTCCCGTTGTTCGGGAAGCCGTGGTGGCTCGCGTCGAAGGAGTCCCCGTCGGGGTCGGCGTCGTTGTCCAGACGGCCCGGGCCGGTGACGTTCAACCACTCCCCGCTCCGAACGGCGTAGCGGTCGTCGATAGCCATCGGGGCACGATTCCCGTCGGGGACGACCTCGATCGTGACCGTGCCGAATCCCGAGTACTCGCCGTGCTCGTCCCGGACCCGGTAGACGTAGGAGTCCGTTCCCGTGAACCCCTGATCCGGCTTGTACTCGAAGCTCCCGTCCTGCGCCGAGCGGGCCAGGG
>Ga0207797_1001266_pt1 | contig 18467 bp, 19 predicted proteins | sample PRCRCaboRojoPR_6_FD_187275 | JGI IMG/M metagenome (GOLD analysis project Ga0207797, IMG submission 187275) | Marine sediment microbial community from Cabo Rojo, Puerto Rico - PR CR 10% Liquid 1 (SPAdes) | ecosystem: Environmental > Aquatic > Marine > Coastal > Sediment | place: Cabo Rojo, Puerto...
GAGATGCGTTGCTTGGACGGGATCATTTACCATTTTCCTCCATAGTCTACGGTAAACTCTTCATCCCTCAAGGAATTACCCAAGTGAGATTCCTCAAGTAGTGCTGGGGGATAGGAAGCGGGAGGCGATTGACTTTATTGGCTCACGGTGAGGAATATAGATATAAGGAGACGGAGATGCGTCAAATTACAGTTCGTTTCACCTGCTGCATAATTCTTACCCTGCTGTTACTCCTTCTCCCCTATCGATCAGTTACTTTGGCCGCGACGAGAGGGGGGGCGGAGATTGGTTTTCTCACTCGCTACTACTACGTGGGAAGTTTCGGGGGCGGGCGGCGTGACTCTCTGCAGGTCTTTTGGAAATATCCGCTGCCGAGCAATGGTGGGTTCAATTTGCGCTGGTCGGCCGGTACTTATTTGGACTCCCGGCTATTGGCGGAGTTATCCCTTGTGTTGGATCTGGGGGACTTTTATGTCGGGAGTGGATTGGGGGCGGTTGGCGGTCCGCAGCTTTATCCCTATCTGCAAGGAGTTATTGGGGTTGAAAGCCCCCCTCTCAGCAGCGGTGTGAGGTTCTTCGTGGAGGCCCAACAGGGATTTGTTGACGTGTTTGGAATTAGGAGGATCTTTTCCTCGCTCGGGGTTGGGTTTGTGGTGCCTTTTTAGAAGATGATTTTGCAAGGAGGTCCTAATATAGTGAAAATTGTCGAAGGTCAGTTTATTTGGGCAATTGGCGGTAAAATTGAAGACGAGACCACCGTGGGCGACACCACCGTCTATAGCGTCGAAGAGGATCGCTGGTATAGCAGCCTAAACGGCGATCTGGAACCGATGCCTCTTTCGGTCCAAGGCGCCGGCTGGACTTTGTTCAAGGAAAAGATTTACTGTTTCGGGGGAAAGACCGAGCCGCATCGGGGCCCCAGCGCCCACGTCCAGGTCTATGACATAAAGGCCGACGAATGGGAGTTCTTGGAAGAGATGCCCGCCCCGCGCAGCAAACTGGGCAAATACTATCCCGTCGTCGAAGATAGGTACGTCTATCTTTTCGGCGGCGACGAGGAGCGAGGGCGGTTCCATCGGGTCAGCTGGAACTGGCGTTACGATTTGAAGAAGGATTGTTGGGATACTGGGGTAGCCGACGCCCCTTTCTCTCAATCCTTCCCCCTTCCCTCCTACCATGAGGGCTGGCTCTATTACTCTACGGGGAATACGCAAAGCAGAGGGGGGCAGAACAATTATCCCGGCGCTCTCAACCAGCGTTACGATCCCGGCGCGGACGAGTGGCAGGTGATCGCCCCCTGCCCCCACCCGGTGACAGACGGTTCGGGCGATAAGTGGAGGGGCGAACTTCATTTCCTCGGCGGCTGGAACACCAACGAATCCTTCTACCGCGAAGGCTGCCCCAATTACGTCGGTCCGGTTAAAAAGCACCACGTCGCCTTCAATTACGAGACTAACAGTTGGAGGTACGAAGCCTCGCTTCCCGGCCACTGGCATCATGGAGGGACTAGGGCGGGGAAAAATTACTTATGGCGTTACCTGGGCACGATCGACGAGGAGGCCGGAGAGGGTGCCGATCAGCATACGAATAAGATCTTCCGCTGGGACGGGGCTGAATGGAAAGGAAAGACTCCGGCCCCGGTTAAGAAGATGAATTTCAGTACAGTGCTTTCCGCGGTGGGGCCGCAAGAAGGGGAATGAATCGTGCCCCGCGTATTATATTATTTGATCGGGAGGTGATAATTGGGTCGACGGATATTTTCCCTTAATGGGAGCTGTCCTATCTATATAAAACCTCCCAAATTACCTTGGTTTTATATATAATCCGTAGTTCGATCAAATTACTTCTTTTTACGGTTGGTGGGAGGAGATGCAGACCGAGCCGGACCCCCAGAAAAGGATAGAGCTGGGCAAGAAAATCCTTCGCTCGCAAGCCGAGAACCTTTACGTGATCGGCACGGTGGGGGACGCCCCCTGGCCCGTAGTCGTGGATGAAGATCTGAAGAACGTTCCCGAAGAAGGCATATGGGTCTGGGATACGCTATGGATGGCCAGTCGCAATCCCGGTCAATTCTTCTTTGAAGGCGGTGTAAATAAAGAGTGAGCGAGTTGATCTAGTCGAGTCAGTCCGAGAATAATTTATGGGGGTAGTCTGTGGCTTTGCCGATGCAGTCTACCCCCGTTTTTTTATCACAATAAAATCACAAGAAAATTCAAGAGGAGTGAGCTAGAGCATGGTCAGAGATAGGCCAAACATAGTGATATTTAATCCGGATCAATTCAGATCGGACGCCTTGGCCCACCTGGGCAACCCCGCTTCCAGCACCCCAAATCTGGATCGGATCGCCCGCGAAGACGGCGTCTCCTTCGACAACGCCTTCTGTCAAAATCCGGTCTGTACCCCGAGCCGCTGCAGTTTCATGAGCGGTTGGTACCCTCACGTGCGCGGTCACCGCACTATGCATCACATGATGCATCGGGAGAAGGGCGAACCCGTCCTGCTGGAAGACCTCAAGGAAAGCGGTTATTTCGTCTGGTGGGGGGGTAAGAACGATCTGGTTCCGGGTCAAAGTTCTCCCGATCCTTACTGTGACGTCTATTACGAGCCGCCGGAGGAGATACAAGAGAAAATGAAACCCGGGCTGCACTCGGACCAGAGCTGGCGGGGGGAAAGCGGAGGCGAAAACTATTATTCCTTCTATGCCGGAAGGCTGGACAAGGGGGACGAGGAGGTCTACTTCGACGGCGACTGGGCCAACGTGGAGGGGGCAATCGACCTGATCGAAAATTACTCCGAAGATAAGCCTTTCTGTATCTACCTTCCGCTGACCTATCCCCATCCCCCTTATGGCGTGGAGGATCCCTGGTATAGTTTAATAGACAGAAGTTCCCTGCCGGACAGGATACCGGTTCCTGAAGGCTGGGTGGGCAAGCCCAGTTTGCTTGAAGGAATCTATGAACGGCAGGGTCTTGAGGACTGGTCCGAGGAAAGGTGGACCGAGCTGCGGGCCACCTACCTGGGTATGTGTGCCCGAATAGACTACCAGTTTGGGGCTCTGATGGAGGCCTTGGAGGAAAACGGTTTTTACGATGAGACGGCCGTCTTCTTTTTCAGCGACCACGGCGACTTCACCGGCGATTACGGGCTGGTGGAGAAGACCCAGAATACGTTCGAGGATACTTTGACCAACGTTCCCCTCGTCTTTAAACCTCCCCGAAACTACGAGCTGGAGCCGGGCGTCCGGGAGGAATTGGTCGAATTGATAGATTTCACGGCCACGGCCCAGGAAATAGCGGGGTTGGAGCCGGATTACACCCACTTCGGTCGTTCCCTGCTGCCCTTGGTCGAAGGGAGTGTGACCGAAGGGGAACACAGAGACGCCGTCTTCTGCGAGGGCGGCAGACTGCACGGCGAAAGACACTGCATGGAACTGGAAAGCGAGAGTCAACAGGATCCGGAAGGTCTCTATTGGCCCCGGGTTGGGCTCCAAAGTAGCGAGGGGCCGGAGCATACCAAGGCCGTCATGTGTCGCACCGAGAGGTACAAATACGTAAGAAGGCTCTACGAGGAGGACGAACTGTACGACCTGGAAGCGGATCCCCGTGAATTGAACAACCTGATCGAAGAAGCGGAGATGGAGGAAGTACTGACCGAACTGCGGGATCGACTGTTGACTTTTTACTTGGAAACGGGCGACGTCGTTCCTCACCGGACCGACGAGAGATCCTTCGGTTAGTCAAAAATCGCTTGCAAGCAACCCGATCCCGATCGCCAGCCTGGGAGGATCCAGGCTTTTGATCTCTCCCGATACTTGCAGGGCCCATTTGTCAGTTACCCTGTAAATTACTGTTTGAGAGCTGCTCAGCGAGAGGGAACTTTCTCTTTGGAAAGCGGCGAGGAACTGTGAGAGGGCCACCTTTTCATTGACGGCGAAGGAACAACCCATTTCGATAGTCAAACCGGAAGGGGCAAAGCCCTTTATCACTCTCCCGATCAGGACGACCGGGTCCAGGTAGCGTCTCCCCTCCAAGACGGCCTCCCCGCCGAGGAGGGGGACTGCGACGGTCAGGTCTCCCCCTTGCGAGTCGGATAGGAGGTAGCTCAGCTTAAAACTGAGGTCCCCTACTTTTAATTCCCGGTCGCTTGTTTCCCCTTGGCTACCGTCCCACAAATTTAAAGACCCTTTCGCTCGCTCGATGCGGCGGAGGGCCAGCCCCCCGCGTAAGCTCAGCCGTTTTGCTATCTCCATCTCCCCGCCCGCTCGGAAGGTCCAGACCTCCGTTCTCCTCCTGTTGACGAGTATCCCACCTTCTCCCCCGGAATAAAATCGGTCCTTGTAGCTTTCTCTTTTTAGATACAGTTGGAGATATCCTCTTTCTCCTCCACCCGGTTCAATCCCCGGCGGCGGTTCTCCCGCCTGGAGGGGGAGGTGGCAAGTAAGAATCAGCAAAAAGAGCAAGGTCAGTGTGTTAAGAGTGGCCAATTTGATCATCTTTCGCCCGCGGTCGCCAATAGAAGAGTTTCTCTGCGCTTCTTGACGCTCCTTATCGCTCCCTGGGCCACGCGTCCCGCCTCCCTCGTCCTTTTCCTGCCCGGCGAGAAGGCCAGGACTAGACCGTCCCAACTCTCGTTCACTTCCTCTTGCGGGGAGAGCCTCAGTCCTCGGGAGGGATCGGCCAAGAGGACCTTACCGCGCCAAGCTTCCACCGCCAGAAGGAAGTGTTCTTCCGGTCGCTGGAAGTGTAGCAGTAGGGGGGACTCGATCTTCTCCAAAACGCCTCTCAGAGAGGGCGGTTTCAGCTGATAACCCTTGGCGGTTACGCCTAGGGCGATGCTGGTCTTCTTCAAGTCGAGCAGTGAGACTTTTAGTTTCTCCTCTTTCCATACGTTCTCTGCGCTTTTCGGATCTATTTTCTTTTTTTTCAGTAAGGTTTTTAGGACCTTTTCTCGCCTTAGCTTGATCCCGAAGAAGTGTTGAAAGAGGGTCTTTAGACTGGCCGGTCCGCAACTCCGTCCGCTGTTTTGTTCCGCGACCAAGTCGAAGCGCAATTCCCGGTAGGATTTGACCGGCCAAGCTCCCAGCTCTTTGCTGGGAAGGGCGATCGAGGTTAGAATGAGGGCCAGCGAAAGAAGTACCCCTGGCCAGTTCCTTCTTTTGCCACGGATTATCATTGTCCGTCTCCCCAATTTGATCGAAGGCGCGCCCCCCTCAGGGGCCCCGGAAGAGAGGGGGGATCGCGCCGAGGGCCACTAGGGCGATTAGCCCCGCGTAGATCGCCGGATAAATGAAGAGCGCGTAGGAAAAGGGGAAGACCCCCAGTCGATCCAGCGACCAGACTAAGCCGTAACCTGCCGCGGTCATTAAAGTGACCGCACCGTGATCCAAACAATATCTTAAGGCCTCTCTAAAGTCCTGGCCGAAAAATAGAATTCTCGTCAGCAGGACTATCGATCCGAAGGATATTGTCAGGGTCAAAAAGAGCGCAGTTCCAGCTAAGAGTAATCCGGTCGGTTTTATCTTCATTTGCCGCTCCTTCCCGTCAGGTTACTGCGAGGGGATCACCTTTAGGGACCGAAGGCGAGGCCGGCGAGGGCTCCCCCGGCGGCGCCCTTTATCGCTCCGTGGATCGCTCCCTGCTTGGCCTGATGGCCGACTTCATTGATATCCGGCGTTTCGAAGCGGGCCACCTTTTTCGTCGTATAGGAAACTACGTTGGTGACTGCCTCCCCCACGCTGCCTCCTACGGCTCCGGCCAAAGCTCCGACCGCCGCGCCGAAGAGGCCTTCTCCTTCTTCTTCGGCCAGTCTGGCTTCATCGATCCTTTCCCCGCCGGCTCGCTCTATTTTGACGAAGGGGCCTAAGTTCCCCTCCGTAGCTTGTGCTCGGGGAGCGCAGAAGCCTCCCGCCGTGGACAAAAAAATTAAGGCCAGGGTCAGAATAAAGCTCGTCGACTTTTCGTAAACCTTCATATTGCCTCCTTTTTGCAATTAGTGCTCTTTCGATTAGCCCGGTCAAACAGGAAGGCTAGTTATCTCATCGTTTCATTCACCCCCTTCTCTTTTCTGTGGTAGCAGGTGACTCATGACCTATTATAAACGGTATCTTATGACATGTCAAGAAATATTATAAAATAATTACTTATATTAGTAAACAGGAAAGGGGTCAAATTTGTCCGATGTGGTTTGAAATACCCCTAGCGGGGCCAGATAATTTTGCAGTTGTCGGTCTATGTCTCAGCTCTCGAAGCAAAATTTCCATTGACAAAGAGCAGATCAATTGCAGAGAAACTTATAAAAATTTCCGAAAATACCCCCCAGCGAGCTTTGGGGATGAATCGGCCTTGGTCTCCGGGAAAACTGGTAGGTCACCCTATGGCCAGGCGATGGAGAAAATCGCCCCCAGTAAGTGCTGGGGGATAGGGAGCGGGAGGCGGTTGGCTTTATCCGCGTCTTTTATAAACTCACGTGGTTTCAATGTCCCGGGAGGCGGAAGAATGAAAAACCTAATGGTCGTCGGTAGTGGAGGCAGAGAGCATGCTCTGGCGGAGAAGCTGAAAAGGGATAAAGGAGTGGGAACGGTGTTTTGCGCGCCGGGAAACGGGGGGACCGCGCTGGAAGAGGGATTACAAAATTTGGCTTACAAAGATTTCGGCGATTTGGCCCGCAAAGCGAAAGATAACGACGTAGATCTAGTCATGGTCGGCCCCGAAGCCCCGCTGGCGGAAGGGTTGGCCGATTTTCTCCAGGAGAAGGGGATTTCGGTCTTTGGTTTCGACGAAAAAGGTGCCCGTCTCGAGTCCAGCAAGGCCTACGCGGCCCGGTTCAAGCAAAACTATTCCGTCTCCAGCCCCGATTTCGAGATATTCGAGGAATACGATTCCGCTTTGAGCTATCTGGAGGAGCAATTTTCCCGCTCGGAGAAAAGATTCTGGGTCAAGGCGGATGAGCTCTGCGGGGGCAAGGGGGCGTTGCCCGCTTTTGATTTGGAAGAGGGAAGACGCGCGCTCCACGAACTGCTTCAGGAAAAGAAATGCGGTCTCGGAGAGAGGGTCGTGATTCAAGAACACCTGACCGGGGAAGAAGCGACCATGCAGGCTTTGACTGACGGCAGCAGCCTAGTCTTATTGCCTTCCTCTCAAGACCACAAGCAGGTCTATGAGGGAGGTAAAGGGCCCAATACAGGGGGGATGGGGGCCTACAGTCCCGCTCCCCTGATGGACGAGGTGGCCCGGGCTAACTTCAAACGGGCAGTGATGAAACCGACCATCGAGGGGCTGGGTAGAGAAGGGCTGGGCAATCCGGGGGCCCTATATTTTGGGTTGATGGTCGATCCCTCGGGGAAACCGCAGGTGCTGGAGTATAACGTCCGCTTTGGCGATCCGGAGACACAGGTCGTATTCCGCCTGCTGGAAAGCGACCTTTACCCCTTGTTGAGAGGGGCGGTCGAGCGGAGACTAAATTCGGCGGCGGAAGATATCAGCTGGCGGGACGGTGCCGTCGTCTGCGTCGTCCTCTCCGTTTCCGGCTATCCCACTGATTACGGTGACGAACACCTTAGGGTGGAAGGCGTCGACAAAGCGGAGGAAAGGGAAGGAGTGAAAGTATATCACGCGGGCACTACGTTGGAAGACGGGGAGATCTATACGGCGGGAGGCAGAGTGTTGAACGTGACCGGTTATGCCTCCTCCCTGGCAGAGGCTAGGGACCTCGCTTATAGAGCTGTGGAGGAGATCGACTTCTCCGGGATGCATTACCGGACCGACATCGCTGAAAGCGCTTTGTAAACGGTATGGAGGATGGATAGATGCATACTGTAAGAGTGACGAGCAAGCTGGAAAGAGATCCGCGGGGGCGGGAGTTGGTGGATAAAGCGGCCCGCTGGTTAAATATAGAACCTCGCGGCGCCCAGGCCGTGGACCTCTACTTGATCGATCTCGATCTGTCCGCGGAGGAACTGGCGCGGGTGAAAGAGGAGATACTGGTTGACCCGGTCTCGGAGAAGGGTTTCTCACATTACTGCGACCCGGACCGGGGAGAAGTAGAACTGGAAGGCGATTGGATCGTCCAGGTGGGACTGAAGCCGGGAATGAAGGACGGAGAGGGCGAGCGGGCCAAGGACGCCATCGAGGAGCTTCTGGGAGGGGAAAGGGACGGTCAGGTTTACACGGCCACGGAATACTTGCTTGAGGGGGATTTGGGAAGGGGGGCGGTGGAGACCTTGGCCGAAGATCTCCTCTTTAATGAACTGATCAACCGGCTGACCATCTTAAAGACGGCGGAGCTAGAAGAAAGGGAAGGGGAATTGCATGAACTACCCCTGGTTAAGGCCGACCACGAGCCCGCCGTCGATCACTTCGGGCTGGAGGAACTAGAAAGTGTCTCTGAAAAGAGAAATTTGGCCCTTTCCGAAGCCGATTTGGAGGCCATCAGGGACTATTTTGTCCAGGACCGGGTCCAAGAGGAGAGGAGGGAGGCGGACCTCCCCGCGGAGATAACCGACGTGGAGTTGGAGGTCCTGGCTCAGACTCAGTCCGAACATTGCAAGCACAAGATATTTAACGCTCGGATCGATTATTTGAACGCCGCGGAGGGGGAGAGGGAGGAGATCGATTCCCTGTTTGATACTTATATTAAAAGGGCGACCGAGGAGATAGACCCCTCTTGGATACTGTCCACTTTTTGGGACAACGCCGGCGTGATCGAGTTCGACGGTGATTACGCGGCCGCGATGAAGTTCGAAACGCACAATTCCCCTTCGGCCAAGGAGCCTTACGGAGGTTCGATCACGGGCATCGTCGGGGTATATCGCGACCCGATGGGGACGGGCAAGGGGTTCAGGATCGTCGCCGGGGCATACGGTTTCTGTACTCCCAGTCCCTTCTACCAGGGTCCGCTGCGGCCGGAAATCTCCCCTCGTAATCTGCTGGAAGGCATCGTCGAGGGCGTCCGGGACGGCGGCAATAAATCCGGAATACCGACCGTCACGGGCTATTCCAAGTACGATCGAAGTTTTCTGGGCAAGCCCCTCGTACACGTAGGGGCCGTCGGTCTGGCCCCCAAGGAAATCGAGGGAGAAAACTGTTGGGAGAAGGACGTCTGCGGGGGGGACCTGATCGTGATGGTCGGTGGCAGAGTGGGCCGGGACGGAATTCACGGGGTGACGGAATCTTCGCTGGAGTTCGGCGAACATATTACGGCCGGACATGTACAGATCGGCGATCCCTTCACTCAAAAGAAGGTACAGGATTTTATCCTGGAAGCTAGAGATGCCCAGCTTTATAAACTCGTCTGGGACCTGGGGGGAGGGGGGCTCTCCTCCGCCGTCGGCGAGACGGCCCAATTTTCCGGCGGCTGTCGCGTGCAGTTGGAAGAGGTCCCTTTGAAATACGAGGGGTTGGATCCCTGGGAGATCTTGGTCAGTGAGTCCCAGGAGCGGATGCTTTTGGGCGTGGCTCCGGAAAAGTTTCCCCGCTTGAAAGAGCTCGCCCAATTGCACGACGTAGAGATATCGTCCATCGGACGATTCAAGGAGGACGGCAAGTTCGTGGCCAGCTACGAGGGGGAGGTCGTGGCCCGACTGGATATGGACTTTCTGCACGAAGGGTTTCCCCGCTACCACTTGGAAGCGGAGTGGCATCCGCCACAACTGGAGGAGCCCGTGCTCGAAGGTTTGAAGGGCGGAGAGGAAGAAGAGATCTTATTGGATATACTGTCCCGACCGAACGTCGCCTCCAAGGAGTGGATCGGGCGTCAGTACGACCACGAGGTGCAGGCCTCTACCGTGATCAAACCCTTCGCCGGCGACTCCTCCGTCCCCTCCGATGCGGCCGTCATTCGGCCTCTGCCCGACTCCGGGCGGGGGTTGGCATTGGGTTTGGCCAACAATTTCCAGTACTCCCAGATCGACCCTTACTGGATGGCCGCGGCCACGCTGGACGAGGCGATCAGGAGGGTGCTGGCCGTCGGGGCGAAGCCGGACAAGATAGCTCTCAACGACAACTTCTGCTGGCCCAATTCGTTATTTGATCCCGAGGACAATCCGCAAGGAAAGGAGAATCTGGGAAAATTGGTTCGGGCCAACCAGGCCCTCTATAGGTTCACCAAGGAATTTGAGACCCCCTGCATTTCGGGCAAGGATTCCATGTTTATCGACGGCAACTTGCGGGACGAGGAGGGCGATTGGCGAAAGGTATCGGGATCCCCCTCGCTGCAGTTTTCGGCTCTTGGGGAAGTAGATGACGTGGAAAGGTCGCGCGACTTGGTATCGCAAAAAGAGGGAGATTTGGTTTATCTGTTGGGGGAAACTAGAGACGAACTGGGTGCTTCCGAGTACTACGAGTACTTGGGCCAAGTGGGGGCCAATGTACCCCGCCTCCGGGTCGCCCAAGCACGCCGGGTCTATCGGGCCGTCCATCGAGCAATAGAAAAGGGATTGTTGGCCTCCTGCAGCGGCATTTATCGGGGCGGGCTGGCCGTCACCCTGGCCGAGAAATGTATCGCTTCCGGCCTGGGGATGGAGGTGGATCTGGGGGCCGTTCCCGCACCGGAGTTGGAGGAAGTGGACAAGGTCCTTTACTCCGAGTCGCCCTCCCGCTTTGTCGTCACCCTGCAGCCCAAGTTTGCCGAGGAATTTGAAGGGGTAACCGGAGAGACGAAGTTTGCCCGGATAGGAGAGGTGCGGGGTGATAGGCTCCAGGTTTGGGCGGACGGGGGAAAGCTGATCGACCTGGGCCTGGTGGAGCTGGAGGAAAGCTATCGCGGTACTTTCGAGGAGTTTTGATGAATAATAGAAGAGATCGTGACGAGGTTCCGATAAGGGTGGCCGTCCTCTACGGACATGGCATCAACTGCGACCGGGAGACCTCCTTCGCCATCGAAAAGGCGAAAAAAGTTTTGGGGTCGACGGCCGAAGAAGCCGTCGTCTCTAGAAGAGTTCACACCAATCAGTTGGTGGAGGGCAAAGAAGAGCTGGCCGACTACCAGATGCTGGTCCTTCCGGGCGGATTTCTGCATGGAGACGATATATCGGCGGGCAAGATTCTGGCCGGCAAGTTGAAGACGGAACTGGCCGACCAGTTGGACAATTTCTTGGCCGAGGGCAAACTACTGCTCGGCATCTGCAACGGTTTTCAAGTCATGGTCAAATATCCTCTGCTGCCCGAAGGGGAAATCGGTCCGGTGACTCTGGATTGGAACGATTCGGGTCGATTTATCGATCGCTGGGTCCATCTCAAGGTCGAAGATTCCCCCTGCGTCTACCTGGAGGAGGGGGAAGACCTCTACCTCCCCATCCGCCATGCGGAGGGCAAATTTCTGGCCGAAGCGGAGGTATTGGATCGTCTGGAAAGGGAAAGTCGGGTCGTACTACGTTACGCCGACGAAGAGGGCGCCCCTGCGGCCGGTCGCTACCCGCTCAATCCTAACGGTTCGCTGCGGGACGTGGCCGGAATCTGTGACGGCTCGGGGCGGATCTTCGGTCTGATGCCTCATCCGGAGGCCTACGTCGATCCCCTACACCACCCGAACTGGAATCTGCAAGAGAGGGCGGGGGAGTTGCCCGCCAGGGGGGGCGGCTTGAAGGTCTTTGAGAACGCGCTGCGTTTTATGTTGGAAGAATTTTGCTGATCTTTTAGCCAAGAATATGGAGGAAGCGATGGAAAAAGAGTACAAGACTTATCGAGAGGCGGGGGTCGATGTCTCCGCCGGCGATCGTTGTTCTCAAATTGCTTACCGCGCCTGTCTGGAGACTCACCAATTTGCCAACCGCGATATCGGCGATCCGCGCCAGTTTTCCGGCGGTTTTTCCGGCCCGGTCCGGATTAGGGCCTCTTTGAACGGCGATCACCTGGTAAAGAACTGCGACGGGGTAGGCAGCAAGGCCCTCGTGGCGCTAAGGAATGCCCGTTACGATACGCTGGGCCACGATCTGTTGGCGATGAACGCCGACGACGCGGCCGCGATCGGGGCGGAACCTTTTCTGGCCACCAATTCTTTGGACGTGGCCCGGGCCGACCCCGCCTTGGTCGAGCCCCTTATGGAGGGGCTGGTGGCAGCCTGCCGGCGAGCCGGCGTGGCCATGGTCGGAGGAGAGATCGCCGAACTGCCCGATCAGTTGAAGGAGGTCGGAGAGACAGGGGGAGAAAATAGTTTCATCTGGAATGCGGACCTGCTGGGCGTGCTCGAGGAAGAGAAGTTGATCGACGGAACGCAGGTGGAGGCCGGCCACAAGATCGTCGCCCTGAGGAGTCAGGGGATCAGGTCCAACGGACTGACTCTGGCGCGGGAAATCTGTCGTTCTTCTTTGGGGGACGGTTGGGCGGGGGTGGATTTTGGCGACGAAACGGGGAGAAACTGGGGCGACGTCCTGCTCACCCCCTCGGTAATCTGTGCCCCGGCTCTGGTGGAGATGGTCGGACCTTACGGGAAAGAGGGGCATGCTCGGCTGACTGGTGTAGCCCATATCACCGGCGGGGGTTTGAGCAACCTCTCCCGAGTGCTGCCCGAGGATTTGGGGGCCAGCTTGGAAGATCTTTTTCGCCCTCAGCCCGAATTTAGAAAATTGCAGGAAATGGGTCCCGTAAGCGACCGGGAGGCTTACGAGACCTGGAACATGGGCCAGGCCATGCTTCTGGTTACCCCGGGGCCGAAGGAAGTAATTGCCATAGCCCGAGAACAGGGGATAGGTGCTCAGGTCTGTGGCGAAGTGACCGAGGAAACGGGAGTAAGGGTCCTAAGTAAGGGTCGGGAGGGCGAGGAGCTATCGTTTTAAAACTAGAGACCGGTTCAAATCCCTTTTACTCGTCCCTCCTCCAGGTCGAAGTAACCGCGGATGAAGTTCCCTCCTTCTTCCCTTAATAGCAGTCCTTTCTCGCTCCCTCTCCCTCTGCCCACTGAGCCGCTGCCGATCAAGTCCAGCGCCCGGTCGACTGCGGGGCCGTCGCCTTCCCATTTCATCCATTCCTGCAAAGCTTCCACGTAAGACCTCAGCTTATTCGGGGCCTTTCTCTGCAGAGTTCGAACCAAACCCTTTTGGACGGGAAAACTTCGAGAGAGGGTGACGATGGGGCCTCCGTCGACTTCCGCGGTTACCAGGTGGGCGGTGGAGCGGGTCTCCCCCACCCCCCCTTTCACCGCGTCGTAGACGGCGTCGGTACCCCTAAATTTGCGCTCCCCGCTCTCCTCGATCCGCAGATCGGCAGGGTGGACGTTGAGCAAAGCGTCTTCGAATTGGGACAGGAGGGGCTCCGTCACTATCTGCATGAAACCGGAGAGCAAAATTAGGTCGGGGTCAAAGGGCTCTACTTTCTCCAATACCCGTTCAAAGTACCGGTTACGGGCCTCCTCCGTCCGCCCTTCGGCGGGAAAAAAGGGGGCTTTGTCCAGCTCTTCCACCGGCAATCCTCTCTCCTGCAGCTTCTCTATCCCTTCCGCCCCCGGCGTATCCGTCAGCGCTCCCACAAGTTTGTAGCTCCTTTCTCCTCCCTTCGGTCCCTCTCCCTTTTTCCCATCCAGCAGGTATACCAAGGCGGAAGCACCGCCGGAGAAGAGACCGAAGACCCTCATTTTCCCCCGCTCAGGCGAGTGGAGCGGCTCCACGGTTTCCGGTTTAAGGCCCTTAGTCATAACCACTCTCCTTATCCTTTGTAAAACGGTCACAGATTACGTCCTCACTGGGGCAGTCTTCCAGCTGAAACCGATCGATCAAAATTTCTCCAATGACGTTCTCTCCGGCCAGCTGATGGGCCACATGGAGGTGGAGACATTTCAAGTGTTCGATGTCCTCTATGCCACCGATCCCTTTCTTCAAAGCCCTTTCAAGTCCACGGTTTTCGATAAACTTTCGATCCTCTTCCGTGAGCAGTTTCTCTCTTTGCCGGACGTAGTCTTCTACCTGATTTTCGTATTTCTCTTTCAGTTTGGGCTTCGAGTTCAGCTCCTCTTCCAGCTTATTTATGTACCCTTCGGCCTCGATTCGAGAGAGGGTTTCCACCCTCCGGGGACAGCTGAGCCAATAGAGGGTGGGAAATAGCTCGAATCCCCCCTCCTTTCGAATCAGAGGTCTGGTCGTTATGACCGTGGGATAGCCAAAGCGGCAGCGATGGGGGACACCGATCAATCCTTGCGGGGAGCGATCTAGCTGACGGGCAATTATCTCTCTGTCTTTCATAAGGAAAATTGCGAATCGTCAATGGACCACGCCTATGGTCAGTAAAATATTGGCGTAAGTCCTAGTCTCTCCTGTAGCTATCGTCAGGGCCACGTTCTTCTTTCTGGCTTGCTCGTAGAATTCGAACCGTCCATGTTTGATCAACTCTTCCCTCGATAGTAGCTTTCGGAACTGGTTGAAGATCGGCGGTTCCTCCGATTGCGGTCCGGGCGTCATCACTCCGGCCTCCTCCACTTCGACGGATTCGGTCAATACTTCCAGTACTTGGGGCACCTTTACTATGCCCTGGGCCAGATTTAGAAAGACTTTATCCGCCTCCGGGTTCGATCCGGTGGAGAAAGGGTAGTTGCCGTCCGCTATCAGGATTTTGGAGCCATGTCCTGCTCCTCCTAGAGCGTGCAAGATTTCCGGATGGATCAATTTTGATTTGAGCAACTTTATCCTCCCCGCTATTCGTTGTCTTAACCGTCTTACCCTCGAGCGCCGTCCACCAAGGCCACCAGATTTTCTTCGGGAGTGGGAAGAATTACGTCACAGCCGGAACTGAGCACGAACTTCTCTCCCCCTTCCCTCCTCGCCTGTCGGGCCAACTCTCGCACTTCTTCCGCCGTACTTTCGGCCAGGTCTTCCGCCGGATCCAGGTTGCCGATGAGGGCGATGTCCAGGATTTCTCGGGCCTGAGACAGCTCCACGGAGGTATCGAAACTGAGCGCTTCGGTGCCGGTCTTTTCCGCTTCTTCCAGTACGGGCTCGGCGTTTCCGCATATATGTAGGGCGGGCGTAGCTTCGCCCCGTTTAATTTTTTCGTTTAATCGTTTGATATAGGGGGCGGCAAAATCGTGGAAGACCTGGGGTGAAATCAATGAGCCCGAGCCGACGGGTTCCAGAAGGGTTAAGGCATCCACTCCCGTCTCCGTCAGCCGTTCCACGTAATCCTCGAGGAAAGAGGTGACAAACTCCATCAATTCCCGAGCGAAATCCTTCTCTCTCATGCATTTCAACAATAGGGTATCGATTCCCGTAAGTAAGCCGGCCAGGGTAAAGGGACCGACGGCATAGGCCATTGTAAAAAGTCGATCTCCGTGGTTTTCCACCATCAACTTTGCCGTATCGACAAATACTTCCATCCTCGTCTCTTCCACCGCGGGCACTTCCAGCGCCTCCAGATCCGCCTTGGTGTCGACCGGATGTTCGATGATGGAGGGTAGATCGTCTTCCGGGTCGGAACGTTCCAGCCCCAGTGCCTGCGCTTCCACGGTCAGATCCATCCACGTGATCATGCCGTCGTAATCGAACCGCTCCCACGCCGCTTTCAATGCCTCGTATTGAACGCGGGAATCCTTCAGTCCTTCTCTGATGGAAACGTCGGCAAAGCGGGCCGAATAGGCGCCGACCAGGGGGATGACGGGCGTGCCGTCTTTCTCCTCTCCTCGCCCCTGCATCGCCTTCATTACCGCATCTTTCTCTAGCATAGTTCACCTCGTTTGCTGTGGCGCAGACTGCTGCCAAATCTCATCTCGGACAATTGTCGAAAGCGTCAAAGACGCTATATATAAGTTAGTGGGGGGAGATTATTTTTCAACGGGGAGGAAAGTAATTTCGGAGAGGTTCAAAGTAGGATAAGGCGCATCAGCGATCCCACGATGGAGACAGTGATTAACATCACTCCGATGGCCTTTAGCATATCCTTGAGGCCCAATTCCTTGATCAAAACGGCGAAAGTGGCCGTACAGGGGAAATAGATGGCTAGAAGGGTCACCGCTATGGCCATCTGGGCGGGACTCATCCCCAGTCCCACCAGCATCCCTACCGCCAGGTCTTTGCGCATGAAGCCGACCAACATGGCGGAGACGGCCTCCCGAGGCAGCCCGAACATCCCGTTAATGACCGGAGCGGCGATATCGCCCATCCAACTAAGGATTCCCAACGCGTATAGGACGTTGATCAAAAATACGCCGAAAAACAACCAGGGGACGGCGTCCTTGATGAACCAACGGACGCGCATGAAGGTCTTTTTGCCCACGGCGCGCAGGGAGGGACGGCGGTAAGGGGGTATCTCCAAAAATATTTCCGGACTTTCCCCGCCGATCGTCTTATTGAGGAGAAAACCGGCGGTCAAATAGATCAAGGCCAGCGTGCCAAATACTATATAGATGTAGTTTATGTGTCCGCCAAGTACGCCAAATATCATCGCCGTCTGCGCCATGCAGGGGACGGAGATGGAAAGCAAAGTGGCGGCTATAAATCGCTCCCTTCTGGTTTCTAACGCCCTGGTGGCCAGAGCGCCGGGCACGTTGCAGCCCAATCCCAAGAAGAGGGGAACGATGCCTTGACCGTGCATGCCCAGTCGGTGGAAGATATTGTCCACCAAAGTGGCCAGCCGGGGCAAAAAACCGCTGTCTTCCAGCAGGGAGAGGGCGAAGTAAAAGGCCAGGATGTAGGGCAAGACGGCGGCAAAAGGGACGAAGATGCCGGTGGTGAGAAGGCCCATCGATTCCATGTAAGCGATTCCACCGTCGATCAGCTTGCCTACGAGTATGTCATGCAGTAGTCCCGGTCCGATCAGGTCGCTCAGCTGAAGTAGCAAGGGGGTGTAGAAGTTTTGGAAGAGGGGCTCGGTTACGTAGGCGATTATCCCCTCGCCTATGAAGCGTACTACCTGGAAGGTGAGAAAGAGGATGGTCAAAGCGATCGGTATCCCCGTCAAGGGGCGAATGGAGGCCTCTTCGAACCGATCTTTGAGGCTCGGTTCAGTCGATTCTATTTTCTGGACCGCCTCGACTATCTCTCCGATCTCGCCCCAGCGCGTGGGGCTATCGACGCTTTCTCTCCCCCCGACGGCGGCCCTTTCTAGACTCAATACCAGATCTCTGATCCCCTCTCCGGTTAAAGCGACGATAGGAGTGACCGGCACGCCCAAGATCTCTTGCAATTCCTCCGCATCTATTTCTATGCCCTCTCTGCGGGCCTCGTCACAGAAGTTGAGGGCCAGGACTACCTTGACGTCGCGTTCGAGCAGTTCCAAGGTGAGGTGGAGATTTCTCTCCAGATTGGTGGAGTCGAGCACGTTTATTACTATATCCCCCTCTTCCAACATCTTTACCGCCACCTCCTCCGCCCGCGAGGAGGGCTCGAGGGAGTAAGTGCCGGGTACGTCTATTACCTCGTATCTTTCCTCTCCCATCTGCATGTGGCCTTTGGTGAAATCGACAGTGGTACCCGGGTAGTTGGAGGCGACGACGTTGGCCCCCGTCAGGCGGGAGAAAACTACGCTTTTACCCACGTTGGGGTTGCCGATAAGGAGGATCTTGCGCATGTTGGACCTTTCTTCTTGAGGTTAGCTTAATTAGATCTCAATCCGGTACATCGACCATCACTTTGCGGGCCATGCCCCGCCCCACCGTCAGTTGAAAACCGCCACTTTCTATGACTATCGGTCCTCTGGGTTGACGGGCCACCACTCGCACCGTGCTGCCGATCCTTATTCCTCTGGTGGTAAATTTTTTTCTCAGCCCTTTGCCCTGACCGAAACCCACGATTCTGCCTGCCGCTCCCGACCCGAGTTCTGCTAGTGTGACTGTCATATCGTCTACCTCAAACCTCTCTCATTCGTTTTCATCTTCGAGTAAGGTCTCGCCTCCTTTTTTGTCACAATAGGAACGAAACTTATTCTTCAACTGTTGGCTTTCCTCGGGCCTTTCGCTCAAAAATTTAACGAATCTATTCAACTTTTCGATCGTCGGCTTGCTTAGATTGTGTTCCGCTTTGCAGGCATCCCGCTCCGCCCTTTTTTCGGGGATTCCCAGAAATTGGAGTAACTTTTTGATGTCTTCGTGGGTCTCTTTGACCTCTTTGGCAATTTTCTTTCCCTTGGGGGTCAAGGTAACGCCGCGATATTTCCGATAGTTGATCAGCCCCCGCTCTTTGAGCCTCTGGAACATCTCCGTCACAGAAGGTGCCTTGACGTCTAAGTCGGAAGCTATTTCGTTTGTGCGGGCATGACCCCTCTTTTGAATGGAGTTGTAGACGGCTTCTAGATAGTCCTCTATGCTTTGTGTCGGTAGGGAATTTTGCATGTTTATGGTCTATTTTTAGGCAAGCCTAAATCTTTGCTTGTAAGAATATTATACCACGGGAAAGGGAAAGTCAATGGGACGAGGGGGGGAATCGGTTAAATTTAAATTTCCAAGGCTGGTTGCGAAAGCGAGGCGCCAGTTGAAGGATAGCGGTCGAATATTTCTTATGTCGTCCCTCTTTCGACTTCTTCCCGGACCAACTCCACTTCGGCCTCGCTATTTTG